>ERZ1034361.214-NODE-214-length-42657-cov-7.834171_pt1 | contig 42657 bp, 35 predicted proteins | sample MGYA00520617_ERZ1034361 | MGnify/ENA primary metagenome ERZ1034361 (study PRJEB33736, sample SAMEA104284507) | Azolla filiculoides | biome: Urban; feature: Water surface; material: Ditch water | place: Netherlands | collected 2015-10-28 | depth 0-0.1 m ...
CGTAGGTGGTGTCCTGGGTGGTCTGTACCGTGAAGGTCTGCGTGCTCACGCCGGCCGCAAAGGTCAGCGTGGTGGTGTTCAAGGCAGTGAAGTCACCTGCACTCGCCGTGTCAGGACTGGCCAAGCTTAGGCTGGACACATCCACCGTCTGGCTCACGTCAGAGGCACCCGTGCGGGTGACGGTAAAGGTGGCGACGCCGCCTTCGCTCACGGTGACGTCACCCACGCTGAAGGTGGGGCGTTCGTCATCTTTCGCGGCGGTCTGGTCAACCGTGCCGTCGTCCTTGAAGATGGAACCGGTGCCGTCGTCCAGGATGGTGCCTGTACCACTTGCCGGTATGCCGTCGGAATTGGTCGCAATGAGGCGGAAAACATGCCCGCCTTCGTAGACCACATCATTCACGATAGCTACACGAACAAGTAAGGAGCCCGCCGCAGGCATCGTGATGGCGTTGGCAGGGTTGTATGTCGCCCAACCGCCGGCGTTGCCATTGGCTGTGGAATCCCAATACTGGAAGTCTGTACCGTAATCTACTGTGCCATTGGTTGGGGTATTGGCATCCAAAATCGCACCCAGCGCTGTGCTGTTTTGAAGTGCCAGTTGAAAGCCCTGACCTGCGGTTCCGGTCACTGTGAATACTGCATAGGGTGACGCTTCGTTAACGGCAACACTATTAACAGACAACAGTGGTTCATCAACACCATTGATCGTGATCGTGACAGTTGCGGAGGCTGTGCCGCCGCGTCCGTCTGAAATCATGTAGGTGAAGGTGTCAGTAGTCGATTCACCTGAATGGAGGTAGTTAAAAGCTCCATTCGGGTTGTAACTGTAGACGCCATTGGCCTGAACGGTTAGCTTTGCACCGCTAGCAAGGGTAATTTCCTGGCCAATAGCAGTTGTATCGCCGTTGATGGCAATGATGGACAGCGTGTCGCCATCAGCGTCGGAGTCAACCCCATTTGCACCTTCATTGGTCGTGATCAGGTTTGTTCCTGATGCGGTTGCATTTTCATTCACTGACCGCGTGTTGGCTGTCGCTATGGGAGCGTTATTGGCAGGTACCGGGATGCTGATACTGTCGCTCGTGGCATCGCTGGGCGTATCGTCATCCACATAGTTAGCATTTAGCAGCGCTCCATTCTGCAGATTGACAAATGCCGCCAAATTCGCTTCGAAAATACCTGAATTTGCGTTTGTTTCTGTGAGAGTAACCGTGATGCCGTTCACTTTGGCTGTCACGGTCTGCACAACGTTCTCATACCCACCGGCACCTGAGTTAGCTGCAGCGTTATACACCGTGAAGTTTTCATCCAAATCAGTGACTCGCAACATCGCGTTAGCACCCGGCGAATAGGTCTGGCCGGCAACTGTACCCGGTACGCCACCGGCTGTTAATGAGCTTAGAAACTCGGTGATGGACGGGGTTCCCAGATCGGTAGATGTCACCACAAAGCTACCGGTGGCCACATCCTTGATTTGTCCTTCAAAGCCCTCGTCTGCTGTCACTGTGAAGTTATAAACGCCGGTATTGTTGACCGTGCTCCATTCGTATTCAAATATCTTGTAAGGACCTGAGGAACTCACTGCAACGGCCGATGCCACGGTGACGTCTCCATCCTGAACGTCATTGGCTAAACCGTTGCCGTCGTTGTCCTGGCCATCAATGACCAACTTCAGGTTGTTGATGTCATAGGCACCGAAGGGGTCCGATACTTTGACGCGCACGTAAACCTTTCCACCCGCATCGATACTGTTGGAAATAATCTGCGCACCGCCATTCATGCTGCTGGGGCCACTGGCCCATGCAGCATCAAAAAAGCCGATCTCCTGCACGCCCGATGCGCCACCCGTACCTTCACCCACATCGGTGATATCTCCATCATTGTTCAGGTCAACGCCATCCACATCCACTACGCTAATAACCGTGTTGGTCGGCAGTTCGATGCGCGAAGGTTTGGTGGAGCTGTCGTAATCAATGGTGAAGCTAGAACTTGCCAGGTTGTTGGTAATTACCAGTTTGACGGCAGTGCCCGCTGTCACCGTGGTTGCACTTGACAGATTACCAATCCAGGTCAGGGTGCCTGCAGTGCTGTCATAGGTCGCACTGGTGATGTCAATGATGTTGGATGAGGTGCCGTACGTCAGCTTGGCATCTACATTCACCGTGCCGTTGGTGAGACCAGTGACGTTGCTGACATAAGAAACAATTTTTATCTCGCCGCCAGCTGGCATGGCGAAATCTGTTGCCATGGGGATGGCTTGGGTGAAAGTGGCAGGTTGTGCAATTGATGTGGTCGAACTGGTGATCTGCACATTGTCAATGTACAAATCGTCGCTACTTCTGCTGGCTGAAAAGCTGAAGCGAATGCCAGTAGCGCCAATCGCCAAGTTAGCACTTGAAACCGCTACAGTTCCAAGGGTGGAATTAGATGGATATGTCGCAAAAACTTCTGTGCCGGAACTATTCGAACGCGTCACGGTTCCAAGTGTTACCCAGGTGCTTCCATTGATGGTGTACTCGATTTTCAAGCCGTTGTCAGCGCTGTCAAGCCCGACAAGTTTGTAATCAAATGTGAGCGTTCCGAGGGCCGTTAGCGCATCAAAACTGCGTTGTAAAGTAACTGTCGGACTACCTGTGGCTCCTTGGAAATGCAGTCCATAACCGCTGCCCCCGTTTCGCGCTGTTGTATCAATCAAAACTTGGCCGGCGGTAACATTATTGTCGTCTCCACTTTCAGTCCAATTGATCGAAGATTTCCAGCCCGTCCCCCCAGAATAAATTGCAGTGGTACCGAAATCATCCGATATGGTGCGCACCGTAGAAACACCAGGCAACAAAGCTGAACTGGAAGCCGTTGTTCCATCTGCAGTCGCAACTGGATCAACTCGATCTAAATCACCAATGCCCGACAAGTACAAAATCTTGGTCTCAGCGACCGCGGCCGTATCCCGATTGGCATTGGCCCCCGGAGTGGTCGGGTTGTCCGAGGCCGAACCGGTTACCGGATCCGTGTAGTCGGCTTGGAGGCTATTGCCCAATGCGACGGTCAGTGCGCCACTGTTATTGCCCGAAGCCGCTGCCGTTGTGGCCAAGGTGCCTCTGAAAACGCCCGTATTGGCGCCAGTTTCTGTCAACACCACGGACTCAGTTTCATTGGTCGTGGTGTTTTTGACTAATACGGTCAGGGTTTCAATGCCACTGGTGTTGCGGTTTTGGTCGCTATCGGTGACTTCAATGCCGACGACATCACCGGGTCGATACGCAGCCGTCTCGGCGGTGAACGTTGAATTCCACAATTTGATCAAGCCATCCGTGGGGGGCGGGGGTGGAGAAGAAGCTGCAATGGCTGTTTTCAGGTTGGTATTGCTGCCTGTGGTGTAAGTGCCCGTGGTGATGCCCCAGTTGGTGGGGTTATCTATACCGGTGGCATCGGTTGCACCAGACCCGCCGGACAATGGATCCACATACTCTACCTTTAGGCCGTTGCCAACGGTCAATTGAAGCTTGCCACTATTGTTTGTGGAATCACCTGCTAACGTGCTGGTGATGAGTGTGGCTTGAAACACGCCGGTGTTGACGCCTGTTTCTGTCAGGGTTTTGGTTTCAATTTCACCAGTGGTCGTATTGGTGACTTTGACGGACAGCGTTTCTGCCACATTCATATCGCGGTTCTGGTCTGCGTCTATGACTTTCAGGCCAATGCTGTCAGTGCCGGGAATGTAACTGGAGACAGATTTCGTGAAACCAGAGTCCATCAAAAACACTTCGCCATCCGTCACAGTGACTTTTATCTGCGTGTCGTTGACTTTGTCTTTGGTAACACCTGTGCCAGACATATTGACGCTGTTTGAAATCACGTAGTCGCTATCGGCCAGCGACTTGTTGATGTCACTGCGCACCAGCACGCGGTAGCTGATCTCCACCACTCCGCCACGCTGAAGGCCGTCAATAGTGGGGGTGCTGGGGTCCAGATCGGCAATACGGTATCCGTTGCTCGACAACGGAAATCCAACACCCGCCAAGCTGGTGTTTAACTGGGTACTGGCCACCGTGGTTCCATCGGCCTGATAGAAGGTTTGGGTAGTCCCTTCTACCTTCCAGGCCAGGGTGCCGTCGGGGCGGAACACCTTAACGACGGTGCTGTCTGCAACATAGGTAGCGCTGTCCGCGGGTGTGATGGAGTCACGCAAAACGACGTCATACAGATCAATCACCGCACGGTTGGTGAGGCGAACGGTGTACTTGACCTCTTCGCCCAACTCAATGTCGGTGTTGGTGTCATTGGGGTTGTTCTCGGCCGACGATTTGGTCAACACGTAGTCGGGGAATGGGGTCATGGTGGTGCCCATGTCCAAATAGGGCGTGCCAGCACCTGCCACCGAGGGGTCTTCGCCCCAAGCCCCGGTGATCAAGGTGCCATCCAGCGTGTAAACCGTCAAGCCCGTCTGATCTTTGTCCGAGGTGTCATACAGCCGGTATGACTGGAGCCGACTGATGTTAAAGCTGGTACGGCCACCTGCAACTGTGCCGTTTATCACGGTACCGGCGCCATTTTTAAGTTGCACCGTGGTGCTGTCTACGTAAACAACCGTGTCCGCAATGGGAGTTAACCACACCGGGCTGCCATTGAGGTCACTCGCTGCCATGGTGCGACTGACGTTGTCGGCTCCGGGGCCCCAGCCCACGACAAACTTGTCCGTCAAGTAGCTTTCCGGCACCAAAGAGTACGACCAGTCATGCGTGGCATTGCTGGTGGCATCGGCATCAATAACGCTGACCGCAAAAAATTTGGGAGCGACTTGGCCACCCGTGCCAACCGTATAGAAGTGCGCCGCAGAGGAAGGCAACAGCGCATAGTTGGTTGAATTGGCGCCAACGGAGATGCCTGTCTGGACGCCAGCAGAGGTTTCCCAATTGACGGTAATTGCAACTGCGCCTGGGTTAAACAAAACCACATAGGCAGGGTCTGCTGCCAAGGTGGTGCCTACAGGTGCGAAATAACTGTTGGACCACTGCACATCAGGCGTCAGCGCAAACCAGCGGTTTTCGTAAGCCGAGCCAACGTCCCCGGCAATGAGGTAGACGCCAATGCCCTTGTCGGCAGTTATCTTGGCCCCCGCATTCAAGCCACCGCTCACGAGGTAACTTTGACCTTCGTTCAAAGTGACTGTGAGATCGACCGAGTTATTTCCATCTTTATCAACGCTCACGGTGGTGCCGTTTTGCGTCGCAATGATGTGTGCAGAGGTGTATTCGAATAACCTGTTAGTGCCCGTTGCGACGGTATCTACGTTCTGACCAATGGGTAAGGTGTAAACCAACCCAGCATTGCCAGAATCGATCACGTTCACCGCGCCAGCCAGCACCGTGCCGGGGGTGCTTGACCAACCTGCACGGGTGACAGAAATCGCTTTGGTAGAGCCAATTTTGTCGCGCCCGTCGAAATCGACGGTGGTGGGCGAAGCAGGATTCACCGCGTTGCTCAAAATCAGGCTGTTGCCGTTGACGGTGATGCCGGTGCCTGAAACCGCCGCCTCGCCATTGTTTTGCGTGCCATCCCCGTTGGTATCCACAAACCATTGGTTACCGCTGTATGTCCACACTTTGGTGGATGCCTGCACGGGATTGGTGACGTCAGCTTCGTATCCATCTTCCCACTGGTCATAAATCACAACCGTACCGTTACTGGTTGCTGTGACAGCAACCACCGTCTGGATATTTCCGGCCACTGACGTGCTGATGGCCTTCAGAGACGTTTGAATATCAGGCTCGGCCATCGGCACATAGTGCGTTTGCGCAATAGCGTAGGGTGCGGCGGCTTCCACTTCTACATTCACCCCATCCAGCACCAGCGTGCGATGGTCGTTTTCTGAGGCCAGAGCGCTGAGGTTGGCATCGCCAGTGAGCAGCAATGCGGCCATGGCGTGACCTTCGTCGCCTGCGCTATCGGTGCTGCCATTGATCGCGTGATCAATGGCATGGCCTAGCTCTTCAACCAAAACCGCCTTCAGCGCTGCAGACGATGCGGTGCTGGCGTAATCGGCATTGAGGTAGATGGCGGCGTGACCGTCCGCCCCGTTGGCGGTGTAAGCGCCGAGCAAACCCTGCAATTCGGCGCTGGAACGCAGCTCAACTTTCACGCGCTCGAGCCCGTTGGCAGCGTCGGACAACAATTGATCAACCGCAGCAGTCCACTGCACTGACGGCTCATCGGTTTGCCCACCGTTGAAAAGCGTAAACAGTTGCTGCTTGGCATCGGACCGAGACAAGAAGTCGGCAACGAGTTTTTCGGCCTCGGCCTGGGCAGTGATCGCAGCTGCCGGCAAGGCGGATGGTGCTGCAACAAAGCGCAGCAAGCCGTCATTGACTGAAGCGTCCAACACATGGGTGTTGAGTCCAGCTTTAGAGGCCTCGCTCACCACATCTCCCACCGCAGCGCCATCAAACATGAATCGCTGCTCCAGCGCCATCATGCTGGGCTTGCGACGAACCAGTTTGCTGCCTGTTGTCACGGCTTTGGGCTGGTTCGCGCCTGAGCTAGCCACCGCTGCGATGGCTGCTGCAAATGGGCCGATCTGGTGTGGCTTAGATGGGTTCATGGTGATCTCCTGGAGTTCTGATCCGTCTGCTTTGGTTCGAGCAGGCGCTAAAACAAGGTGGGGTTTGGCGATGAGGTAGTGATGGCTAGTGGCCGCATCGGACTATTTAAGGAGCGGCGGAAATTTGGACGCGACCGCTCATGCCGGCCACCAGTTCGGTGAAGCGCCCGTCGATCGTGGCCGTGACCTTGACCGATTGACTGACGGGATCGACTCGCGCGCCCAAACGGGTAACTTGGGCGGGATAAGACTTGCCAGTCTCGTCTATGGCTACTTTAAAACGCAGGCCGCTTTTGAGCCAGCGCAGCCAGCCCGAGGGCACCAAAAACTCCAGCTCCAAAGAACTGTCGTCCAGGATGTCGAGCAGGGCAACGCCAGGCTGCACATACTGCTGCTCACGCACCTTTTGATCGGCCACGCGGCCGTCAAAAGGTGCAGTGATTCGGCATTTGCTGAGCACCGTTTGGTTTGTTGCAACGTCTGCCTTGGCTTTGGCCACGGCGGCGATCGACAAATCGAGATCGAGCTGCCCCACAGAGCGCAGATCGGCCAGGCGTTGATTGGCTGCAAACGTAAACTCGGCGCCCTGCAGTTCGGCAGCGGCTTTTTGCAACAAGGTATCTTGCACTGTGCAGTCAAAACCAACCAGCAAATCGCCCGCTTTGAACGATGCGCCTTCGCGCACTGGCAATCGACTCACCTTGGCGCCAATCTCTGAGGCCAGCGTGGTGTAGCGCACAGGCATGAGCTGCGCCCGGATGTCTTGGCGCCCAAGTGGGGAGCGAGGGACGGTCCCAGCGCCGTCGGGTGCTGCATAAGACTGCGCGCTAGCAGCCTGGCCACTCAAGACCAGGCATGCGACGCCCAGCCCATGGAGCAGGCGCCTCACAAAGTGCCTTTTTGCGCCACAGTATCTTTCGGAGCAACTTCGCTGGGCGAAGCAGCCTGCAGCAACGGTGCCCATGGTTTGTTGTTGGCTTTCAGTAACTCGGTGAGGTCTTTCAGGCTGATATCGCTCGTGCTGCCAATGTGTGGCTCCAAGCCCAATGTGGCCATGAGTTTGTTTTCCGCTGCCTGCACTTGCGCCAAAGCTTGGTAACGACGAAGCATGCTCAAAATGGCAGTGGTTTCGTTACTGACTTTGTCAAGCGCACTGGCCGCCTGCGCTGTCGCACGATTGCGCACGTGTTCCGAAATGCGCAAGTCCGTGGTGTAGATGGCATCCGCACGATCGAACTGATTGCGGGCGCTGACCAACTGGAGGCGGGCCAAGTGCATTTGCGTGACCACTGCCAGTTGCATCGTCATGCGGCGCTGTTCAGCCAAAGTGACGCCGGCTTCAGCCAACTTCTTTTGCTCAGGGCCGGTGATGAGGTTAAACAAGTTGAACGACAGTTGCAGGCCTGCCTCGTTCCAACGATTGTTTACCAAATACTGGTCGGTGTCGTACTTGAGGTTGTAGTTGAAAGACAAGTTAGGGAACAGACGAGCCATGGTGCGGCGCACTTCCGCGCTCGCCACGCGCACGTTGTAGTGCTGCTCGCGCAGGTCAGCGTTTTGGGCCAAAGTAGCTTCTTCAAGCTTTTTGAGTGGCAATTTAAGAACTTGGTCATCAGCCAAGGTTCCGTCCTGGTCCGCCAAAGTGATGGCCTGACCAATAGGCGCATTTATGAGCGAGGACAATTCGACCTGTGCGGACGACAGCTCTTGCGTGATGGATTCCAGCAGGCGCAGGTTTTCCAACAATTGGCGCTGGTAGCGCAGGGCGTCAAGCGGGTTGCGAACGCGTTCCCCCTCGGCCTTGCGGGCATCTTCGAGCGCAGCTTCACCCATTGCAATGGTGTCGGCTACATTCTTTTGCAGCTTTTGAGCGCTTACGGCTCGCCAGTAGGTGGTGCGGACGTCTTGCATAAGCAAGTGCATAGCCTTGCGGCGGCGTTCGGCTGCAATCAGCACCCGGTCGGCGGCCTGTTTGCTGCCGTAATATCCCACCCCCACATCGAGCAGGCTCCAAGTAAAGCCAAGATCGGTGCTGCGATGGTTCGCTTCCGTTGAAGTAGATGCCGCGGTTGAAACCGCTCCATTGGGATAGGGACTGCTGTAGGTACCCCGCTCCGAATCACGGGTGGCATAACCCGCCTGCGCCATGAGCTTGGGCAGCATGTCGTAGGTGTTGACGTCTAGTTGGTTGAGAGCCAATGCCTCTTCCATCATCTTGGTCCGACGTTCCAGGTTGTACTTCAGCGCGCGGGCCATGGCTTCGTCCAGCGTTAACGGTGCGAGGATGGGTTCGACGTCTAGGCGGATGTTGGCGGTGTCGGCTTGATTGATCGTTTTAAGGTCTTCCGCCACAAACGCATTGGGCTGAAGCGAAGAACACGCAGACAAGGCGAGCACAGCCATGGCAATCGCCATCGGTCTTAGTGCACTGGCAGGCGAACGGAAAAATGAAAAACCTTGGCTTGAATGCACTGATGTCCCCTATGTACAAATTTATGTTTGATTATTTTTGCACACATCCACGACACCATTACTGGGTTTTGATGCTATTTCCAAGCCTTGAGCTGGGTCAAACTCGCAATACCCATTCGGCGATCTCCAGCTCGATAAACAACTACGGTAAATTGATGAAAGCGCTGGCAATGGGCATTGTTTCCGACCGCAATCAAGGGCTGCAGAATCGCGCTGCACTGGACCGCCTGAAAGCCAATTGTTGGGAGCACCAGCAAAAGGCGCTTAATGGGCCAAACCAATGGGTCACGCTGCTTCTCGCAATTTCCGTAACGCGCACCTTCAACCCATGACGAGCTCGGACCAATAAACGCCCCCAACTGCAGGAAAACGCCTTGCGCAGTACCATGCCGCATCCACTTCACTTGGGGACACCGATGGCGCAACTGAACGTAAACAACACGCTGCGAACCGTGGAGGCCGAGAGCGATACGCCGCTCTTGTGGGTGATTCGAGAGCAACTGGGGTTGACCGGCACCAAGTACGGCTGCGGCATGGCCTTGTGTGGATCCTGCACGGTGCATATCGACGGCGTGGCCACCCGCAGTTGCTCGCGGCCTCTGTCGTCGGTGGATGCCACGGCCAAGGTGGTGACGATTGAGGGCCTGTCTGCCGATGGCTCGCATCCGGTGCAAAAGGCCTGGGCGGCTCTGGATGTGCCGCAATGTGGCTTTTGCCAGAGCGGAATGATCATGGCGGCCGCCGCCTTGCTGCGCGAGAAACCCCAGCCAACGGATGCCGATATCGATGCGGCCATGACCAATATTTGCCGCTGCGGCAGCTACAACCGGGTACGCGCCGCTATTCACGCGGTGGCTTCGGGCAAGTTGGCGGGCGCTGGCCTACAGATTCAACATGCCGACGGGAGCCGCACATGAACACCTCTCGCCGTAACTTCCTGAAAGCCTCGGCCGCACTGGGCGGTGGGCTGGCCCTGTCTTTTTCAATTCCGCACGCTGCACAGGCCGCCGACGCGGCGATGTCGCCCGAGGTCAATGCCTGGGTCGTGGTACGGCCCGACGACACGGTGGTGATCCGGATTGTTCGCTCGGAGATGGGGCAGGGCACCTTGACCGGTCTGGCCCAACTGGTGGCCGAAGAACTGGATTGCGACTGGGCGCGGGTGACCACCGAATACCCCACGCCCGGCCAGAGTCTGAAGCGCAACCGGGTCTGGGGCAGCTTTAGCACCGGCGGCAGCCAGGGCATTCGGCAGAGCAACGAATACGTGCGCAAGGGCGGCGCTGCGGCGCGCCTGATGTTGCTGCAGGCAGCGGCCAATGCCTGGGGCGTTCCGCTGGCCGAGTGCCAAACCGCCAAGGGCATCATCACCCACACGCCCACCGGGCGCACCACGCGTTATGGCGCAGTGGCCGATGCGGCAGGTAAATTGCCCGTACCCTCCAGCATCACCCTGAAAGCACCCGCCGACTGGAAGCTGGCCGGCAAACGGCTGGCCCGCCTCGACACCGTGGACAAAACCACGGGCAAGCAAATTTATGGCATGGACCTGGTGTTGCCCGGCATGCTCAACGCCGCGATCAAGGACTGCCCGGTGTTTGGCGGCACGCTGGCCGGCTACCAGGAAGAGGCGGTGCTGGCGCGCCCTGGCGTAAAGAAAGTGGTGCGCGTGGGAACCAGCGCGGTGGCCGTCATTGCCGACACCTGGTGGCACGCCAAGAGCGCGCTGGATGCTCTGCCGGTGCAGTGGAACGAAGGCTCCAACGCAGGGGCATCGAGCGCGCAGTTTGCCAAAGTGCTCAAGGCCGGCTTGACGCAGGAGCAGGCGGTGGTGGGCAACGAAAACGGCAACGCCAAAGAGGCATTGACCAAGGCGGCCCGCACCATTGAGGCGGTGTATTCCTACCCGCATCAAAACCACGCAACGATGGAAACCATGAACGCCACGGCGTTGTGGACGCCTGCGCAATGCGAGGCCTGGGTGCCCACGCAAAACGGCGAAGCGGCCTTCACCGCCCTGGTCGAAGCATCGGGCCTGAAGGCCGAGCAGTGTGAGTTGTACAAGCTGCACTTGGGCGGTGGCTTCGGGCGACGCGGCTCCAGCGACTTTGTGACGCAGGCGGTGCTGATTGCCAAGACCGTTCCGGGCACCCCGGTCAAGCTGATCTGGTCGCGCGAAGAAGACATGGCGCACGGGCGTTACCACCCGGTGACGCAATGCCGCTTTACCGCCGGGCTGGATGAAAAGGGCGAACTCACCGCGCTCCACATGCGTATTTCGGGGCAGTCCATTCTGGCTACGGTTGCACCGCAAAATATCAAGAATGGCAAAGACCCGGTAGTCTTTCAGGGCCTCAACCCGTCCGGGCCGGAGGCATCGTTTGGCTATGCCATTCCCCATCTGCTGATTGACCATGCGGTGCACAACCCGCATGTGCCGGCGGGCTTCTGGCGTGGCGTCAACCTGAACCAGAACACGCTGTATGTGGAGTGCTTCATCGACGAATTGGCCCACGCCATGGGGCAAAGCCCTCTGACACTGCGGCGCAAGCTGCTGGCCAACAGCCCCAAGCCACTGGCGGTGCTGAACGCCGTAGCGCAGCGTGCCGGCTGGGACACACCGCCACCCAAGGGCGTGTTCCGCGGCCTGGCCCAGACCATGGGCTTTGGCAGTTATGTGGCGGCCTGCGCCGAGGTGTCGGTCAGCACCGACGGCGCGCTCAAGGTGCACCGCATCGTGGCCGCTACCGACCCCGGTCATGCGGTCAACCCGCAGCAAATCGAAGCGCAGATTGAAGGCTCGTTTGCCTACGGCCTCTCGGCGGCGCTGTATGGTGCCTGCACCGTGAAGGACGGGCGGATTGAGCAGAGTAATTTTCACGACTACCCGGTGCTCAAACTGGCCGACATGCCGCGTGTGGAGTCCATCGTCATGCCCTCGGGTGGCTTCTGGGGCGGCGTGGGCGAGCCGACCATTGCAGTGGCCGCACCGGCGGTGCTCAACGCCCTCTTTGCGGCCACTGGCAAGCGCATCCGCGATATGCCACTCAAGAACCACCGGCTGTAGTCGCAGGTCCGCCATACCTGAACACGAACAAATTTGGCCTATTTTTCTCCCCTTGTTCGGGCTTTATTTCTGAACACAGGACATGACAATTTCCTTCAACGAGGAGATGCCATGGAACTGCAATACAAGCTCAAAGAGGGGAACTACCACCTGTATGACCTGAGCACCACGGTCAGTAAGGTGACGGGAGAACACCGCTTGCGCCTCAAGACCGACACCGTGGCTATCGCGTTTGACCGCAGTACCGGCACCTTGCACGAACACGGCAGCCCCTTGCGCATTCACTCCTGGGCCAGCAACACGCGCCGTCGTCTGCGTGCAGCGGGCGCCTGGCAAAGCGCCGAAGACATCGTCGTGGTGTCGGGGCCGCTGCCGGTGGATGAGATCAACAAGTGCCTGGCCATCAAGGGCTATTGCCGCAGCATGTTCAACCGCCTGTCCACACTGCCGCACGGCAAGCTGATTTCGCGCAACCGCACTACCCAATAAGGCGGCGCACCAGCCCTATACACGGGGCTTTAGCGGTAGTCGCTGGCCTGGCAAACCAGGCTGGGGTCGGCCACATCCTGCAGGTCATGGGTGACCATCAGCGCTGGAATATTGCGCATCTTCACCACCCTGAACACCAGCGCCCGCATACGCTCGCGCAGTGCCGCGTCGAGCCGCGAAAACGGTTCGTCCAACAGCAACGCTTTGGGTTGCGCCAGCAGGGCACGCGCCAGCGCCACGCGGGCGCGTTGCCCGCCTGACAACGTGGCCGGGTCGCCTTCAGTAAATTCAGCCAGTTCCATGTCCTCCAGTGCTTGCTGAACCTGCGCATTGCGCTGCGCCGCCGGGCCACGGGGCACCGCAAACAGCAGGTTCTCGCGTACCGTCAGGTGCGGGAACAGCAGCGCATCCTGAAACAGAATCCCAACCCGGCGCGCTGGCGTGGGCAGGGGGTCAAGTTCTACGCCATTCAAGCTGATCCGGCCATCGAAATGCATATCCGCATCCAGCGTGCCGCAAATGGCGGCCAGCAAGCTGGACTTGCCGCAGCCGCTTTCACCCATCAGCGTATGGATACTGCCCGGTGCAATCTGCAGATTCAGGTCGCGCAGCAAGACGCCTTGCGGGCTGGCGAGTTGCCGTACCGCGATCTCCAGGCTCATGGCTGCGGACCGATGCGCACCTGGCCATCGGCGTCGATATGCAGGGGCACGGGCGTCAGGGCGTCGCCCTCGCAGTCGCCCCGGTCACAGACGCCATCCGACCAGCGGAAACGGGCGTAATGCACGTTGCAGGTCAGGCTGGTGTGGGGCTCAAAAATCATGTGCTCCTGGCGCGCTGCCAGCGGCACGCCAAAGTGTGCACATCGGTTGGCAAAGGCGGTGATGTGGTCGCCGCTGCGCAAGAGCAAGAGGTTGAAAGGCTTGGCCTGGGGCTTGGCCGGGTCGGCCGCCACGCTGTGCATCAGAACCTGACCATCCAGCACAGCATCGCGGTGCAGCAACACCGTGCCGGCGGCCGGTGCATCGGGCAAGGTGTGCCACTCGGGGGGCAAATTTGGTTGCGCGGTCATGGCCGGATTGTGCCCAACTGCGTGTTCGGTTTTGCAAACCGGCGCGGCCGTCCGAACCACGCCGCCCATGCAAACACCGCAGCCGGCAGCAGCCACTGCAACCAGGCAAAAGCTGCCATCAGGTTGCGCTGCCCGCCCGAAGCCAGCGCTACCGCCTCAGTCGTGACGGTGGCAAAACGGCCGGTGCCCACATACAGCGTGGGCAGGTACTGCACCACGCTCACCGAGAAGCCCACCGCAAAGGCCGAGGCCAGGCTGGCCCGTAGCAGCGGCCATTTGATGCGCCACAGGCTATGCCAGCGGCTGTGACCCAGCGTGGCTGCCACGGCGGTCAGGCGCTGGTCAAAGCCGGCGTAGGGCCCGTGCAGCGTGAGCAGCACATAGGGCACGCAGGCCAGCCAGTGCGCCAGCCAGACACCAGCGGCGCTGCCATCCAGACCCCAGGCCAGGGTGAGTTGGTGCAGGCCCAGCGTCCACAACAAGGCGGGCAACAGCAACGGTCCCATGGCCAGCGCCTGCAAGCGCAGTTGCCAGGTGGGCGGCGCCAGTTCCAACCACGCGACGCTCCAGGCCAGCGCCACACCCGCGCTCGTCAATGCTAGCCACAACGTGGTTGCCAGCGTGTCGTGGCTGGCCAGCACGCTGGTCCACGCACCGGCATTCCAGCGTTCCGGCAACAGATCCGGGAACGGCCAGGGACCGGTCACGCTACCAGCCAGCAGGGCCAGCAGCACGGCCAGATAAATGCCCACTGCTATGACTGTGGTTGGGCTGCGTTTGACGCGTGCAGCGAACCCCGCGCCATGAGAAAGCAAGCCTGCATCCGGCCCCTGCGTGCACCTGCTGCGCCAGGCCGGCGCATGCATCAGCGCCCAGGCCAGGCCCGCACAGGCCGTAACCACCAGCGCCAGCAACCAGACAGCGGCAGCACCTTGTGCGTTGTCGGCCGGATCGGCATCGCGCAGCCATTGCCAGGCCAGTAAGGCCAAGGAGGGCGGGCTGGTCGGGCCGATGATTTGCGCCACGTCCACCACCGTCAGGCTGTAGGCCAGCACGGCCAGCAGCGGGGCGGCCAGGCGCGGCAGCAACTGGGGCCAGACAATGCGCCACCAGGCCGAGCCTGGCGTATAACCCAGCGTGGCAGCCACCTTCAACTCCCCGCGCAGGCGCTGCGCCACATCGGGTTGCAGCAGGTAGGCCCCCGCTGCCCAAATCAAAAACGGCGTTTCTTTCAGCGCCAGCACCGCAATCAGGCCCAGACCCCAGGGATCTTGCGTGGTGGGCCATGGCGGCGGCGCGGCGAATCCCGTGGCCCACGGAGATAGCAGGCGCAACAACCAGCCCGAAGGTGCCAGCAGCAACAGCATGCCCACCGCAAAAGCCGCATGCGGCACGGCCAGCAACCAGCCCTGCCGTCGCACCAATCTCTCCAGCGCCGGCCCTTGGGAATACGCGCAAAGCAGCCCGGCACACGCCAGCGTGGCAATCAAGGCGCTGGCCAGGCCGGTCCACAGGCTCATGCCCAGAGCAGGCAGCGTTTGCCGGTCGGCCAGCAACGCCTGCCAACCCTGCAACGAGGCGCCCGCCAGCACCGCGTGCCCCAGGCTCCAGGCCAGGGGAATAGCCAGCAGACACAACAACACGCCGGGCAGCACTTGGCGGTTGGCGGTGTTGCCGGGGCGTGCCATGTACCCGCTCAAACTGCCTGCGCGGGCCCAAACGGCTGCGCAGCTCCGGCATAGGCCAGCCCCGCCGCCACACCACCAAACTGGTTGCCGGTGACCAGCGTGGCATCGGGCATGGCGCTCTGCAAGGCTTCTACCAAGGGGCGCAGCGCCGAAGAGCCGCCGGTCAGGTACACCACGTCCACCCGCGGCAGGCCCGAGGCCGCCACACAGTCCTGTGCGCACTGCACCACCTGCGCAACAGAATCCCGCAGCGCCTGCTGCATGGCGGGCACGCTGATGTGTGCATTGAGGCCTTCGCCCAAAAAATCCAGGCGCACCGCGCTGTCAGCACCGCTGACAGAACAGGCAATCTTGGCCGCTTCGACTTCGGCCAGCATGCGGTGGCCGAACTGGCCCTCCAGCGCATCGATCAGCCGGGCATGCAGCGCAAGGTCCACAAAGTCGGTCCACAACTCGCGGGCAAAGTGCATCGCCTTGCGGGTGTAGGCCTGGTGAATCAGGTGCCAGGTGCTGAGGTCAAGAAACACGCTGTTCGGCACCGGCCGGCCACCGGTGCCGATGTGCCGGTAGCCGAGCAGAGGCATCACGCTGGACAGGTCCAGCAGGCGGTCAAAGTCGGTGCCGCCGATGTGCACACCGGTGGTCGCCAGAATGTCGGCGGCCCGGTCGGCCTGTGCGCTGCGTTGCGGGTTGAGCCGGATGACGGTGAAGTCGGAAGTGCCACCGCCTATGTCCACCACCAGCGCAATGGTTTTTCCATTGACGCGCTGCTCGTAGTCGAGCGCGGCGGCAATTGGCTCCAACTGGAAGCGGATGTGCGTAAAGCCGGCCTCGCGTGCGGCGCGCTCCAGTGTTTCCTGCGCCAGTGCGTCGCGCTCGGGGTGGTCGTCCACAAAGTGCACCGGGCGGCCCAGCACGGCGTGGCTTAGGGGCTGGCCGGCAAAGGCCTCGCTGCGGCGTTTGAGTTCCTTGAAAAAGAGCACCACGATGTCAAAGTAGCGCAGGCTGCGCTCGCCGACGGCGGTGTACTCGTCCATCAGCGCGCTACCCAGCAGGCTTTTGAGCGCGCGCAGCAGGCGGCCCTCGGTGCCCTGCAGGTAGGCCTGCATGGCCTCGCTGCCGTAGAGCACGGTGTGCGCCTCGGCATCGAAAAATAGCGCCGTCGGCATCTCGTTGCGCGCACCGTCCAGCGGCACGACCTGCATCACGCCGTGCGCGTCGATCAGGGCTGCAGCGGAATTGGAGGTGCCGAAGTCAATGCCCAGCACCAGCGGTCGGGGTGCGGCGTCGGGGGGAACCGCCTTCACCGGGACGCGGGCAGCACGCGCTGCAAAAATTTCGCCAGGTCGTCCACTTCCTCGGGTATCACGTTGTGCTCGGTTGCGTAGGCTTTCCATTCCACGGTGTAGCCCAGGGACTGCAAAGCATCGCGACTGGTCTCGCCGCGCTCAGGAATTACGACCGTGTCCTGCAGGCCATGGGCCATGAAGATAGGCGTCGATGCGTTGGCGTGGTTGCGCTCCAGGGGCAGCCGTTCGGCCAGCGGCAAGTAGCCCGACAGCGCGACGATGCCGGCCAGTGGCGAGGCCAGGCGCAAGCCCGTGTGCAGCGCCATGGCAGCCCCCTGGCTAAAGCCCGCCAGCACGATGTTTTCAGAGGCAATGCCGCGGTCCATCTCATTGCGGATCAGGGCCGCGATGGCCAGTTCCGAGTTCTGGATGCCGGCGGCGTCGTGCCCGGACGTCAAGTCTTCGTCTCTGATGTCGTACCAGGCCGGCATGACATAGCCGGCGTTGATGGACACCGCCATCTTGGGTGCATGCGGGAATACAAAGCGAATGTCCTGGCAGCCGTGGAGGTCCAACTCGGGCACCAGGCTGGCAAAGTCGTGTCCGCTGGCTCCCAGGCCGTGCAGCATGATGACCGAGGCGGTCGGCCGGGGGGCCGATTCGAGCTCAAAGCGCGGGAGGGTTTTCGTGGTCATGGTGTGCCCTTCTGGTTTGCCGGGGTGGCTCAGGTGCCGTAGCGCCTTAGCCATTCCTTCTCTAGCGGATCGACCCAACTGCCGTGCGGCTCCGGCAATGCCGGGGCGGTGGCCAACACCTGGCCCGGGGCTGGCTTCTGGGTAAACAGGGCCCGGTCCTGCGGCGACAGGCGTCGGGTGTCGAGCACGGTCGGGTCGCCCCAGACACTGATGTCGGCCTTGCGCGCCTGGGCAGCGGGGCTTAACAGCAGGTTGATGAAAAGCAGCGCTGCTTCCCGGGCGCTGGCGTTCACCGGGACCGCCAGAAAGTGCGTGTTGCCGATGGTGCCGCCCGGGAACTGGTAGCTGCTGACGCTGGCCTGCAATCGGCCCGCCGCAATTTCATTGGCGGCGTCATTCGGGTTGAAGGTGAGCGCCCAGTGCAACTCACCATCGGCCAGCATCTGGCGCATGGCGGCGGCATGGGCCGGAAACTGTTTGCCGCTGCGCCACAGGTGCGGATGCAGCGCATCCAGATATGCCCAAACCGGCTCCGTGGCCTTCGCAAACGCTGCGGCTGTTTGGGGTTTGTAAAACACCTCCCGCGCCGGGTTCAGGTCAAGCAACAACTGCTTTAGGAACGTGGTGCCGTGAAAGTCGGGCGGGCGCGGGTACGTCACCCGCCCCGGGTTGGCCTTGGCATAGGCCAGCAGCGCCTGCATGGTTTGCGGCGGCTGCGGCGTGCGCTTGCTGTCCACCATGAAAGTGAGTTGGGCCATGCCCCAGGGCGCTTCCATGCCGTCCACCGGTTCGGCAAAGTCAAGGCGTGTGGTGGGCTTGCCCTGCACATCGACCAGGGCATAGTTCGGCAGGCTGTCGGTGATGGGGCCATGGAGCAGGCCGCCGCGTTTCATGGCCAGAAAGTTCTCGCCGTTAATCCACATCAGGTCCACGCTGCCACGCGTCCGGCCCGCAGCCTTTTCGTCACGCACCCGTCGCACCACATCGGCCGCGTCACTGATCTTGACGTGCTCCACCTTGAAACCCCACTGGGCAAAAGCCTGCTGCGCAGCCCATTGGATGTAGGCGTTGATGGCTTCACTGCCGGCCCATGCATTGAAGTACACGGTTTGCCCACGGGCGCGGCTTACCAAATGCTCGATGCTGTCAGCGGCCCAGACGGGGGCGGCCAGACAGGTCAACGCCGCCAGCGCGGCGCGTCGGCTCAGGCTCATGCCAGCAGGGCCTGCGCGAATTCGCGGGCGTTGAAGGTTTCCAGTTCGTTGAGCTGTTCGCCCACACCAATGAAGTACACCGGAATCGGCCGCTCGCGCGCAATGGCCGCCAGCACACCGCCCTTGGCGGTGCCGTCGAGCTTGGTCACGATCAGGCCGGTCAGGCCCAGCGCATCATCAAACGCCTTGACCTGCGCCACCGCGTTCTGACCGGTGTTGCCGTCAATCACCAGCAGCACTTCGTGGGGTGCGCTGGCCTCGGCCTTCTGGATCACGCGCTTGATCTTTTTCAGCTCTTCCATTAGGTGCAGTTGCGTGGGCAGGCGACCGGCGGTGTCAATCAGCACCACGTCCTTGTTGCGGGCCTTGCCAGCGCTAACCGCGTCAAAGCTCACGGCGGCCGGGTCGGCACCTGCCTGGCTGATGATTTCCACCGTGTTGCGGTCGGCCCACACGCTGAGCTGTTCGCGGGCAGCCGCGCGGAAGGTGTCGGCGGCTGCCAGCAACACGCTGGCGCCTTCTTCCGACAAATGCCGTGTCAGCTTGCCAATCGAGGTGGTTTTGCCAGCGCCGTTAACTCCGGCCACCATGATGACCGTGGGCGTGTGCTGGCCGATAACCAGCGCCTTTTGCAGGGGCTGCAGCAGCGCGGCTATTTCGGCAATCAGCAAGTTCTTGAGCGCCACCGGGTGGGTCACGCCGGCAGACTTGGCCTTTTTGCGCAGGGTGTCAGTCAGGAATTCGGTGGCGGCGACGCCGGCATCGGCCATCAGCAGCGCGCTTTCCAGCTCTTCGTAAAGTTCCTCGTCGATCTTGCTGCCGCCAAACACGCCCGACAGGCTGGCGGCCGTCTTGCCCAGGCCCGCCTTGAGCTTGGTAAGCCAGGTCTGGCGCTCGGGTGCGACCGGGGTGGACGCTGCAGCGATATCGGGCACCGAAATCGGTGCGGCCAGGGCGCTGCCAATCAAGGAGCCACCTGCAGGAGCAGTTGTGAGGGTAGCGGGAGCTTCAGGGACAACAACCGGCGCAACGGACGCAGTAGGTGCCGTGGATGCGGGTTCGGCCGGCGCCTGGGGCGCAGCAACCGGAGGCGGAGGAGGTGTTTTTTTCTTGAAAAAGCTGAACATGGGTGCCGTTCTTAGAATCACGCCATTCTATGAAACACACACACCGCTGGCATTACCTTCTGAAAACTGCGCTGGCCTTCGGGTTGGCGGCGTGGGGCTGGGCCGCTGCCGGGCCCGTACCGGATGCACCGCTGGTGCGCCAATTCACCCTGAATAACGGCATGACGCTGATCGTGCGCCCGGACCACCGCGCGCCCACTGCGGTGCACATGCTCTGGGTGCGCGTGGGCTCCATGGACGAGGTGGACGGCAGCAGCGGCGTGGCCCACGTGCTCGAACACATGCTGTTCAAGGGCACACCCACCGTCAAGGCAGGCGACTTTTCGCGCCGGGTGGCGGCTCTTGGGGGCCGCGAAAACGCCTTTACCAGCAAGGACTACACCGGTTACTTTCAACAAATCCCGGCCGCTCGGCTGGAAGATGTGATGGCGCTGGAGGCAGACCGCTTTGTTAACAACCAGTGGAGCGACGAAGACTTTCGCAAAGAACTGGAAGTGGTGAAAGAGGAGCGCCGCCTGCGCACCGAAGACAACCCGCATGCACGCCTGGGCGAGGCCCTGAATGCCGTCGCCTACACCGCGTCGCCCTACCGTCGCCCGATTGTGGGCTGGATGAATGACCTGGAGGCCCTGACCCCCGACGATGCCCGCGCCTTTTACCGCCGCTGGTACACCCCTGCCAATGCGGCGGTGGTGGTGGCGGGTGATGTGGAGCCCGAGGCGGTTTTTGCGTTGGCGCAAAAGCACTACGGCGGCATCCAGGGCCCGGCTATGCCAGCGCGCAAGCCGCGCGAAGAGCCTGAGCAAAGCGGCATGCGCCGGCTCGACTTCAAGGCACCTGCCGAGCAGGCCAGTGTGACTCTGGCCTTCAAGGTGCCGAGTCTGGCACCGGCCGCTCTCACCGGCACGCCCGACGCGGCAAGCCGCGATGCTTTGGCGCTCACCGTGCTGGCTGGCGTACTCGGTGGCTATGACAACGCGCGACTGGAGCGCGCCCTGACGCAGGGCGAGGACCGGGTAGCCGATAGCGCTGGAGCTTATTGCGGCTTGTCCGCGCGGGGACCGTCGATGTGCATGCTGTATGGCGTGCCGGCCGAAGGCAAAACCGCCGCGCAGGTGGAGGCCGCCTTGCGGGCGCAGGTTGCCCGCATTGCTAAAGAAGGCGTGCAGCCTTCCGAGTTGCAGCGGGTCAAGAACCAGTGGGTGGCCGGCGAGGTTTACAAGCTCGACAGCGTGTTCAACCAGGCCCGCATCTTGGGCGTGAACTGGGCCATTGGCTTGCCGCTCGATGCCGACGAAAAAACCATTGCCTTGCTGCGTGAGGTGACGCCGGCGCAGGTGCAGGACGTGGCGGCGCGCTACTTTGGCGACGACTCGCTCACCGTTGCCACGCTGTTGCCCCAGCCGCTGGACAAAGCCCGCAAGCCCCGCACCGCGCCCGCCGGCATGCGCCACTGAACTGCACCGGAGTCCGTGTGATTTCATTTGCCCCTGTTTATTCCTTTGCCCTGCGCCTGCTGGGCGTTGCGCTCTTGCCCTGTGCGGTTGCACAGGCCGCCATTCCGATTGCCCATTGGACCCAAGCCAGCGGTGCCCGCGTCTATCTGGTGGAAAGCCCCGCAATTGCAATGGTCGATGTGCAGATTGACTTTGACGCCGGCGCGCGTCGCGATCCGCGCGACAAACCCGGCCTTGCCAACCTCATGGCTAACGGCACAGCCTACGGCGTGAAGGCGCGCGGCAATGCCGCCGCGCTGGACGAAAACGCGCTCAGCGACGCCTGGGCCGATCTGGGCGCCAGCTTTGGCGGCAATGCCAGCAATGACCGCCTGAGCTTTACCTTGCGCACGCTGACCTACCCTGACCTGCTGGAGCAGGCGGTGGGCTTGGCCGCGCGGCAAATGGGCGATCCGGTTTATCCGGAGGCGCTTTGGTTGCGCGACCGCCCCAAGATGATTGCCAGCCTCAAGGAGGCCAACACCCGCCCCGCCACCATTGCCGGGCGCGCGTTTGCGCAGGCAGTGTATGGCGATCACCCGTATGGCGCCGAGAGCACCGAAGAATCGTTGAACCGAATCAGCGTGGCCGATCTGCGCGCACTGCACGCCAGCGCGCTGAAGGCCTGTGGAGCGCGGGTCAGCATCGTGGGTGCCGTGAACCGCGCGCAGGCTGATGCGCTGGTGACCCGGCTGCTGGCCCACTTGCCGGCCGGCCCTTGCGAAGCCTTGCCGCCGGTGCCTGAAGTGGCGCCGTTGGGCGCTGCTTCGGAGCAACGTATAGGCTTTGCTTCGGCGCAAGCCCATGTGCTGGTTGGGCAACCCGGTATCGCACGCAATTCGCCAGACTTCTTCGCGCTCACCGTGGGTAACCACATTCTGGGTGGCGGCGGCTTTACGGCACGGCTGACCGAAGAGGTGCGCGAAAAGCGCGGCCTGACCTACAGCGTGTACAGCTACTTTGCACCGGGGCTGCATGCCGGCGCTTTCACCATCGGCCTGCAAACCCGCCCGGACCAGGCGCAGCAGGCGCTTGACCTGGTGCGCGAGGTGCTGACCCGCTTTGTAGAGAGCGGCCCCACCGAAAAGGAACTGCAGGCCGCCAAGGACAACTTGATTGGTGGCTTTGCCCTGCGCCTGGACAGCAACCGCAAGTTGCTGGACAACGTGGGGAATATTGCCTGGAACAACTTGCCGCTGGACTACCTGGAAACCTGGACCACGCAGGTGCAAAAACTCACGGTGGACGACATTCGCGCGGCTTTTGCGCGCACCTTGCAACCGCAGAAAATGGCGACCGTGGTGCTGGGGGCGCCGTAGGCAAACCCGTTAAGCTTGCCCTATGAGTACCAAAGCTGCAAAACCATCACACGCTCCCGCCAAACGTCCAACCAAACCGCGTGGCGTTCAGACCCACGAGGTCCGCATCATTGGTGGCCTGTGGAAGCGCACCAAACTCAAGGTGTCTGACAAGCCCGGTCTGCGCCCCACGCCGGACCGCGTACGTGAAACCCTGTTCAACTGGCTCGGCCAGGACTTGAGTGGCTGGTCCTGTCTGGATGCCTTTGCCGGCACCGGAGTGCTGGGTTTTGAAGCGGCGTCGCGCGGTGCAAAGCAGGTGTTGCTGATCGAAGCCGATGCGGCGCTGGTTGCCTTGCTGCAAAAAGCCAAGGACCACCTCAAGGCAGAGGCCGTGCACCTGCAACGCGGCGACGGCGTGGTGGCGATCCGACAAGCCGCGCCAGCCAGCCTGGACCTGATTTTTCTGGACCCGCCCTTTGATGCGCCGTTGCTGGAGCCGGCACTTTCGGCCTGCGCCCGTGCGCTGGCACCGAATGGCCTGGTTTATCTGGAAGGCCCAACCCGCTGGACCGATGAACTGCTCGAACCCAAGGGCCTGGTGGTGCACAAACACCTCAAGGCCGGCGCCGTGCATGCGCACTTGCTGCGGCTTGCATAATTGCCAGAGCGGGGCGCTGCCCCTTGTTTATCTCTGTGGAGCCTGTCCATGTCCAAGGAAGTAATTGCAGTTTTCCCCGGTACCTTTGACCCGATCACGCTGGGTCACCAGGACCTGATCCGGCGCAGCGCGCGCATGTTCTCCACCGTCATCGTGGCGGTGGCCGCAGCGCACCACAAGAAGACGCTGTTCACGCTGCAGGAACGGCTGGACACGGTGCAGCAGGTGTTCAGCGCGCTCGGCAATGTGCGGGTGGAACCCTTTACCGGGCTGGTGCGGGACTTTGCGGTGAGCCACTCTGCTACCGCCATGGTGCGCGGCGTGCGCTCAATGACCGATTTCGATTACGAGGCGCAACTCGCCGGCATGAACCGGTCGCTGGCGCCCGATGTGGAAACCGTGTTTCTTACGCCCGACTCGCGATTTCAGTTCATCAGCAGCACGCTGGTGCGCGAAATCGCCACGCTGAAGGGCGACGTGCGCCAGTTCGTGGACCCGGTGGTGCTGGAGCGGCTCAGCGCCAAACTGGCCGGCTGATCTATCGGCTTTCAGGCGCTGCCGTTCGGCACCTGCGGCCACGGCCACTGCACGTCCCGCAGCAACTCAAAAGCGCGGCTCAGTTGCAATACGCCCAAATCATCAAAGCGTTGTCCCGCCAGTTGCAAGCCGATGGGCAGACCGCTGCGGGTGTAGCCGCAATTGATGCTGGCAGCCGGTTGTTCCGACATGTTGAAGGGCACCGTAAAAGCGATGTGTTCCAGTGGCCTTAACGGGTCGTTGGTGGGCGAGGGCAACTCCGCCGCAAACGCCGGAATCGGCGATGTCGGCGACATCACATAGTCATGGGCGCTGCAGGCCTGCACCGTCGCCACGCGGGTGGCGTGGAACTGGCTCATGGCGCTAAACACCTCGGCTCCACCCATGCCGGCGGCACTGTCGGCCCAGGCGCGGATGTAGGGCAACACCGTTTCGCGCCGTTCCGCACTCAAGGCGGCCAGGTCCAGGTGCGAGCGCATACGCCAGGCGTGGTCCATGCCATCCAGCATCTTGCGGGTCAGGAACGGCTCCATGGGCGTCACCACTGCGCCGGCGGCTTCAAACAACTGGGCGGCCCGCAGCACGGCCGCTTGAATTTCAGGGTCCACTGGCAGGCCACAACCGGCGTCGAGCAGCAGCCCGATGCGGACGCCATCCAGCCGGGACAGCGGCGCGTCCCAGTCGTTCCAGTCAATCGCCTGAAAGGGGAGGCTCATGCTGTCGCGCGCATCCGGCCAACTCAGGGCCTGCATCATCAGCGCAGCATCGGCCACGGTGCGGGTCATGGGGCCGGCGGCTCGCCCGGTGTAGGGCGGGTCAATTGGAATGCGACCCAGGCTGGGCTTGAGGCTGTAGATGCCACACCAGCCCGCTGGCAGTCGCAAGGAGCCGCCAATGTCGGTTCCCACATGCAGGGGGCCGTAACCCGCAGCGGCAGCGGCCCCGGCACCGGCGCTGGACCCGCCGGGCGTCTTGCTCAGGTTCCAGGGGTTGCGCGCCAGCGCATGGAAGCTCGACACGCCGCTGGACAGCATGCCGTAGTCCGGCATGGTGGTTTTGCAGACCAGCACTGCGCCGGCTTCCCGCATGCGCGCCGCCGGGGGGGCGTCGTTCAGGGCGGGTGCGGTGTTGGTAGCTCGGGTGCCCAGCGGCATGGGGTCGCCCCGGGTGGCGATGTTGTCCTTCAGGGTGTAAGGCACGCCATCGATCGCGCTTAAGGGTGTCTTGTGCATCCAGCGCATCTCGGAGTCGCGCGCGCTCTCCAGCGCGCGCTGCTCATCGAGCAGGTAGCTGGCATGGATGTGCGGCTCCCACCGCGCCATGTGCCGCAGCACGGAGCGCACCACTTCCATCGGCGACAGCGCCCGGCACCGGTACGCATCGGTCAGCGCGTGCGCACTCCATTCGTGCAGGGGCAATGATTGCTCGGTGGTGACAGACATGGCATCAGTGGTTTTTGGAAGCGACCGGCGCATTATCAGACGGCTTGCGATAATTGGCGCATGGACAAGAGAATCCCATGGCGCTAACCATTACCGACGAGTGCATCAACTGCGATGTGTGTGAACCCGAGTGCCCGAATGAGGCGATTTACCTCGGGCCGGAAATCTATGAGATCGATCCCGGCAAGTGCACCGAATGCGTGGGCCACTTTGATGAGCCGCAGTGCGTGCAGGTGTGCCCGGTTGCCTGCATTCCGGTGCACCCGCAGCATGTGGAAAGCAAAGAAACCTTGTGGGAAAAATACCGCAGGCTGCAAGCGGTAGCCGCCGTAGTCAAGCCGGATTGACGCGTTTCGGCTCGGGCTGATTCAGACTCACGGGGCTTTTTTCTTTTTTGCCTTGCCGTTGTCCAACTGGACGGTAAACGGCTCGTCGGGGTTGGCCTTAACAGACGCCTTGCGCTTTTGCTCCTTGGCCGGTTTGCTTTTGGCTTGTGCCTTCTGACTTTCGGCCTTGGCCTTTGCGTCTTGCCGGTTGCGGGCCGTCATGGCTTCTTTCTCTCGGGCCCAGACCTGGGCTTCCTCCTTGCGTCGGTCGGTGTCCAATTCTTTTGCCAGCGCCTTGTCGCGCGCCAGACCCTCGCGCGCCGCTGCGCGCTGGGCGTCGGTCCGGCTGTCGTCGGTGGAGATGGCCTTTCCATCGGCGCACGGCGTCTGGCTGTAACTGTTGCCGCAGCGGTAGACCACCTGGGCGTGGGCGGCGAGGCTCATAGAGAGCCCGGCCAGGGTGGGGAGAACAAGGTGCTTAAAACTCTTCACGGTTTTTTCCTTTTTGGTGGGTGAAACGCTTCGCTAACTCACCCCAGGCGACGGCGTTGGTGGTGGAGCCTCGGCCTGGGGTGGCTTCGGCGGCTTGGGGCGGGGTGGCTTGCTGGTGTGAATCAACATGGTGGCTTTGTCCATGTCACCTGCGAGCAAATGGGGCAGCGCCTTGAGCGAGCGGTCAATCGTCTGCTCGATGGCGATACGGTGGTCGGGCGACGGCTTTTTCAGCACCCAACTCACCACTTCAGATTTCACCCCCGGATGGCCCACGCCGATGCGCAGACGCCAATAGTCCGATGAGCCAAGCTGGGCATGGATATCGCGCAGACCGTTGTGGCCGGCATGGCTGCCGCCCAGTTTGAGTTTGGCCTCACCGGGGGCAATGTCCATCTCATCGTGGGCCACCAGAATCTCTTGCGGCTGAATCTTGAAGAATCGGGCCAGGGCGGCGACCGATTTACCCGAAAGGTTCATAAAGGTTTGCGGCTGCAACAACCACACGGTGTTGCCTTGCACGGTGGTGCGTGCCACAAAGCCCTGGTAGCCGCGGTCCATGGACAGCGGCGCCTTGAGTTCCCGCGACAGGCTATCGACCCACCAGAATCCGGCGTTGTGGCGGGTGGCTTCGTATTCGGGGCCAGGATTTCCCAGGCCGACAAACAGTTTGATCATGGGGGAATGGTAGGGTAATTCAGCGGCACCAATAAAAACGGCCCACCGAAGTGGGCCGCAATGGCGAAGCCGGGAAGTGGATTACTTCTTGGCGGGAGCCTTGGCAGCCTTGCCACCCTTGGCCGGTGCGGCGTCAGCAGCGGGAGCTGGTGCAACTTCAGCGGCGCCAGCGACGGCCACCACAGACACCACCACGGGGTTGTTCTTACCGTGGGTCACGGCAGACACGCCCTTGGGCATGGGGATGTCGTTCAGGTGCAGGGAAGAACCCTTCTTCAGACCGCTCAGGTCCACCTTGATGAACTCGGGCAGGTCGGTGGGCAGGCACAGAACTTCGATTTCGGTCAGAACGTGGTTGGCGATGCAATGGTCAGCCTTGACTGCGGGAGACTGGTCGTCGCCGTGGAAGTGCAGTGGCACCTTCATGTGCAGCTTGGTGGTTGCGTCAACGCGCTGGAAGTCGATGTGCAGGATCAACTGCTTGTAGGGGTGCATTTGCACGTCACGCAGCAGAACCTTGTGTTCCTGGCCAGCCAGTTCCATGTCCAGCACGGAAGCGTGGAAGGCTTCTTTCTTGAGAGCGTGCCACAGAGCGTTGTGATCGAGTTCGATCAGTGTGGGCTCGGCGGTGCTGCCGTAAACGATGCCGGGTGTACGGCCGGTGTTGCGGAGACGGCGGCTCGCACCCGTGCCCTGCTTAGCGCGCTCAAAAGCGACAAATTTCATAACTTACTCCTGAAGGAATCCACCGCGACCAGTGTGACTCCGGTTTAACAAAAAACGCCGTCTGCACCATGCAGGCGGCGTTTGCTTTTTGCCCCGATCAGAACAGGTTGTCTTGATCCGAGAACAAACTCATGACCGACTCACCCTTGGCAATACGCTGGATCGTTTCGGCGATCAGCGGAGCCACGGTGAGTTGGCGAATTTTTTGGCACTGCGAAGCCGCAGCGCTCAGCGGGATGGTGTTGGTCACCACCACTTCGTCGAGGGCGCCGCCATTGGCGATGCGCTCGATGGCCGGGCCCGAGAAAATTGGATGCGTGCAATAGGCATACACCTTCTTGGCGCCACGGGCTTTCAGCACTTCAGCGGCTTTCACCAGCGTGCCGGCAGTGTCAATCATGTCGTCCATGATGACGCAGTTGCGGCCTTCGATTTCACCGATGACGTGCATCACTTCCGATACATTGGCCTTGGGACGGCGCTTGTCGATGATGGCCAGATCGCAACCCAGTTGCTTGGCCAGCGCACGGGCGCGCACCACACCACCCACGTCGGGGGAGACCACGATCAGGTCTTCGTAATTCTTCTGGCGCAAATCACCCAGCAGCACCGGAGACGCATAAATGTTGTCCACCGGGATATCAAAGAAACCCTGGATCTGGTCAGCGTGCAAGTCCATGGTCAGCACGCGGCCGACACCGGCAGCTTGCAGCATGTTGGCAACCACCTTGGCGGTAATCGGCACGCGGGTGGAACGCGGACGGCGATCCTGGCGGGCGTAACCAAAATACGGAATGACGGCGCTGATGCGTTCGGCCGAAGCGCGCTTGAGCGCGTCGACCATGATCAGCAGTTCCATCAGGTTGTCGTTGGTCGGAGCGCAGGTGCTTTGCACCACAAACACATCGCGTGCACGCACGTTCTGGTTGATTTCTACGGTCACTTCGCCATCGGAGAAGCGTCCCACGGCTGCGGCACCCAGCGAAATGCCGAGGTGCTCAGCGATGGACGCGGCCATGCCAGGATTGGCATTGCCAGTGAAGACCATGAAATCGGGAGGTGTGGGTGCCTGCATTCGGAGTCCAGCGAAAAGATTGGGTTTACTTCGTAACTTTGCGCGTTCTGGTGCAGATAACGGTCCTGCAACAGATTTGGCAGGGGAGGAAGGATTCGAACCTTCGCATGCTGGAATCAAAATCCAGTGCCTTAACCAACTTGGCGACTCCCCTACACGGGTTGGCAGCGAACGCTACCCACCGATAAACCGTCGCTGGCTGCCCACCCGAGGAGAGGATGAACATCCAAACTACTACACAACCTGACTTGCATTGCGCTGGGAGCGCTATTCAAATCGATGTCATGCAGCAAGTGCGCAAATACTGCACTTCCTGAGCCAGTCATCCGACCGTTGAGGCCCTGGGACGCAAGCCACGCAAGGGCTTGATTCACACCGGGGCACAACTTTTGGGCAACGGCTTGCAGGTCGTTTTGTCCAAAGGACAGTGCATCTGCAGCGAAGCCTGAAATTATAGCAGGCTCTGAATCGCGTTTTAGCTCCGGGTCCGAAAAAATTAGTCGTGTTTCCAATCCGGCATCGGGTTTAACCACCACAAAGCGGGCTTTGGGTAGTTCGATCGGGGTGATGCGCTCGCCAATGCCCTCGACCCAAGCATGGCGGCCACTCAAGAAAAACGGCACGTCTGCGCCCAGCTTCAGGCCAATCGGCATGAGTTGCGCGAGGGGCAAGTTCAGCTTCCAGAGCCGGTTGAGCGCCAGCAGCGTGGTGGCCGCATCGGAAGAACCGCCTCCCATGCCGGCTTGCGCCGGGACCGACTTGGCAATGCCAATGTGCGCGCCCAGCGCGCAACCCGTGGCGACCTGCAAGGCCCGTGCGGCGCGCACCGTGAGGTCGTCGGCAGGAAGGGGCGTGGTCAGGTCTTCGCGGGTGACGGCGCCGTCGCCTCTGAGTTCGAAGTTCAGGGTGTCGCACCAGTCGATCAGCATGAAGGCCGACTGCAGCAGGTGGTAGCCATCGTCCCGGCGACCGGTGATGTGCAAGAAAAGATTGAGCTTGGCCGGAGCCGGAACGTCGTAGAGCGACTGCATGCCGCGATTATCCCTGCGCGGGGATGCTGTCTTCAGCGGTCCAGAATGATTTTGAGATCAGCCTGCACGGCTTCCACATGGCGCGCTTGAATACGCCCCTGCGCCAGGTCCTGCAGGTCTACCTGCCACCCATCCGCGGCCTCGTCGCGCCCTTCGAGCCAGGCAAAAAGGCTGGTGACGGGAAGGTCGGCACCAGTCACTTGACGCGCCAGTTCCTGGATAGAGCCAAATTGCCGGTCCTGACCTTGTGCGTTCAACGTGGCGGTAGAGGGGGTCCAACGCATGCGGGCCAGAGTCGTGCCCAGCGGGGATATGAGGGTCAATTCGCCTGTATCGGGGCTGCCTTGCAGATCGAAATCGGCAGAAAACGCCTGTACTGGCGTGCTGAAGACCTTGACGGCCAGCCGGCCCTGCCAATGGGAGCCAACGGTTTGGACCTGCTGACGCGAAGGGCTGGCGCAGGCCGAAAGCAGGAGGGTCAGAACCAGCAGGAGGGTCCGCATCCCGTGCGTGGAGAATCCGGTCAAGGCGTACTCAGGCGCTTAATGGTTTCGTTGAGCGTGTCGTTGTCGGGGTTTTGGGCGAGCCCGTCTTCCCAGATCGCGCGCGCCTCCTTGCGCTGCTGCATAACCCACAGCACCTCGCCCAGATGCGCCGCGATTTCCGCGTCGGGGCGGCTCTGGTAGGCGCCCTGCAAAATCTGAAGTGACTGCGCCAGGTTGCCACTGCGGTATTCCACCCAGCCCAGGCTGTCGAGAATGAAGGGATCGTTGGGGGCCAACTCCAAAGCCTTCTGAATCAGCTTGCGTGCCTCCTCCAGCCGTAGTTTGCGATCCGCCAGCGAGTACCCGAGGGCGTTGTAGGCGTGATGAAAATCGGGCTTGGTTGTGATGACCTGCTTTAGCAAAGTCTCCATTTCATCAAGCCGGTCCAGCTTCTCTGCTGCCATGGCGAGGTCGTACTGGAAGTCAGGGTCGGCGGGCGTGGTCTCCAGTGTTTGCTTCAGCAGGTCGTACACCGCCTGGTGCTGCTTGTGATCGCGCAGTAGTTGCACTTCGGCCGAAATCTTGGCCCGGGCGTCGCCCGGCTGAAGCTCCGGCGCCTTGCGAATCAGGGCGCGAGCTTCTTCGAGTTGACCTTGTCGGGCCAGAAGAGTGGCCAACCGAATCTGGACGCGCAAGTTCTCCTGGGGGCTGTCAATAAGACTCAAATAGCGGCGGGCTTCGTCAGGCTGCCGGCTGAATTCGGCAATATCGGCCAGCAAAAAATAGGCGTGTGTGACCGACTTTTCCTGAGGCGTTTCGGAGTCGCTTTCTGCGGTTTTGTGCAGGCGAATAAAGGTCTGAAGCGCTTTGCGGGCTTCATCCGGGTTGCGCTCCTGCATCACCAAGGAGCCGAGGATCAGCCAGGCATCTGCGTAATCCGGCGCGGTTGTAGTAATGATCCGGGTTTGGATCAGGGCCTCCTGGTAGCGTTGGGCGTCAAGCAGCTTGCGGACAAAGCCCATGCGCAACTCGGGGCGCGTGCTGGCTGACAGGTGTCGAACCACCAGAGCCTCGGCAGCTGGCAAGGCCGGGTCGATTAGGGATAGGGCCAGTTGGGCGGGCTCCTCCGCACTGGGGTTGAGCGCTAGACCCTTGGTGGCAGATTCGAGCGCACCCGTACCGTCGCCAGCCAGCAGCCGCAGGGTCCCTATGGCCGCATGCGCGGCAGGCCCCGTTTGGGCGTTACCCGTCTCGGCGCCGATGGCCTGTTCAACCACCTTGGCCGAGAGCTTTTTATCCGTGGTGCGAACGTAATACCGTGGCAACTGGCTAATGACCGCCGCACGCTCTGCGACCGGCGTGGCAGACAACTGGCGTTTGATGGCGTCTACCGTTTCGGGCAGTTTGTTCAGACCAATGAGAATTTGCAGTACGTATCGCGCAGCGTCTTTGGAGCCGGGCAGGGCGCGTGCCCAGGCCTGTGCGGCTTGCAGTGCCGAATCACCGGCACGGGCACGCAGTGCGATTTCCACCGAACGCTCAAAGAGCTGCGCGGAGCGGGTTTTTTGTGCCGCATTCAGCATCAGCTGAAAAGCCGAGCCCGGGTCCCCGCCTTGCGCACTGAATTCCGCCAGCATCAACTCGTACATCAAACTGCTGCTGAGAGCGGAGTTGTTCGGAGGCGCAGGCTGCGCCCAGGCCGCCGTGCCAGACAGGCTCAGGGCCAGCAGAAATGCGGGTAAGCGAGGTCGCTTGGAAGGAGTCATCAGGCCATAATAATCCAACACCAAAAGCCTGCGAATACCCGTAAATTAGCTATGCCCGAACTGCCGGAAGTTGAAGTAACGCGACGGAGCTTTGTAGCCGGAATCCAGGGCGCCACCATTCGGGCGGCCAGACTGGGCAAACCCCTGCGCTGGCCCTTGGGGCTGGAACCTGCCCAGCTAGCGGGACGGGCAGTTCTGGACGTTCGCCGGCGGGGCAAGTACCTTTTAATCGATCTGACCGATGGGCTCTTGCTGGTGCACTTGGGTATGTCCGGCAGCGTGATGTTCGGCAGTGCCTTGCCGCCTGCAGGCAAGCATGACCACTTTGATCTGGAAACCGACCGTGGCACCCTGCGCCTGAACGATCCCCGCCGCTTTGGCGCCGTAGTGTTTGCACAGAGCGAGCATGACGCGGTTGCCCAAAAGCTATTGGGTCACTTGGGGGTGGAGCCACTGGGGGAAGACTTTGACGAAGCGGGCTTCTACGCTGCCCTGAAAGGGCGGAGCGCGCCGGTCAAACAGGTTTTGTTGGCCGGTGAGGTTGTGGTGGGGGTTGGCAACATTTATGCGTCCGAGGCGCTTTTTCTGGCAGGCATCCGGCCCACCACCCGGGCCAATCGCCTAAGCCGCCCGCGCGCCCGGCGTTTGCAAATTTGCATCCGCGACGTGCTGACCCGGGCGGTTGAAAAAGGCGGCAGCACGCTGCGCGACTTTTCCAACGCCCAAGGCGAGTCGGGTTACTTTCAACTTGAAGCCATGGTGTACGGCCGTCAGGGCCAACCGTGCCGGCATTGCGCCGCCCCGATCAAGTCCATCCGGCAGGGGCAGCGCTCCACATTTTTCTGCCCCACGTGCCAGAAACCCTGAATGAAACCGGGCTTGTGGATGCTATATTGATTCATCTCTGGGGGGCACTTGGCTACATCTTTCAATGAGCAATTGGACCAACACGGCGCATGGCGCCGGGAATTCGCTTTGCGGCTGAAATTGCTGTCAGAGTGGATGGGGGACCACGACCTGCTGGATGCTGCGGTCAAGGAGCGACTCAAGCGGCTGGAAGATCAGGTGCGTTCCGACAAGGTGATGGTTGCGTTTGTCGCAGAGTTCTCGCGCGGCAAGTCGGAAATGATCAATGCCATCTTTTTCGCGGGCTACGGCCGGCGCATCATGCCGGCCAGCGCAGGCCGCACCACCATGTGCCCCACCGAAATGGGGTTTGATGCCGATGTTCCCCCTTGCCTGCGGCTATTACCCATTGAAACGCGTCTGCAACCGCAGGCCTTGATGGAATGGCGCATGGTTCCGGAAAAGTGGAACCGCGTCGACCTGGACGTAAAGAACCCCCAACAACTGGCGGCGGCTTTCGAGATGGTTTCGCAAACCATTCGGGTCACGCAGGAGGAGGCCCGGGCTCTGGGCTTCTGGCACAACCAGGCTCCCGAAGACAACCCGGTGCTCGATGCGCAGGGGTTGGTTGAGGTGCCCAAATGGCGCCATGCACTCATCAATATTGCCCATCCTTTGTTAAAGCAGGGGCTGGTGATTTTGGATACGCCAGGGCTCAATGCCATCGGTGCTGAGCCGGAACTGACGGTCAGCCTGATTCCGCAGGCACAGGCGGTCATCTTTATTCTGGGCGCGGATACGGGCGTGACCAAGTCGGACTTGGCGATCTGGCGCGAGCATCTGGTGGCCGATGGGGTGGGAACCGAGTCGCGGCTGGTGGTACTCAACAAGATTGACACCCTGTGGGATGAACTCAGCACGCCCGAGCAGATTGCGGCGCAGATTGACCGCCAGAAGGCAACGACCGCCGAAACCTTGGGCATCCGCAGCGATCAGGTGATCGCGGTGTCGGCTCAAAAGGGCTTGGTGGCCAAAGTGAATCGGGATGCGGACCTGCTGCAAAAGAGCAGCCTCGGTTTGTTGGAGGACGCCCTGGGCGACGGCATGCTGCAGCAGCGCCAGCGCTGGCTAAAGCTTGCGGTTCACAAGGACATTTCCGATTTGCGGATGGAGACCGGCCGGGTGATGAATATCCGCCGGCGCGATCTGACCGAGCAGAAGATGGAGTTGCAGGGCTTGCAAGGCAAGAATGCCGGTGTGATCAAGCACATGCGGGGCCGCGTGGCGCAGGAACAAGCGGACTTTGATACCGGTGGCGCCAAGATTCATGCAGTGCGATCGGTCCACCTGAAGCTCTTGAAAGAGGCGTTTGGCATCCTGGGCTCCAAGGTGCTCAAGGACGAAATGCGCCAACTGACCGAGGCGCTGACCCAAAAAGGCCTGAAGCTGGGGGTTAAGAAATCCTATGCCGAAACCTTTGAGCGCCTGCGTGCCAATTTCGCGACGGTCAAGGGGCTGACTACCGAAATGCACACCATGCTCTCGGCCATGTTCAAACAACTCAATGCCGAATACGGATTTTCGCTGCAGGCGATTGCCGAGCCGGACCTGGCGTTTTACCTGCGCGACCTCGAGATGGCGCAGCGCAGCCATTTGCAATACTTGGGCATCACCAACGTGTTCAAGCTGGCCCAGCCCGAGTTCGCAGACCGGGTGGTGCGCGCCCTGTATTCCAGGGTGCATGCCATCAACGAGGTGGCTTTGGGCGAGGTGGAGTTGTGGAGCAAGTCGGCCGCCGCCCAATTGGACGCGCAGTTGCGGGAGCGTCGTCGGGCCTTTGCACGTCGCATGGACGCGATGGACCGTATTCAGCAGGCTGCGGGCGGGCTGGACGAACGCATCAACGAAATCGCGCAGCAAGAACAGTCGATTGCCCAACTGGAAGCCAAGTTGACCGAACTGACTACGCACTTGCTTGAAATTCCTGAAGCAACAACGCCGGAAGTGGATCTGGAGATCGCCTGAACGTGGGAGCTTCTGACGCAGACTTTGCCACCCGGGTGGTGCGGTGGCAGAGCCGCCATGGCCGCAACGATTTACCGTGGCAAACCCTGCGTGATCCGTATCGGGTGTGGCTGTCTGAAATCATGCTGCAACAGACGCAAGTGGTCACGGTCAAGGCCTATTTCACACGCTTTGTCGAACGGTTCCCTGATGTGGCCTCGCTCGCAGCGGCGAGTCTGGATGATGTGCTGGGGCTGTGGAGCGGGCTGGGCTATTACAGTCGTGCGCGCAACCTGCACCGTTGTGCCCAGGCGTTAGTGCTCCACCATGGCGGCGCATTTCCGCGGGATGCACAAACGCTGACCACGTTGCCGGGCATCGGGCGTTCGACGGCTGCAGCCATTGCCTCGCTGTGCTTTTCCGAACGGGTGGCTATTTTGGATGCCAACGTAAAGCGCGTGGTAAGCCGCGTCACCGGCTTTGACGCCGATGTGGCGGTGGCCGCCAATGCCCGTGCCTTATGGGATGCGGCCACCGGTTTGCTGCCCGCTGAAAAGCGGGCGGTGCAGGACATGGCGCGCTACACGCAGGGCATGATGGACCTGGGTGCGTTGGTATGCACCCCCAAAAAACCGGGTTGTAGTGAATGTCCAGTGCAAGTGGATTGTCGCGCCGCGTTTGCCGGTGACCCTGAGCGCTACCCGGTGCGAAGCCGCAAGTTGCGCCGCAGCAGCCAATCCATTTGGTTGCTTTGGGTCGAAACCGAGTGGGGTGACGTGTGGCTGGGTCGGCGACCGACCCCTGGAGTTTGGGCGGGCCTGTATTGCCTTCCCTTGTTTGAATCCGAGCAGGCTTTGCTGGACGCCGTGCCCGCCTACGCAAGGGCGCAGGTTCAAGTGGCTCCTGCATTTCTGCATGTGCTCACCCACAAAGACTTGCACCTGCACGTGGGACGGGTGCGATTGCCTGCCGGGGCGATGCGGGAAGATGCGTCTGGCGAAGGGCGCTGGGTTAGCTCAGGGGATTGGCCGGCATTGGGTCTCCCGGCACCGGTTCGCAAAATACTGGAACGCGGATAGCCGGGGGCCAAGCCGCCGCTAATCCGCAGAAATCAGCCCGCGTTGCGCGCGTCCATTTCGCGGTGCCGGGTCAGGGTCGCCCACTGGCCAGCAAAGCGTTGGGCGAGTTGCTCGACCAGGTAAACCGAGCGGTGTTGGCCCCCGGTACAGCCAATGGCGACGGTCACATAGCTGCGGTTGTCGCGCGCCAACTCCGGTAACCAGCCCTTCAGAAAACTGCTGATTTGTTGCAGCATGCGCTTCACGTCGGGCTGTTCTTCCAGGTATTCGATGACTGGCTGATCGCGTCCGGTCAGTGCCCTGAGCGCCGGCGCGTAGTGCGGGTTGGGCAGCATGCGGACATCAAACATGAAATCCGCGTCGGTCGGGGTGCCGCGCTTGAAGGCAAACGACTCGAAAACCAGGGTGAGCTGGGTGCTCCGCGCGGTCACTAACGATTTGACGTAACCCTGCAATTGCGCGGGGCGGATTTGGCTGGAATCGATGACGTGGGCCTGTTCGCGCAGATCGGCCAACAGCGTGCGCTCCAGCTCAATCGCATCGGTCAGGGCACGCCGCTCATCGCGGTCCACCGGATCAAAAACGTCGGTGCGGGTGCCCAGTTGCGATAGCGGGTGCCGGCGTCGGGTTTCGGAATAGCGGCGTACCAGCGTGTCGGTGGTCGAGTCCAGGAACAGAGGCTTCACCGTCACGCCGCGGGCACGCAAGACGTCGAGTTGTTGGGGCACCTGCGGCAAGGAGGTGGCGCTGCGCACATCCATGGCAATCGCCAGGTGGGTGGCGCGGTGCTTCATCTCCAGTTCGACAAAGGGCAGCAGCAACTCCGGGGGCAGGTTGTCCACGCAATAAAAGCCGGAGTCTTCCAGTGCATGGAGCGCCACCGACTTGCCGGAGCCCGACATGCCGGTGATCAGCACGATCTCCATTTCGGTGTCTTTGAGAGTGGCGGTCACGTCTTAAGTCCCGGATTGAAGCATTTCTTTGGCGTGGGCTAGCGTGGTGCTGGAGAGCTTTTCGCCGCCCAGCATGCGGGCAATTTCGCCCACCCGCTGCTCGCCTTGAATACCTTGGACGGTGCTGAGCGTGGATTGCCCCTGCAATTGTTTGGACACCAGCAAATGGTGATCGGCGCAGGCCGCCACCTGGGGCAAGTGGGTCACGGCCAGCACCTGACGGTCCACGCCCAGTTGCCGCATCAGTCGCCCCACCGTTTCGGCAACCGCACCGCCCACGCCGGAATCAACTTCGTCAAAAATCAGCGTCTGCGCGCCACCCAATTGGCTGGTGGTGACCGCGATGGCCAGCGCCATACGTGAAAGTTCTCCGCCCGAGGCCACCTTGCTGACCGGCCGGGGTGTGCTGCCAGCATGGCCTGCCACCAAGAACTGAACGTCTTCCAGGCCACTTTGTTGGGCTTGGGCAAACGGCTCCAAGGCCACCGCAAATTGCCCGCCTTGCATGCCCAGGCCTTGCATGGCCTGCGTGATGCTTTTGGCTAGGCGAGGTGCGGCTTGCGTGCGCTGGGTCGAAAGTGCTTTGGCTTCCTGCAGGAAGGACGCGCCCGCTTTGCGTTCCGCGCTCTGCAGGGCCTGCAAATCGGTCGCGGCATCCAGTTGGGCCAACTCCGAGCGCCAGCCACTTAGCAGTTCGGGCAGTTCTTCGGGTGTGCGCTTGTAGCGACGTGCCATGGAAATCCACAGCGTCATGCGTGCGTCCAGTTCGGCCAGTCGCTCCGGGTCCAGCTCCGTGCGCCTTGCGTAGGTCCGCAACGTGTGGGCCGCATCTTCGGCCTGCGCAACACAACTGGTCAGGGCGGCGATGGGGTCGGCAAACACGGGCTCCAAGTGCGCCTGGTTTTGCAGCAGGCTCAGGGCGGCGTGCAGGCTGCGCAGCGCATTGTCGTCGCCGTCTTCCAGGAGCTCGGCCACCCCCTGGGCGGCGTCCAGCAGCGCCTGACCGTGGGCCAGTCGGTTGTGGTCGGCGTTGAGGGTGGGCCATTCATCGGGCAGGGGATTGAGCTTTTCCAGCTCGCTAATCTGCCAGGTCAGGCGTTCGCGCTCCCGTTGCAGGGAGTCTTGTGCCTGCATCGCCTTTTCCAATGCGGCTTGTGCAGTCCGCCATGCGCCCCAGAGGTGCGAAAGGGTCGTGGTGCTGATTTGTGCATAGGCATCGAGCAGGCCGCGCACCGCCTCTGGCCGGGTCAGGCTTTGCCAGGCGTGCTGGCCATGGATGTCAATCAGTTGCTCGCCTATGGCGCGCAATTGCTGCGCCGTGGCGGGGCTGCCGTTGACCCAGGCGCGACTCTTGCCCTGGGTGTCCACAGTGCGGCGCAGCAGCAGGGTGCCTTCGACATCGAAACCAGCTTCCTCAAGCAGGGCCTGCAGTGCGGGCGCGTTATCGAACTCGGCGCTCACATCGGTGCGCGCCGCACCTTCGCGGATCAGGCCGCTGTCGGCGCGGGCACCGGTAACCAGTTGCAGGGCATCGACCAGGATGGATTTGCCGGCACCGGTCTCGCCGGTCAGCACGGTAAAGCCATGTTCCAGATCCAATTCCAGTTCACTGACGATGACAAAGTCCCGCAGAACAATGCGCTTCAGAGCCATGACTCAAACCACCCCTTCATTCCAGTGCATTTTTTGTCGCAAGGTATCAAAGTAAGACCAGCCTTTGGGGTGCAGGAAGGTCACCTTGTGCTGGGACCGCGTCACCACGATGCGATCTCCATGCATCAACGATGCCAGGCTCTGCGTGTCAAAGCTGGCGCTGGCATCCCGGCCAGCCACAATTTCCACGGCAATTTCGCCGGCACTCGTCAACACAATCGGGCGGTTGGACAGGGTGTGCGGCGCGATGGGCACAATCACCCAGCCGTCAATCGCCGGGTGCAGCAGCGGGCCGCCGGCTGAAAGCGAGTACGCGGTGGAGCCGGTTGGCGAGGCAATGATCAGCCCGTCCGCCCGCTGATTGGCCACAAACCGGCCATCAATTTCTACCCGCAACTCCACCATGCCGGAACTGGCACCCCGGTTGACCACGACGTCGTTCATGGCCAGGGCGCTGAAAACGCAGTCGCCATCACGCATGACCCGGCCTTGAATCAGGCTGCGCTGGTCTTCCTCGTAGGAACCCCTCAACATCAGACCCAAGACGGATTTGTACTGCTCGAACGGGATGTCGGTAATAAAGCCCAGGCGACCCTGGTTAATGCCAATGAGCGGCACCTTGTGCGGTGCAAGTTGGCGGCAAACACTCAGCATGGTGCCGTCGCCGCCTACCACCAGGCACAAATCACATTGTTTGCCAATCTCGTCCAGGGTAAGGGTGGCATAGGCGGACATGCCCATATTGGAGGCGGTGTCGGCCTCCAGGGTGACGTCACATCCCAAGTCGAGAATGCAGTTTGCAATGTCCTCCAGCGCCTGACGCGAGTGCGCGCCAGCCGGCCCCGAAATGGTGCTTTGGTATTTGCCCACCAGGGCAACGTGATGAAATTTGGACTGCGACTTCATTCTCAAATTAGAGCACTAAAATGTTTCAATGCTCGATGAACGATCCAAGTTGTTGCTGAAAGCGCTGGTGGAGCGTTACATAGCCGATGGTCAGCCGGTAGGTAGCCGGACTCTTTCAAAAGCATCCGGACTTGAACTGTCGCCAGCGACCATTCGCAATGTGATGTCTGACCTGGAAGAGTTGGGGTTAATTGTCAGCCCCCACACTTCGGCCGGTCGCATCCCCACGGCCCGTGGCTACCGGCTGTTTGTGGACACCATGCTTACGGTGCAGCCGTCGCAGTATTCGTCCCATAGCCTGGCTCCGGACCAGCCGCAAAAAGTGATTTCTAACGCGGCCAATCTGCTGTCGAACTTGTCGCAATTTGTGGGCGTGGTCATTGCGCCGCGTCGTTCCTCCACCTTCCGGCACATCGAGTTCTTACGTCTCTCTGAAAAACGCCTGCTGGTGATCATCGTGTCACCCGACGGTGACGTGCAAAACCGCGTGATTTACACCGAGGTCGATTACACGCAGTCGCAACTGGTGGAGGCTGCCAACTTCCTCAACAGCCACTATGTCGGCCTTGATATCGATCAAGTACGCGGTCGCCTGCAGGGCGAGGTGGAAAGTCTGCGCTCGGAGATCGCGAGTTTGATGCAGGCCGCTGTCAACGTGAGTTCAGAGGCGCTGAACGACACCCAGGACGAGGTGATCATTGCGGGTGAGCGCAATTTGCTGTCGGTTTCCGACTTTTCCAGCGACATGAGTCACTTGCGGCGCGCGTTTGAATTGTTCGAACAAAAGGCCCAACTCATGCGCCTGCTTGACATTGCCGGGCAGGCCGAAGGGGTGCGCATTTATATTGGCGGGGAGAGCCAAGTGGTGCCATTTGAAGAGCTTTCCATCGTCAGTAGCCCGTATGAGGTGGATGGAAAAGTGGTGGGCACCTTGGGCGTGATTGGCCCGACGCGCATGGCCTATGACCGGATGATTCAAATTGTGGACATCACGTCCAAACTGGTCAGCAACGCCCTGAGTCACCATAAGTAAGGTGACGCTTTGCCCAGATGGGTGGGCGCCTTAAGTCAGCGCAATGTCCTTCAGGCCAAATTCGTTCAGACCTTCGCGCAATTCCTCAATGGAGACGATGTAGCGTTTGGAGACGATGGTGATCTCCTCGCTGGAGTTCGCCTGTTCCAGCGGGATAAAGCCCCGTGGGTCATTCAACAAGTCCTGCAGGCGATGGTTGTCAGGCAGGTGGATGTAACCGCGGTACCGAGACCCGTCGTGCATCAGTACCGACACCAAAATGGCACGCGTATCTTTGCGCTGATTGTTGATTGGTTGGTTCACGGATAAGTCCCCTAGCTCGGCACGGGCAGTGCCAGATGATCTTGCGAATTTTACTCAGGTTACAGGGGGCGGGAAGTGAAGTTGGGTACGGCCGCTCCTCTGGCTCAAGACCCGTACCGACGTTGCCCGCCATCGCGACCTCGTGACAGATTGGTGTCGAGGCGCGGCGGCAGTGCTGCTCCAACAGGGCTAAGCCCCGCCTTCCGGCCTAGCTAGATCCACCATTACAATCGCCGGTTCGGTTGGGGCGTTAGCTCAGTTGGTTAGAGCAGAGGACTCATAATCCTTTGGTCGAGTGTTCAAGTCACTCACGCCCTACCATTCTTACCCTGCGAGTGGCGATTCCTTGTTGTACTGGATGCGCTGCGTGTACGTAACTCCACGCATCTCGCACTGTCTACGGTGCCAAGCGGGCTGCAATGATGCGTATTGCCAAGCAAACGCAGGTTAGCTACCCATCGCCCTCCCATCCCCCTGCCACACTAGCAAAGCAGGCAAAACCTGCAAGTGCCATTGCACACCTGGTGCCTGCACAGCCCATGCTCCTGCATTTGCGTGACGGGGAAGTCGTGTTGTACCGCCGTGCCGCAAGTCCTGTGTGGCAATGCCGGTACAGGCTGCAGGATGACAGTTGGTACAGAACCTCAACCCGCAAAGCCTCCATCGAACATGCAGTGAAGGCAGCCTGCACAATGTACGACGAAGCACGATTCAGACAGTCGCTGGGCTTAGCACAAACAGCCCAAACTTTTGCAGGCATAGCACACGAAACGCTGCGCGACTTGCGAAGCGAGATAGATGCGGGACGAGGCAAAAGCGTCTATCAGTCGTACATCACATGCATTGAAAAGTACTTTTTGCCTTATTTTGCAGAAAAACGCATGGAGGAATTGCAGCACACAGACATTGTTGCGTTTGAAATTTGGCGTAACAGGCAGATGACGAAGCAGCCGAAGGCATCGACGCTGCAAAATTTTGCAAGTGCTTGGAGCAAGTTATTGCAAACGGCAGTAGCACGGGGCTGGCTGAGCGAGAAAGTGGCAGTCCCCAAGCTTTCAACACGTGGCGACAAGAGTATTGCACGACCTGCATTCAGCACAGACGAAGTTGCAACACTGTTGCAATATATGGTGCAGTGGTCAACGCAAGGCAGCAAGGCGGTGGAAAAGGAAATGCGTTTGCTGTTGCGTGATTACGTCGAAATGTTGCTGCTAACCGGAATGCGACACGGAACAGAAGCAATGGGTATTTGCTGGAAGCATGTGGAGTGGCACACAGACAAGGGCGTGCGTTACATACGCATATGGGTTGATGGCAAGACAGGCGGACGATGGCTAATTGCAAAGCATCGTGCTGTTCAAGTGCTGCAGCGATTGCAAGTAAGACAAGATGCTGTTGCTAAATTGCAGTTTGACGATCTACTTGCGGCACCCGTGCAACAAAAATTGTTTGTCTTCAGCACCGGCTATCAGCCACCGAGTTTGAACGGCACCTTTAAGCGACTGATGCGGGACAGCAGGTTGTTGAAAAACACGAATGGGCAGAACCGCACGTTGTATTCCCTGCGTCATACGTACGCCACATTGGAACTGCTGGCGGGCACTGACATACACACGCTTGCAAAGCAGATGGGTACGAGTGTGCTGATGCTGGAAAAGCACTACAGCAAGTTGACGGCGACAATGGCTGCGGACAAGTTGGCTTGAGGTGACGTTTTGAACGACAGCTGTGCATGCCCTACAACCCACCTTCACCGACGCCCGCTATCCTCACAAACAGAACGAAAAAGTGCTGCTTGTGCGGCTGCTTTGAGTGGTGCCGACGCTATGTTTTACGACTGTGAAGAGATACGGCTAACACAGCAATATACAAATATGAAAGAGCTTCTTCATATCTACAGAAGAATCTTTCGAGTTTGATCTATTGCAATTGACTTTGTACACAAATGAACATATAAAATCAGCAAAAGTTGGACGAAAAAGCGCAAGTCAAAATGGCGGCGCAACTAAAAATAGGCTTTGCCATGCAGCAAAGCAAACGGGAGCGTGTAATTTTCAATCAAACCCAGCAGTGCTGCGGCAGTGGTTGCACGCAAATCATTAGTTCTTGCAGGCACAGGGATGCGCTTGTGTGTCAATCATTGGAAAATCATG
>ERZ1034361.215-NODE-215-length-42493-cov-21.479937_pt1 | contig 42493 bp, 41 predicted proteins | sample MGYA00520617_ERZ1034361 | MGnify/ENA primary metagenome ERZ1034361 (study PRJEB33736, sample SAMEA104284507) | Azolla filiculoides | biome: Urban; feature: Water surface; material: Ditch water | place: Netherlands | collected 2015-10-28 | depth 0-0.1 m ...
CAGAAGAAAGAGCTCAATTAATTGATGAAGCCGGAAAACAACGTCTTACATTATCTTTCTATGCGTATGCCAAAATTCAAGATCCCAAAAAATTTCGCGACGATTTATTTATCGAATGGAACAAACTCGATGCTCTTGGTCGAACTTATGTAGCCAAAGAAGGAATCAATGCTCAAATGTCGGTTCCAGCCGAAAACTTTGAAGCTTTTCGCGAAACTTTAGAAGCATATGATTTTATGCGTGGCATTCGTTTGAATGTTGCCGTAGAACACGACGATCATTCATTTTTAAAACTAACAGTAAAAGTTCGTGATAAAATCGTAGCTGATGGTTTAAACGATGAAACGTTTGATGTAACCAATATCGGAGTACATTTAAAAGCGAAAGAATTCAATCAAATATTAGAAGATCCAAACACGATTGTAGTCGATTTTAGAAATCATTACGAAAGTGAAATCGGTCATTTCAAAGGAGCAATTACTCCAGATGTGGAAACTTTTCGTGAATCGTTACCCATCATCAACGAACAATTAAAAGATTTCAAAGAAGATAAAAACTTGGTGATGTATTGCACTGGAGGAATTCGTTGCGAGAAAGCTTCTGCATATTTTAAACATCAAGGTTTTAAAAATGTATTCCAATTAGAAGGCGGAATTATCAATTATGCCAAGCAACTTAAAGAGGAAGGTTTGGAAAGTAAATTCATTGGAAAAAACTTCGTTTTCGACCACAGATTAGGCGAAAGAATTACTGATGATATCGTTTCACAATGTCATCAATGTGGAAAACCTTGCGATAATCACACGAATTGTTTGAACGATGGTTGTCATTTATTATTCATTCAATGTGACGAATGTAAAGCAGCTATGGAAAATTGTTGCTCTACGGAATGTTTAGAAATCACACATTTACCATTAGCCGAACAAGTTAAACTTCGCAGAGGAGTTCAAGTAGGAAATAAAGTCTTCCGAAAAGGAAAATCGGAGAATTTTAAATTCAAACATTCAGGCGAATTGTCCGATAAACCTTTGGCTGTAGCCGAAAAAACGAAAGACATTCGTCAGAAAATAAAAGTAAAAAAGGTATTGCTTGGTAAAGCCGAACATTATTATGTGAAAGCGCAAGTAGGACTTTTCGTTATAGAAAACCAAGAACTAAATATTGGTGACAGCATTCTAGTTTCGGGACCAACAACTGGAAATCAAGAATTGGTTCTAGAAAAAATGTTCGTAAACGGAACAGAAAATCCATCAGCAAAAGTTGGCGATAAAGTAACTTTTGAAGTGCCTTTCAGAGTAAGATTATCGGATAAATTATTTAAAATTATCAGCTAATGACAACTTCAGGAAGAATAGAGCTTATGGCTCCAGCAGGGAATTTCGAATCTATGCAAGCGGCGTTAGATAATGGTTGCGATTCGATTTATTTTGGTGTCGAACAATTAAATATGCGTGCGCGTGCAACAGTGAATTTCGTTTTAGACGATTTACCTGAAATTGCGCGTCGTTGCAACGAAAAAAATGTTAGAACTTATTTAACATTGAATACCATTATTTACGATCACGATTTATCGATTGTAAAAACACTTTTAACCAAAGCCAAAGAAGCAGGAATTACAGCAGTTATCGCATCTGACCAAGCCGTGATTATGACAGCTCGTACCATGGGAATGGAAGTTCATATTTCTACCCAATTGAATGTTACGAACATCGAGACTGTAAAATTCTACGCGATGTTTGCCGATACGATTGTTCTGTCTCGCGAGTTGAGTTTACGCCAAGTAAAGAAAATCACAGATGACATCGAAAAAGAGCAAATCAAAGGGCCAAGCGGCAATTTAGTAGAAATCGAAATTTTTGGTCACGGTGCTTTGTGTATGGCGGTTTCAGGAAAATGTTATTTGAGTTTACATTCGCACAATTCCTCAGCAAATCGTGGTGCTTGCAAGCAAAATTGTAGAAAAAAATATACGGTTATAGACCAAGAAAGTGGTTTTGAAATCGAAATTGATAACGAATACATGATGTCTCCAAAAGATTTATGTACGTTAGATTTTCTTGACCAAGTAATCGATTCGGGAATCAAAGTGTTAAAAATTGAAGGACGAGGAAGAGCAGCAGATTATGTAGCAACTGTTATCAAAACGTATCGCGAAGCTATTGATTCATACTACGAAGGAACGTTTACCAAAGAAAAAATCAATATTTGGATGGAAGCTTTGGCAACCGTTTACAATCGTGGTTTTTGGAGTGGTTATTATTTAGGACAAAAATTAGGCGAATGGTCAGACAACCCAGGTTCTAATGCGACTCAAAAGAAAGTATATGTTGGAAAAGGAATGCATTATTTCCCAAAATCAAGCATAGCCGAATTCAAAATAGAAGCTTACGACATTAAAAAAGGAGATAAGATTTTAATTACAGGTCCGTCAACCGGTGCGCAAGAATTAATTTTAGAAGATTTCTTTGTAAATGATGTTAACTCAGAAAAAGCAACCAAAGGCGATAGTTGTACTTTAAAAGTGCCTTTCCGTATTCGTTTATCAGACAAAATGTATAAAATTGTAGAAAACTAAATGGTTATTGTTACGCTTCAAAGAGACAAATGCATTGGTTGCAATTATTGTGTAGAAATGGCACCTGCACAATTTCAAATGTCAAAAAAGGATGGCAAATCAGTACTGATAAAGTCAACCAACACAAAAGGATTTCACACACTAAAATCATCAGATTATGCTATTTTAGAAAATTGTGAATTAGCTGAAAAGGCTTGTCCTGTTCATATTATTACCGTGAAAGAAACATAATATTATGTTTTGCAATACTATAAATTTACCTATTTCGTTTTATAATGAGATAGGTTTTTTGATTTTGTGCAACTTCAAAAGATTCAATTTGAAAGTTTCCATAAAAAATCAATATCTTTACGCTCAAAAACGTTTTGAAACGTAGTCCGTTTTGGACAATCACTATATATCTAAATTATGGCATGTACAAACTGTTCAACCACTGATGGTGGTGCACCAAAAGGGTGTAATAATAATGGGACTTGTGGCACCGATAGCTGCAACAAACTTTCTGTTTTTGATTGGCTTTCAAATATGACACTGCCAGGAGGTCAAGCGCCTTTTGATGCTGTTGAGATTAGATTTAAAAATGGAAGAAAAGAATTTTTTAGAAATACCGAAAAACTAACGTTATCTATAGGAGATATTGTAGCTACAGAAGCTTTTCCTGGACACGATATCGGTATTATTACTTTGACAGGCGAATTGGTTAAAATTCAAATGAAAAAGAAAAATGAAAATCCAGATAAAGAATTAGCTAAAATATATCGAAAAGCGTCTCAAAAAGATATTGATATTTGGACAGAAGCTCGAAATAAAGAGGAAATTGTTAGAATGCGCGCCAGAGAAATCGCAATTAACTTAAAGTTAGAAATGAAAATTTCCGATGTGGAATTTCAAGGTGATGGTTCAAAAGCAACGTTTTATTATACAGCAAATGACAGAGTTGATTTTCGCCAATTAATAAAGGAATTTGCCCAAGAGTTTAAAATTAGAATCGAAATGAAGCAAGTAGGTTTTCGTCAAGAAGCTGCTCGTTTAGGAGGAATAGGTTCTTGTGGTAGAGAATTATGTTGCTCAACTTGGTTAACCGATTTTAGAAGCGTGAATACTTCGGCGGCACGTTATCAGCAGTTGTCGTTAAATCCACAAAAATTAGCAGGGCAATGCGGAAAGTTAAAATGTTGTTTAAACTATGAATTAGACACCTATTTGGATGTATTGAAAGACATGCCCGACATGGAAACCAAATTGTATACAGAAAAAGGTGATGCTTATTGTCAGAAAATTGATATTTTCAAAGAAATTATGTGGTTTTCTTATGCCAATGCTCCAGCACAATGGATGGTTTTACCTGCAGCAAAAGTAAAAGAAATTATTGCAGTTAATAAGAAAAAAGAACGTGTAGCAGCATTGGAAGATTATGTAGTGGAAACGGTTCAAGAAGTTGAGAAAAAATTTGAAAATGTTGTAGGTCAAGACAGTTTAACACGTTTTGATCAACCTAAGAAAAAGTCAAATAATAGAAATAAAAAGAAGAAACCTACAAACTTTAAAAATGCACCTAAAAAAGACTAATTTCATTGGTTTAATGCTGATTGCCGTGCTTTTTATCTCATGTGATAAAAAACAATTTTTCAGCGAGTATAAAGAATTGGATGGTACTTGGAAAAAGTCAGATACTTTGCGTTTTACATTTGAACAAAATGATACTGTAAATCCATATCATTTGTTTTTGAATGTGAGAAACAACAATGATTATCCGTTCAACAACATGTATTTGATTGTTTCAATGAAAGAACCTGGAAAAAAACCAACAATCAAAGTTGACACATTAGAATATCAAATGGCAAATCCGGATGGAACATTAATGGGAGAAGGATTTTCTGACGTTAAAGAAAGTAAATTGTGGTATTTAGAAAATTACGTTTTTAATAGAATAGGCAAATATAATGTTGAGGTAGTTCAAGCGGTGAGAGAAACAGGAAAAGTTGATGGTGTTGCCGATTTAAAAGGAATTACAGAACTAGGATTACGAATTGAAAAAACAAAATAACATGGCGACTAAAAAAACAGTTTCAAATGATTATTCTGAATATACTAGAAAGTTTTGGCAACTTTTTAAGTATGGATTTTTAGGAATTATTTTTTTATTCCTTTTTGCTTCATGGGGATTTTTTGGAAAAATGCCTTCGTTCGATGATTTAGAAAATCCGGATTCAAATGTAGCAACTGAAATTATTTCTGCAGATGGAGTAGTTATAGGAAAGTTTTATAAAGAAAACAGAACTCCTGTTAAATACCATGAATTACCACAATATCTTGTAAAAGCTTTGGTAGCAACTGAAGATGAACGTTTTTATGAGCATTCTGGAATTGATGCAAAAGGAACTTTGCGTGCTGTAGTAAAACTAGGAAGAGATGGTGGAGCAAGTACATTGACGCAACAATTAGCAAAAAATTTATTCCACGGCGAAGGTTCAAAATTTATTTTGTTTCGTGTAATTCAAAAAGTAAAAGAATGGATTATTGCCATTCGTTTGGAAAGACAATATACTAAACAAGAGATTATTGCATTGTATTTAAATCAGGTAGATTTTGTAAATGGAGCTGTTGGAATTCGATCTGCGGCAAAAATCTATATGAATAAAGAGCCTAAAGATTTAACTATTGAAGAATCAGCTTTATTTGTAGGGATGTTAAAAAACCCATCTTTGTATAATCCAAACAGAAAGAAAAGAGCAAAATTGGTTCTAGATAGAAGAAATACTGTGCTACAGCAGATGGCTAAAAATAATGTAATTACAGAATCTCAAAGAGAACAATTAAGAAAAATTCCAATAAAATTAGATTTTAGACCTGAAAGCCATTCAGAGGGTAGCGCAACGTATTTTAGAGAATACCTAAGAGATTACATGAGAAAATGGGTAAAAGACCATTTAAAACCTGATGGGACAGAATATGATTTGTATAGAGATGGTTTAAAAATTTACACGACTATTGATTCTAAAATGCAGCAATATGCTGAAGAAGCAGTACAAGAGCATTTAAAAAATTTGCAAAAGGAATTTTTTAAGGGAATGAAAGACAAAGAAAACGCACCCTTTGTTGACATTACTCCTGAGCAAACCAATCAAATTATGATGCAAGCCATGAAAAACTCTGAACGATGGAGAAAAATGGACTTGAATGGTAAATCAGAAGAAGAAATTATTAAATCTTTTGATGTCGCTGCAAAAATGAAAATCTTTACTTATGAAGGTGAAAAAGACACCATCATGAAACCAAAAGATTCTATCATTTACTACAAACACATGCTGCAAACAGGTATGATGGCTATGGAGCCAAGAAGTGGTCATATCAAAGCTTGGGTTGGAGGTGTTAATTATAAATATTTCCAATACGATCACGTTGGGCAGGGCGCAAGACAAGTTGGTTCTACTTTTAAACCTTTTGTTTATGCAACTGCAATTGAGCAATTAGCTATGTCGCCTTGTGATTCAATTATTGACAGTTATTTCACTATGCCAAAAGGCAAATGGGGAATAGATGCTGATTGGTCTCCAAAAAATTCTGATGGAAATTATAGAGGAACTATTACTTTACAAAAAGCATTAGCAAACTCTATCAACACAGTTTCAGCTAAATTGATAGATAGAGTTGGCCCACAAGCCGTAGTGGATATGGCAAAAGAATTAGGGGTAACTTCAAAAATTCCTGTTCAGCCATCAATTGCATTAGGAGCGGTTGATATTACTGTAGAGGAAATGGTAGGAGCAATGAGTACATTTGCAAATCAAGGAGTATATGTAAAACCCACTTTTATCATCAAAATTGAGGACAAAAATGGAGTTGTAATTGATCAACCAATTCCTTATCAAAAGGATGTAGTAAATAAAGATGTTGCTTATACCGTTATCAAATTAATGGAAGGTGTAAAAGAATCAGGAACTGGAGCGCGATTGAAATATGGTGGTGGTGGTTTTATTCAGTATGATTATAGTTTTGCTAATCCAGTTGCTGGGAAAACAGGAACTTCTCAAAATAATTCTGACGGTTGGTTTATTGGTATGGTGCCTAATTTAGCCACAGGAGTTTGGGTAGGAAATGAAGATAGAGCAGCACATTTTAGATCCACTCATATGGGTCAAGGTGCTACGACAGCATTACCTATTTGGGGAATTTTCATGAAAAAATGTTACGATGATAGTGATTTAGATATATCAAGAGAACCATTTGAAAGACCCGATAATTTAGCTATAAAAGTAGATTGCTGGACACCAAAAAAAGTCGTTGATACAACAGCAGTTCCTACAGATGAACCAAGTATGGATGAGTTCGAAGGATTATAAAAACAACAATAACGCTATATGATTTCAAGAAAAGTAAATAACGTAAAAGAAGCATTAGAAGGAATTCAAGATGGACAAACTATCATGTTGGGTGGTTTTGGTCTTTGTGGCATTCCTGAAAATAGTATTGCTGAATTAGTAAATAAAAATGTAACCAATTTAACTTGTATTTCAAATAATGCAGGTGTAGATGATTTCGGATTGGGATTATTATTACAAAAACGCCAAATCAAAAAAATGATTTCTTCTTACGTGGGAGAAAATGCAGAATTCGAACGCCAAATGCTTTCAGGAGAATTAGAAGTTGAGCTAACACCTCAAGGAACTTTAGCAGAAAAATGCCGTGCTGCACAAGCAGGAATTCCAGCATTTTTTACACCAGCAGGTTTTGGAACAGAAGTTGCTGAAGGAAAAGAAACGCGTGAATTCAACGGAAAAATGCACGTAATGGAATTGGCTTATAAAGCCGATTTTTCTATCGTAAAAGCATGGAAAGGTGACGAAGCTGGAAATCTTATTTTCAAAGGAACGGCTCGTAATTTCAACGCTTGTATGGCAGGTGCTGCAAAAATCACGATTGCTGAGGTTGAAGAATTAGTACCAGCAGGAACTTTAAATCCTAACGAAATTCACATTCCAGGAATTATGGTCAACCGTATTTTCCAAGGAGAGAAATTTGAGAAAAGAATTGAGCAAAGAACTGTTAGACAAAGAAGTTAATCATGGCATTAGATAAAAATCAAATCGCAAAAAGAATAGCACAAGAAGTAAAAGACGGTTACTATGTAAACTTAGGAATCGGAATTCCAACTTTAGTTGCCAATTATGTTCGCACAGATATTTCAGTAGAATTTCAATCAGAAAATGGAGTTTTAGGTATGGGACCTTTCCCTTTTGAAGGAGAAGAAGATGCGGATATCATCAACGCAGGAAAACAAACCATAACAACTTTACCAGGAGCAAGTTTTTTCGACTCAGCATTTAGTTTTGGAATGATCCGTGCTCAAAAAGTAGATTTAACTATTTTAGGAGCGATGGAAGTTTCTGAAAACGGAGATATTGCCAACTGGAAAATCCCAGGAAAGATGGTAAAAGGAATGGGCGGCGCCATGGATTTAGTAGCTTCTGCAGAAAATATTATCGTTGCTATGATGCACGTAAATAAAGCAGGAGAATCGAAAATCTTGAAAAAATGTACGCTTCCTTTAACTGGTGTTGGTTGTGTGAAAAAAGTCGTTACTGAATTAGCGGTTTTAGAAATCACTCCAAAAGGATTCAAATTGTTAGAACGCGCACCAGGTGTTTCAGTTGAAGATGTAATAAAAGCAACAGAAGCCGATTTAATCATCGAAGGAGAAATTCCTGAAATGAAAATCGATTAATAAAAAGAGTTTATAATTTTAAACCTGACAGTTTACCGAAACTTGTCAGGTTTTTATATATTTTAAAGAAAATGAGTTTTCCAAAAGTAATTTTAAAATCAGGTAAAGAAAAATCTATTCAACGTCGTCATCCTTGGATTTTCAGTGGTGCGGTTTACGGTGTGAGTCGTGAAATAAACGATGGCGAAATGGTTGATGTAGTCGATTCGAAAAACAATCATTTAGGAACAGGATATTTCAGCGATAAAGGAAGTATCGTAGTTCGTATTTTGACTTTTGGCGAAGAGACTTTTTCTGAAAACTTTTGGAAGGACAAACTACAATCGGCTTGGTTTTTACGTACTCAAATATTGGATTTTGAAGTTACAAATGCTTTTCGTGTGATTCACGGAGAAGGCGATGGAATTTCGGGATTGATTATTGATTATTACGATAAAAATTGGGTAATTCAAGCCCATTCAACAGGAGTTTTTCTTCAAATGGAGCAAATCGCTGAAGCCATAAAATCGAATTTTCCAGACTATTGCGAAACCATTTATTGCAAAAGTTCAGGAACTTTACCGAATACAGGAACTGATTATTTCTTATTCGGAAACAAAGCAGAAGCGGTTGCAAAAGAGAACAACATTTTGTTTTCGGTAAATTGGGTAGAAGGGCAAAAAACGGGTTTCTTTTTAGACCAACGCGAAAACCGAAAACTTTTAGGCGAATTCTCAAAAGGCAAAAAAGTATTAAATACGTTTTGTTATACTGGTGGATTTTCCATTTATGCCATGAGTGCTGGTGCAGAATTAGTAACTTCGGTCGATATTTCTCAAAAAGCTGTGGACTTAGCAGAGAGTAATATGGAATTAAATTTTCCAAACGCTAATCACAAAGCAGTAGCTGACGATGTGTTCAATTTCATGAAAGAGCACACACAACAATACGATGTTATTGTTTTAGACCCGCCCGCTTTCGCGAAAAGCATCAAAAGCAAACATACCGCAACGCAAGCCTACAAACGTTTAAACATTGCAGGTTTAAAAGCCTTAGCTCCTAACGGAATTTTATTCACTTTCTCTTGCTCACAAGTTATTGATGATGTTTTGTTTTACAACACCGTTGCAGCCGCCGCTATAGAAACCGGAAGAAACATCCGAGTTTTACACAAATTAGAACAAGGTCCAGATCACCCAACGAATATTTATCACCCAGAAGGTCATTATTTAAAAGGTTTGGTTTTGTTTGTGGAGTAGATTTGAAAGTGTTCAGTTTTTCTCGCATAGTTTGTCATTCCGGAGGAATCTCATAGAATCAGTTTAAAACTTTTACTTATGATTAGATTTTTTAGCATCTTCTTTTTTACTCTTTTTTTGTTTAGTTGTAAACAAAAAACAGAATTAGTGCAAGCTGAAATAAAGTCTTTTGGTTTGAAGATAGATTTCAGACTTTATAATGACAGCACATACATTATGAAAAGAATTTATGAATTTGATTCAATTAAAAATGAAACTTTAGAGGGAAACTTTAAGTTGCAGAATGACTCCCTTGTTTGTTATGGTGATTTTAATTTCAATGGTTTTATAAAAAATAATTTTATTGAATCTAACCAAGAGTATGAAAAATATGAAATCATAAAGTCAAAAATTAAGTCGAATTCAAAAATTGATTTTAAAAGATTTCCAACATATACAACTTTTACATTTGATAAATCAAAAGAGTATAATCGTTTTAACGAAACTGCTATTCCTTATGAATTAACAGAAAATGATTTACTTAAAATCGATTCTATTTTACCTATTTGTATGAATAAAACAGAAAATTTTGAAGGTAAACAAAATGCCGATGATTATTCAAAACAATGTATAGCAACAAAAAACAGGAAAGGTGAAATAGAAGTTTGGGTTAATTGTGCATGTGATGGTATGTCAAAAGATTCATTCAAATATTTTATAGGTACAGTTCATGATGGTGGACCTTGTTTTTTTAAATTGAAAATAAATTTAACCAAAATTGAATGTTTTGATGTTTTTGTCAACGGGTCTTAAATAAAAAACCTGCAAGTCTTTCAACTCACAGGTTTCTTTTTTCTTGCTTCTTTTCTCTTTTTTCTAAGACTAAAGATTCATAAAGAAATCATTCCCTTTATCATCCGTAATAATAAATGCTGGGAAATCTTTCACTTCAATTTTTCTTACCGCTTCCATTCCTAATTCTGGGAAATCAACTACTTCAACAGATAAGATGTTTTCTTTAGCTAAAATCGCAGCAGGACCTCCAATCGAACCTAAATAGAATCCGCCGTGTTTTGCACAAGCGTTCATCACGTCTTTGCTTCGGTTTCCTTTGGCTAACATAATCATGCTTCCACCAGCCGCTTGGAATTCGTCTACATAAACATCCATTCTTCCTGCAGTGGTTGGTCCAAAACTTCCTGAAGGCATTCCGTCTGGAGTTTTTGCTGGACCTGCATAATATACTGGGTGATTTTTGAAATACTCTGGCATTGGTTTTCCAGCGTCTAGCAATTCTTTGATTTTGGCATGAGCGATATCACGAGCTACAATCAAAGTTCCGTTTAATTTCAAACGAGTTTTAATTGGATATTTCGATAATTCTGCTAAAATTTCAGCCATTGGTTTGTTCAAATCAATTTCTACTGCTGGCTCTAAATGAGGCGCTGTTTCAGGTAAAAATTGCGCTGGATTGGTTTCCAATTGCTCTAAGAAAATTCCGTCTTTTGTGATTTTTCCTTTGATATTTCTATCTGCCGAACAAGAAACTCCCATTCCCACCGGACAAGAAGCTGCGTGACGAGGTAAACGAATCACACGAACGTCATGTGTTAAATATTTTCCACCAAATTGTGCTCCAATTTGACTTTCTTGACAAATGATTTGCACTCTTTTTTCCCATTCTAAATCGCGAAACGCTTGACCTGACATATTTCCAGAAGTTGGTAAATGGTCATAATATCCAGCTGATGCTTTTTTAACTGCTGCTAAATTCGCTTCCGCAGAAGTTCCACCAATTACAATAGCCAAATGATAAGGAGGACAAGCTGCTGTTCCTAAATCCATAATGCGCTCACGAACAAATTCGTCTAACGATTTTTCATTCAACAACGATTTTGTTTTTTGATATAAAAACGTTTTGTTGGCCGAACCACCACCTTTTGTTAAAAATAAGAATTCATACGAATTTCCTTTTTTCGCATAAATGTCGATTTGTGCAGGTAAGTTAGAGCCCGAGTTTTTCTCTTCAAACATCGAAATCGGAACAATTTGCGAGTAACGAAGATTTTTATTTTGGTACGTATTGTAAATTCCTTTTGACAACCATTCGCCATCATCAACTCCTGTATAAACGTTTTCACCTTTTTTAGCAACTACGATCGCAGTTCCGGTATCTTGGCAAGAAGGCAATTGACCTTCTACAGCTACAGCAGCGTTTTGCAATAAATTATAAGCAACAAAACGATCGTTGTCTGTCGCTTCAGGATCTTCGATAATGTTTCTTAATTTTTGTAAATGTGCCGAACGCAACATAAACGAAACGTCGTCCATCGCTTCTTGAGCTAGTAATTCTAATCCTTTTGGGTCCACCACTAAGATTTCTCTATCGCCAAGTTGCTCAACTTTTACGTAATCGGAAGTTAGTTTTTTGTAATGTGTATCGTCTTTTAAAATAGGATACGGGTCTTGATATAAAAAGTCCATTATGTGTATGTTTTGAAAGGTAAAGTTACGGATTTTTGATTATTTAGTTATCTTGTTATTCGTATTTGTTGTTTTTGATAATTGAATTTTGTTCAATAAAGTTGTAACCTAAATCAATTGTTTTTGAAGTGTCATCATAATATACAATTTTATAATACTGACCATCAGTTGTTATTTTTTTTATGGTTTTCTTCAAAGTCCATTCATAAAAGTTTAATGTGTATTTTTCTTCAAATTTTTTAATTGATTTTTTACCTTTTAGTAGCTCAATTTCTAATAAAAAAAATTCTGAATCTTTTAAATAAATTTTCGAATTCTGGCCAGTAAAATACGTGTTCATTAATTTATTACGAAAGGAAAAATTATCTTCATATTTTATATTTACTTTTTGATAAGCAAAACTCAATTCATTTAATGCTTTTTCTAAATCAATAGGACATTCAATATAAGTTTCAATGGTTTTAATTATTTCTCCATTTTTAATAAATGAGATAGTATTCGTTTGGCTATCTGTTGCGTTTAATGAATAATGATTTTTTAAATCGTTAATGTTTATTTTATCAAAATTCATCAAAATCTTTCTTAAAGTTTCTTCATCTAATTTTGAATGGTAATTATCATAAACAGTGTTTGATTCATAAGCCTTAAAATAAAAATCTCCATTTCTATTAATATAGGTTGAATTAAATGGGCAAGAGCCAAAGCAAGGACTTCTATCAACTATTATTGCATCATATTCATTAGTTGTAAATTCGGATTTGTTTTCAGATTTCTGTAATTGAAAAACTCTACCATTATAGTTTTTAACTTTAATTTTGTTATCTGAAATGCCTAAAACTTTTATTGTATCCCAAAAATTTTCAGATTTATTAAAAAAAATAATATTAGATTTTTCAATTTTATATTTAGTTTTTGTTCCCAAATAGTAGTGAGAAAACCGATGTTCTAATGTGCTATCAGGAAGAGTAAACCTATCTTTTATTAAATAAAAAAAGCCACTTTTGAAATCTAAAATACTATCATTAATTATGAAGAAATTTATTTTTTCATAAGGATGTACAGGATGAGAATTTTTTAATTTCTCTGAGTTAAGTTCTTTTTCGAAATACCAATCTCCAATATATTTTTCATTTGATGATTTATTCTCTACATCACATGATAGAATGAAGAGTGTAACTAAATAAAGAATAAAAATTTTTCTCATAGACTCGTTAAAAAAACCAACTCGCTACAAAAATCGCCGTAATCACACAAATTAAATCCACTAAAAGCATCATTCCTAAAGTATAACGTGTGTTTTTCACGTTGATACTTCCAAAATATACTGCAATTACATAAAAAGTCGTTTCGGCACTGCATTGGAAAATACAGCTTAATCTTCCGGTTAAGGAATCAGGGCCAAATTGCTTCATTGCATCAATCATAAATCCTCTTGAACCACCTGAACTAAAAGGGCGCAACATCGCTACAGGAAGTGAATCGGTGATTTCTTTGGCTACTCCAAGATGTGCAAATAAAAAGGAAATACCGTTGGCTATAATTTCAAATAAACCGCTGTTTCTGAATAAGGAAATTGCTACTAACATCCCCATTACATAAGGAAAAATTGTCACTCCGGTTTTTAATCCGTTATTCGCTCCAGCAACAAAAGTGTCGAAAATCGTTGTTTTTTGTTCCACAAATTTCTTCTCTTGAACGAAAGAAAATATCAAAGTTCCACCAATTATTAAGATTAATAATAATCCCGAAAGATTAGAAGTAAAGTAATTTTTTCCAATTAAATCCAAACTGTTTACGTAGAATAGTAATCCCACAATCGCTCCAATAACTCCCATTAAGATGGCCAATAAAGAAGCGCTTTTAAAATTAACTCGTTGTTTAATTCCCACTAAAATAAAAGCGGCAATAGTTCCAACAAAAGAGGTAATAATACAAGGTAACATTACATCGGCAGGATTTGCAGCATGTTCAGCAGCTCGATAACCGATAATTGACGTTGGAATTAAAGTTAAACCAGCAGCATGCAAACACATAAACATGATTTGGGCATCACTCGCTCGGTCTTTATCTTCGTTGAGTTCTTGTAAACTTTGCATGGCTTTTAATCCAAATGGCGTTGCAGCTGAATCTAATCCTAAGAAGTTGGCTGCAAAATTCAATGTCATGTATGAAATTGATTCGTGGTTTTTAGGAATAGATGGAAATACTTTGGCAAACATTGGGCTAAGTTTTTTAGCCAATCGTTCTGATGCACCTGAAATAATTAGTAATTCCATAATTCCACAGAAAAAAGATAGATAAGCCATTAGTGGCAGAATCAAATCAAATAGACTGCTTTTGGTCATAGGTAACAAACCATCTGCTTTTTGTTTTCCGCTGTAGATTTTTACAGTTTGATTGTTGTACACATAGGTAGTATCAGCATGCTTTTCGTTTTTATTAATAATGAATGTTTTGTCTTCCGCTTTTTGGACGCTATCTTGAACAAATTTCGGTACTTCTTTTAAATATTTTTCACCAATTAAAAGTGGTTCACCTTGTTTGCCATTCAACACATAATCAATAGAATAATATTGCGATGAAAATAATCCAAAGACAACAAAAAATATAGACGATATAAATATTACTAACCAAAATCTGCTTAAAACCATGTGTTATATTTTTTGTAAATGTAGTAAATAGGGTTCAATTTAAAATCTAAATAAATTTGAATTAGTAGTAAACAATATTTCTGATTTCTTTTTTGTAAAATTTTGAGTTAATGTATTTATCGTTGTATGTGGTTTTTTCTATCCAATTCCCATATTCATCATATTTATATTGTATAGAATATTCTCCTACAATATTTTTATCCTGAATTATTTTATCTTCCCAATCTATTTGATAATATCCCCACAAAGAAATTTCTTCATTTTTTAAATTATATTCTGTATAACTTTCGAGGACTCCTTGATTATTATAAAAATATTCTATACCAGAGTTGTCATATAAATCTATGTACAGTATCAATTGCCCTTCTTCATTGTATTTTTTAATAGATGACATTTTCAAATCATAAGATAAATATTCAACTCCAATATTTTTTATTCCAACCAAATAAGCTTTTGGATCTTCATTGAAAAATTCTCGTCCAGAATCAGTTGTATCTATAATTGCGTTATATGATGTTGATTTAAACAAGTTATTTTTGTAATTATATAAAAGTATTTCATGTGATTTAATTTGACCAGCAAAATGTTTTATATATTTACTTTCTTTATAAAATGATGTTTTTGAAATAATATTATTATTTTTATCAAACACATATTTGTATTCTTTTTCGGTTTCGATTTTATAAGATTTTGTTTTTTTGAAAGGTTTTTTACTTAAAGAATCTTTTATCCAATTTCCATAGGTTATTTCTTCACCATTTTGGTTATATTCTTTAAAATAAAAATCTTTATGATTTTTGGAATCTATTGATTCTGTGTATGCTTCTTTAATATTTTTTTTAGAAACCTCTTGAGAGAAAACAATTGATAAATGAGAAAAATAAAACAGTAAAAATAAAACTTTCTTCATTAGTTAATCAATTTAGTTTTTATATAGAAAATCTGTTAAAACAAAAGAAGGATATACAATTTCCCCAAATAAGTATTCTAATGGCACATCAACATTTTTATTTTTTGAAAAATAGTGTTTTCCAGCATAAATGCCAAGTTTAGTTTTACTATTTACTTCAAAAAGGATTCCTTCATAATTATAACCATCTTTAGTTTTTCCACTAAAAGAGCAAATATATTTGTATTGTTCATTACCTAATACTTCATCTAAAATTTCTTTTTTTTCACCATTTTGATTGTTGATTTTTTTCATTTTTTTCAACAAATCTTTTGATGAATAATTACTTGTAATATATTCACGAAATGAATTATTAATAAATATTTGTTTTGTTTCTAAATATTTTTTTTTAGATAATGTGTTTTTAAAATCAATTTTTATTTTGTTTGAAATCAAAAAGATTGGTTTAATTCCATGTTTTTTTAGTTCGATCTCTTCTCCATAGAAGTTCATTTGAGTAGCTTCAATTTTATATGTAAAATAAACATTTAAATAAACATCATTTAATAAGCTAAACCAACTTGATATGGGCCAATTTCTTCTTAAAAAGCCAATTACATATTCCTGATTGGGTTCTATAGTAATAATATAATTGTCGAGTTTTGAATATTCATAATCTATTTGACGAATTTTAGAATCTTTAAAAGTTTTTATTTCCCCATTAACTGTAGTTTCAGCAATAAAATCAATTGATGGTATGCCAAGATTCATAAAGCTTAACTCATTTGTTTTTAAAAATTTTATTGTTTGATTACCATTGTTTTTGACTTTAAGTGTGTAATCAATTTTTAAACTTGAAGTGTCATTTTTAATAGCAATTAGTTCTAAATCATTTTCGAAAGAAAATGAATTCAAGCAAAAAAGAAAAGTTAAAAAAAATAATATTGTTTTTAAGGTCATATTAAAATTTTATACATGAATAATTTCATCTTCAACCAGTAAATCTTCTCGTCTTAATCTTAAGAAAATTTGAGCTACTGCAATAACATCTTTTTCACAATAGGTGATAATTCGGTCGATGTCGTTTTCCACATAAAAAACGTGAGCTACTTCGCTACCGTCGATATCATCTTTTGGAGAAGGAATTCCGAGCACTTTTGTAAGTAATTTTAAAGAAGTAAAATGTTTATAATCGCCAAATTTCCATAATTCTAAAGTGTCTAAATGCGGTACTTCCCAAGGTTTTTTACCGAATAAATTTAGTTTGTTAGGTAAAGCAATTCCGTTGATAATCATGCGTCGGGCTATGAATGGAATATCAAATTCTTTGGCATTATGACCGCATAAAACGTGTTGTGCTCCGTTGAAATGAGTATTTAATAGATTGGAAAAATCATTCAAAATTTTCTTCTCTTCACCCCAGAAACTAGTTACCCTAAAATTTCTAATATCTCCTTTATTGACAAAATAACCCACAGAAATAGTAATGATTTTCCCAAACTCTGCCCAAATTCCAGCACGTTCATAAAAATCTTCTGCCGAAACTTCATCTTTGCGTTGGTATTGTGTTTTGTGTTCCCATAAATAACGTGTTTCTTCGTCTAAAATGCCATAATTTTGGTGTTCAGGAACGGTTTCAATATCTAAAAACAGAATGTTGTTTAAGTTAATTTTTTCAATCATTTTATAAGAATTTATAGAGGTATTATTTAATCGTTTTATTTCTTTTTTTCAGCATTTCATAGGCTTCTTCAACATAAACATATAAATCTTCACTATGTGGATCATATGAAGTTTGTACACCTTTTAAATGTCCTAAACGCACAATTATTAAGTTGTCTTCTGGAATTACAATTACAAATTGCCCCAAATGACCACGCATGTAATATAAGTGTTTGCCTAAAAAGTTGTGCATCCACCAACCATAGCCATAATGAGGCGCTGCTTCAAAGCGAGGAGTGGTGCATTTTTTCACAAAAGCACTATCTAATAATTGTTGACCATTCCATTTTCCGTTATTCAAATATAGCTTTCCAAAGCGGGCAAAATCTCTTGCATTACTAGCGATACAACAATAGGCTTTTTCAATTCCGTCAGGTGCTTCATCTAATTGCCAGAGCGCTTCGTTTTCTGCTCCCATGGGTTGCCAAAAGTGTTTTGAAACATAATCTGATAAATATTCTCCTGTTGCTTTTTCAATACACATGGCCAATAACTGAGTAGCACCACTTAGGTATTTGAACGATTGCCCAGGTTTTTCGTTGATGTTCAATCCAAGGATTACTTTGTCTAAATCATTGTCAAAATAAGCACGGGTTACAATTGAAAATGGGCTATAATATTTTTCGTCCCAACTTAATCCTGAAGCCATTGAAGATAAATCGCCTACGGTTACTTCTTTTGCAAATTTTCCTTTTAATTCGGGAAAAAAGTCAATTACTTTTTGGTCTAAACTTTTTATTTTTCCTTCCATAATGGCTTTTCCTAATGCCATTGTAACCACGCTTTTTGCCATCGAAAAAGAATTGGTTTTAGAGTTTTTATCAAAACCATCAAAATAGCTTTCATGCCAAATACTATCATTTTTAATAATTAAATAGGCAATAGTTTTGAGCTCTTTGTGTGCTTTTTGTAAATTTTGTGTAGCAGGAACAGAGTTATAATCGGAAGCAATTGCCCACGGTTGTGCAGTACCTTTTTTGATTTCGCGATTGGGAAATTCTTTATAATCTTCTAAAAAAGCAGTGGTATAACCTTTGAAATAAATTGTTTTTACGGCACGAAGCAAATAATCTACATCAAAAATATACATCAAAACAATAATAGCAGCAAAAACAATTGCGAACCATTTTAGGAATTTTAGCAGGAATTTCATTTACTAATTTTATAAGATAGTTTTTATAAAAGTAGGAAAAAGTTAGAATGAATTTAAAAAAACTAAAACAAACTTTCTTGTTTCACCGGATTTTCATGTTCCAACAACCATTTTTTGCGCCACAAGCCTCCAGCATATCCAGTTAAAGAACCATCAGAACCAATAACACGATGGCACGGAACTACAATCCAAAGCGGATTTTTTCCATTAGCCGAAGCCACTGCTCGAATTGCTTTTACATCGCCTAATTTTTTCGAAAGATCTAAATATGAACAAGTTTTCCCGAAAGGAATGTTCAACAATTCTTGCCAAACTTTTTGCTGAAAATCAGTTCCAGAAGGATTAAGTTTAAAAGAAAAATCAGTTCTTTTTCCTTCAAAATATTCTTGTAGTTGTGTAACAGCTTCTTTTAATGCTTTAGGCGTTTTAGATGAAATTTCGATTTCTTCATTCATCACATGAATTTTTGAAATGCCGTTTTGATCACCACAAATTTCAGCAAATCCTAAAGGGGTATTTATAATTACTGTTTCCATAGAGTAAATATAAAAAAAACCACCTGAAATACAGATGGTTTTTTTAAGATGTAAAAAAGTTGAATTATAATTATGATTTAATTTCTACTTTCTTATCAGTTGCTGGTGCAGCAGTGTCAATTACTTTTCCTTTAAAAGATAAAGTTTTAACGTTTTCAACACCACCTTCATTTGTCATTACAGTAACTGATTTTTGAAAAGGCGCTACAGAAGCAGCGTTAAATGTTGCAGCAACCATACCTTTTTCTCCTGGTTTAATAGGTGTTTTAGTATAGTTTGCAGCTGTACAACCACAAGCTGGTTTTACATTTGTAATTAAGATTGTTTCTTTTGTATTGTTTGTGAAAGTAAATTCATAAGTTGCAGGAACTCCTTTTGGAATATCTCCAAAATCATGAATTTCTTTATCCCATTTAATTGCAGATTGTTTTGGTGCAGCAGCTGGTGTTACAGTTGCAGCAACTGGAGCTTGAGTAGCTTTTGCTGTTTCGATTTTAGCATCTTTAACTTGAGCAAATGAAGCACTTGCAAGAAATAATGCAACGATTGATAATTTAATTGATTTCATACCTTATTATATTTTAGTTATTTTAATTTTGTGTTACAAAGCTATGCAAACAAAAAAAAGTAGTTGTTAATCAGATTCAAATGATTGTTAACAAGTTGTTAATGGTTGTTTTTTGCCATTCAATTTTTGTAATATCGGGGTCAATATGAAATTTAATAGACTAAATACAGTAATCTTTATTGGGTTTTTAGCCATTGTAGGTGTTATTATCATGCAGTTGTTTTTACTCAATCAAGCGTATATTTTTGAAAAAAGAGATACAGAAGATAAAATCCATTTTGCATTGCAAGATGTGGTGGAAAAAATCTATCGAGATAATAAATCGGAATTACCAGTTGCTAATCCTATAAAAAAGGTAAGTGAAAACTATTTTATTGTAAATGTAAATGATGTTTTTGAAAACAGAATTTTAGAACATTATTTAAAAACAGAATTTGATAAAGTAAAGTTAGAATTAGATTTTGAATATGCTATTTATGATTGTAGTTCAGAATCTATGGTATATGGAAATTATATTTCGATAGACGGAACTCCGTCAAAGGTTTGTGAAGATTGTTTTTCTAAAAACACAGATTTAACCTATTATTTTGCTATTCGTTTCCCACATTTAAAACAAAGTTATTTTACAAGTTTGAGTCAATATTGGGTGTTTACAGCGGTTTTATTTTTAGTGCTTATTATTTATGTGTATTCTGTTTTTTTAATGTTACAACAAAAAAGATATACAGAATTGCAAAAGGATTTCATTAACAATATGACGCATGAATTTAAAACACCTTTAGCATCAATATTAATTGCATCAAATTATGCCAACACTCAAAATGAAATAAAAGACAATCCAAAGTTGTCAAAATACATGCAAATTATTATCAATCAAAGTAATAAACTAAATCAGCATATAGAAAAGATTTTATATGTGGCTAAAACAGATAGTAATCAAATTGTGCTTGAAAAAACTAAGGTTGATGTTAATTCAGTTTTAGAATTAGTTAAAGAAAATATTTTACTAAAGCATCAAAAAAGCATCCAAATAGATATTTTATTAGAAAAAAAATATTTTGTTATGGCCGATGAATTTCATTTTTATAATCTAATTTATAATGTGATAGATAATTCGGTTAAATATGCTGAAAACGAAGCAAGCATTCAAATTAAATCGAACGAAACAAATAAAGGTTTGTTTTTAAATTTTTCAGATGATGGCGTTGGTATTCCAGAAAAAGATTTGCCGTTTGTTTTTGATAAATTTTATAGAGTTGCACGTCAAGACAATAAAGATATTGAAGGGTTTGGAATAGGGTTGTCTTATGTTAAACGTGTTTGTGAATGGCACAAATGGAATGTTTCAGTTAGAAATAATGACGACAAAGGAATTACAGTTTCAATTCAAATAAACAAAAACGATTATGAGTAAAAAACGAATTTTATATGTAGAAGACGATGAAACTTTAGCGTTTTTAACAGCTGATAATTTAGAGCAACATTTTGAAGTTTCACATTGCAATAATGGCAAGGAAGCTTTTCAATTATTTTGTAGTACACCATTTGATTTGTGTGTTTTAGACATTATGTTGCCCGACATGGATGGTTTTGAAATTGCAACAGAAATTAGAAAACGTAATCAAGAAATACCAATTATTTTTCTATCAGCAAAAACCATGAAAGAAGACAGAATAAAAGGTTTAAAACTTGGTGCTGATGACTATTTAGTAAAACCATATTCTATAGAAGAATTGATTTTAAAAATAGAAATATTCCTTAATCGAAGCCAAAAATCAACAGATAAACCGGCTTTAAAAAATTATACATTTGGTAGTTTTCATTTTGAACCAGAAAATTATTTATTAAAAAATGACACTCAAAAAATAACACTGACGGAGCGTGAAGCCTCGTTATTGCAATTGTTTTTAGATAATCCTAATACGGTTTTAAAAAGAGAAAAAATTTTAATAGCACTTTGGGGAAGCGACGATTATTTTTTAGGCAGAAGTTTAGATGTTTTTATCTCAAGATTACGAAAAATTATAAAAGAAGAAACCCACGTAAGAATTGAAAACATTCCTCGCGTGGGCTTTAAGTTAGTGGTAGAATAAAAATTATTCTATACTCATCATATACGTTTCAAGAGCTTTTCGATCTTCTTCTGACATGGCTTTTGTAATTACAAAATTAGCTTTCATAATTTCATATTGAGAAGGATCAACTAATGGTTCTCCTTCGCCATTAATAAAAGAAGCAATACTAGCATTTTTTTCTTTATAGGTTTTTGCAATGTCTTTAATTGCAGGACCTACAGTTTTTGCATCAGCTTTATGGCAGGTTGCACAAGTTCCTTTTCCTTCAAAAAGTTCTTGTCCTTTTGCTAATAATGGGTCACTAGCAGTTTCAGGTTGAGCCGCTGTAGTTTCAGTTGTTTCATCAACAGTGTTGCCCATTGCGTCAGTTTCTTTTTTGTCTCCACAATTAGACACCGAAATTGCTAAAGCAAAAGCAGCTAAGGATTTTAGTACGAGTTTCATTTTGATAAAATTTAGAAATATCGATAAAATTACAATATCACAAGCATATAGAATGTGATAAATGTCACACAAGAAAAATGTCTATTTTAACAATTTAACAATATCCTTTGCAAAATAGCTAGCGATAATATCTGCGCCTGCTCTTTTAATAGCAGTGGTTTGTTCTAACATTACTGCATCGTGGTCTAGCCAACCTCTTTCAGAAGCGGCTTTTATCATAGCATATTCACCAGACACTTGATAAACAGCCACCGGAACTTCTGACATGTTTTTTACTTCGCGAACAATGTCTAGGTAAGAAATTCCAGGTTTAACCATTACAATATCTGCTCCTTCTTCAATATCCATTCGGGTTTCTCTTATAGCTTCCAAACGGTTGTGGTAATCCATTTGGTATGTTTTTTTATCTTTCGGAATATCAATTAAATCTACTGGAGCACTATCTAAAGCATCTCGAAATGGGCCATAATGTGCCGAAGCATATTTCGCACTGTAGCTCATAATTCCCGTATTTATGAACCCATTATTTTCTAATAACTCGCGCATTTCTAAAATTCTTCCATCCATCATGTCACTTGGCGCTACAAGATCGGCTCCTGCTTGTGCGTGCGATAATGCCATTTGAGCCAGAAATCCAGAAGTTTCGTCATTTAAAATCATTCCGTTTCCTACAATTCCATCGTGACCATACACAGAATAAGGATCAAGAGCCACATCTGTCATTACAATCATTTCTGGAACAGCGTTTTTTATCACTTTGATAGCGCGTTGCATTAATCCGTTTGGATTTAATGCTTCTACACCTTTATTGTCTTTTAAATTATCGGGCACTTTTACAAACACTAAAACTGATTTTAAACCCATTGCCCAAAGTTCTTTTACTTCTTTTTCTAACAAGTCAAGGCTATATCTGTAATAATTAGGCATAGAAGGAATTTCATCCTTTACATCTTTTCCTTCCACTACAAAAAGAGGTACTAGAAAATCATTTGGTGATAATATGGTTTCACGAACTAATGAACGAATACTTTCATTGGTTCTTAATCTGCGGTTTCTTCTAAGTGGGAACATTATGGTTTGAAATTTGATGTATAAATATAAATGTAATTTTGGAGTGGTAAAGTTAACTATTTTTACCGAATTCTTTCCTTTTAAAAACAGTGTATGTGTTAATTAAATCTTATTTTTGCAACATGAAGAACATGATTTTTCTTATTATTTGTCTTTTACTAACGGGTTGTTTTGAAGTAACAGAAAAAATCAAACACAACAATAATCAAAGTGGTGATTATAGTTTAGTGGTAGATTTTTCAAGTTCGTGGTTAAAAACCAAATCTGCAATTCTATTAGAAGAAGTGGATGGAGTAAGTATTCCTAGCGAAGAAGAAATTAAAACAAAGTTGGCTCAATTTAGAGCAGATGCTTCCAAAATTAAAGGCGCTTCTAAAATTTCTACTTCGTATGACTTTAGCAATTATGTTTTTAAGATCAACTTTTCTTATAATTCTTTAGAAACATTAAATGCAGTTTTAAATACCATTGACAAGAAAAATAATTTTGTTCATTTTAAAAATAATAATGGAAAATTTGAACGAATCGCATCGTATCCTTTACCAAAAAATTTAATCAAAAACGACGATAAAAAAGAAGATTTACTTAAAGCAAATATTACTGCAGTATATACTTTTGATAAAGATGTGGCTACAGTTCAAAACCCAAATAGTAAACTTTCAAAATCAAAAAAAACAGTCTTTTTAAAACAAAACATTTGGAATGTTTTAAACAATAATAACCTAATGAATAATGCCATTAGTTTCAATCCTTAATTTATATGAAAAAGTTTTTTTATTTATTTCTAGTTCTTCCAACAGTACTTTTTAGTCAAAAAAATCAAGAAAAACACGATTATTTTGTGCAGTTCAATACGCCTCAATTTGCTAAAAAAGTAAATATTGATGAATTATTTAATCATAAAGCGTTTAAAAGTTTTAATCGAGAAAGTTCAGACTTTAAACTGAATGATTTTATTTCGTTTATAGATAAAACAAAACCAGTTGTTATTCATGGTAATTTTACAGATAGTATTGCGTATTATCAAATAACATTCCCTTTGAAAGATGCAAAAGGCTTGAAAAATTTTATTCAAAAAAGAATTGATAATAACAATCTTGATACTTCAGATTCAATTCCAAGTACAATACAAACACATTCAAAATATGCTGTTTATTCGCCAAAAAATGAAGACTATTCATTGGCTTGGAATAATAACAATTTCATTATTTATGGACTTGTAGAAAGCAATTACACGCCAGTTTATGATTATGGTTTAGCAGCAGATAGTACTGCTGTTGCTTACGACGAAGAATATTATGAAGAAGGAGTAGAAGATGCGCCTATAGAAGTAGTTGAGATTGAAGAAGCAACAGATGATGCGCCACCTGCAATTGAAGAAGTGGTTCTAGAGAAAAGATTAGCAGATGATACAGCTGTTAAAGTTTATGGAGATGTACAAGAAGACGAGGAACAAGAATATGAAGAGGCACCAGTTGCAGTTGAGGCATATGATAATTCATATTATAACAAATGGTTAGAAGAGAGTAGAAGAGAACAAGAACAAGCTCGAAGAGAGAAACAAGAAAAACAAGAAGAACAAATTGCACTTTTGTTTGAAAATGAATTTCAATTTCCAACTTCAAATAAGATTAATGCAAAAGCAGATATTTCTTCATGGGTTGATTACCAGTCAGTTTACGGAAAAATGAGTTCGATTAATTATTTATTCAGAACATTTTCGCCAAACGCTAATGCTACTTCATATGAAAACACTGTAAAGGGAATGAATGTTGATTTTTATTTTGAAAATGATAAAGCAAGAGTTGAACAAACAGTAGAATACTCGCCATCTTTAGCAAAAGTTATGCAGAAAATTATTGCTAGAAAACCAAATAAAAATATTTATAATTATTTCCCAAAAGAAACGCCTTTGGCTTATATGACATATCATTCAAGCACAGAAGAAGTTTTGAAAAGCTATCCAGAAATTACAGAACAAATTTTAGCAAACTTGCCATTTGACAAACAAGACACCGAAATCATCACCGATTTAGTAAGCACAATTGTTGATGAAGAAGCAACGGCAACACTTTTTGACGGAGATATTTCTATGTTTTTGCATAGTATGGAACCATATGAATATAAGTATACAGGATATTCTTATGATGAAGATTACAACCAAGTTAAGGAAGAAAAAACCATTACTAAAACAAGACCTGTTTTCACAATGATTATGACATCAACTCATCCAACAATGGGTGATAAACTGTTGAATTTGGGTGTAAGAAAGAATGTTTTAGTAAAAGAAAACAATTATTATGTAATTAAGGAATTTACAGAAGTTGGAAAAATAGCATTACTAAAAGACGGAGATGTTTTTGTAATTACAAATGGATTAAATTACTTGAACAATGGAGCAAAATCAAATTTTTCTAAACAAGTAAAAAAAGATTTAGGCAAAAATTATATGTACGGAAATTTTGATGTACAACGTTTTATGAAAAGCTTATTGTTGAGCGAAGATTTTGGAAGAGAAACCGAAAAAATGTTAAAAGTGAGCAATCAATTTAAGAATATTGAATTCAAATCTTCAAACAAAATAAATGATAATAAAATGAAAGTTGAAATGGAAATGAATTCAAACTTTTCAGATAAAAACATTATTTTACAAACTTTAGATTTAGTAGATTATTTAAACTAAACGCAAATTTGTAATAAAATTAAAAGCACTAATTCTAAATGGAGTTAGTGCTTTTTTTTAATTTCATTTTCTTATTTACTTTTTCGTAAAGTTTTTTTACTTTTTTTGGCGGATTAAATCGATAGCCAAGTGTAAATTTGAACGTTGAGAAATTATCATTCAATCTAATTTTCGCATCTGTATCTTGAACAAAATCAGTAAAATTCAAATTAATAAAGCTAAAAAATGAATCCACATTATACCCAATTTTAAAACTTCCCGTTACTTCATATAAAGGTGAAAAATCGCCATCCACATCATTAAATCCAAAACCAGGTGAAAGTCCAGCTGAAACCAAAATTTTTTCTTTAATAACTAAATTATAAAAGTAAGAAGCTGAAAGCGTTGCTAAATAAACATCACTATGTTCGCCACCACTTCCGTTGTTAAGGTCAAAATTGGTATAATAAAAACTAAAATTCGGAATAAAACTTCCTGCGCTTTTGGTTTGCCATTCTTTTTGATTGGCAATGGTTTTAAACGAAAATTTATCATTAAAAACATAAGAAGTTGTGCCGCCAATTTTTGTAGTTCTTAATCGTGGCAGAAAAAGGGTTACATCATCTTCTACATAAAACCCTTTTTGATTTATGAATGTAAGGGATTGCATCCATTTTTTATGATAAAAACGAGTGCTAATGGTAAATAATTTTGAACCCGAATTATCTTTGTTTTCCTCAAAAAACTTTGGCGAAAATCCATAACTAACATCAATAAATTTATAACTAAGATTGGCGCCAATTTGTGCTTTTCGGTTGGGAATTAAGCTCAAGTGTTTGTTTTCGCCGCCAGAATCAAACAGAAATTCAAAACTGTTAGAAGTGTCTATAAAATATAAACTACTGGTTACTTTTTCGTCATAAGATTTAAAAAAAGGAGTGGACAAAGAATCATTTTGAGCCACTCCTAAAATAGTTCCTAAGCAAAAAAATATGTAGCTTAATTTTATATCCATTCAATTGGTTTTGCTAATACTTTTAGTAATTTTTCTTCCTCGCTTCCTGGTTCAGGATGATGGTCATACACCCATTGTACATGTGGTGGTAAACTCATTAGAATACTTTCAATTCTGCCGTTGGTTTTTAGGCCAAAAAGTGTGCCTTTATCGTGAACTAAATTAAATTCCACATAACGACCACGACGAATTTCTTGCCAAGTTCTTTGCGCATCTGTAAAAGGCAAATCTTTCCTTCTTTCTACAATTGGAACATACGCTTGTAAGAAAGAATTTCCAACTTCGGTTACGAAATTGAACCGATCTTCCATCGACATTTGCTCGGTTGCTTTTAAGTAATCGAAAAACAAACCGCCAATTCCACGAGCTTCAAATCGATGTACGTTCCAGAAATACTCATCGCATTTCTTTTTATAGTTCGGATAAAATTCAGGGTTATGTTTGTCGCAAGCGGTTTTACAAGTTTGATGAAAATGTTTGGCATCTTCTTCAAACAAATAATATGGTGTTAAATCTTGTCCGCCACCAAACCATTGGTTGATGATATTACCGTTTTCATCATACATTTCAAAATAACGCCAGTTTGCGTGAACGGTTGGCACCATCGGATTTTTCGGATGAATTACTAAACTTAATCCGCAAGCAAAGAAATCCGCTTCTCCAACACCAAACATTTTTTGCATGGTATCTGGCAATTTGCCATGAACGGCTGATATGTTTACACCGCCTTTTTCAAAAACGTTACCGTTTTCAATTACACGTGTGCGACCGCCACCACCTTCTGGTCGTTCCCAAATGTCTTCTCTAAATTTAGTACCACCATCAATGTCTTCTAATCCTTTACAGATTCGATCTTGAAGGTTTTGTATGTATTGGTAGAATTTATTTTTCAATTTGAAAGTGTTTTTTTCGAAGTTTTATTATCACAATAATTCCAACAATAACTAATGTAATGATTAATCCTATGATTAGTTTGTTAGATATTTTATCTTCGTTTTTAGTAATTCTATTTGGATTATTTTGAGTAACATTATTTTTATTTATTGAATTAGTCTTTGCATAAAAATTTTGTGCGAATTCAACATCTAAATCTTTGTTTTCAATAACCCAATTTGTTTCTTTCTTTTCAATTTCAGCATATCTTTTTTCTCCAATTTCAATACCTTTTTTAACTTCTTTAAGTAATTCTTCATAAGTGTTTTTGTCACGTTCCTGCATACTTAAAAACATTTGAATGTTTTCTTTGGTTTTGAGAGAAACTGAACCAGCATTGTATAAATCAGAAGCCATAAATGCCATAGCTGCTAATCTTTTAGCACTAGGTGTATCATATGACTCATTAAGTAAAACATCTCCAAGAGCATTTAAAAGAACAGGTGAATTATAATTGCCAAAACGCATCATACCTAAAATTCCTTTTACAGCTTTTTTAATTTCATCTTCAGGGAGAAAATCTTTCGTTAAATTATTTTTGGTTTTGTATTTTTCTAATAAAAAGATGTAAAAATTATTAGATTCAGACTTCTTTTTTTGGGTTGATAGAATAAATTCAACAAGATATTTTTGATATATTTCTCTACCAAAGTGTGCCTCAGGATTTATTTTGATAGCTTTATTAATAAATTTTAATCCTTCTTCAAATTGTCCGTCATGGATATAAAAAGTACCAAGGTTAGCGAATGTTTCATATAAATTTGGAGCAAATTTTTCCTTAAGCTTCATAAGTTCAATAGCTTTTTTATCATTCCCTAATTTTGAATATGCTACTGCTAAATCATCAAAAAGCAAAGGATCTTTACTTCCTTTGTCAATTTGAGGTTGAATTCTCGCAATTCGCCATTGGTAATATGAATTGGAATGCCTATCAAAATTTCCAGTCATTAATTCAAAAGCATCCGGAAATTTTTGTTTTTCCATTGCATAAGTGTCTCTATCCCAAAGACATGCATTAATAAAGTTTGAAAAGAATAAAACAAATACAGTTAAAATTACTCTCATTATAAAACATTTTTATTTTTGATACTCCTTCACCGCCTCAACAAAAGCCTTAGCATGGTCTACAGGAATATTTGGTAAAATACCGTGACCTAAGTTGACGATGTATTTGTCTTTTCCGAATTCGTCGATCATTTCATGAACCATTTTTTTGATTGTTGGAATTGGTGATAATAAACGACTTGGGTCGAAATTCCCTTGTAAGGTAATGTCACCACCAGTTAAATAGCGTGCATTTCTTGGCGAACACGTCCAATCTACTCCTAAAGCTGATGCTTTTGATTTTGACATTTCATTTAAAGCAAACCAACACCCTTTTCCAAATACGATAACTTCCGTTTCTTCAGCTAAAGCATCCACAATTTGGTTGATGTATTGCCATGAAAATTCTTGATAATCTACCGGAGAAAGCATTCCGCCCCAAGAATCAAAAATCTGAATCGCATTACAACCTGCTTTCACTTTTTCTTTTAAGTATAAAATCGTGGTATCGGTAATTTTTTGTAATAATAAGTGAGCTGCTACTGGATTTGAAAAACAAAATCCTTTAGCCGTATCAAAACTTTTAGAACCTTTTCCTTCTACAGCATAACAGAAAATTGTCCATGGTGAACCCGCGAAACCAATTAACGGCACTTCGTTGTTCAACATTTCTTTGGTTAGTTTTACTGCATCCATTACGTAACCTAACGTTTCGTGAATATTCGGCACAAAAACTTGATTTACTTGTTCGGTAGTACGAATCGGATTTGGAATTATCGGACCTAAATTGTCTTTTAATTCTACATGAATTCCCATAGCTCTTGGCACTACCAAAATATCTGAGAATAAAATAGCTGCATCCGGTTTTACAATACGAATGGGTTGCACGGTAATTTCAGCTGCTAATTCTGGCGTTTCGCAACGGGTGAAAAAATCATATTTGTCGCGCAATGCTCTAAATTCTGGCAAATATCTTCCGGCTTGACGCATCATCCAAACAGGTGGGCGTTCAACAGTTTCTCCTTTTAATGCTCTTAAAAATAAATCGTTTTTAATCATTTTTGATTGCTTTAGGCTTTAAGCAATAAGCTATAAGCGTTTATAATAATGTATTACTTCGTTAATTACATTTTCAACAGTGGGTTGTGATGCAATTACAATGTTTTTTGTTCTATTTTCTAATGCTTTTGCCGTGGTCGTACCTATACAAAAGCAAATTTCGTTTGTTATTTTATTACTTTCTAAATAGCTATTTACAGCTGATGGACTAAAAAATAATAATGCGTCTATTTTCTGTTCGATTTTATATGGTTTTAATATGGTTTCATAAACAACTATTTCATTAAATGTGATATTGTTTTTGATTAGCATATTTGGCAATTCGTCTCTTCTAATATTGCCGCAAAAAAACGTGAAACTTTCTGCACAATAAATAGATGTAATAATTTCAGCTAAATCTGTACTATATTCTTTGTAAACTAAAACTTTAAATCCATTTTTCTCTAAAAGTGCTTTTGTTTTTAATCCCACACAAAAAGCATTTTTTTTCTGAAGTTCCGGAATTAATTCAGGATATTTTAATACACTTTCAACAGTATTTTGACTACTAAAAATTAAATTATCGTTAATTAGTTTTGCTTCAAAATCTTTGGTTTTTATTTGAATAAAATCTTTTTCAGCGAAGCAAAACTTTTTATCTAAAAATAGTTGCTTCTGATTTTGTAAAAGCGTTTTAGTAGATAGTATATTGATGGAGTTTGGCACGAACTATTTTTTTAAGACGGTTCTAATTTTTTCCATTAACTGAGTCCCGCCGTTATCTAAAATCTCTTGCGCTGAATTAAATCCTAGTTTTTTCCATTCTGAAACCGCAACTTTTGTTTCAATTGCTAATTTTTCTTTTCCATCAATTGAGAGTAACACACCTTTAAAATCAATGATATCTTCATCTTCATTATAATTTGCAATAGCTCCAATAGGTGCTGTGCAACCGCCTTCAAGTGTTTTTAAAAACTGTCTTTCAATATAAGTACAAATTTCAGTTTCTATGTGGTTTAATTGAGAAACTGCATCAATGGTATAATTATCGTTTGCCATAGCAACAACTACCATTGCGCCTTGTGCAGGAGCTGGAATCATCCAATCTAAATTGATAAAACTATCTGGTTTTAAGTTTATTCTTTCTAAACCAGCAGCAGCAAAAACAGCACCGTTCCAATCGCTTTCATTTAACTTTTGCATACGTGTATTTACATTGCCACGTAAATCTACTACATTGTGATTTGAATATTTATTTAACCATTGTGCTTGTCTTCGTAAGCTTCCAGTAGCGATAGTTCCTTCCGAATTTAAAAAATCTAAATTGCCTTTGTGAACTAAAATATCAAGAGTATTAGCTCTTTCTAAAACGGCTGCTTGAATAATTCCGATAGGTAATGCTGTAGGAACGTCCTTCATTGAATGAACTGCAATATCCACTTGACCATTTAACATAGCTATGTCTAATGTTTTGGTGAAAATTCCTGTAATACCAAGTTCATATAGCGGCTTGTCTAGAATAATATCTCCTTGCGATTTTACAGCTACTATTTCTGTTTTGTAGCCTAAATCATTTAGTTTTTTTTGAACAGTGTGTGCTTGCCAAAGTGCTAGCTCGCTATCACGAGTTCCTATTCGAATTGTTTTATTCATTATTTTGCAAGCGTTTCAATTTGGAAAATTTTTTCAATCCATTCAATACTTTCATCTACCATTGTTTCGTCATCTTTTAGATGATTTGCAAAATGGTTCGTAATTTTTTGAATAATGCGAGCGCTAATTAATTCAGCTTGTTCTTCGTCAAAATTAGCTATTTTTTTTCGTTGAAAATTTAATTCTCCGTCTTTAATTGAATTTAATTTTGCTTTTAATGCGTGAATTGTTGGAGCAAACTTACGTTGCTTTGTCCAAGCAATAAATTCATCTTTTATTTCTTCAATAATAGCTTCTGCGGCAGGAATATGTTTTTTTCTGTTTTCTAATGTTTCATCTGTCATTTGCGCTAGTTGGTCCATGTGGACTAAAGTTACACCTTCCAAATCTTTTACGTTTTCATGTACGTTTTTTGGAATAGACAAATCAAGAATCAAAAGTGGTTTCTTTAGATTTAAAATGGCTTTATCTACAGTTGGGTTTTGTGCTCCAGTGGCAACAACAACAACGTCAGCTTTTTGAAGTTCTAATTGCAAATCAGCATAATCTTTTACAATTACATTTAATTTTTTTGCAATTTTCTCAGCTTTATCTTTGGTTCTATTAATTAATGTAATTTGTTCGTGTTTGGTATGTTTTACCAAGTTTTCACAAGTATTTCTTCCTATTTTTCCTGTACCAAAAAGTAAAATGTTTTTTGAGGCAATGTCTTCTACATTTTTAAAAATATATTGCACAGATGCAAAAGAAACAGAAGTTGCACCAGAAGAAATTTCGGTTTCGGTTTTAATTTTTTTGCTGGCTTGAATCACAGCATTTACTAGACGCTCTAAAAACGAATTTACTAAATGTAGTTCTTTACTTTGTACAAACGCATTTTTAAGTTGGCTGATAATCTCAAAATCGCCTAGAATTTGACTATCTAACCCAGTTCCTACGCGAAACATATGTGAAATAGCCTCATGATTTTTATATACAAATGCTACTCTTTGAAAATCTTCAACGGTTCCTTGACTGTTTTCGCAAAGCAATTTGATTAATTGAAAGGGATGTTGTGCAAAACCATATATTTCGGTACGATTACATGTTGAGGTAACCACTAAACTCTCTAAACCTTCTTTTTTTGCTTGATGTAATAAGTTAATTTTAGACTTTTCATCTAAACTAAACTTACCTCTCATTTCTGCATCGGCTTTTTTATAACTTAAGCCAACAGCATAGAAAGTAGGATGCTTTGCAAATGTGTTGTTTTCCATATTTTATACTCTTCCCTAAAAGTTCAACAAAATTATTAGTAAACAATTTATAAAAGTAACGCTTAAAGTACTTTTTATGTCGCTCAAAGATATTTTGTATAATAATTGTCTTTTTAGCGTTATTTCTTTTAAATTTGTAGCAAAATCAAGTGTTTTGAATTTTATTATATAGAATAATTCTAAATAATAATTTGATTTTGTTTTGAAATTATATACGTAAAAATATCGCTATGGGTTCTCAAGAAGAAATAAAAATTGAAAATGACTTTATCTTATTGCGTTTTCAAAATGATGGAACTTCGGTTTATAAAGTTGAACGACCTGTAAGTCAGGGGCTTATTCAGTTCCATTTTGGCATTAAAGGAAAGGGAAAATTTATCTTTAATCAAGGAAATTATGCTTTAGATTTAAAAGAAGAAAAGGCGCTTTTATTTTATAATCCACAAAAAGAATTGCCGTTACATTTAGAATTAGCACCAAATACTTGGGTAATTTCAGTTATTATTTCCATCAAAAAATTCCATGGTTTGTTTTCTTCTGAAGCAGAAAATATTCCGTTTTTAAGTGATGATAATAAAGATAAAAAATATTATAAAGAAACAGATATTAGTCCATCAATGGCTATTGTTTTGAGTCAATTGTTTCATTATAATTTGAATCCGTCGATAAAAAATTTATACTATAAAGGCAAAGGCTATGAATTATTGAGCTTATATTTCAATCGTTCTGAAGACCCGAATGCAGAACAATGTCCGTTTTTAATTGATGAAGAAAATGTGTTAAAAATCAAAAAGGCCAAAGAAATTATCATTCAAAACATGGCAGAACCTCCTGGATTAGAAGAGCTTTCGGAACAAGTAGGGTTAAGTCTTAAAAAGTTAAAAATGGGTTTCAAACAAATTTATGGAGACACAGTCTATGGCTTTTTGTTTGATTACAAAATGGATTATGCGCGTCAATTACTTGATAGTGGTTCATATAATGTAAATGAAGTAGGATTAAAAATTGGTTATAGTACTGGAAGTCATTTTATTGCAGCTTTTAAGAAAAAATTTGGGACGACTCCAAAGAAATACTTGATGAATTTGAATACTAATGTGTAAAACCAATTCGTATCAATTTCGTATATCATACCATCAATAAAAAATAACAATATTAAAAAGTAAAAAAAGTAGATTGTATACTTTTATAAAAAAATAAATTGCCATATGAAAGGAGTATTATTAGTAAATTTAGGTTCGCCAGAAAGCCCAACAGCAAAAGATGTAAAACCGTATTTAGATGAATTTTTAATGGATAAATATGTCATAGACGTTCCATTTTTACTACGTGCTTTGTTAGTTAGAGGAATTATTTTACAAACACGTCCAAAAAAATCAGCTGAAGCCTATGCAAGAATCTGGACCAGCGAAGGTTCTCCTTTAATTGTGATTTCTAAAAAAATGCACCAAAAAGTGCAACAGTTAGTTGATGTTCCAGTTGCTTTAGCCATGCGTTATGGAACTATGACCATTCAAAAAGGATTACAAGAATTAAAAGATCAAGGTGTGACCGAAGTGATGCTTTTACCTTTATATCCACAACACGCAATGGCTTCAACCACCACAATTGTTGTGTTAGCGGAAGAATTACGTCAGAAACATTTTCCAGAAATGACATTTACAAATGTTCCAGCGTTTTATAATAAACCTGATTTTATTCAGGCACTAGCAAATTCAATTAAGAAACATTTAGAAGGATTTGATTATGACCATTTATTATTTTCATATCACGGAATCCCAAAACGACATATTCGTAAAACGGATGTAACGAAATTACATTGTACAATTGATGGCTCGTGTTGCAACACGCCTTCGCCAGCACACGAATTTTGCTACCGTCATCAATGTTATGAAACCACTAAACAAGTTGTAAAATTATTAGGAATTCCAGAAGGGAAATACAGTCAAACCTTTCAATCTCGCTTGGCAGGTGATAAATGGTTAACACCTTATACTGATGTTGAAATCAATAAAATGCCAGCACAAGGCATTAAAAAATTAGCGGTTGTAACACCTGCTTTCGTGGCGGATTGTTTAGAAACGTTAGAAGAAATTGCAATGGAGGCTAACGAACAATTTTTGCATCATGGTGGTGAAGAGTTTATGGCAATTCCATGTTTAAATGATGAAGACGAATGGTGCGGTGTGGTTGCTAATTGGATTGAGGATTTTAAAAGAAAATAGAATATAAATGAAAGAAAATAGACTATTAAAAATATCCGCTTTGTTTTTTGTGAGTTTAATTGTTTTTGGTTGTAGTTCAATTAGAATCAATGAAGTACAAAGAAGATTTATTCTCGAAAATAAAGGGGAAAAGAAATATTTTTTGATAGAATATATTAATAAAAATAGAAATTTAATTGGAGAAGTGCCAACTTTAATAATTAATAAAAAAGATGGACAAGAAATTATTCGTTCAGATGAAAAATTTGATTCAAGACTTAATTTAAAAAGAAATGACATAGTAAGAATTGATATTCTTTCAATTGAAAAAAGCATACCGTTATATGGTTCGGCAGGAAAAAACGGAGTTATAACTATTTATTGTTATGGAAAATCAAACTTATAGATAATGGAACTTTACAACTACATAAAATCACTTCATTTAATCTTTGTAATCACTTGGTTTGCAGGATTATTTTATATTGTTCGTTTATTTGTATATCATGCAGAGGCCAAACAAAAACCACAACCTGAGCAAGATATTTTAATCAAGCAATACCAATTAATGCAATATCGATTGTGGTATATTATTACATGGCCAAGTGCTGTTTTGGCAAGTTTTTTTGCTTTTTGGATGTTGTTTTTTACGCCATTAGGTCAATCTTGGTTGCAAATGCCTTGGATGCATGTAAAATTGGTTTTTGTGTTCTTGTTGTATCTGTATCATTTAAAATGCCATCAAATTTTTAAACAATTACAAAATAATGAAGTAAAACATTCGGGTAATTTTTTTAGAATTTGGAACGAAGGCGCCACGATAATATTATTTGCAGTTGTTTTTTTAGTAATTTTAAAAAATGCAATCAACTGGGTTTTTGGAGTTATCGGAATTTTTGTTTTTTCGATTTTAATTATGATGGGATTCAAATTGTATAAAAAAATTAGAGAAAAGAATCAAAACAGTTAATGGATAGAATTTTTAATATAAAAAACCTTTCACTTCGAGTAAGAATATTTCTATCCATGATATTCTTAACGCTAATTGCGTCTGTGTTAATTGCAACTGTATCTATTTATCAATTTCGAAAAGAGGCTAGAGAATATCATCAAGACCGACTAGAGCGCAAAGAAACAGCAATTGCTGAGCATATAAATTATGTTTTACAGACCACAACTTATCCCTTAACCACAGAGAATGTTCCGTTAATTTTTAAAGAAAAAATCTTTGAATTAGCAGATATTCACAGCATGGAAATAAATATTTTTGATTTAAAAGGGAAACTACTAATTTCATCAAAAGCAATTTTTAAAATTGATAAAGACAAACCTAAAATTAATGAAGCTACGCTTAAAATTTTGCAAGCCTCATTAGAAAAAAGATATATCGAATTTTCAACTATTGACGGACAACCTTTTCGCTCATCATATACTTATTTAAAAGACACTAAATTTAAACCTCTTGGGATTTTAAATTTACCTTATGAAGAAGATACTGCTTTTTATGATAATGAAGTGCAAAATTTCTTAATTCGTTTTGGACAAGTTTATGCATTTATGTTTTTGATTTCTATTGTTTTATCTTATTTTTTATCGAGCTATATTACTAAATCGCTTAAAATTATTAGTGATAAAATGCAAGAAACACAATTAGATCAACGCAATGAAAAAATTGTTATTGAAGATGGAAGTAGAGAAATAAACCTTTTGATTAAATCTTACAATAGCATGGTGGATAAGTTAGAAGAAAGCGCCACTATTTTAGCACAAAGTGAAAGAGAACAAGCTTGGCGAGAAATGGCAAAACAAGTAGCACACGAAATTAAAAATCCACTTACGCCAATGCGTTTGACAGTACAAAGTTTCCAGCGAAAATTTGATGCTAACGATGAAAATATCACTAAAAAACTTGATGATTATACCAAAACTATTTTACAACAAATAGACACTATGAGTTCGGTTGCAAATGCGTTCTCCAATTTTGCAAGTATGCCAGCTCAACAAAATGAAACACTTAACGTGGTGAATGTAGTGCAAATGGCATTAGAAATTTTTAATGAAGATTACATTCAGTTTTCTGCTTTGGAGGATGAAATTATTGCCAAATTAGATAAAACACAATTAATTCGAGTGATTACAAATTTGGTAAAAAATGCCATTCAAGCAATTCCCGAAGAGCAAGAAAAGAAATCGGTATTTGTCACTGTTTTTAGAGAAGATAATCAAGTAAAAATCGCAGTAAAAGATAACGGAAAAGGAATTTCAGAGGAAAACGCCATTCGGATTTTTGAGCCAAAATTTACCACAAAATCTAGCGGAATGGGGCTAGGGTTGGCAATTATTAAAAACATTATCGAGAATTATAACGGAACAATTACATTTGAATCAGAATTAAATATAGGAACTGAATTTTTAGTTTCATTCCCAATAAATAAACAATAAAACAATACCATAATGGAAAACATTTTAATTGAAAAACAAGACAATATTGCGGTTATTACCATTAATAGACCCACAAAATTAAACGCATTAAATAAAGCTACAATTCAAGAGTTACACGATGGATTTAAAACTTTGAATGACGACAAATCAGTAAAAGCAATTATTATTACTGGAAGTGGAGAAAAAGCATTTGTTGCTGGAGCCGATATTTCAGAATTTGCTAATTTTTCAGTAGAAGAGGGTGGAAAATTAGCAGCTCAAGGACAAGAATTGTTGTTTGATTTTGTACAAAATTTGAGCACACCAGTCATTGCAGCGGTTAACGGATTTGCATTAGGTGGTGGTTTGGAATTGGCAATGTCGTGTCATTTTAGAGTGGCTTCTACAAACGCAAAAATGGGATTACCAGAAGTTACGTTAGGTGTAATTCCTGGATATGGAGGCACTCAACGCCTAGCACAATTAGTAGGAAAAGGTCGTGCCATGGAATTAATTATGACAGCAAGTATGATTGATGCTGAAACGGCTAAAAATTATGGGTTAGTAAATCATGTTGTTCTACAAGAAGAATTGTTAGATTTTACAAAAGGTATTGCCTCAAAAATTGCAAATAATTCAAGTGTTGCAATTGCAAAAGCCATTCAAGCCATTAATGCTAATTTTGAAGATGGAATAAATGGATTTGCTGTTGAAATTGAAAATTTTGGCGCTTGTTTTGGTACCGAAGATTTTAAAGAAGGAACTACTGCATTTTTAGAAAAAAGGAAAGCAAATTTCCCAGGAAAATAAATTTAAAACCAGAATCCAATTCTGGTTTTTTTGTTTTTAAATCAGAATTTAGCAACGAATAAAGTTACAAAATTGACAAATAGAATTAATTTAATTGCGTAATTTTGAGAGATAGTTATCTGTTAATGATAATTTTACAATAAATCAACACAAAACTAGTTTCCAAGATGTCACAACAAATTCATGATTTTGTAGCTGCTGTAGCAGAGAGAAATCCAAACGAACCAGAATTTTTGCAAGCTGTTAAAGAAGTTGCAGAAACAGTAATCCCTTTTATTGAAAACAACAAAAAGTATCAAGATAAGATGCTTTTAGAACGAATGGTCGAGCCAGAAAGGGTTGTAATGTTTAGAGTAGCATGGTTAGATGATGCAAGAAAAACCAGATTAAACAAAGGATATCGCATTCAAATGAATTCAGCAATTGGACCCTATAAAGGTGGATTGCGATTTCACCCATCGGTAAACTTAAGTATTTTAAAATTTTTAGCTTTTGAACAAGTTTTTAAAAATAGTTTAACAACACTTCCAATGGGTGGAGGAAAAGGAGGTTCTGATTTTGACCCTAAAGGAAAATCGGATACTGAAATCATGAGTTTTTGCCAAGCATTTATGGCAGAATTATTTAGACATATTGGCTCAGATACGGATGTTCCTGCGGGAGATATAGGAGTTGGAGGTAGAGAAGTAGGTTATTTATTTGGGCAATACAAAAAATTAAGAAATGAGTTTACTGGGGTTTTAACGGGTAAAGGAATCTCATTTGGAGGATCACTAATTCGTCCTGAAGCTACAGGATATGGAACGGTTTATTTTGCACAAAACATGTTAGCAACTATAAATGAATCTATAGCTGGAAAAACTGTTTTGGTTTCTGGTTCGGGAAATGTGGCTCAGTATGCAATTGAAAAAGCTACACAACTGGGAGCAAAAGTAGTTACTGCTTCAGATTCTTCAGGATATATTTATGATGCCGATGGAATTGACGCTGAAAAATTAGCTTACATCATGGAAATCAAGAATGTAAATTATGGTAGAATTTCCGAATATTTGAAAAAATATCCAAAAGCACAATTTTTCGTAGGGAAAGACCCATGGGAAGTAAAATGTGATATAGCTTTGCCTTGTGCCACTCAAAATGAATTAAATGGTGAAGAAGCTCAAAAATTGATTGGAAACGGATGTATTTGTGTTGCCGAAGGTGCTAACATGCCTTCTACTCCAGAAGCAATTGAAGTATTTCAAAAAGCAAAAATTTTATTTGCTCCAGGGAAAGCATCGAACGCAGGAGGTGTTGCCACGTCTGGTTTAGAAATGTCGCAAAACTCACTACGATTAAGTTGGACTACAGAAGAGGTTGATGAGCGTTTACATAAAATCATGAGTAATATTCACGAATCATGTGTAAAATATGGTAAAAATTCCGATGGATACATTGATTATGTAAAAGGGGCTAATATTGCCGGATTTGTAAAAGTTGCAGACGCTATGTTGTCTCAAGGAGTTGTATAGTGAAATTATATATGTTTTTTTACGGCTTTTAAAATGTTTTAAAAGCCGTTTTTTGTTTTTTCAAATTGCAATTTCGTATAAAATATCAGCAATTTCGTGTAAAAAAAGCTAAATTTTACACCATCATTTTTCTGTATAGTATTTTTGCATGAAATACATATACTATGAAAAAAATTCTCTCTACAACTCTTTTTCTATGTGTTTTAACTTTAAGTAATGTTGTTTTTTCTCAAGTAGCTATTGGAACAACCACTATTGAAAATGGTGTACAATTTAAAGTTGAAAGCACTAATTCTGGAGTATTAATACCTAGAATTGCACTAACGGCTAGGAATGTCGTGGCTCCTGTTTCTGCAACTCCACCAACAGGAACCTTAGTTTTTAACACAAGTACTTCTGGAACTTTTCCTTATAATGTTGTTCCAGGGTTTTATTATTGGGATGGTATCGAATGGCGAGCAATTGCTGACACCAAAATTAACAAAACGGTTAAGTTTCGAAACAATTCAACTACGACAAATTTTTCTACTTCAGGAGGAGTTTATGTTGATATTTTTAACACAGTTGATTGGAATGAAGAAACAACATTGTTTCAAAAAATTAACAATACCGATTTAAGAATCACAGAAACGGGTTTGTATGAAGTAACATGTAATTTGTCTTTGGATTGTTCTTCAATTGAGCGTTATTTAAACTTACGATTAAACATTAATGGGGTCGATACTGGAGAAAATATTCGAGGATTAGCTCCTGAAGATTCTGGAAGTAATGGTACTTTTTCAGTACATTTTACTCAATATATGGTAATAAATGCAAATGATGTTTTACGATTACGCTCCTATAGAGATGGAAGTAGCGCAACGATAACTTTTGATGCATTAGGCACATCTAGTATTGTAATAAAACGAATAAGATAAGTTTTATATAGTTAAAATAGTAGAAAGTTTGAAGTCATTTCCAACTTTCTACTATTTTTGTATTTATAAAAATTAATTAATGAAGACTTCTGTTGAATTTTCTTATCGAAAGCCTGTTTTAACTTCGTTAATTATATTTACAATTACTTTTGTTTTATTGCACTTTGAAGCTTTTGGAAACCCAGTTAGAACCATAGCTTGGAAACATCATTTTATTTTAGCCTATTCATTAATTGCTGGCTTTTCTTTTTTTATTTACTACGCGCTATTTTCTACAATTATTAATAGCAAAAATTGGAATTTATGGAAAGATATTTCAGCGTTTTTACTAATCTTAGTTTTAGTAACAATATTCATACTTCTATTTAACATATTCTACATAGAAACAATTGATAGTAATTATAACGACAACTTTGTTCATGACGGAAGGTTGTACTATTATATGTGTTTTGTGGGAATTGTAAATTTTTTAATTATCAAGTTTTTAGATTTTTATCAATATCATAAGCAAAAAGCAATAAAAAGCAATGTTGAAAAATCGCAAAAAATTATTTTAGAAGGAAAGAACAAGTACGAAAAAATTATTTTAGATATTGATGATTTAGTATTAATAGAAGCTTTTGGTAATTATGTTCTTGTTCATTACTTAAATCATGAAAACCATATTGAAAAGAATATTATTAGAAATAGTTTTTCAGTAATTGGAGAACAATTAGAAACGATTGAAAAAATGAAAAGAATTCATCGCTCATATATCGTTAATATTGATAAAGTAATAAACCTTGAAATGCGAAACAGAAAAGCAACTGTAAAGATTAAATTTATTGATGAAATGATTCCAGTTTCTAAAGCATCATTAATAGAAATACAAACTTTTTTGAATAGTAAAAAATAATTTTTCTTTTCATTCCAACCTTTCATTCCAAAATTCACTCTATAGTATAAACGACAAAATTTATAGAGATGAAAAAAACAATTTTAATATTCCTTTTGTTAAACTCAATAGCATCATTTTCACAAGAAGAAACAAAAGAGCGTTTCTTATTTGAAAAAAAACTAAATCAGGTTACTATAAATGATTCTATTTTAAAACACACAAAAATTATTAATGAAATTTTGATTCCTGCAAAAATTGATTCCATATCCCCTGACTCAAAATGGGAGCTTTTATATTTGCACGAAACAGGATGGCAAGAATCAATGCCAAATAATCCTTATAAAATAAATAATTTGTACATCGGAAAACAAAATAACATCGTTACTGGTAAAGATTTAAAAGACTTTTTTCAAACAATTGGTCAAAAAGAAATTCTATTTAATGAAATCCCACCTGAATTGTCTTATATGAATAGAGGCGCACCTTTAAACGGCAAATTCACAATTATATTTCTAAAAAAAAATCACATTACTTTACAATACATTCACAGTTATCCAAACGGAAATCAATCGAGTTGGTTTAGAAAAACTAATTATTATTTAAAAAGAATTAACTAAAAACTATATCAAATGAAAAAAATATTTTCACTATTAATCGTTCTGGTTTCTGCAATCACATTTGCCCAAAAACCTATTTTTACTTCCGCTAAAATTAAAAGCGCCACAATTTATAGTAATTCGGCTGAATTAAATCATACCGCCTCAGCTACAATTCCTTCTGGGACTAGCGAAATTGTAATTAAAAATGTGGCAGATTATGTAAATGAAAACACCATACAAATTGGTGCGCCAGCAAGTGTTACCGTGCTTTCGGTTCAATTTACCCGAAATTTTATTTCAGAATATGAAATCGATGAAAGTAATCCAATGATTAAAAAAGTACGTGATAGTATTGTATTGCTCCAAAAAGAAATGGGAAAAATTGCAAATGAGAAAACATCCTATTCAAAAACCATTGATTTATTAGACAAAAATCAAAATGTTGC
>ERZ1034361.216-NODE-216-length-42392-cov-4.564410_pt1 | contig 42392 bp, 38 predicted proteins | sample MGYA00520617_ERZ1034361 | MGnify/ENA primary metagenome ERZ1034361 (study PRJEB33736, sample SAMEA104284507) | Azolla filiculoides | biome: Urban; feature: Water surface; material: Ditch water | place: Netherlands | collected 2015-10-28 | depth 0-0.1 m ...
TTCGGCAAGATCACCAACATCGCCGACTACGGCGCGTTTGTGGAACTCGAGCCAGGCATCGAAGGCTTGGTGCACGTCTCTGAAATGGACTGGACCAACAAGAACGTGGCACCTTCCAAGATCGTGTCATTGGGCGACGAAGTCGAAGTCATGGTTTTGGAAATCGACGAAGACAAGCGCCGCATCAGCTTGGGTATGAAACAGTGCCGTGCTAACCCATGGCAAGAGTTCGCTCAAAACACCAAGCGTGGTGATCGCGTCAAAGGCCCGATCAAGTCCATCACCGACTTCGGTGTGTTCGTGGGCTTGGCCGCTGGCATCGACGGTTTGGTTCACTTGTCCGACTTGTCATGGAACGAAACCGGCGAAGCCGCTGTTCGTAACTACAAGAAGGGTCAAGACGTTGAAGCCATCGTGTTGGCAGTCGACGTTGAGCGCGAGCGCATCAGCTTGGGCATCAAACAACTCGACGGCGACCCATTCACCACATTCGTGACAGTGAACGACAAGGGCCAAACAGTGACTGGTAAAGTCAAAACTGTTGACGCTCGTGGCGCTGAAATCGACTTGGGCGAAGACATCATTGGTTACTTGCGCGCCAGCGAAATTTCACGCGATCGCGTGGAAGACGCTCGCAGCTTGTTGAAAGAAGGCGACGAAGTCACTGCGGTGGTCGTCAACGTCGATCGCAAGACACGCAACATCCAGTTGTCCATCAAGGCCAAAGATGCTGCTGACCAAAATGAAGCCATGGCTTCATTGAGCCAACAGTCTTCACGTGAAAACGCTGGCACCACCAGCTTGGGCGCTTTGTTGCGCGCCAAGTTGGACAACAACGACGCAGCTTAATGGTCTGCTGATGAACAAAGCCTCTGGCCTGGCCCCTTCGGGGGTTGGGCGGAGGCTTTTTCTATGCGTCCCTCCAACTCACTTTCTCTGACATGACCCGTTCCGACCTCGTTGAAGCTTTGGCCGCCCGTTTCGAGCAGCTGACGCACCGTGACGCCGAATTCGCCGTCAAAACGGTCTTGGACGCCATGAGCGAAGCCTTGGTCAAAGGCCATCGCATTGAGATCCGTGGTTTTGGCAGTTTCACCATCAATCGCCGCCCGCCCCGTGTTGGCCGCAACCCACGTTCTGGTGAAAGCGTGCAAATCCCAGAAAAACGTGTTCCCCACTTCAAGCCAGGCAAAGCCCTGCGTGAAGCGGTTGATCAAAAGTCATTGGACGTCCTGCACGGCAAGTCTGAGTAAGCTCAATTGGCTTCAGACATTGAATCAATAGGCCCGCAGATGGGCCTTTTTTGATGGTCATTTTTTGTTTCCTGGCACCTCATCGCTTTAGAATGACAGGGCTGCCTGAGGCCATTCATGAAACAATTTCTCAAGCTGCTTCAGTGGACACTGAATGCAGCCGTCTTTTTTACTTTGTTTGCCTTCGCGCTGAACAATCAGCACGAAGCCAAGGTCTATTTCTTTTTTGGAACGCAATGGCGTTCGCCCATGGTCTTGATCGTGTTGATCGCCTTTGCCCTTGGCATGGTGGTGGGCGTCTTGGGCATGGTGCCGCGTTGGTGGCGGCAGCGGCAAGCTGCCAAGGCCGTGCAAGCCCCAGCAGTTGTCACAGCCACAGCAGAGCAACCGGACGTCACACATGGAACTTGATCTCATTTGGATTTTGATAGGTCTGCCCGCCGCCTTTGGTCTGGGTTGGTTGGCATCCAGGCTCGATCTGCGACAACTACGCATCGACAACCGTCAAGCGCCGCGCGCCTACTTCAAAGGCTTGAATTTCTTGCTCAATGAGCAGCAAGACAAAGCCATTGACGCCTTCATTGAAGCCGTGCAAAACGACCCCGACACTTCAGAGCTGCATTTTGCATTGGGCAATCTGTTTCGCCGACGTGGTGAATACGAACGTGCGGTGCGCGTGCATGAGCACTTGCTGTCCCGCGGCGACCTCAGCACCGCAGACCGACAGCGCGCCCAAAACGCATTGGCCAAAGATTTTGTCAAAGCTGGCTTGTTAGACCGCGCAGAAGACGCACTGCGCAAACTGGAAGGCACCGCTTTCGAAGGTCAGGCAAGGCTGGCACGTTTGGCCATTTACGAACGCTCTCGCGAATGGCCTCAAGCCCGCGATGTCGCCACGCAACTGGAGCAATCGGGTGAAGTGAGCTTCTCTGTGCGCAAGGCCCATTACCTGTGCGAACAAGCGCGTGAACTCAATGCGCAAGGCGATGCTGCAGGTGCAGCCAAGCTCCTGCAAAGCGCCATGGCGGAAGCGCCCGATGCACCACGCCCTCGCTTGCTGTTAGGTCAGTTGCAATTGAATCAGGGTCAGGCGGCAGAGGCCTACGCCAGCTTGCGTCAATTGTTTGAAGCTGGCTCAGTGGCCGCCCCGCTGGCCGCGGCCAGTTTGGTACGTGCGGCCCAAGCCGCCGAACAAGTTTCCTCGGCCCTGACCTTGCTCAAACAACACTATGCGCAAAGCCCCTGCATCGATGTGATGGATGCCATCGTGGCCCTAGAAAAATCTGCGGCCGACTCAGAAACTTTGGCGCGTCATCGATACATCGAGCACCTCAACAAACAACCCTCCTTGTTGGCGGCATCGCGTTGGCTGGCAGGCGCAGACTTGGGCACAGACGACACAAGAGTGCCTGTTCAAAAAGCTTTGGAGCAAGCCTCACGCCCCTTGGCTCGGTATCGCTGTGCGGCGTGTGGCTTTGAAGCCAAAGAACATTTTTGGCACTGTCCTGGTTGCCAAGCATGGGACAGCTATCCGCCACGCCGCGTTGAAGAGCTCTAAAACTTGTTGACCTAGCCGCTTCCAATCAGCGGCTGGCAATCAAAGGCTTGCAGTGAGTTGCTTGCGCTCAGCTTGAGTTGCAGTTTTAACTTCTGCGCTCCATTCAGCAGTTGAATCGGGGTTGCATCACCGTTGGGGTGATGCCAAACCTAGGAGTTCAACATGTTGAAAAAAATCTTATGCACCACCGCCCTGCTGTTTTCACTCAGCAGTTTTGCAGCTGTCGATGTGAACAAAGCCAATGCCGCAGATCTAGATGGCATCAAGGGCATTGGCCCTTCTCTGTCGGGCAAAATTTTGAAAGAGCGCAACAAAGGCAACTACAAAGATTGGCCCGATCTCATGCACCGCGTCAGTGGCATGGGCGAGAAAAGCTCGGCCAAGTTTTCGGCGCAAGGTCTCACCGTCAATGGTTCGGGCTATCAAGGAGGGGGAGCGAGTGAGCCAGCAAAAGCAAAATCAGCGGACAAACCCAAATCGACCAAGTCTTAATTGTTGAATGGGCCGCAACACCAATGATGGGTGGTAGCAAGCAAGCCATTTACCCCTCAGGCCTTGCGATCGCGCAAGGCCTCTTCTTCAAGTAGCTGAGAGATGTTGAAGTGCAGAAAAACCAGAAGCTCTTTCTATCAACTCACCGACGTGCAATGCAATGTCTTCGCGAAAACGACTGGTCACAATTTGCACACCGACTGGCAATCCTGCCACGATGCCGGTCGGCACAGACAAGCCGGGCAAACCAAGGACAGCTGTACTCAACAAGGGCGACTGCGCCAATAAAATTTGACTCATTCGCTCTGCAGTGCCTTGATCATCGTCGATGGGCAGTTGCCGTTCCCAAGAATTGGGCATCAGTAAAACTGGGTAGCGCTCAAAGAACACCGCCCAGTCTCGGGCAATGTTAAACCGTCTCGTGAACGCTTCAAGATTTTGATCTCTGTCCCAAATTGGATTGATTTCTAAATAATGCTGTAGCGCCCGCCGCAAGGCATCGTCTCCCAACTGTTGCATGAATCCTGCGCCGGCGCGTCGCATGTCATTCATGACCATGTGAAATTGCATAGCAGACACTTCTGCAAAGTGCGGCGGTTCAACTTCTTCAAGGACATAACCAGCGGCCTCTAGCCAATGCGCTGCTTGAGATACGGCTTCACTGACACTGGGATCAACTTTTGAATGCGTCCAATTTTTAAAAACTGCAATGCGCGTCCGTTGTTGACAGTCTGAATTTTCTAAAGGTGCAGGAACCCATTGTGGATCTAAGGCAGAACCACGCGACATGACTTGCAAAGCCAAACGAGCGTCTGCGACTGTCCGAGTGAGAGGACCTTGCACTGACATTTGCTGGTTGGTGATGATGCGATTCGGTGCACTTGCTTTGTACGAAGGCACACGTCCCACGGTGGTTCTCAAGCCCACGACACCACAAGCCCAGGCCGGATAACGGATGGAGCCACCATAGTCGTTGCCGTGCGCAATAGCGCCCAGGCCCAATGCAGTTGCGGCCGCCGCACCACCACTGGAGCCACCCGGGGTAACCGCTGGATCAAAAGGATTCAGGGTTCGACCATGAAAACTGTTGTCAGTAAACCATCGAAGCGAAAATGCTGGTGCATTACTACGCCCCACAATGATCGCACCGGCCTCACGCATCGACTGGACGAGCGGAGAGTCACTGGTGGCCATGTTGTCCTTCAACGCTGCTACGCCATCCGTCGTCGCTTCGCCGGCCACATCCACATTCACTTTGATGGTGACAGGTACACCATGCAAAAGTCCCAGCGATTCACCTCGAGCTTGAGCAGCATCCGCATCGTCTGCGGCTTTTAAAGCAGATGCTGCATTGACCATTGCCAAAGCATTGATGCTGGGGTTGATATCTTCAATACGCGCGAGAACGCTCTCGGTCACTTGTCTCGCTGATACTTCGCGATGAGCAATGCGAGAGGCCACTTCGGTGGCGCTGAGTTTCCATAAAGCTTGAGTCATGGTATTTTTTTAGTTTGTTAAGTAACGCTGCGCCAACAAAGTCCAATACGCTGCACCCACAGGCAAAATTTCGTCATTGAAGTCATAGCCAGCGTTGTGCACCATGCAGGCATGCGCGATGTCAGAGGGTGCAGCAGCACTTTTTGCAGTCCCATTGCCAATCATCAGATAACTACCGGGGCAGTGATCCAACATGAAGGCAAAGTCTTCACTCCCTGTCAGAGGACTGCCTTGTAAAGTGACGCCTTCATGCCCTAACAACGCAACGCCCACGGCGCGTGCAAATTCGGTTTCTGCTGTTGTATTCACCAACACGGGATAATCGCGCTTGTAGTCGATCTGTGCTTGTAAGCCGAAGCTTTGTGCTTGGGCTGTGACCAAATCTGTAATACGAACTTGAAGCAGATCACGCACATCACGATCCAGTGCACGAACGCTCAACTCTAAACGCGCAGAGCTCGGAATCACGTTATTGGCTTTTCCTGCCACCAAAGAGCCCACCGTGATCACAGCCGTTTGCAACGGGTTCACGTTGCGTGACACGATGGTTTGAAGAGACATCACAATGCTGGATGCCGCAACAATGGGATCTTGCGCCAAATGCGGCATGGCACCATGACCCCCTAAGCCTGTCAGGGTAATGGTGACATCGTCTGATGACGCCATGGCAGGGCCATCGATGAATACCAACTGACCTGCTGGGATGCCTGGCATGTTGTGCGTCGCAAAGATGGCGTCGCAGGGAAATTTTTCAAACAAGCCCTGCTCAATCATGAGTTTGGCGCCGCCTGGATGTTCCTCTGCAGGTTGAAAAATTAAATTCAAAGTACCCGAGAAATCAAGTTCTTGTGAAATGTATTTTGCCGCCGCCATCAGCATGGCCGTGTGACCATCATGGCCACAGGCATGCATAAGCCCATCATGAAGACTGCGATGTGCAAAGCGATTGGTTTCTTGAATCGGCAAGGCATCCATGTCAGCTCGAATACCCAAACGCTTTCGACCATCACCTCGAACCAATTGCGCGACGAGTCCTGTTGTTGCCAAGCCTCGGGTTACGCTGTAGCCCCAACTTTCAAGCTGTTCTGCCAACAAAGAAGAGGTTCGAAATTCTTGAAGTCCCAATTCTGGGTGCTGATGCAAATCGTGGCGTAGCGCGACGAAGGGCGCTACGCGTTCACGCATGGCGTGCAACAAACTCATTGCGCTTGCAAATTAATGGATTTGGCAATGCCTTGGTACAACTTGATGTCGTCGGCATAGGCTTTGACGGCTTCATCAAGTCGCAATGCAGGAGAAGGGTCTTGACCCATGGCGGCCATCGTGGCCACAAAGTCAGCATCAAACATCACTTTGGTCAGGGCTTTGTGCAAGGCCTCCACAATGGGCTCGGGTGTGCCCTTCTTCACGTAGTAACCGCTGCCAATGGTGTAGTGAAAACCTTTGAGCAATTTGCTTTCATCCACTGAAGGAATGTGTTTGATCAAGCGTTGAGGTTCGCTAGACAGAACGGCAATGAATCGCAACTTGCCTTCTTTTTCCATGGCCACGTGTGGCGCGCCATAGGGTGTGATGAACAAGTCAATTTGACCACCCAACAAATCTTGTGAAATGGGGCCGCCGCCTTTGTAGGGCACGTGAAGCATTTCCGCGCCAATCTTTTTCGACAATTCTTCACCAATCAAATGATAGAAACTGCCGTTGCCAACACTGGCGTAATTGACAGGCTTACCCTCTTTGGCCATTTTTTGAATATAAGCCACCATTTCGTTGGCGTTCTTTGCAGGGAAGTCTTTGCGCGCCACGATGGCCATCGGCGCCAAGGCCATTTGCTGAATTAAGCGAAAATCTTCGGGTTTGTATTTCACCGCTTTCATGGCCAGCGGCGCCAAAATCAATTCATTGGGTGAACCCTGAAAGATGTAATACCCATCGGCTGGTGCGCTCAATACTTTTTGTGCAGCAATGGCACCGCCCGCACCGCCCAAGTTTTCGATGATGACGGGTTGTTTCAGTTCTTGCGCCAAAGCTTGGTTCACTTTTCGCGCAATGACATCCGACAAACCACCCGGTGGATAAGGCACCATCAAGGTCACAGGCTTATTGGGGTATGTGTCAGCATGAGCTGGCATCAAATGCGTGAGAACGCTGAGGAGTAACAAACTCAGTGATGCGAATCGTTTCATGAAAAAGTCCTTTGTTGAGAGCATGTAAGCTCGAAGTTTGAAAATTTCAGCAATTCGATACTAGGTACACCCAACGACAAACGGAAGGCTATAATTTTTCAGCATGACAACTTTTAGTTGTCATTCAAAACCTCGTTTGGAGTCATCATGAAGCTTCACCAACTACAAGCACTTGTCGGCGTGGTTGAACACGGCAGTATTCGGGCCACCGCACGCGAAATGCATCTGACACAAGCGGCCTTAACCAAGTCCTTGAGAACGCTAGAGGAAGATGTAGGCGTTTCTTTGCTGATTAGAAAATCGCGTGGTGTGGTGCTTACAGAAGCCGGCCAAAGATTACACGCCAGAGCCAAACTGGTCACGCGCCAAATCACTTTGGCGCATGAAGACCTTCGGCAGTCACAAGGAGACGACACGGGTACTTTGCGAGTTGGCATTACGCCTTACCTCATGCTCACGGTATTGGGCGAGGCATTCATGTGGTTCAGGCGGCGGTATCCCAAAGTTCAGTTGCGTTTGGTCGAAGGCTTGGTGGCACGCGTTCTACCCAGCTTGCGGGATGGTTCTTTGGATTTTGCAATCGTGGCAGACAGCGGCGAAGTGATCCATACAGAATTTGATGCCACGCGACTTCTCAAAGAACCTCAAAAAATAGTGGTGCGCAAGGCGCATCCCATTTTGTTACAAGCCACCGCAGCCCGCTTGGCCGAATTGGAATGGGTTTTACCTGGTCCCTTTGCCAATGATTTGGACGATGGCTTGAATGCCATGTTCAAACAAGCGGGAGTCAAGGCTCCCAGTCTGATGACGCGCTGCGATGCCATGGCAGCCATGGCTTTGGTAAGGCAGTCGGATGCCGTCAGCGTCATGCCGGCGCCTTTGTTAGCGCAACCCGAATGTCGGGGCTTGGTCGAAATTTCCTTGCGCAAGCTCAATCCGCCGCCGATTGAACTCGTCCTGCTTGCACCGCCCGATGTACCGCTAACACCCGCTGCGGCATATTTTGCACGCTGCCTTACCGATGCCATCATGACGCAACACACAGGCCGTCAGATTTGAGTCCTGTTTTCAGCAGCGTCCCGAATAAGTTTTTGGGATCACTCAAGTTTGGGATTAAGGACAAACGCTCTCCCATTCCCAATGCGCATGCAGCTTCATACATGAATCTCAGAGCTGCAAAATCTTCCAATGCAAAACCGACAGAATCAAACACCGTGATTTGAGAGACGTGGTCTCTGCCTGACTTTTGTCCCTTCAAGACTTGCCAGAGTTCGGTCACTGCGAAGTCATCGGGCATTTGCTGAATATCACCTTCCACACGCGACTGAGGGGTGTATTCCACAAACACTTTACTCGCAGCCAAAACAGACGCGGCCAATTCAGTTTTGCCAGGACAATCGCCGCCCACGCCATTGATGTGCATACCTGGCTCGATCAAATCTGATGTGATGATGGTGGCACAAGATTTATCGGCCGTCACAGTGGTCACGATGTCTGCGCCTTGGACCGCCAGCGCAATGCTGTCGCAAATTTGCAAATCCAAGCCACTGCGGCTTAAGTTGGCCATGCATTTGGCGCTGGCAAGTGGATCAAGGTCATACAAACGCACGGTCTCAATGCCCACCAAGTGCTGGAATGCCAACGCTTGAAATTCACTTTGAGCACCATTGCCTATCAATGCCATCACTTTACTGTCTGGCCTGGCCAACACTTTGGCCGCCAATGCAGAAGTGGCGGCCGTTCTCAAGGCCGTGGTCAGTGTCAACTCACTCAAAAACAAAGGTGCACCCGTCGCAACATCCGCCATCACGCCAAAGGCCATGACGGTAGACAAGCCCATCGCCGTATTTTTGGGATGACCATTGACGTACTTGAAACTGTAGGTGGTGTCATCGGCAATGGGCATCAATTCAATGACACCATCCAAGGAATGATTGGCAACGCGTGCCGATTTATCAAAGTCCTCCCAACGCAAAAAGTCTGCATGGATGAACTCGGCAATGCCAGCCATGCAAGCCTTCAAGCCAATGCTTTGAACCAACTCAACCGCGGCGGGTGCACTCAAATAAAGCGGGCTAAGCGATATGGCCAGTTTTGAAAAGACTGGGCTTGACTGAGGATTAGAAACATTCATAGAGGCATCTCAAAATCTAAACAACGAAGAGAGACGAGTTTGCTAAAGAAGTGAATCAATTGAAATGGTCAAAAATGTACTGTTTTGATAATTTGTTTACCAAAATGACATTGCAAAGTATCATTTCGATAATATTTACAAGAATAATTCCAAATGGATGACATTGACCAAAAACTGATCGGCTTGCTCAGACAAGATGCTCGGATGAGCATTGCTGACTTGGCTCACAAGTTGAAAGTGTCGCGCGGCACCATCAACAATCGCTTACGGAAACTGGAAGACTCGCAAGTGATCGTGGGCTACACCATCAGGCTCAGACCCGACACTGAACCTGAAACCATTAAGGCGTGGATGGGCGTTTTGGTGGAAGGCAACACCACGCGTCAGGTCATCGCCAGTTTGCTAGGTGAGCCAAGCGTGTGCGCACTTCACGACACCAATGGCCGCTGGGACCTTTTGGCTGAAATTGAAGCCCCCTCCATGAAGGCTTTGTCTAACGCGCTCGAAAGAATTCGTTTGATCAGCGGTATTCGGTCAACAGAAACAAACATTCACCTAGCGTCTTACCGCTAGGCTATTTGTTCACTTGGCAGTGTCACCGCCAAAACCACCGCCACCAGGCGTGTGAATTTCAAACACATCGCCTGGGGCCATTTCCACTTGGCCAATGTGCTTCAGCACCTCTACGCGGCCATCGGCACGCTGCACTTGGTTGATGCCAGGCGCGCCTGGCTTGCCACCAGCCATGCCAAACGCAGGATGAACTCTGCCATTGGACAAGATGCTGGCGGTCATTGGCTCTAAAAAGCGAATACGGCGCACACCGCCCATGCCGCCATGCCATTTGCCTTGCCCGCCCGAGCCTTCGCGCATGGCATAACTGTCCAAGCGCACGGGGAATCTGAATTCCAAAATTTCAGGATCGGTCAGCCGTGAATTGGTCATGTGGGTTTGAACCACCGAGGTGCCATTGAAGCCTGAGCTTATTTGCCCCTGCGCGTCTACCATCACACCTGCACCACTGCCACCCGAAATGGTTTCGTAGTACTGGTACTTGGCATTGCCAAAGGTGAAATTGTTCATGGTGGGCTGACTGCCCGCCATCACACCCAAAGCGCCAAACAAAGCATTGGTGATGCAACTCGAAGTTTCCACATTGCCCGCCACCACGGAGGCTGGGAAATTGGGGTTGAGCATGCAGCCTTCGGGAATAATCACATTCAATGGTTTTAAGCAACCCGCATTCAAAGGAATGTCGTCGTTCACCAAACTTCTGAACACGTACAACACCGCAGCCATACAAACAGCCGTAGGTGCATTGAAGTTGTTGGATTGCTGCGCACTGGTGCCTGTGAAATCAATGTCTGCACTGCGGTTTTGGGCATCGACTCGAACGGCTACTTTAATTTGCGCACCATTGTCTAGCGGCAGGGTGAAGCTGCCATCTTTCAAGCGTGTGATGACGCGGCGCACCGATTCTTCGGCGTTGTCTTGCACATGGCGCATGTAGGCCTGCACCACATCCAAACCAAACTCGGCCACCATTTTGTGCAGCTCTTGCACACCCTTTTCGTTGGCGGCCAACTGAGCGCGCAAATCGGCCATGTTTTGTTGTGGATTGCGACTGGGGTATTGGCCACTGGCCAACAAGTCCAGCATGCCCTGCTCTTGCAAGACACCTTCAGACACCAACTTGAAGTTGTTGATCTGCACACCTTCTTCTTGGATGGTGGTGGAGAAAGGCGGCATCGAACCCGGCGTGGTGCCGCCGATGTCGGCATGGTGACCGCGCGAACCCACATAGAACTCAGGCTGCACTGCGCCCTCTAAGAACACAGGCGTGATGACGGTGACATCGGGCAAGTGCGTACCCCCGTGGTAGGGGTCATTCAACACAAACACGTCACCGCGGCGCATCTTGCCTGCATTTTCTCGGATGACGGTTTTGATGCTCTCGCCCATGCTACCCAAGTGCACCGGCATGTGCGGCGCATTGGCAATCAGATGTCCCTCGGCATTGAACAACGCGCATGAAAAATCAAGACGCTCTTTGATGTTCACAGAATAAGCCGTGTTTTGCAATTGCAGCCCCATTTGCTCGGCAATGTTCATGAAGAGGTTGTTGAACACTTCCAGCAGCACAGGATCGACTGTTGTGCCTGCAGCATGTTTGGTTTGACGCACTTCCATGCGGTTTAGCAACAAGTGATCTAGTGCCGTGACTTGCGCTTGCCAACCCGGCTCTACCACCGTGGTGGCATTCTTCTCGGCAATGATGGCCGGGCCGGCAATCACATCGCCCAAGCGCAAATCTTCGCGCACAAACAAACCTGCATCCCACCAACGTGACTCACCATCTGAGCCAGCAGAATACATTTTGACGGTAGCACGCTTTGGCACATCGCGTGCTGGATTCAGCGCTTGCGGCACCTCAACTGCGGCATCACCTTTGATGACGGCCTCCACCGACACAGCCTCCACCATGAGCGCTTTGCCGGTCATTAAAAAAGCAAATCGTTGGCGATATGCTTGCTCAAAACGAGCGGTAATGTCTGCCAAACTGCCCATGCTGACCACCAGCGCAGAGTCACTTCCTTCGTAGCGCACATGCACGCGCTGGTGAAGTTCAATCACGTCGCCCAAAGCTTGTTTGGCCAATGCAGAACGCGCCGCATCTCCCAAGCTTTGAAGGGGCGCCACCAAGGAAGGCATGGCCTCGGGTGTGAGGCGCAACTCCACCGCTTGCTCACGGATCAAGCTCTGATCGGCCAAACCCATCCCGTAGGCCGACAGCACGCCAGCCAAGGGATGAACATAAACTTGCTTCATGCCCAGAGCATCGGCCACCAAGCACGCATGTTGGCCTCCGGCGCCACCAAAACATTGCAAGGTGTAGCGGGTCACGTCATAGCCGCGTGCCACAGAAATTTTCTTAATGGCGTTGGCCATCTGCTGAACCGCAATGCGCAAGAAGCCATCGGCAATGGCTTCTGCAGGTCGGTTCATTTGAGTTGACAAAGTCGCAAAGCGTTCTGCCACAGCCTGCTTGTCCAATCGCTGATTGCCCTCAGGGCCAAACACAGCAGGAAAGAAATCGGGCTGCACTTTGCCCACCAACACATTGGCATCCGTCACGGCCAAAGGACCACCACGTCTGTAACTAGCAGGCCCAGGATTGGCGCCAGCGCTTTGAGGGCCTACGCGCAAACGGGCGCCATCAAATTGCAACAAAGAACCGCCTCCCGCTGCTACCGTATGAATACTCATCATGGGCGCACGCATGCGAATGCCCGCTACTTGCGTTTCAAACTCGCGCTCAAACTGACCCGCGTAGTGCGACACATCGGTCGAGGTCCCGCCCATGTCAAAGCCAATGACTTTGTCATGACCCGCCCCTTCGGCTGTGCGCGCCATGCCCACAATTCCGCCCGCAGGACCACTCAAGATGGCGTCTTTACCCGCAAAGGCATGGGCGTCGGTCAGGCCACCCGAGGACTGCATGAACATCAGCTTCACGCCGGGCATTTCACTGGCCACTTGATCGACATAGCGACGCAAGATGGGCGACAGATAAGCATCGACCACCGTGGTGTCACCACGACTGACAAACTTCATCAAGGGACTGGTTTGATGTGAGGTGCTGATTTGGGTAAAACCAATGTCGCGCGCCAATTGCGCTGCCACAGTTTCGTGTTGTTGATAACGGTAGGCATGCATGAACACGATGGCCACGCTGCGAATACCAGCCTCAAACTGTGCCTGCAATTGCGCGCGCAGTGCGTCTGTGTTCAAGGCTTCAATGACCTCACCTTGCGCAGACATGCGCTCTTGCGCTTCGATCACTTCGCTGTACAGCAACTCGGGCAACACAATGTTGCGGGCAAACAGACGGGGGCGGTTTTGATAGGCAATGCGCAGCGCATCGCGAAAACCACGCGTGGTGACCAGCAGCGTTCTCTCGCCCTTTCGCTCTAACAGTGCATTGGTGGCCACTGTGGTGCCCATCTTGACGCAGCTCACCATCTTGGGGCTGACAGGCTGGTCCTTCGACAAGCCCAATAAGTGACGAATGCCAGCAACCGCTGCATCTTTGTATTGATCTGGATTTTCAGACAGCAGCTTGTGTGTCACCAGCTGACCATCGGGCTTTTTGCCAACGATGTCGGTAAATGTGCCCCCTCTGTCAATCCAAAATTGCCACAGAAGACTGGACGGTACGCTGGTCATTGCATTTCCTTAAAACTACTGCTGGTTGTGCCCATTGACGCGCTGGTGTTGGCACGAATCTGAGCAGATGTTAAACCTTTCAGACTACTCTTTTGGGAGATCATGGCGTTTCTACCAAGCATGGTCTGTATTTTGCATTCACAGTCAGTGCTATTCTTCACACGCTTTCCACTTTTTTTCATTCAACGGAGTACCCATGAAAAGACGTCAACTTTCAAAAGCCCTGATCAGCACCTTGTTTGCCCTGGGTGGCATTGCATCGGCCCAAGCGCAGACCAAATGGGACTTGCCGGCCGCCTATCCTGCCAACAATTTTCACACTGAAAACTTGGTTCAATTTGCCAACGATGTAGACAAGGCAACTGCTGGCAAATTGAAAATCACCGTGCATGCCAACGCCTCCTTATTCAAAGCGCCTGAAATTAAGCGTGCAGTTCAAGGTGGGCAAGCCCAAATTGGCGAAATCTTGCTTGCCAACTTCCAAAACGAGTGGCAAATTTTTGGTGCAGATGGCTTGCCTTTCTTGGCAGACAGCTACGAAGAATCCATCAAACTGTACAAAGCACAGCGCCCCTTCTTGGACAAGAAATTGGCCGAACAAGGCATGATGTTGTTGTACGCAGTGGCATGGCCTCCCCAGGGCATTTACGTCAAGAAACCAATCAGTTCAGCAGCCGATTTGAAAGGCGTTAAATGGCGCGCCTACAGCCCCTCAACCGCTCGCATTGCAGAGCTGGTTGGCGCACAACCTGTGACGGTGCAAGCAGCCGAGTTGTCGCAAGCCATGGCCACCGGTGTGATTGAAAGTTACATGTCCTCTGGTTCAACTGGTTATGACACAAAAACCTACGAGCACATCAAGTACTGGTATGACACACAAGCTTGGCTGCCCAAAAACGCCGTCATCATGAACAAAGCCGCTTTTGAAGCCTTAGATGCAACCACCAAACAAGCTGTGCTGAAGGCTGGCGCAGAGGCAGATGCGCGCGGCTGGAAACTGTCACAGGCCAAAAATGGTGAGTACATTGAATTGCTCAAGAAAAACGGCATGAACATCGTTGCACCTTCTGCTCAACTCAAGGCCGACATGAAAAAAGTGGGCGACACCATGTTGAAAGAATGGCTTGACAAAGCAGGGCCAGAAGGCAAGGCATTGATCGACGCCTACAAAAAGTAACGTCACAACATGCGTGCATTTTTAAATCGCATCTATGACAGCGCCGCCGCTTTGGCGGCGCTTTTCATGTGCCTCATGCTGGTCATGGTTTTGCTGTCCATCGTGGGGCGGGAGTTCAACTTTCACTTGCGCGGCACAGATGCCTATGCCGGCTATTGCATGGCTGCCAGTGGCTTTTTGGCATTGGCGCACACCTTGAAAAAGGGTGAGCATATTCGAGTGACGGTACTCATTAGCCGCTTTCGTGGCGGCTGGCTAAAGGGCCTTGAGCTGTGGGCACTCGGCATGGCCACATTATTGGCATGCCTCTTGGCTTACTACAGCGTCCGCTTGTCTTGGCAGTCTTATGTCTTTCACGACATTTCCACCAGCAACGATGCAACCCCTTTGTGGATCCCTCAAATTTCCATGGCCCTGGGAACACTGGTTTTGGCAATCGCTTTTCTAGACGAGTTAATTTTGGAAGTATTGGGCAAACGTGTTGCACTCAATTCTGATGAAGCCTTGCACAACGAATAAATATGAATGATTTACTGATCACAGCATTGCTGGTTGCAACCCTGTTTCTCATCTTGGGAAGTGGTGTTTGGATTGGCCTGTCACTTTCAGGCGTGGCCTGGGTGGGCATGCAACTCTTTAGCAGCCGACCTGCGGGCGATGCGATGGCCGTCACCATTTGGGGCTCTTCTTCGAGTTGGACCCTGACGGCTTTGCCTTTGTTCATCTGGATGGGTGAAATTCTTTTTAGAACGCGCCTCAGCCAGGACATGTTCAAGGGACTGGCACCTTGGCTGCAAGCCTTGCCAGGTCGTTTGTTGCACACCAACGTTGCAGGCTGTACCATCTTTGCGGCGGTTTCTGGGTCTTCGGCCGCAACCTGCGCCACCATTGGCAAAATGACCTTGCCTGAACTCTCTAAGCGAGGTTATCCAGATCACATGGTCATTGGTACCTTGGCGGGTGCTGGCACCTTGGGTTTGCTCATACCACCGTCCATCATCATGATTGTCTATGGCGTGACAGCAGATGTGTCCATTGCCAAATTGTTCATTGCGGGGGTGTTGCCCGGCCTGATGCTGGCCTGCTTGTTTTCGGGCTACATCATTTATTGGGCTTTGAGGCACCCCGAGCAAGTGCCAGCCAACGACCGCCAATACACCTTCATGGAAAAAATTCGTGAATCTGGCAGTTTGATTCCTGTTGTTCTGCTGATCGCATCTGTGCTGGGCTCTATCTACGCCGGCATTGCCACAGCTACCGAAGCGGCGGCTGTCGGCGTGGTTGGCGCCATGGTTTTATCGGCATTGCAGGGCTCATTGAACAGCACCAGCTTCAAAGAAGCTTTGATGGGCGCGACGCGCCTGTATTGCATGATTGCCCTGATTTTGGCGGGCGCTTCATTCTTAACTTTGTCCATGGGCTACATCGGCTTGCCACGCCATTTGGCTGAATGGATTGCCACCTTGGGCCTGAGTCAGTTTGAGCTGATCGTGGCTTTGACCATTTTCTATGTGGTGCTGGGTTGCTTTTTAGATGGCATTTCCATGGTCGTGCTCACCATGGGGGTGATCATGCCCACCGTTCAAAAAGCCGGCATTGATCCCTTGTGGTTTGGCATTTTCATTGTGCTGGTGGTTGAAATGGCACAAATTACACCGCCCGTGGGTTTCAATTTGTTTGTTTTGCAGGGCATGACGGGCAAGGATTTGTTGTGGATTGCCAAAGCCACGCTGCCGATGTTTTTCTTGATGGTGATCGCCGTCTTGCTGATCTACTTTTTCCCAGGCATTGTCACTTGGATGCCTCAGCAGATGAAGCTTTAATGAGTTGCTGCAGGCTGTGCAATTGCCAGCCTGTGGCCTTTTGAACAGCCCTCGCATATGGCGGCATGTTGGTGCACTCCAAAACCACATGCTTCAGATCGGGGGCTTTTTGCTGCAAGCTCAATGCCGCCGACACCACGCTGTGTTGAGCCGCTTCAAAATCCATCTGCAAATGATTGCCCATGATGGCGCTGGCAAATGCCCCAGAGCGCTCAACCCCTTGCACCTTGAGTCGCGCGATGTCATGGGGCAAAACGCCTGCCGCCACAAAATGTGCGGCTCCCAGGGCTTCAGCATCAATGGTCAATACGCCTACGTTTTGATGTGCGGCCAGTAATGGTGGCAATAACAACAAGCTGGATGTACGCACTGGCACTGGCAGTGCCGCCTGGAGCTCATGTTGCAACAGCACCAAAAAGCCGCAGCTGGTGGTGATGCCCTTCACCCCGCGATCCAGCAGATGTTGAGCGGCTTTGACGAAGGCTGGCAAGACATTGTGCTGATGCAAACTGTCTGCCGAGCGCACAATTTCTTGGGGAAACATGCCCGCAACTTGTTGGTATCTCAATTCAACAGGCCACCCATCGGGGCAACCAATGTCACCCTGCCATCGTGGAAACTGCGTGTCCAGCATCAGGACACCCCAAGGATTTAAAACATTTTGATCAGCCATCAAAGAATTCATCTCGCTTGTGCAATGTGACACCCATTTTGATCCAAAATTAACCCTCTATCATGTCGACTGCGTTGACACTGCGTCAAAGCATCCCCAAAGGAATTTCGTGTTTAAAAATGTGATGGCCTACCGTATCGGGCCCAATTGGGTGGCGACTGCTTCCGAAATTGAAAATGCACTGGCCGCTGCCAGATTTACAGAGTGCGCCCCCGGCCAAGACAAATCGGTTGGCTGGACCGAACCTCGCGGCGTGGCCCACGGCCCTTTGCTAGAGTCCGTAGGCGGTCAATGGATTGCCAAGCTATTGATTGAAACCAAAGCAGTCCCCTCTTCAGTTGTCAAGCGCAAAGCCGAATTACTTGCCAAAGACATTGAGGAAAAGACTGGTCGCAAGCCTGGCAAAAAAGAACAGCGCGAAATGCGCGAAGACATTCTGCACAGCCTGCTGCCACAAGCTTTTGCCAAACAAGGCGCAGTCATGGTTTGGATCAACCCCCAAGATCGCCTTTTGGCCATTGACGCAGGTAGCACCGGCAAAGCCGATGAGGTCATCACACAACTGGTGCGCGCACTGCCTGGGCTCGACCTGAACTTGCTGCAAACGGCCACCTCACCCCAAACCGGCATGGCCACCTGGTTACTGGCCACAGACCCCGACGAACTCCCGCCTTCATTGAGCGTCGAAAAAGAGTGCGTTCTCAAATCGGGTGCCGAAGACCAACCCATGGTCAAGTACACACGGCACACCCTCAACACAGACGAAGTCCGCAAACATGTGCGAGACGGCAAACTGCCCACCCAATTGGGGCTCAGCTGGGAAGGCAAAGCCAGCTTCGTCCTCACAGACAATTTGCAGTTCAAAAAGGTCAGCTTTTTAGATGGCTCAGAGCCCGACGCCATCAGCGCAGAGGGTGATGACAAATTTGATGCCGATGTGGTGCTCAGCACCGGCATGTTGGGGCCGCTCATACAAGATGTTGTCACAGCACTGGGGGGTGAGAATGTGTTTGCCGAAGCCGCCACGCCCGAAGAAGGCCCGCCCTTTTAAAAAGGGTCGCCATGGGCTTTACTAGAACCGAGCTTTCCACACAAGGATCATCACCATGCTTGCCGTCATTGCCATTTGCATGGGTGCTTGCGTCGGCGCTTTGGCGCGCTGGCAATTGGGCCTCTGGCTGAATCCCAGCTCCCCTCAAGAAGGCATTTTCCCCTGGGGTACGTTGGCAGCCAACCTCATGGGGGGCTACCTTATTGGCTTGTGCGTTGGGGCATTTCAAAACATGCCCCAACTTGAGCCCGAATGGCGACTTTTGTGCATCACGGGCTTTTTAGGTGCACTGACAACCTTTTCTACTTTTTCTATCGAAGTAGTGGGCATGTTGCAGCAAGGGAGACTGGCGCTTGCGTTGTCCACTGCGGGCATTCATTTGCTCGGATCACTGGTTCTCACCTATCTTGGCCTTTACACTGTCAAAATCATCGGTAGTAGTCCTATGCCCTGAACCCGCAAAATGAGGTCTACTGCACGATTGTTTCAACTGGATTTACTTGGAGTACTTATGACCCTGAATCGCATCGCACGTCGCCTCGCCTTGGGCATGGCTGTCGCCCTTCCTTTGGCACTTTCCGTGAGCACCAGCGCCCAGGCGCAAGCCTTTTTCCGAATTGGCACAGGCGGCACTGCCGGCACTTACTACCCCGTGGGCGGCATGATTGCCAACGCGGTTTCTGTGCCCGGTAAATTGATCGCAACTGCGCAAGCCTCCAATGGCTCTGTTGCCAACGTGAACGCTGTGGCCAGTGGCGCCATGGAATCAGGTTTTTCCCAATCTGATGTGGCCACATGGGCCCAAAAAGGAACAGGCATCTATGAGGGCAAGCCCAACATTCCCGACCTGCGCCTGATTGCCAACCTGTACCCTGAAACCATCCACGTGGTGGTTAAAAAATCTTCTGGCATCAAAAGCATTGCCGAACTGAAAGGCAAGCGCGTTGCCTTGGACGAACCAGGCTCGGGCACCTTGGTCAACGCTCGTTTGATCTTGAACGCGTACAACATCAAAGAATCTGAGATCAAGCCTGAGTACATCAAGCCCAACCAAGCGGCTGACAAAATGAAAGATGGCGCATTGGATGCCTTCTTCTTTGTGGGGGGTGCCCCAGCTGGCGCCATTGCCGAATTGGCCTCCAGTGGCGGCGGCATTGCCTTGTTGCCCATCGATGGCGCCCAAGCACAAGCATTGCGTAGCACCAGCTCATTCTTTGCCAATGACAACGTGCCTGCAAACACCTACAAGGATGTTGCTGCCGTGAACACTTTGTCTGTCGGCGCCCAATGGGTCACCAGCGCCAAAGCGGACACTGAAACCATCTACCAAATCACCAAAGCGTTGTACAGCGAGTCCACGCAAAAAGCATTGGCTGCAGGCCATGCCAAGGGCAAGCTGATCACTTTGAAAAATGCTGTTCAAGGTGCTGGCATACCCTTCCACCCCGGTGCAGAAAAGTTCTACCGCGAAGCAGGTGCCTTGAAATAATTTAGCAACACCTTAATGCCAACGGGCGAGTTAACACCTGGTTAACTCGCCCGTTACTACTTGAAGTTTCCAGAGTATCCACATGACTGCTGCCACCTTGCTACCCGACGATCAAAAGTTACAAGAGCTAGAAGAAAAATTTGATCCTGAGATGCGTTTTCGGCCAACCTTGCCGCCTGCCACACGCATTGTCAAATGGCTGCTCATTGCACTTTCTGCCTTTCACTACTACACGGCAGGTTTTGGCTTGCTGCAGGAAATCACACACCGCGGCGTGCACTTGGCCTTTGTACTTGGCATGATCTTTTTGGTTTTTGCGTTCAGCGCATCCGCCGCCAATCGTGACCTTAAAAGTTCCATCCTCAATCCAGGTGGCGTGCCCTTGGTAGACTGGTTACTGGCTGGCGCTTGCGCCTTGAGTGTGCTCTACATCCCCTATGTTTTCGATGACCTGATGTTCCGCGTGGGCAACCCCAGCAACATGGACGTCATCATGGGCAGCGTCCTGTTCATCACCTTGCTGGAGGCTACGCGGCGCTCCATGGGCTGGCCCTTGCCACTCATTGCCATTGGCTTCACGGCCTATGCATTGCTTGGCCCCTACTTTCCGGGTTTGCTCAAGCATGCCGGCGCCAATTGGTCGATGATGATCAACCACCAATACCTCACCAGCCAAGGCATTTATGGCGTGGCAGTGGGCGTGGTAGCCACTTATGTTTTTCACTTTGTGTTGTTTGGCGTCATGGCCACTCGCATTGGTTTGGGTCAATTATTTTTAGACGTCGCTTCCAGCATTGCGGGTCGCTATGCGGGTGGCCCCGCCAAGGTCAGTGTGTTTGGTTCCGCTTTGTTTGGCATGTTGAGTGGTTCGTCTGTGGCCAACGCCGTCACAGTGGGTTCACTCACCATCCCGGCCATGATTCGGGTTGGCTACAAAAAGCATTTTGCAGCCGCCGTTGAAGCGGCCTCCTCAACGGGCGGTCAAATTACCCCACCCGTGTTGGGTGCTGCAGCGTTCTTGATGATTGAGTTCTTGAACGTTCCTTATCAGACCATCATCGCGGCATCGATTGTGCCTGCCTTCATGCACTTTTTTGGCGTGTTCATGCAAGTGCACTTTGAAGCCAAACGCTACGGGCTGCGCGGCCTGACAGAGGCAGAAATGCCCCAACTCCGGGAGTCAATGCAAATGCGTTGGCCCACCCTCATTCCTTTGGCTTTGCTCATCAGCATCTTGGTCTCTGGACGCACGCCCTACTTGGCTGCGTTTGTGGGCATCAGCTCCTGCGCCATTGTGGGTATGTCGACCAAGGTCAGCGGCAACCAGCTGAAAAACTGGGGGCTTTTGATCGTGATGCACCTCATTTTGATGACCCTTGCTTTCTCTGATTTTGGCAATGACAACAGCACCATCAAATTGGTCTTGTTTGCACTGGCCATGGCATTAGGCACTGCGGCATACGCATGGGCCGGTGTGCGCGGTCGAATCGAACCCCATGTGTTGGTGGAGGCCCTAGAAACAGGCGCCAAATACGCATTGGCCGTCGGTGCAGCAGCAGCCACTGTCGGCATCGTCATTGGTGTCGTGACGCTCACGGGGGTTGGCTTCAAAATCAGTTACATCATCACCCAGGCTGCTCAAACCATTTCAGCATTCATGGGGGGCTGGATCCCCGCCGAATGGGCGTCCTTGAACACCCTCACTTTGCTGGCCGCTTTGATCATGACAGGTCTGGTTTGTGTGTTGATGGGTTGCGGCGTTCCTACCACCGCCACTTACATCATCATGGTGTCTGTCGCTGCACCAACCTTGGTCAACTTAGGTGTGGAGCCCTTGGTGGCGCACTTCTTTGTGTTCTATTACGGCGTCTTGGCAGACATCACCCCCCCCGTGGCATTGGCCGCCTATGCGGCAGCCGGCATGGCGGGCAGCGATCCTTTCAAAACCGGCAACACCGCTTTCCGTTTAGGTTTGGCCAAAGCGTTGGTGCCATTCGTCTTTGTTTTCTCGCCCTCCTTGTTGTTGGTGGCCAAAGGATTTACCTGGGAAAGTTTCATCATTACCTTCACGGGTTGCGTCATTGGCATCACCCTCATGGCGGCTGCTTTGAGTAAGTTCTTGTTAGTAGAAATGAAACGCTGGGAACAACTCTCCTGCTTGTTCGCGGCATTGCTCATGATTGCGCCTAGCCTCACCGCCAGCTTGGTGGGCGTTGCAATGGTGATCCCTATGTTGGTCAATCAATGGCGGCGTTCCAAACTGGCCTAATTCACACAGAATTGGGGTAAGCCCTTAACATTAAGCTGCTTGCAGCGTGATCTACTGAGGGTTGAATTCAATCCGAGGAGTCACGCATGCAGGTTCAAATGAAGGTCAACGGCAAATCTGTGTCCGTTGATGCCGCCCCCAACACATTGCTCGTTCAAGCCTTGCGCGAGCACCTCAAACTCACGGGCACCCACGTGGGTTGCGACACCGCCCAATGTGGCGCGTGTACCGTTCATGTGAATGGCCGCGCCGTCAAGTCTTGCAACATGCTCACCGCACAAGCCCAAGGCGCAGAAGTCACCACCATTGAAGGCATGGCCCAAGCCGACGGCACCATGCACCCCATGCAAGCGGCGTTCAAAGAGTGCCACGGCTTGCAATGCGGCTTCTGCACACCTGGCATGGTCATGAGCGCTGTCGACATCGCCAAGCGCCACCCCAATGCCAGCGAATCCGAAATTCGCGAATTGCTCGAAGGCAATCTGTGCCGTTGCACCGGTTACCAAAACATCGTCAAGGCCGTGCAGCAAGGTTCTGCTGCCATGAAAGCTTAAGGAGCTCACCATGGGTGCATCAGATTTCTCCAAACTCCCTCACATCGGTGAAGCTTTGCTTCGCAAGGAAGATTACCGCTTCCTCACAGGCGCTGGCAATTACACCGACGACATACGCCTGGACAACATGACGCACGCGGTGTTTGTGCGCTCACCCCACGCGCATGCCAATATCAAAAGCATCAACAAATCCGCAGCGCTCGCCGCACCCGGTGTGGTGGCAGTACTCGATGGCCCCGATGTGGTCGATGCCAAGATCAATGGCCTGCCTTGCGGTTGGCTCATTACCGACACCAGTGGCAAGCCCATGAACGAGCCGCCTCACCCCATCCTTGCCAATGGCAAGGTTCGCTATGTGGGCGACCACGTGGCCATGGTGGTGGCCGAAACTTTAGAGCAAGCCAAAAACGCAGCTGAATTGGTCGAAGTAGAGTACGACGTGTTGCCCGCCGTGGTCGATGTGCGTCAAGCCAAAACTTCAACGGCCTTGCACGCAGAAGCCCCCGACAACCATTGCTACAACTGGGCCATTGGCGACAAGGCCGCTGTCGACGCAGCCTTTGCCAATGCAGCACACGTCACCAAACTTGATTTGATCAACAACCGCTTGGCCCCCAACCCCATGGAGCCACGCGCCGCCATTGGCAGCTACAACCGCGCCAGCGACGAATACACCTTGTACGTGTCCAACCAAAATCCGCACGTTGAGCGTTTGCTCATGACCGCGTTTGTGATGGGCTTGCCCGAACACAAAGTGCGCGTCATTGCGCCCGATGTGGGCGGTGGTTTTGGTGCCAAAATTTATTTGTACGCCGAAGACGTGTGCCTCACTTGGGCTTCCAAAAAGCTCAATCGCAACATCAAATGGAATTGCGACCGTTCAGAAGCTTTCTTAAGTGATGCCCACGGCCGTGACCATTCGAGCCACGCCGAATTGGCCATCGACAAAGACGGCAAGTTCTTGGCTTTGCGCGTACACACCGATGCCAATTTGGGCGCGTATCTGTCTACGTTCTCAACAGCAGTGCCCACCATTTTGTACGCCACTTTGTTGGCCGGCCAATACGCCACACCTCAGGTGTATGTCGAAGTAGACGCCTGGTTTACCAACACAGCCCCTGTTGACGCGTACCGCGGTGCAGGTCGCCCAGAAGCCACTTACTTGCTCGAGCGCATTGTGTCGCGCGCCGCCTTCGAATTGGGCATGACGCAAGACGCCATTCGCAGCAAGAACTTCATCACACAGTTTCCGTACCAAACGCCAGTGGCTTTGCAGTACGACACCGGCGATTTCCACGCCCTCATGAACCACGCCAACAAACTGGGCGACTTGGCTGGCTTCCCTGCCCGCAAAGCGGCCAGTGCGGCCAAAGGTTTGCTGCGCGGCATTGGTTACTCCAGCTACATCGAAGCTTGCGGCTTGGCCCCTAGCAACGTGGCAGGTGCCTTGGGCGCTCGCGCTGGTTTGTTTGAGTGCGGCGAAGTGCGCGTGCACCCCACAGGCAGCGTCACGGTGTTCACCGGCTCACACAGCCATGGCCAAGGTCACGAAACCACCTTTGCACAGGTGGTGGCAGCGCGCTTGGGCATTCCCGTTGAAAACGTCGACATCGTTCACGGCGATACCGGCCGCGTGCCTTTCGGCATGGGCACTTACGGCTCACGCTCTATTTCTGTGGGCGGTGCGGCGCTCATGCGCGCTCTCGACAAAATTGAAGCCAAGGCCAAGAAAATTGCAGCCCACCTCATGGAAGCGGGCGATGCAGACATTGACTTTGCCAACGGCGAATTCAGTGTCAAGGGCACCGACAAAAAGATCCCATTTGGTACCGTCGCACTCACCGCTTATGTGCCGCACAACTACCCCTTGGACAAGTTGGAGCCAGGCCTGAACGAGACCGCGTTCTACGACCCGACCAACTTCACTTTCCCTGCGGGCACTTACATTTGTGAAGTGGAAATTGATCCTCAAACCGGCGTCACCAAAGTGGACAAGTTCACTGCAGTGGACGACTTCGGCACCATCATCAATCCCATGATTGTGGAAGGCCAAGTGCACGGCGGTTTGGTGCAAGGCATTGGCCAAGCGCTCATGGAGAACTGTGTGTACGACAAAGAAACCGGTCAACTCTTAACCGGCTCTTTCATGGACTACACCATGCCTCGCGCCGACGACTTCCCTCAGTTCGCCATTGGTCACGAGTGCACCCCTTGCACCACCAACCCTTTGGGCACCAAAGGTTGTGGTGAGGCAGGCGCCATTGGCTCGCCTCCTGCTGTGATCAACGCCGTGCTAGATGCACTGGCACCTGTTGGCGTCAAAGACTTTGACATGCCTGCCACACCGCACCGTGTGTGGGAAGCCATTCAAGCCGCAAAGGCCTAATTCAAAATTCGGAGCATTTACCATGTACGCATTCAACTACGAGCGCCCCACTGCCTTGGCAGACGCCCAAAAGCTGGCACAAGCCGGCGGCCAAGTTTTGGCCGGTGGTCAAACCATGATCGCTGCCATGAAGCAGCGCCTGCAACAGCCCGAAACCTTGATTGACCTGGCCGCCATCAGTGGCTTGGCTGGCGTCAAAAAAGACGGCAACAACATCGTCATTGGCGCCATGACGCGTCACCAAGATGTGGCCGACAACGCCGATGTTCAAAAGAACATTCCAGGCTTGGCAGCTTTGGCTAACGGCATTGGCGACAAGCAAGTTCGTTCCATGGGCACCCTCGGTGGCTCTGTGGCCAACAACGACCCTGCGGCCTGCTACCCCAGCGCCTTGTTGGCTTTGGGCGCTACAGTCAACACCGACAAGCGTTCCATCAAAGCTGACGACTTTTTTCAAGGTCTGTACACCACCGCTTTGGAAGCCGGTGAAATCATCACCTCCGTGAGTTTCCCCATTCCCACCAAAGCGGCTTACGCCAAATTCAACCAACCCGCCTCACGCTTTGCGTTGGTCGGTGTGTTTGTGGCCCAAACCGCTGGCGGTGCCCGCGTGGCTATCACCGGTGCTGGCAATGGCGTGTTCCGACACGCTGGCATGGAAGCCGCTTTAACCAAAAGCTTTACCCCTGAAGCAGTGGCTGGCGTCGCGGTAGACTCTACCGATCTCAATGCCGACCTGCACGCTTCAAAAGCCTACCGCGCTCACCTGATCACCGTGCAAACTCAAAGGGCGGTGAAACAGGCGAACGGATGACCGCAAAAGACACTTTCAAAAGCATCGACGAACTTGCTCAGGCCTTAGAAGGCGTGGGCTATTTCGCGGAACGGCGGCTCATCACCGCCGTTTTTTTGAGCCTCAAATTAGAGCGCCCTCTCCTTTTAGAGGGTGAACCTGGGGTGGGCAAAACCGAGCTGGCCAAAGCTTTGGCCAAAGTCTTGGGTCGCCCGCTCATTCGATTGCAATGCTACGACGGCATGGAACAACGTGAAGCCCTTTACGAATGGAACCATGCAGCGCAATTGCTGCACATGCGCGCTGCGGCTTCGCATGCAGGTTCTGCGACCACGCCCCAAGACATTGAGCGCGAGGTCTACCAAAAACGCTTCTTGGTCAAGCGTCCCTTGCTCGAGGCCCTGCAAACCGAAGCACCTGGCGCCCTGCTGCTGATTGATGAAGTTGACCGCACCGACGAACCCTTCGAAGCTTTCTTACTGGAGTACTTGGGCGAGTACCAGGTCAGCATTCCGGAACTGGGCACGATCAAAGCCGAGGTGGCACCGGTTACCATTCTCACCAGCAACCGCACCCGCGATTTGAACGACGCCGTGAAGCGCCGTTGCTTGTACCAGTGGATGGACTATCCCGATCGCGAACGCGAATTGGCCGTGGTGCGTTCGCAAGTGCCTCAGGCCAGCGCCAAGCTCACCGAGCAAGTGGCCGAGTTTGTCGGTCGCTTGCGCAGCCAGCCATTTGCCAGCGCCTTCCAACGCGCACCAGGCATTGCCGAAAGCGTGGAATGGGCCAAAGCGCTGGTTGCTTTGGACACGCTCACGCTGGATCCTGAAGTGGTGCAAGACACCGTGGGCATTTTGTTCAAGCAGCGCGAGGACATTGCGGCCATCACGCCTTTGCTTGACGATTTGCTGGCCCCAGCCCCCACTGTACTTTAAGCATTTACATCATGTTGTTGGGTGACGCACGCACTGGCAAACTCAGTGACAACATCACGGGATTTGCAAGAGCGCTGCGCAGAGCCGGTTTGCCCATGGATGCGTCGCGCATCAGCTTGGCCATTGAATCCACTGAGCTAGTTGGCATTGAGCGCAAAGACGATTTGTCTGCGGCACTCAAAGCATGCCTGGTCAACCGCCAAGAGGACTTGGTCGTGTTTGACCAAATGTTTTCTGCCTTTTTCAGAGACCCCGAGCTCACGCGTCAATTGCTCTCGCAGTTGCTACCGAAGGCGCCGACGGCCACGCCGGGCATACCCCGCAAATCACGTGTGCAAGAAGCCCTTGCAGCCAAAAACAAAAACAACGACCCCCTCAAACCCAAAGAAGACGAGCTGAAGTTCGATGCCGCCATGAGCGCCAGCAATCGAGAACGTTTGCAACAGGCCGACTTTCAAAGTCTGAGCGCCAGCGAATTCAACTTGGTTGAAAAGTTGGCCCGCCACGTCAAGCTGCCGCTCCCTCAGATTCAAGGCCGCAGAACTCGCGCAGGCGGCCGCGGCGAACGCGTGCATTGGGCCAAATCCATGCAATTGGCAGCTCGGCAAGATGGTGATGTCTTGAGCTTGCCCCGCATGCAACGCAAACCCCAAGACCTGCCCTTGCTCATCTTGGTCGACATCTCCGGCTCCATGGAGCGCTACGCCCGTTTGCTGCTGGCCTTTTTGCACCAAGCCACCCGCGGCACACCCCGCCAAATTTTTGCATTTGGTACGGGCCTCACCGATTTAAACCCTGCGTTCAAACTGCGCGACACCGATGACATGTTGGCCCTGGCCAGTCAGCAAATCAAAGATTTTGCGGGAGGGACGCAGCTGGGCCAATCGCTCACACAATTCCGAAGTCAACATGCCAAAAAACTCACAGGCCGACGCACCGTGGTGTTGTTAATCAGCGATGGCTTGGACACAGGCACAGCAGAGACGCTAGACTCAGAACTTGTTTGGCTCAAGCGGCACACCCGCTCTTTGCTCTGGCTCAATCCCTTGTTGCGCTTTGAAGGCTACGCCCCCATTGCCACAGGAGCGAGTGTGTTGAATCGGCATGTGAACGGCATGCTGGCCATCCACAATTTATCGCGCTTAGAAGAACTGGCCAGTGCCTTGTCTAAGCTCTTAAAATCACACTGAACATTGGGAGACTCTCATCATGGACATGCAAGGACAGCGCGTATTGCACGTGGCGCAAGCACAAGCTTGGGACGCCTTAAACGACCCAGCCATTTTGAAATCTTGCATTCCTGGTTGCGACAAATTTGAACTGACAGAAGCCAATGTGTACAACGTTGGCGTGGCCATCAAAATTGGCCCCGTGTCTGCCAAATTCACAGGCAAAGTCACATTAACCGACATTGAAGCACCCAACTCTTACGCTTTGAACTTTGAAGCACAAGGTGGCGTGGCTGGATTTGGCAAAGGCGAGTCCAAGGTGTCTTTGCATCCACATGCCGACGGTTGCGAATTGCAATACACCGTTCACTCTACCGTCGGTGGCAAGTTGGCCCAACTGGGTCAACGCCTCATTGATGGCGCTGCCAAATCTTTGGCCGAAGATTTCTTCAAACGCTTTGATGATGCATTGCAAGCCAAGTACCCGCAGGCGCAAGGCACAACGGCTTCCACTGACGATGCGACCGAATCTGCACCTTCTACAGGCTCAGTACCCATGTGGGTTTGGTTGGCCTTGCTGGTGGGCGCCGGTGCCGTCTGGTCCTTGGTCCGCTAATTCCGCCATCGCAAAATGGAAAATTTAGACATTGTGGTTTTGCGAACCCTCAAAGCTTGGCGAGAAGCTGGGCAGCGGGCCATGCTCACTACCGTGGTCAGAACTTGGGGCTCTTCGCCTCGCCCCGTAGGCTCCATCATGGCCCTGTGTGAAACCGGTGCTGTCGTTGGTTCGGTGTCGGGCGGCTGCATTGAGGACGACCTTATTGCACAGTACAGCAAAGCCAATGCCATCCTTGACAGTGCACCCATTCAATTGAAATATGGCATCAGTGCCGATGAGGCACATCGCTTTGGCTTGCCTTGCGGTGGCACCCTCGAATTGTTGCTGGAGTTCAATCCTGATGCCGCCAGTTTGGCCGAATTGATTGCCATGCTGGAGCGCGGCCAACTGACACAACGCTGCACCGATCTCAACTCCGGCGTGGTCTCACTCAATGCCAGTGACGCGCCCAGTGAACTGCACATCGACGCGCATCAGCTCATCAACACCTTTGGCCCCGAATACCGCATGCTGCTGATTGGCGCAGGTCAAATGACGGAGTACTTGGCCACCATGGCCCTCTTCAACGGGTTTGCCGTCACCGTCTGCGACCCGCGCGAAGAATACAGAGGCGCTTGGTCCGTCGCTGGTGTGACGGTGAAACACGACATGCCAGATGATTTGGTCATCAGCTTTAAAGCCGATCGGCGCAGCTGCGTCATCGCCCTCACCCACGACCCCAAACTCGATGACTTGGCTTTGCTGGCGGCATTGGAAACAGATGCGTTCTACATTGGCGCCATTGGCTCACGCCGCAACAACTTGCTGCGCCAGCAACGCATGATGGAACATTTCGATCAAACTGAAGAATCACTGGCCCGACTGCGCGGACCCATTGGCATTTACATCGGCAGCAAAACGCCGGCCGAAATTGCGGTCAGCATCATGGCCGAGGTGTTGGCCGTCAAAAATGGGGTGCCTTTGCCGCGAGACATGGACGTGGCTCACGCCAAGAACACACACGAAGGACCGCCCATTGATCCTTCAGCGCCCGTGTGCTTCACAGGGCGCTAACTCAATCACTGAATTAGCGTTGGCCCATTACTTGTTGGCATTGGGGAAGAAGACCGACTCGCCGCCAATTTTGTAAGCAGCAATGGCTGCCTGACCATTGGCAGAAACAACCCAGTCCACAAACTTCTGAGCATCTGCTTGCTTCACGTGCGCGTGCTTGGCAGGGTTGACCACCATCACGCCATATTGGTTGAACATCTTGGCATCGCCCTCCACCAACACCTTCAGGTCGGCACGGTTTTTAAAGTTCAGCCATGTACCGCGATCGGTCAGAACGTATGCGCCCGTGGAGGCGCCCATGTTGAGTGCGGGCCCCATGCCGCAGCCACATTCTTTGTAACCTGAACCTTTTTTGTCTGCCAATGCCGCTTGGTTCCAGAATCGCAATTCAGCGGCATGGGTGCCGCTTTTGTCACCCCTGGAAATGAAAGATGCATTGCTGCTGGCAATTTTTTTCAAAGCGGCACTGATGTCATTGCCTTTGGCATTGGCGGGGTCTGCTTGAGGGCCTACAACCACAAAGTCGTTGTACATCACAGGAAATCTTTTCAGACCAAAACCGTCTGCTACAAATTTTTCTTCGGCCACTTGGTCATGCACAAAGACCACATCGGCATCACCGCGGCGCGCCATGTCCAAGGCCTGCCCTGTGCCCAGCGCCACCACTTTGATGTCAACGCCTGCGGCCTTTTTAAATGCTGGCAACAAATGCGCAAACAAGCCAGATTGTTCAGTGGAGGTGGTTGACGACATCACGATCGATTGGGCCATGCTTTGAGAGCCGGCAGTCAAAATCGCCAGCCCTACCGCGAGGGCGCGGAGCCATTGGACGTTCACAGTTAGTTTGGAATGGACTCTCATGCTGTTTCTCCTTGAAGGAATAAAAATGCCGGGTGGCTGTGCTGTGCCAAACACACAGGGTTGAAAAAATCTTCAGTGGGCAAGTCGGCCAATATGCGGCCTTGCTCGATGTAAATCACACGACTGGCCCAGCGCTTGACCTGGCCTAAGTTGTGACTGGCAAACACCAAGGTCATGGGCGACGGTTTGTCGTTGGGGGCAATCATTTCTTGCACCAAAGCTTCAATCTCTCGTTTGGCGGGTGGGTCCAAACTGGCTGTGGGCTCATCCAAGAACAGCAGCTCGGGTTGCTTGGCCCAGGCCCGCGCCAACGCCAAGCGTTGCTGTTGTCCGCCCGACAGCGTGGCTGCGTTTTGCATCGTCACACCCGACAAGCCCACCACCGACAAAGCAGCCAACGCTCGTGCTTTGGCTTGGTGCCAGCGCAAGCCCAAACTTCGGTCCAACCACAAACCCAGGGCCACATTGCTCAAACTGCTGGTGCGCAACATGTGGGGGCGCTGAAACAGCATGGCCTGTCGGCATTGGGCCAATTGCAGCTCACCTTCGGTGATGGGGTGCAAACCGTTCAAGACGCGCAGCAAGGTGCTCTTGCCGGAGCCATTGGCACCAATCAAGGCCACTTGTTCGCCTGCATGTATCGTCATGCTCACATCGTGGAGTGCTTGCACGTGACCCAGTTTCAAACTGACATGCTTCAATGCAATCAGTGGTTTCATGCCACCCATCCTCGCAAGCTGCTGGGTTTTGAAGACTGGTATCTGACTTGCCAGTTTCGAAAAAGCGTGAGCAGCACATTCAAGCAGCCCACAATGATCAGCAAGACCAAACCCAAGCCCAATGCCAAAGGCAAATCACCTTTGCTTGTTTCGAGCGCAATGGCCGTGGTCATCACACGCGTAAAACCTTCGATGTTGCCGCCCACAATCATGACGGCGCCAACCTCCGATATGGCGCGGCCAAAACAAGCCACCACCACGGTCAGCAAAGCGAACCGCTCGTTCCACGCCAGCAAAGCGCCCCGAACCAAATTGCCCGCCCCCAACGATCGCCACTGCTCACCGTGCGCCACATCCACGTCTTCGACAACTTGGCGTGTGAGGGCTGCGGCCACCGGGATCACCAACACCAGTTGCGCCAAGACCATGGCTTTGAAACTAAAAAGCCAGCCCAAGAAGCCCAGGGGGCCGGTGCGTGACAGCAACAGGTAAATAACGAGCCCCACCACCACGGAAGGCAGCGCCAGAAAGGTGTTTAAAAGTGTGAGCACCATGGGCCTGGCAGGAAAACGCGACACCGCCAGATAAGCCCCCAATCCGATGCCCAAGACACATCCCAGCAAACATGCCGTGGCACTGACGCCCAAAGACCGGCCCGCTATGGACCAAAGGCCTGGATCCAAAGTGGTGATGAGGTAAAACGCAGTCACAGCGCTGTCAGAAAAAGTGTTCATAAAGCATCAAATGTGGCCCGATGCTAGCTGTTTTGAATACCCTGAACCAGACGGGTGATCCGCTATGAACTGCCGTGCATAAGTCATCACGCCTGAGGCTGTGACAAGGTCTTAAATAAGGCACACTTGAGCCGTGCCAAAAATTGATCTTTCCTACAGTTGGGGGCCTGAGTTCATGCCGCCACAAACTGCCGATGCGCCCACGCAGCGACAGCAAGCCTTGTTGCGCAACCCCTTGATGGACCTGCTTCAAGCCGTCAGAGAGCAGGGCTCTATCGCAGCCGCGGCCAAATCATTGGGCATGTCCTATCGGCATGTGTGGGGGGAGTTGAAAAAATGGGAACAAAGACTGAATCAAAATCTGATCATCTGGGAAAAGGGCATGCCTGCCGAGTTGTCAGAATTTGCAGGCAAGCTGTTGTGGGCGGAGCGGCAAGCTCAGGCCCGTTTGGCCGCGCCCATCGAATCACTGATGGCCGAATTGGAAAGAACCTTTGCGGTGGCATTTGACCCCGATGCACATTTACTCACGCTGTACGCAAGCCATGACGATGCGTTGGTGCGACTGCGTGAGTCCACCGCGCGCCAATCCCTGCACCTCGACATTCGATTTTGCGGCAGTGTCGATGCCATTCGCGCATTGAACGAAGGTCGTTGTGAAATGGCCGGTTTTCACACGCTGTCACAGCCCAATGACAAAAGCTTATCGGCCGTCACTTACAAACCGCTTTTCAAGCCTGGCCACCACAAACTGATTGGCTTTGCCAGACGCACCCAGGGTTTGCTGGTCAAAGCCGGCAACCCCTTGAACATCCGCACGCTTGAAGATGTCGTCACAGGTCGCTTTCGGTACGTCAACCGAGGGCTGGGCACTGGCACCCGACTGCTGCTGGACGAACTGCTCATGAACCAGCACATCAAACCAGAACAATTGAGGGGGTATGAACGGCTAGAACCCTCGCACAGTGCCGTGGCCACCTGCATAGCATCTGGTCAAGCAGACACAGGCTTGGCCATTGAAAGCGCAGCCTTGGCAAGCGGACTCGACTTCATTCCCTTGGTCACTGAAAATTATTGGTTGGCCTGCCTGAAAAGTGCGCTGGATGCCCCGCCTGTGTCTGCCCTCAGGCAACATTTGGCACATGCCGATTGGCAAAACACCTTGCAAGGCATGCCAGGTTATCAAACCAATCAGTCTGGAAACGTCCACTCGCTGCGCAAAGAGCTTCCTTGGTGGAATTTAAAGCCCCGAAAACAGCCGCTTGAAGCCTGATCCAGCGCAGGGAAAACCCCCGCAAATGGGGGTCTCAAATTTCCTACAATAGGGTCATGACTGTCACCAGTCATCAGTGTCGTCTTGGCGACCTGAATTCTTCAACCTAGACTTCCGGAGTGAACCCCATGGATCGTCGTTCCCTTATTAAAAATGCCGGTATTGCTGGCGTCTTGGCCGCAGGCGTAGCCCCAGCGGTTCACGCTCAAGCCACTTTGCGCTGGCGCATTGCTTCCAGCTTCCCCAAATCACTCGACACATTGTTCGGTGTTTGTGACGTGTTTGCCAAGAAAGTTGGCGAATTGTCTGGCGGCAAGTTCACCATCACCACTCACGCAGCTGGCGAATTGATGCCTCCCTTTGGCGTGCTCGATGGCGTGTCAAACGGCACCGTCGAAATGGCCAACACGGCGCCTTATTACTTCTTTGGCAAAGATCCAACTTACGCTTTGGACTGCGCCATTCCTTTCGGCCTCAACAGCCGTCAAATGACTGCTTGGATGTACGAAGGCAATGGCTTGAAGCTGTTCCGTGAGTTCTACGCCAAAGTGGGCATCGTCAACTTCCCAATGGGCAACACAGGCGTTCAAATGGGCGGCTGGTATCGCAAAGAGATCAAATCTTTGGCCGATATGAAAGGTCTGAAATTCCGCGTGGGTGGTTTCGGTGGCAAAGTGTTGGAACCCTTGGGTGTCGTGCCCCAAAACATTCCTGGCGGCGAGATTTATCAAGCCCTGGAAAAAGGCACCATTGATGCAGCCGAGTGGGTTGGCCCTTATGACGACCTCAAATTGGGTCTGAACAAAGTGGCACCAAACTACTATTTCCCTGGTTTCTGGGAAGTGGGTCCACAGTTGGCCTTGTACGTCAACCAAAAGGCCTTCGAAGGTTTGTCTAGCGACTACAAAGCAATTGTGGAGTGTGCCGCTGCTTATGCCCACACAGACATGCAAGCCAAGTACGACTACAAAAACCCAGCCGCTCTCAAGACCCTCATTGGTCAAGGCGCCAAGTTGCGCGCATTCCCCAAAGACGTCATGGAAGCTGCATTCAAGTCTTCACAACAGGTTTACTCCGACTTGAACAACTCCAACCCAGCCTGGAAAAAAATCTTTGCCGATTACTCCAACTTCCGTCGCGAAGCCAATCAGTGGTTCAGCTTGGCTGAGTCACGCATGAACAACTTCATGGAAACACAGAAGCTGTAATCTCAATCGCTGCCTTCATTGGCAGCAATTGTCATGCAAAACAAAAAACCCGCCTAGGCGGGTTTTTTGTTGTCTAGCATCAGAGCAAGGCCACAAAGACTTGCCCCCTTTACAGAGGCAGGTCTTCATTCAATTCAAGGTTTTTTACCTTGATCTTCTTTCATAGACTCCATCAGCGCCTTCACAGGATCGACCTGATCTGCATCGCTGGTCTGAGCGGCTTCGGCAGCGGCATCGGTGGCCGTGTCTGCACGCATCTGCATCAAAACCGCTTCTGCATCTACCGTAGGTTCCTTGGACTGACCACTGGAAACCAAACCGGGGAAGGCAATGATCAGTGCAACCATGATGATTTGGATGATCACAAATGGCACAGCGCCCCAGTAAATTTGCTCAATGGTGATTTTCTTGACAGGCTGCTTGGTGACTTTGTCGATGTAGTCTTCGGCAGGTGCAACACTGCGCAAATAAAACAAGGCAAAGCCAAAAGGTGGGTGCATGAATGAGGTCTGCATATTGACCGCAAGCAACACACCAAACCAGACCAAATCAATGCCAAGCTTCTCGGCCACAGGCCCAATCAGCGGGATGATGATGAAGGCCAACTCAAAGAAATCCAAGAAGAAGGCCAAGACGAACACCAAAATGTTCACCACAATGAGGAAGCCCATTTGGCCGCCTGGCAAACCAGACAACAAATGCTCTACCCAGATAGGACCGTCAACCCCTTGGAAAGCCAAGCTGAACACCGTGGCACCAATCAGGATGAACAACACGAAGCAAGACAGTTTCATGGTGGAGTCCATGGCCTGTCGGATCAGTTTCATGTCGATGCGATTGCGTGCCAGCGCCATCACCAAGGCGCCAACAGCACCCATGGCACCGCCTTCTGTGGGCGTTGCAATGCCCAAGAAAATGGTACCCAGCACCAAGAAAATCAAGGCAAGCGGCGGAATCAACACAAACGTGACACGTTCAGCCATGTTGGACAGCAGACCCATTTTGGTCGCTTTGTTGACAATGGCAGCAAAGAACGCAAAACCAACGCCAACACACATGGACACCACAATGGTTTCGTCTGTTGGTGTTGTGTCGGGCAACCACTTGGCAAAAGCCACAGACATGGCCACAGAGATGACCGTCAAGATGGACAAGGAGCGCAAGCCCGAGCTACCGTCTGATTCTTTGATAGTGCGTGCCTCCAATGGCAATGCAGGCACCCACTGAGGACGGATAAAGCTGATGAGGACAATGTAGCCCACATACAAGCCTGTCAGCACGAAGCCTGGAATGAAAGCGCCCTTGTACAGATCACCCACACTCTTGCCCAATTGGTCCGCCAACACGATCAAGACCAATGAAGGCGGAATGATTTGCGCCAAAGTGCCAGAAGCGGCAATCACACCGCCCGCGATACGGCGGTCATAACCGTAACGCAACATGATTGGCAAAGAAATCAGGCCCATGGAAATGACAGAAGCGGCCACCACACCGGTTGTGGCGGCCAACATGGCACCCACAAAAATCACGGCGTAGGCCAGGCCACCACGAATGGGACCAAACAGCTGGCCAATGGTGTCCAGCAAATCTTCCGCCATGCCAGATCGTTCCAAAATCAAACCCATGAAGGTAAAAAATGGAATGGCCAGCAAGGTGTCGTTTTGCATGATGCCAAACATGCGCAAAGGCAAGCTTTGCAGGAAGCTGGCTTGGATGACACCCAGCTCAACGCCCACAAAACCAAAGAACAAGCCGCAAGCAGCCAATGAGAAGGTGACCGCATAACCAAACATCAAAAAGATGATCAGTGACACGAACATGATCGGCGCCATGTTGGCGATCAGAAATTCAGTCATTTTTGGGCTCCGATTTGAGCCGCTTCACGTGCAGCCACTTCTTTTTGCAACAAGAATTCAGCAAATTCTTCCTCAGGCGTTTTGGCACCTTGTTTTTTACTTGGATCGGGGATCATGCCCTGCAAAAACGCGAAGCGTTTGATCAATTCAGAAATGCCTTGAATGCCCAAAAACAACATGCCCAAAGGCAGCATGGCGAACACAGGCCAGCGAATGAGGCCACCTGCATTGGAAGACATCTCTTGCGTCACGTACGCATTGATGACCAAAGGCATGGCCAGTTTGATGATGTAAATGACAAAGGGAAACAAGAAAAAGCAAATGCCTGCAATGTCAATCCAGATTTGGGTTCTTTTGGAAAAGCGGCCCGACACCACGTCAATTTTCACGTGCTCTTGGCGCATCAATGTATAGCCTGCTGCCAACATGAAAACAGCAGCAAACATGTACCACTGAATTTCAAGAAAAGCGTTGGAGCTGAGATTGAATGCCTTGCGTGAAATGGCATTGGCAGCACTGACCAGCACCGATGCCAGCACCAGCCAAGCCACCCACTTGCCAATCCATTCACTGAGCTGGTCTATCCTTTTGGACAGGGATAACAAGAAATCCATATTGACTCCGAGGAAAATAACAACTACCGATTGTAGAAAAAAAGAAAAACTCAGCTGGAGGGGTTTACCCTTCAGACCGAACCTTTCTTATGAAATGAAAGAAGGCCATTGGCTGGCAATGGCGCGTTCAATGCCCGGGGCATCTAGACCTAGAAGGGCCATCAGTTTGACGGGGTCACCATGCTCGATGAACTGGTCAGGAAGCCCCAATGATAACAAGGGCTTGGACACATTGGCCTGCTGCAAAAACTCGCCCACAGCGCTGCCTGCGCCGCCCATCACACACGCATCCTCCAGCGTGACCAAACGATCGTGACTGGCCGCCATTCGCATCAGCATCTCGGTGTCCAGCGGTTTGGCCCAACGCATGTTGACCACCGTGGCATTGAGTTTTTCAGCCACCGCCAGCGCGGGGTACAGCAAGGTGCCAAAAACCAAAAGGCAAAGGTTTTGGCCCTCCCGACGAATCTCAGCTTTGCCGAATGGCAAAACGGCCAGATCGGTGCCCGCCTCAAGTCCCACACCGGCACCCCGGGGGTAACGCACGGCCACAGGATGGTTTTGCGCATACGCCGTGCTGAGTAACAACCGGCACTCGCGTTCATCACTTGGGCAAGCCACCGACATGTTGGGAATGCATCGCAAAAACGCGATGTCATAGGCACCCGCGTGGGTTGCACCATCTGCGCCCACCAAACCAGCACGGTCTAGCGCAAACACGACCGGTAAATTTTGCAGCGCCACATCGTGGATCAATTGGTCATAGCCACGCTGTAAAAAGGTCGAGTAAATGGCCACCACGGGCTTGAGCCCCTCACAGGCCAAGCCAGCCGCAAACGTCACAGCATGTTGCTCGGCAATGCCCACATCAAAATAGCGTGCTGGAAAGCGTTTGTGAAATTCCACCATGCCCGAGCCCTCGCGCATGGCTGGCGTGATGCCAACCAAGCGGTCATCTTGGGCCGCCATGTCACAGAGCCATTGTCCGAAAATGTGCATGAAAGCAGGCTTGGGCGGCGTGACGGCAGGAACCAATCCCACTTTGGGATCGAACTTGCCGGGGCCGTGGTAATTGACTGGGTCGTCTTCGGCCAACTTGTAGCCCTGCCCTTTTTTGGTCACCACATGCAAAAACTGGGGGCCGTCCAAGTGCTTGATGTTTTCAAGCGTCGGAATGAGCGAATCCAGATCATGGCCATCGATTGGGCCAATGTAGTTAAAACCAAATTTTTCAAACAAGGTGGCGGGCACCACCATGCCTTTGGCATGTTCTTCAAAACGTTTGGCCAATTCGAACAAAGGCGGTGCACCCTTGAGCACTGTCTTGCCCATCTCTTTGGCTGCCGAATAAAAGCGTCCACTCATGAGCTGCGCCAAATAGCGATTCAAGGCCCCCACAGGTGGGCTGATGGACATGTCGTTGTCATTCAAAATGACCAACAACTTGCAGTCTTCAACGCCCGCGTTGTTCAAGGCTTCAAAGGCCATGCCGGCCGTCATGGCGCCATCACCGATCACAGCGATCGCATGACGTGACTCCCCCTTTTGACGCGCGGCGATGGCCATTCCCAAAGCCGCAGAAATACTGGTGGAAGAATGCGCTGTGCCAAAGGTGTCGTATTCACTTTCGTCGCGTCGTGGAAAGCCCGACAGACCGCCCAGTTGGCGAAGCGTGGGCATGCGCTCACGGCGTCCTGTCAAAATTTTATGCGGGTAAGTTTGATGACCCACGTCCCACACGATGCGATCCTCAGGCGTGTTGAAGACGTAATGCAAAGCCACCGTGAGCTCTACGGTGCCCAGGTTGGAGCTGAGATGGCCACCCGTCTTCGACACATTGTCGAGCACACATTGCCGGACGTCAGCGGCCACTCGTGGCAAATCGCTACGCTGCAGTTTTCGCAAGTCAGTGGGTGAATGAATCGATTCAAGCATGTTAGTTTTTCCGTTCCACCACTTGACTTGCCAAGGCACGCAATGCAGCTGTGGCGGTGGTGCTCAAACCACTGGCGTTCAATGCGGCCAGCGATTCTGCATGGAGTTGTTGGGCCAATTCTTGTGCTTGCGTCAGGCCGAGCAAAGACACATAGGTGGGCTTGTCAGCCGCGGCATCTTTGCCCGCCGTTTTGCCCAGCGTGACCGAGTCTGAGGTGACATCCAGAATATCGTCTACCACTTGAAACGCCAGCCCCAAGCTTTGCGCATAGTGTGACAACGACTCAGCCACCACCGTACTGGGCTTACCCGCACTGACGGCGCCCAGTTGCACACTGCACAGCAAAAGTGCACCAGTTTTAAGTCGGTGCATTTGACGCAACTGAGCTTCGGTTAAAGGCAAGCCAACACTGGCCAAGTCAATGGCTTGACCACCGGCCATGCCCTGGTAGCCGGCCGCTCTGGCCAGCAAACCCACTTGCAAAGCTTGCACTTGCAAATCCGTGCTGCCATCCAATGGTGTGAGGTATTCGAAGGCCAAGGCCTGCAAGCCATCCCCCACCAACAGGGCTTGTGCCTCGCCGTATTTCACATGCACGGTGGGCTTGCCTCGGCGCAACACATCGTTGTCCATGCAGGGCATGTCGTCATGCACCAAAGAATAAGCGTGGATCAATTCGACCGCACAAGCCGCACGAAATGCCGCTACGGTTGCAGGCTGATCGGACACACTGGCTGCCTCCAGATCAACTCCCACTGCTTCTGCTGCGGCAAGCACCAACAAGGGACGCAAGCGTTTGCCGCCATCGAGGACGGCATAGCGCATGGCCTCGCCCAAACCTGCGGGTGCCTGGCCATCGATGCCTTGTTTTAAAACTTGTTCAACCTGCGCCAGTCTGGCTTCAGACCAAGCTTTGAAATTGAATGCGCCGGAGAAAGCTTCACTCATACGCCATCCCAAGGCTTCAGGCTGCCTTCGTCTAACACACTGATTTGGTTTTCGATGGCCGCCAAGCGTTCACGGCAATAAGCCAGCAAGGTGGCGCCGCGTTGGTAGTGGGTGAGCAATTGATCCAAAGGCAATTGGCCAGACTCAAGTTTGGCCAACAGCTGCTCCAACTCTTGAACAGCCTCTTCGTAGCTTTCAGGAACGGCCTGCGAGGCAAGCGCTTTGGCTGGAGTGGAAGTGGCTTTTGGCATGGCTTGAATCTATCTAAAGAGGGGCATTTTAGGGCGACTTGACTCCGAAATTGCTGACCAGGGGGTACAATTCCCCTTCATCGCGGACTTCGGTCCGTTTTTTTTGCGGGCATGCCCTTAGGCTCCCGCATTGTTCCTGCCCCTTCATAGGGGGAGTCTCTAGGTCAGGTCACCCATGTCTGATTTAAGTCTTCAACTGCAGCAGGCCGCAAGCCAACTACCAGTTTCAAGCTATTTTGACGAAGCGTTGCACCAGCACGAGCTGCGCAACCTCTTCCAGCGAGGGCCCCGCTACGTGGGGCATCAACTCGCCGTGCCCAACGTGGGCGACTACTACGCCCTGCCCCATGAAGGCGAAGGGCGCGCCCTGGTGCGTACCCCCCAGGGCGTGGAGCTGATCTCCAACGTGTGCCGGCACCGGCAGGCGGTCATGCTCAAGGGCCGCGGTTCCCTCAACGCCAGCCAGAAGGGCAGTGCCGGCGGCAACATCGTGTGCCCCCTGCACCGCTGGACCTACGCGCCCGGCGGCCAGTTGCTGGGCGCGCCCCATTTCGCGCACGACCCCTGCCTGAACCTGAACAACTACAAGTTGCAGGAATGGAATGGCCTGCTGTTTGAAGACAATGGCCGCGACATCGCCGCCGACCTGGCCGGCATGGGCCCGCGCGCCGACCTCGACTTCTCGGGCTACGCACTCGACCGGGTCGAACTGCACGAATGCAATTACAACTGGAAGACCTTCATTGAGGTCTATCTGGAGGACTACCACGTCGGCCCGTTCCACCCCGGCCTCGGCAGCGTGGTGACCTGCGACGACCTGCGCTGGGAGTTCAAGCCCGAATATTCGGTGCAGACAGTGGGCGTGACCAACTGGCAAGGCCAGGCCGGCAGCCCGGTGTACGAGCGCTGGCACCAGCAACTGCTGCAGTACCGTCAGGGCCAGACGCCGAAGCAGGGCGCGATCTGGCTGACCTACTACCCGCACATCATGGTCGAGTGGTATCCGCACGTGCTCACCGTCTCCACGCTCCACCCGATGGGACCGCAGAAGACCCTCAACATGGTGGAGTTCTACTACCCCGAGGAAATCGTCGCCTTCGAGCGCGAATTCGTCGAGGCACAACAGGCCGCCTACATGGAAACCTGCATCGAGGACGACGAAATCGCCGAGCGCATGGATGCCGGCCGACGTGCCCTGCTGCAGCGTGGCGACAACGAGGTCGGCCCGTACCAGAGCCCGATGGAAGACGGCATGCAGCATTTCCACGCGTGGTACCGCAACGCCATGGGCCTGCGGAACATTCAAACTTGATAGCAAACTATCACCCTGCGACGCTGGGTTGATGGCCATTTGATTGAGAAAGATCCGTTTTGCAAGCCTCGTGGATGATTCTGGCCGCGCTGTTCTTCTCATCCATGAGCGTGTGCATCAAGTACGCCTCGGCACACTTCAATACCGTGGAAATCGTGTGCTACCGCGGCGCCATCGGCATGCTCATCATGGCCACCTGGTGCCGTGTGCAGGGGGTATCGCTCAAGTCGTCCGTCCCCATGATGCATGTCTGGCGCAGCATCGTCGGCGTGGCGTCGCTGATCGCCTGGTTTTATGCGATTGCCAAACTGCCGCTGGCCACGGCCATGACGCTCAACTACATGAGCGGCGTCTGGGTGGCAGCCTTTCTGGTGGGCGGTACGCTGATCATGGGCCGGCTGCAGGACGTCGGCCGCCAGGGGCCCATCGTGCTGACCGTGATGGCCAGTTTTGCCGGCGTGGTCATGATGCTGCGGCCCACCATTGAGCAAAACCAGCTGTTTGCCGGCGTGGTGGGCCTGTTTTCCGGCCTGACTGCCGCCTTCGCCTACCTGCAGGTGGCGGCCCTGGGCCGCGTGGGCGAGCCGGAACCCCGCACCGTGCTGTATTTTTCCGTCGGCGCGATGGTGGCGGGCGGCATCGGCATGGGGTTCGTCGGTGTCAGCCCCTGGGTCTGGCCGCAGGCGCTGTGGCTGCTGCCCATCGGCATCCTGGCCGCGCTGGGCCAGCTGTGCATGACGCGCGCCTATACCCAGGGTGCCACGCTGGTCGTGGCCAACCTGCAGTATTCAGGCATCGTGTTCGCGGCGCTGTTCGGCATGATCCTGTTTGGAGACCAGATCCCGCTGATCGGCTGGGCCGGCATGGTGCTGATCATCGCCAGCGGCATCGCCGCCACCTTCCTGCGCTCGCGCGCCCTGCCCAACCCGCCTGCCGAGGAGTACTGACCCATGTCCGCACCATCCACCCACCAAGTCACCTACACCACGCTGATCTCCGTCGAACAGCTGCAGGCCCTGCAAGCCAGCCGCGCGCCCTTGAAAGTGTTTGACTGCAGCTTCGAACTGATGCAACCCGAAGCCGCCGACCGCCTCTACGCCCAGGGGCACATCGCCGGCGCCGTGCAGGCCCACCTGGACCGGAACCTCAGCGCGCAGACGCCTGAGGACGCCGTCAATGGCGGCCGGCATCCCCTGCCCCGCAGGGAAATCTTTGCGGCCTGGCTGCGCGACGCCGGCTTTGACAACGCGATGCAGGCCGTGGTGTACGACCGCAACGGCGCCAACTACTGCGGCCGCCTGTGGTGGATGCTGAAATGGGCCGGCCATGAAGCCGTTGC
>ERZ1034361.218-NODE-218-length-41923-cov-8.347465_pt1 | contig 41923 bp, 37 predicted proteins | sample MGYA00520617_ERZ1034361 | MGnify/ENA primary metagenome ERZ1034361 (study PRJEB33736, sample SAMEA104284507) | Azolla filiculoides | biome: Urban; feature: Water surface; material: Ditch water | place: Netherlands | collected 2015-10-28 | depth 0-0.1 m ...
CCCCCCCCCCCCCGCCCCCCCCCCCCCCCCCCCCCCCCCCCCCCCCCCCGGCCCCCCCCCCCCCCCGCCCCCCGCCCCCACGCCGGCAGCTTGCCGTTTGCGTCGGCCTGAAGGTTTGAAATCCTTCAGGCCGGAAGATTACGGTGATTACAGATTGCTGTCAATAAAGGCAGCGAGTTGTGATTTGGACAGCGCGCCGACCTTGGTGGCTTCGACATTGCCGTTCTTGAAAATCATCAGGGTCGGAATGCCACGGATGCCAAATTTAGCCGGTGTGGCTTGATTGTCATCGATATTGACCTTGGCAACCTTGAGTTTGCCCGCGTAATCCTTGGCGATTTCGTCAAGAATCGGAGCGATCATTTTGCAGGGACCGCACCACTCGGCCCAGTAATCGACCAGAACCGGCTGCTGCGATTGCAGCACTTCGGATTCAAAGGTGTCATCGGTGACGTAATGGATGTGCTCGCTCATTGAGATGCCTCGTGAAAATGGGTAACGCGAAAGGGTGTGCGCGGTTAAAAATCTGGCGTCTGAATTGACGCAGGAGTGTGTCGCAAGATGCTAGCGAAAAAAAAACGCTTAGGGAAGGGTTAGCGTGCAGGTTTGAGTAAATTTACCAGGTCAACTGCGGTTTTTACCTGCATTTTTTCAAATATGTTGGCGCGATGCACTTCGACAGTGCGCATGCTGATGTTCAATTCATAGGCGATAACTTTGTTTAACTTGCCGGCCAGAACAAAGTCCATGATTTGCTTTTCGCGCACGGTCAGACTGGACAGGCGGCGGTTGATTGAGTCTGTCGAGGCATGGCTTTCACGGTGTTGTGCATGATGCTCAATAGCTTCTGCGACACGGGTTGCCAGATCATTGTCGTTGAGGGGTTTTTCGAAAAAGTCGAAAGCGCCTTTTTTAAGGGTGGCAACCGCCAGCGGGACGTCACCGTGACCGGTCAGAAAAATCACCGGCATGTTGGAATTCATTTCCTGCAAACGGTCGAAGCAGTCAAGGCCTGTCATGCCAGTCATCCGCATGTCGAGCACAACACAGCCACGTAGTTGCGTTGTCCACGCAGCTAGAAAATTTTCGGCCGAATCGTATGTACAGGAAGGGAGGCCGCGCGATTTGAGCAGCCATGAGAGCGCATCGCGGATGGCTTCATCGTCATCAACCAGATGGACTTTGGGCGTGTTCATGCGGATTCCAAGGGCAGCGTGAAGTTAAATATCGTACCGTTTCCCGAAGATGACTGGCGGTTATCTTCGGCCCACAGGCGTCCGCGATGAAACTCGATGATGGAGCGGCAAATGGACAGTCCGACGCCCATGCCTTCCGGTTTTGTCGAGAAAAAGGCCGTAAATAATTTATCGCTGATTTCCGCTGCAATGCCACATCCCTGGTCAGCGACACTGATTTTCAGTTCGTTTTCAAGAGGTTGAACCGAAATGTTCAGCAGGCGATGAGGCTCCTCGGTCTGGCTCATTGCATCCATACCGTTGCGGATCAAATTCAGGAGAACTTGCTCAAGCATCAGGTGATCAGCCGGAATCATCGGGAGCGCGGGGAGGTTGCATTCGATGCGTACCTGACGTTTGCGTGCATCGGCTTCGATAAAACCAAGGCAATCCTCAATGACGTCGGCCAGTCGACAAGGTGCCCGTTTGGGTTCGCTTTTTTTGACGAAGTCGTGCACACGACGAATGATGCGTCCGGCCCGTTGCGCCTGAGTTCCGATTTTTTCCAGTGCGGGTTTGATTTCCTGCACGCTACATTCAGAATTTTCCAGCAGGTTAAGACAGCCAGTGTTGTAGCTGGCAATCGCGGCCAGTGGTTGATTCAGTTCATGAGCCAGTGTTGACGCCATTTCGCCCATGGTGGCCAGGCGCCCGCTGCGTTGCATGCGGGCGGCCTGCAGGCGCTGCTGTTCCTCGGCACGCTTCTGGTCGGTGATATCCACCACCGAGGTGACCCAGCCGTTGTGCTGGCCCATGCCGTCGATCAGCGGCGCAGAATAGAACATGGTGGCGACGTCGTGCCCTTCCCGGTGGCGAATGCGCGACTCGAAACCGTGCAGGGTGTTCTGGCCGCTCAGCACCGCATCAAAGTATTGCCAGTGCTTGTCCAGATCTTCCGGATGCCAGTACGGGTAAGGCTGCGGTTGGCCCACTAGTTCATCGGCTTGGTAGCCGGTGATGTCGCACAGGGCCGGGTTCACATACATGATGCGGCCCTGTAGGTCGCGCGCGTGGATGCCCACCACCAGCGAGTCGCCCATGGCCTTGCGAAAGGCATGTGCTTCCTGCAGTTCGGCGGTGCGTTCCTGCACCCGTTTTTCCAGTTGCAGGCGGTGCCGGCGCATTTCCGCATAGCGGCGCTCGCGCAGTTGCAATATCTTGAACGCCAGCAGCAACACCAGGGCCAGCAAGGCGGCCATGGCGTAGCCGATCCAGCGCGCCCATTGCACCGGCGCCAAGTCCGACATGACGGACAGCTTCCACTCAAACTCCGGCAACTCTTCTTCCAGTGCCAGCAGATGCTGCTTGCGGCCATCCAGGGTGGCGTAGGTGTCAAAACTCCGGCCCTCGGCGGGTGAGCGTTGGGACCAAGCAACCGGCGCAATGTCCTGCCGGTCACCGTATTGCCAATGCTTGTGCACCCAGGCCAACTCATCGGCCTTCAAAGGGCGGGTGGCGGTGTATTTCCAGTCGGGTACCGAGCCCAAAAAGATGATGCCGTGCGCATCGATCAGGGACACCGGCTCCTTGTTGCGATTCCAGGCTTCCTCGATCTCGCCCAGACTGACCTTAATGGTCATCACGCCCAGGGTGGCATCGCCTTCGCGCACTGCCGTACTCAGGTAAAGGCCCGGCACCCCGGTACTGGTGCCCACGGCATAAAAGAAACCTTCTCGCCCTGCCTTGGCATCTTGAAAGTAAGGGCGGAAGGCATAGTTGTCACCCACAAAGCTCTTGGGCTCCTGCCAGTTGCTGGCTGCCAAGGTGTTACCGTCGGTGTCCATCAGGTAGAGCGCTTCGGCACCGACGCGTCGATTGGTCTCCTCCAGATAGCGGTTAACCTGGTTGACCAAGGCGTCGTTCCGGGGCGACTTCAAAAGCGCATGCACATTGGCCTGTTGCCCCGACACAAAGGGAATGCGGTTGTAGCGGGCCACGGTACCGCGCAGGGCCAGGGTCTGGACCTCCAGCGTGCGGTGAATAGCATCCACCTGCAACTGCTTTTCGCGCTGCGCAGTCCACTCGCCGGCGAGCCAGATAAAGGCAATAGCCACCACGGCGGCCAGTGCCTGGATCCATACCCGGCGGATGTGCTTGCTGCGAGGCTCCGCCTCGCTTGCTTGCAAGTCGATTGTCATGAATAGTGCCGTCCCTGTTTTTTGCATCGATTTTCCCCCAATCCGGCGGCCTAACGCATGATGGGAGTCGCCTTGGGCGTGTCGTCGTCCTCGTAAATTGCGCCATGGTGGCTCGACGTTGCCCAGGCCAGCAGGACCATGGCGACAAACAGAATGGCGCCGCTCCAGCGCAAGATTTTCCAGAACTTCATTGACGGCTCCCGGTTTTCAGGACGGTGGACACCTGCAAATCATCCAGCGCTTCAAAGTGGCTGCGGGCCACGTAATCGCGCACCGGCGAGTCCATCGCGCTCATCTCCACATCGAGTTCGGCAAACACGCGGTTGAAGCGGGACTGCACTTCGTTGAGCGCTTCATCGGTCAGCAGGTCCTGCATCAGATCCTCCATTTGGGTCGGGTTGAGGGCCTCCATCACCACCTGGCCGGCCTGTGCAAACTCCCACTCAAACATCTTCTGCTTGACCTGATGGCGGAAGGCTTCGAGGGTCCGGTGCGCCTCGTCCAGACGCCGGATGTTGGCCTGGTAGAACTGCTGCATGCGGCGCAGCGCGCGTTCCTGCCGGTCGAGCACATGGCCGGGGTCCAGGTGCCTTCGGTCGGCAATCATCTGGCCCATGCTTTCAATTTGTCCACCAATGGTGACCAGGGCGCCGCGAAAGGATTGCAGCCGCTTTTCGCGCCGCAGACAGTCGTTTTGCAATTGCTCTATGGGATTGGTGCGGGCCTCGGATTTGCGCAGCTTGAGCAGGCGGTTTTCCAGCTTTTGCGCAGCCAGCGGCATCGCCTGAAAGGCGGCAAAACCGGTGGCTGCCATACCCGCCAACGCGGCCAGCCCGGCACCCGCCGATACCGCCGCCCACACCAGCGGGGCGGAGAGCGCCAGCAGCGCCACGGTACCGAAGACCGCGCCTCCGCGCACCGCCCAGACCTTGAAATCTTTGCCCGGCAGCGCCAGGTTTGTGCGTGTTTGCATGGCCTGCGTCCTTACTGCTGGTAGCTGGCGATACGCGCCGTCTTCTGGCCCTCCGCCCGGGCGAAGCGGGCTACGCCCAGCGTGTCGGTGGGGCTCTTGATTTCCTTCCAGGCCGCAGAGAAACGTCCTTCCTGCAGGTTGTCGAGGTTGCGCAACAGGCAGCTTTGCAGCGTGCCCATCTTGCGGGCCATGTCACCGGTGGGTTTGAAGGGTCGCGTGAGCAACAGATTGGAGGTCGACACAAAGCTGAAGTTGAAGGCATCCAGGTTCTGGTAGTTGCGTTTGACCATCAAAAACGGAGACGGCAGTTTCTGGTCATATTCCATCAGCACCAGTCCGCTTTCCCTTTTGTACCGGGCAATATTGGGCATGGGCCAGCCACCGGTGGTGAAGATGGCCTGCACCTTGTTGGAACGCAGCCATGTGAGCGCCTGATCGTCGTCCTCGGCCTCCAGCAGTTCCATGTCGCTGTCGGTCGAGCGGTTCAGCTTTTCTCCGACCAGCCGGGCAGATCCCACCACGGCCACGCGCCGGCCGGCCAGCTCCGAGAAGTTGCGAATTTTGCGGGTTTCATTAATGAACTTGATTCGCGAATTTGGAACCTTGGAGCCCTCGCGCAATGCCAGCATGTGCAGCAGGGTGGAGTGCAGAGGCATCAGGGCTTGCAGGTTGCGGATGTTCTCGTCACCGTCGCGCGCCATGGTCTGCAGCGTGTCCACCTGCGCAATACCCACATCGACCTCGCTAGCGGAAAGCTTCATCAAATTTTGCAGGCCGCCGCTGCTGGGCACCACGCAAATCGACACCTCGTTGCCGCAGACCGACTGGATATCGCGGGCGATGAGTTCGTACACGCCACCCTTGGGTCCGCTGCCAATGCGCACCGCGCAATCGGAATGCAGGTCCTGTGCGGCTGCCGGCAGAGCGGCCAGCGTGGCGAAGCTGATGGCGGTGAGAGCGAGGGTGCGTGACAGCATGGTGGAACTCCTGGGTGGTTGTTGAATGCCCCCAGTGTGGGTTTGCGCCGGCGAAAAAACATCCGTACGGATGCGCATCGGCGGTGTGTAGAACTACACAGTCAGCCGCTCAGGCCTGCCCCGCCGCATGCCCCGCGGCAAACGCCTCTTCAAACACCGAGTAACCCGCCCAGTCGCTGTGTGCGAAGCGGATGCGCCCATGCGCTGGTGGCATCTGACCGCCCCTGCCTTGTGCGTCGGGCACCGGAATGGCCATGGCGTGGCCGTAGCGTGTGATGTCCATGCGGGTGGCCTTGCTGGCCAGATCGGGATGGGCGGCTGAGAGCTCCCGCACGATGCCATCGCGCCAGGTTTCCCAGGGCTGTTCCATGAGTTGCGCGCGCCCTGCGCCGGGCCCGCCCGCCACGCCACCCAAGGCACGGTAGTAGGTCAGCACGGTCGCACCGGGCACCGGGTGCAGGCTCTGGTGCGTGGCGTCCACATAGCCGAGACCGGGTGCCGTTTGCGCATCGCCGTACAGCACGTTGTCCCAACTCGGTGCCGGGCCGGGCCGATCGTTCAGTGGCCTGGCAATGTGAATGTTGGCGACCAGCCACGGGGCATACACAGTGCGCGCAGCCCGCTCACGCAGAAACCCGGGCGCGTTCTGCAGCACGCGCGCCGCCACAAACAGCGGCAACGCCACGATGACCTGCTCGGCCTGCCAGCGCTCGACTTGCTGCGTGCGCGTGTTGAAGGCATCCACCGCCACGCCATGCTTGCCCTGCTCCACGCGCAGCACCAATTGCCCGGTATGCAGCCGCTCGCCGAGTGGCTCCGCCATGCGTCGCGTCAGCCAGCCATTGCCCTCGGGCCAGGTGAGCAGGCCCTCGCGTTCGGCCGTCTCCTGCCCCGGCACATGAAACCCGTGCCGGCTGGCAAAGTAGTGCATGCCGGCCCACGCCGACACCGTGCCCATACCGGCGCCGTAGTCGTCGCGGCAGCAGTAGTCGAGGTACCAGCGCAGGTGCGGGTCAGTGAGGCCCTGCTGGTTCAGATAGCGCTCCAACGTGAGCGTCGCCAGGGCCTGCTTAAAGGGCGTGTGCGGCGTGCGCGCTGCGGGAATGCGCCAAGTCGCGGCCTTACGGGCATCGTTCACCAGGCTGGCAAAGCGGCGGTACTGCGCCAGCGTGTCGGCACCCACGTCCTGCATGGGCAACAGCCCGTCCTGCCAAGCGCCATTCATAAACAGGCGCTCCTGCGGGCTGTGGCACAGGTGGCGCTCGTCAATCTCCCAGCGCCCGGCAATGCGTCTGCGCAAGCCGAGTTCCTGCAACAAGTCTTGTACATCCGGCAAGTCGTCGCCCGGCACCGGCAGGTAATGCGCACCCAGCGGGCAAGCAATGCCGGCCACGGCTCCGCCCCGCGCATTGCCTCCGGCTTCGTCTTCGAGTTCCAGCAAAGCAAAGTCCTGCACACCACGCAAGCGCAGGGCGCGTGCGGCCGACAGCCCGGCCACACCACCGCCTGCAATCAGCACCCGCGTGGTATGCGACACGGCGGGCGCCGGCCATGCCTTGGTGTCGCGCAACCGGTGGCCGCGCTCCTGCTGGATGCCGGTAAAGCTGCCTTGAATATGCGCGGTGTCCTGCGCGTCGCTCCAGCGCGGCTTGCAGGCTGCCAGCAGCGTCGCAGCACCCGCAGCTTGCAGCAGTGCGCGGCGGCTCGTTGGGGCCGCACCGCTCATTTGGCCACCCGCCCCCACTCTTCCTCGTAGGTGGTCACCAGCACCTGGTTCGACAAGCGGTTGACCTCGGCGGGCACACGCGCCATGTCCTGCGGGAAGTCGAACAGCAAGGGCAGGCTGGTGAGGTTAAGAAAGCGCAGACCTTCCGGCAGGGCTGTGGGCAAGCGGTAGGGCCTGCGGCTGGCAACCACGAAGCCCCATTCGCCAAAGCTGGGCACATGCGCGTGGTAGGGCGTGGCCGTGAGTCCCACCGATTCGATGGTGTGCACCACCGTCCAGAAACTCTTGCGCGCCACCAGCGGCGAGGTGGTCTGAATCACGGCGTAGCCGCTGGCCGCCAGGTGCTTGTCGAGCAGGGCGTAAAACGCGTTGGTAAAGAGCTTGCCGATGGCAAAGTTGGTGGGGTCGGGAAAGTCCACCACCACCACGTCAAACACCTCGCTGGAGTTCTCCAGAAAAGCAAAGGCGTCGGTGTTGACGATGCGCAGCTTGGGCGACTGGAGCGCGTCGGCGTTCAGTTGCGTCAGCAGGGGCTCGGTTTGAAACAGTTCGGTCATGGCCGGGTCGAGTTCGACCAGCGTGACCTGCTCCACGCCGGGGTACTTCAAAATTTCCCGCACTGCCATGCCATCCCCGCCGCCCAGCACCGCCACCTTTTTGGGCGCGGCGCGTTGCGCAAAAGCAGCCATGGCGGGGTGCACCAAGGCCTCGTGGTAGCGGTATTCATCGCGCTGGGCAAACTGCAAATTGCCGTTCAAGAACAACCGCAACCCAAGCCGCCCCTCGCCCGGCGCGTTGGTCACCACAATGCGCTGATAGGGCGTGGTGCGCGCGATCACGGCGTGGTCCTGGTAGAGCTTGTCTTCGGCCCAGGTGGTGATGTGGTCGGCGCTCAGCATGAAGCCCATCAGCACCGCCAGCGTGGCAAAACAGGCCAGCGCGTGGGCACCCAGGTGGCGCAGCGTATGGCGAAACAACCACAGCGCCCATAGGGCAACCAGGGCATTCATCAGCCCGAACAGCAGCCCGGTGCGCGCCAGCCCCAGATGCGGCACCAGCACCAGCGGAAAGGCCACCGACACCGCCAGCGCACCGAGGTAGTCAAAGGTCAGCACCTGCGACACCAGGTCCTTGAGGGCCACGTTTTTGCGCAGCATGCGCATCACCAGCGGAATCTCCAGTCCCACCAGAATGCCGACCAGCACGACCATGGTGTACAGCACGAAGCGGAACGCATGGGGCAGCGCCGCGTGCGCCACAAACAGCAGCACCGGCAACAGGCCACCGGCCAGCGCCACCAGCAGTTCAATGCGCAGAAAGTGGGCGCTGAGCTGGCGCTCCAGAAAGCGCGACAGATAAGAGCCCACGCCCATGGCAAAGAGGTAGGCACCGATCACGGTGGAAAACTGCAGGACCGAGTCGCCCAGCAGATACGACGCCAGCGCGCCCGCTGCGAGTTCATAAACCAGCCCGCAGGCCGACACCACAAACACCGAGGTCAGCAGCGCCAGTTCCACCGGGCTGGGGCCGGGACTGGTTGGCGTGGGCGTTTCGTTGCGGCTCAAGCGACGGGTGCCCCTGCCGGACGGCTGATCCGGCTCTGCGAAGTGTTTTCGGCGATGACCATGCTTGCACCTTTTTCCTTGGCGGGAATGATAAGGCGTGGGCAATGCCGGGGCTCGAGGTGCGCGCCCTTTGAGGGCCGCAGTGCCTCGCGGCGCGCGCTGGCGCTTAGCTTGAAGTCCAGTCGCCCCGCAGCGTCAGTGGCAGCGTTGCCAAAATATGCTCGGCCGAGGTGCCGAGGTGCAGCGTGAACGCACCAGCCTCGGCCTTCCAGCCCGGCCGGGATTCGTCGTAAAACGCCAGTGCGCGCATGTTCAGCGTCAGGCGCGCCGTGCCCTGTTCGCCCGCGGCGATGTGCAGCTTGGCAAAGGCCTTTAGCTCCATGGCCGGCCGCTCCACGCTGGCTTGCGGGTCACCCACATACAACTGCACCACGGCCTGCCCAGCCCGGGCGCCGGTGTTGCGCACATCGACTTCCACACGCAGCGTGTCACCGGGTTGGATGGTGTCCGCCGATGCCCGCACGGCACCCCAAACGAAAGACGTGTACGACAAGCCGTAGCCAAACGGAAACTGCACGGCAAGGCCGGCGCGCTGGTAGTGTCGGTAGCCAATGAACACGCCTTCGTCGTAGCGCACATGGCCATCCACGCCGGGATACAAAGCGAGCGAACCGTGACCCACCATGTCGGCCAGGCGCAGCGGCCAGGTCTGCGGCAAACGCCCGCCCGGCTCGGCAGCGCCGAGCAGCACGTCAGCCATGGCATTGCCACATTCCTGCCCGGGATACCAGGCCTGCAGCACAGCAGGCACCTGGTTCAGCCAGGGCAATGCCACGGGCGAGCCGGTCTGCAAAACCACCACCGTGTTCGGGTTGGCGGCAGCCACGCGCTCAATCAGCGTGTCTTGCAAGTGTGGCAATTGCAGGCTGTGGCGGTCCAGACCTTCGTTGTCCCATTCCGCGTTCAGGCCGGCAAACACAATCGCCACATCGGCATGGCGCGCGGCCTCGACCGCCTCGGCGATGTCCGACGCGTCGAGCATGCGGTGCGCGCCAAAACGCAGTGCACGAAAGTGAATATCTTCGTGCGTCTTGGTGGTGAATTCGAGCGTGATGTCGCACACTTCACCGGTCTGCAGGGTGCGGGAGTGGATGACTTCTTCGCAGCCAAAGGTGAAGTAGGTTTCGCCCCGGCTCCAGTTTGTCCATGCGTCCACTGCCAGTGCGCCATTGATGTAGGCACGGCTTAGGCCCGAGCTCACCAGCGAGAACTGGTGCAGGCCCGCACGCTGCGCCACAAAGCGTAGCGTGGCGCGCGCGGAGAAGTGCTCGCCGGTCACGCCTTCGGGTGAATGGCCGGCCCACAGCTGCTCGGTGTTGTCAACCGTTTGGCGGGACACCACCGGGCCACTCAGGTCCACCGAGTCATAGAACGCAAGCTCCACCGGCGCATTGACCACCGGCACCCAACGATGAATGTCGGCGCCCACATGGTGGGTGAAAGTCGCTCCGGGCCACTGCGCGCGCAGCCCGTCGAGCGGCGACACGCGGTAGTGCGCATTCACGGTGGCGCTGCCTCCGCCCATGATTTGCGGCACGGTGGCGGCACTGCCGATCAGTGCCACCTTTTTGCCGGCAATGGGGGCCAAGGGCAATGCGCCGGCCTCGTTCTTCAGCAACACGGTGCCCTCTGAACCCAGCTTGCGGATGAGGGCGCGGTGCGCCGGAATGTCATCGTCGCGCTCGGCAGGAATCACCGGGTCCGCAAAGCTGCCAACCCGCTCCATCAGCCGCAGCACGCGGCGGGCACAGTCGCGCACGGCTTGCGCGGGCAACATGCCATCGTTTACGGCCTGCACCAACTGAGCGCCGCGGTGCCGCGTGGGGCCTGGCATTTCCAGATCGGTGCCGGCCAGCACGCCGGCCACGGTTTCGTGCTCGGCAAACCAGTCGGTCATGACCAGCCCGTCAAAGCCCCATTCGTCGCGCAGCACTTCGGTGACCAAGCGGCGGTGGTTGGCGGCAAAGGTGCCGTCGATGCGGTTGTAGGCCGTCATCACGGCCCAGACGCCCGCCTCTTTCACGGCGCGTTCAAACGGCAACAGGTACAACTCGCGCAGCGCCCGCTCCGAGATATCCGAGCTCATGCGCATGCGCTGAAACTCGCTCTCGTTGCCGACAAAGTGTTTGATGGTGGCCGCAACGCCCATGCTCTGCACACCGCGCACATAGGCCACCGCCATCTCGGACGACAGCCAAGGGTCTTCCGAGTGGCATTCAAAGTTGCGACCGTTCAACACGGTGCGGTGCAGATTGACGGTAGGTGCCAACAGAACGCGCGCGCCCTTGAGCCGTGCTTCGGCGCCCAGCGCGGCACCGGTCTGCTGCAGCAGCTCCGGGTTCCAGGTGGATGCCAAAGCAATGCCCACCGGGAAGCAGGCGGTAGTGGGCCCATCTTTGAAGGTGCCGCCACGTGCGCCGTTGGGGCCGTCGCTCACCTTCACGGCCGGCACGTTCAGCCGGGGAATGGGAACCGAAGTCCAGAAGTCGGCGCCCGCCAGCAAGGACACCTGCTCCTCAAGGGTCATCTGGTCCAGCAGCGATTCAATGTTGACTGTGCGCATCGTGTTTTCCGTGACGTGGGTTGATGTTCAACATGCACGATGCCAAAGCGCTTGCTGTAGCCATACGCCCCTTCGTAGTTGTCGCGCAGTGCCCGGGCCCATCTTTCGCAGGGCCTATTGGAGAGGCAGCCGCTTGAGGGTCAGACCGTGAGAGAGTGGAACCGATTCCACAGACAGGCGAGATTGTTCAGCGACCAAACAAAGTTGAGAACTGGTGGAAACCCTGAAGAATGATTAGAAGAAAAAATGGCGAAGGGGAGCCCTGTTTGGGCTCCCCTTCGCCAAGCACTTACACCGGGTAGGCTTGAACCGAGGGTTCGATGGTGATCCACTTGAGTTCGGTGAACTCGTCCACCACGGCGCGTCCGTCGAACTTGCCGTAGCCGCTGTTCTTGGTGCCGCCATACGGAGCCTGCGCTTCGTTTTGCACGGTGGAGCCATTGACGTGTACCGAGCCCGACTCGATACGCATCGCCACATCCAGCGCACGGGTCACGTCGCGGCCAAACACGGCCGCAGACAGACCGTAGTCGCTGTCGTTGGCAACCGCCACCGCTTCTTCCACGCCCTTGACGCGCACCACCGTGGTGATGGGACCAAAGGTTTCATCACCGTAAATGACCATGCCGGGTTTGACATGGTCGACGATGGTGGCGGGCATGATGGCACCGTCGGCTTTGCCGCCACATGCCAGCGTAGCGCCCTTGGCCAAGGCGTCGTCGATCATGGCGTTCAAGCGCGCCCCCGAAGCGCTGGCCACCATGGGGCCAATCACGCAGGCCGGGTTGACGCGCGGGTCACCCATCACCAATTCCTTGGCGCGGGCGGCAAACTTGGCAACAAACTCGTCGGCCACCGACTCGTCCACCACCAGGCGCTCGGTGGACATGCAAATCTGGCCCTGGTACAGGAAGGAGCCAAACACGGCAGCCTTCACGGCTTCGTCGATATTGGCATCGTCCAATACCACCTGCGGCGACTTGCCGCCCAGTTCCAGCAGGCAACGCTTGAGCTGCGTTGCAGCCTTCTGCGCAATGATGCGGCCCACGCGGGTGGAGCCGGTGAAGTTGATGCGGCGCACGGCCTTGTGCTCAATCAGCGCGTCGATCACTTCGGGTGCGTCCTGCGGTGCATTGGTCACCATGTTCAGCACGCCGGGCGGAAAACCGGCTTCCACCAGTGCATCGGCCACCAGTACGTGCGTCTTTGGGCTGGCTTCGGAGGCGCGGAACACCACCGTGTTGCCGCAGGCAATCGGGTACGCAATGGCGCGGGCCGCCAACACCACCGGGCCGTTCCACGGCACGATGCTCAGGATCACGCCCACCGGCTGGCGCACGGTCATGGACAGCGCTCCGGGTTTGTCAGTGGGAATGGTTTCACCCTGAATTTGGGTGACCATCGAGGCGGCTTCACGGAACACGTTGGCGGCCAAAAACACATTGAAGCCGGCCCAGAGACCGGAGGCGCCCACTTCGGCCCCCATGGCTTCGATGAATTGCGGCGTCTTGGTCTCCAGCACATCAGCCGCCTTGAGCAGCAAGCGGCGGCGCTCGCTCGGAGCGCTGTTGCGCCAGGTTTGAAAGGCTGCCTGGGCGGAGTTGGCTGCGGCTACGGCATCGGCTACGCCGCCGGCGGCTGCGCTGGTGACCACTTCGCCGGTGCTGGGGTGCACCCGGTTGAAGGTGGCACCCGACTGGGCACCTACGGATTGGTTGTCAATAACGAGTTGGGATTGCATGGTGTATTCCTTGATTCACTAGTTGGGGGGTGAGGGATGCAGCGGCGGCTCAGGTGCTTTGAGTCAGGATGTCGGCCATGCGCTCGCCAATCAGTGCGCAGGTGGCCATGGTGGCCACGCCGGCGATGCGCGGCATGATGGAGCTGTCGGCGATGCGCAGGCCTTGCACGCCATTGACGCGCAGCTTGGAGTCGACCACCGCCTCGGCGTCCTTGCCCATGCGGCAGGTGCCCGACTGGTGGAAGTAGGTGGTGGCACCGTTGCGCACGAAGTCTTCCATCTCCTTGCCCATCAGCTTCTTGCCCGGAGCCACTTCGCGCTTGACGAAGTCTTTCATCGCAGCCGAGTTGCCAATTTCGCGCGCCACTTCAATGCCGAAGGCCAGCGCCTTCACGTCATCCGGGTGGCTCATGAAGCGCGCATCGACCACCGGGCGGTCTTCCGGATTGGCCGAGCGCAAGCGGATTTCTCCACGGCTCTTCGGCGCAACCAGACCGGCGCACAGCGCCCAACTGGTGCCAGGGGGCGAATACGCTTTGCCGACCACATCGCTGGCGTAGGGCAATTCGATTTGCACCAGGTTGACGTCGGGCGAAGCCAGTGAGGCGTGGCTCTTGAGGAAGCCGGCGGCGTTGGCAGCGCTGTTGCGGTGGGGAATGTGCTCCTTGGGTTCCCAGATGCAACCACCGTGCAGGATGTGGTCCTGAAAGTTGCGCCCCACCTCTTTGGCGTTGACCAGCGTCTTGATGCCATGCTGGCGCAGTTGTGCATCGTCGCCAATGCCGCTGAGCATGAGCAGCTTGGGCGTGTTGATGCCACCGGCGCTGACTATCACTTCGGTCTTGGCGTTGATGACCTTGGAGCCACTGGCGCTGCCCAGTTGCACACCAGTGACTTGGGTGCCGGAGAAGGTCAGGCGGTCCACATGCGTGTTCACCAGCACGGTGACGTTGGCGCGTGACATGACCGGGTACAGGTAGGCGCGGGCCAGGCTCTGGCGACGGCCGTCGCGAATGATCTGGTTCATCAATGCAAAGCCGGTGCCGCCTTCTTCGCGCGCACCGTTCTGGTCGGCGAACACGTTGTAGCCCAGCGAACGGCAAGCGGCCAGCATGGCAGGTGCCACCGGGTGCGGGTCTTTGGCGGGCTGGCACCACACCGGGCCGTTTTGGCCACGGTAGCGGGCGTCGGGTGCGCCTTGCCAGCTTTCCATGCGGCGGTAGATTTCCAGGCCCGCCTCGTAGTTCCAGGCACGGTCGCCGCTGACGTCGGCCCAGTGGTCCAAATCGGCCTTGAAGGGCCGTGCCCAAATGGTTGCGTTGATGCTGCTACCACCACCCACCACGCGCCCCATGTGTTCGGGAATGGCACGGTTGTTGGTGCTTGGCGATGCAATCGCCACGTCCTTCCAGTCGCGCTCGGTGCCCAGGTTGGTAAACCACACGCCCGGATTCATGACAGAAGGCGCGGTGTCCCAGTCGCCGGCCTCAATCATCAGGATGGAAGCGTCTTTGCGGGTGGCCAGGCGGCCCACCAGCGCGCAGGCCGCAGAGCCGGTGCCCACCACGATGTAGTCGTAGGCCGCCTGCAACTTGGCGCTGCGCTCGATCTGGTTGGCACGCATCGCGTCCAGCTCGTCAGCCAAGGCGTTCAGGCCCATGCCGGTAAAGCCGACGGCAGCGGCGGCACGCATAAAACCACGGCGGTTGAGGCGACCCGCGATCAGCGCGCGCTCCAGGTGCTCCAGCAAACCGTCGTTGTGTTCACTTTGGGTGTTGGGATCAGTATTCATTTGGATGGGATCTACCGTGTTGGGTTGAAGAGAGTTCTCCTGGGGCCGACTGCGCGCAAGCGTCAGGGCCACCGGTCACGGACTTTAGGAAGTTGGGGGCATCCCAAAAACATCGGGAAATCCCTAGGCCGAAGTTGTTCCATATGAGAACAACTCGCACCGATCGAACGATCCACAACGCAGCGCAATGGGCCAGCGTAATCGGCAGCATTGCCCTGCGTGAGACATGCCACAGACTGCGGATAATTCAGGAATTGGGTGTGCGGTGCGATGCCAGTCGCATCGCGTATGGAAACTGAGCCCCCTTTCCACCGCAACGCCCAGCGTCTTTTGCAGCAGCAGTCACCATGAAGGTAGGCCTTGTTACATATGCCCCACACGCTCCTCGCCTATTCGACCACGGACGGTCAAACACTTCGGATTTGCGCCCGCATGCAAGCCGCACTCGAAGCCGCTGGACACACGGTCACGGTCACCGAAATCACGGATGGGTTGCACTGCGACCTGCAGCCCTTCGACACCGTGGTCATTGGCGCAAGCATCAGGTATGGCAAACATCGACCCGCCGTGCTTCGGTTCATCGCGTCACACCAGCATGCACTAGAGGCCAAGCCAAGCGCGTTTTTCTCCGTCAATGTCGTCGCCAGGAAACCCGGCAAGGACCGTGCGGACACCAATCCCTATGTCCGGACGCTTCTGCGAAAGACCGCCTGGAAACCAACGCTCGTGGGCGTCTTCGCCGGCAAGATCGACTACCCGCGCTACGGTGCTTTCGATCGGCAAGTCATCCGGCTCATCATGTGGCTCACCCACGGGCCAACCGACCCTTTGGGCACCACCGAATTCACCAACTGGCAAGCCGTGGACGCCTTCGCCGCCCAAGTCGAAGTCCTGCACAAATGAGGTGTATTGCGCGTTCGCTTTGCACCGAAGGATCCACCGGATTACCCTGGCAAAGTGCCCCCATCCGAAAATTCGGGGCGTGAATTCAGAGCAACGGAGAACGACCTTTTCGCCCTTCTCGCTCAGCTAGTATTGGTCCATCCAACCGAGGAAAGTTACGCCGCAATGCAAGCCACTTCTAAACATCTCAATGATTTCGAATGGGAGAGTTGGCCCGCCGATCAGGTCGCCGTTCGCGGAAAAGCGCAGTGGAAGGAACTGCTTGGCAGCGGCTCTGGATGCCAGAACGATATGACGATGGGCGTTGTGCGCCTCAGAAAAGGGGAATCCCTCGAACCCCATCGCCATGCGCAGCCAGAGACTTATTACACCCTGTCAGGGCGCGGGACGGTCACCATCGAAGATGTGGTGCACAGCGTCGAGCCGGGAAGACTGCTGTTCATTCCTGGCAACGCACGCCATCAGATCAATAACGCGGAAGATGAAGAATTGATGATCCTGTATGCGTTTGCGATCAGTGACTTCAGCAAGATTCAATACCACTTCTAGTCTGCCCCGGAAGCCGCGGCATCCTGGCTAAAGGGCATATAGGCCCTCCATGTCCACATTGCGAGGCCACCCATGCGTGGCCTCGACATATTTTCCGCTATGCGGCGCAAGCTTGATTTGCATCAGTAATGCCTGATTCAGGTGGAATAAAGTGACTCCAGGGAGCGCTTTTGGGAGATCCCGCCATGGACACTTTAATCAAGCCGTTTCGTGAAGCACTGGAGTCACTGGATCGCGTCCAGGCCGAGAGCCTGTTCCAGCGCGCACTTGGGCAACACACACCGTTAGAAGCCGTGGAGCAAGTGGTGGTGCCCGCGTTAGAGCAGATTGGCACTGCCTGGCACGAGGGGAGTGTGGCCCTATCGCAGGTTTATATGAGCGGCCGTTTTTGCGAAGCGCTGGTTGACCGGGTGCTGCCTCCCAGCGACCCGGACCGCAAACACCAGCCTCGATCAGCCATCGTTGTTCTGAGTGATTACCACGACCTTGGCAAGCGCATTGTGTATTCCGTGATGCGTGCCAGTGGCTTTGAGATCTTTGACTACGGGCGTATGGATGTGGATGCGCTGGTCGAGCGGGTCATGACCGATCGCCTGCGTGTACTGCTGATCTCTGTCTTGATACTGCCTTCGGCGCTGAAGGTGAAAGAGGTTTGCGCCCAGCTCAAAGCCCGGGGCGCCGACGTGAAGGTGGTGGTTGGGGGGGCGCCATTTCTGTTTGACGACCAGTTGTGGAATGAAGTGGGCGCCGATGCCATGGGCCAAAGCGCATCGGATGCGGTTGCCATCGTGGAACGCTGGATGGGAGAAATGCAATGAACACCCCCACCATGAACAGCATGCAACGCACATTGACGGCGCTGGGTCAGAAAGAGCCGGACCAGGTGCCTCTTTTTTTGCTGACCACGCTCCACGGCGCCAAGGAGCTCAACCTCACGATTGAAGACTACTTCTCACGCGCTGAACACGTGGTGGAAGGGCAGATGCGACTGCGCCAGAAGTATCGGAGCGATTGCCTGTATGCATTCTTCCATGCCTCCATAGAAACCGAGGCCTGGGGGGGAACCACCATTTTTCTGCCCGACGGACCTCCCCTGTGTGGCGCACCGGTCATTCAGCGGCCCCAGGACATTGACACGCTTCAAGTCCCCCAGGTCGTGACTTGCGCGCCCCTGGCAAAAGTGCTCGCCACCATTCGCGCATTGAAGCAGCGGGTGGGCGACACGGTGCCGATTGTGGGAGTGGCGATTTCGCCTTTTTCACTGCCCGTGATGCAGATGGGATTTCATGCCTACCTGGAGCTCATCTATGAGCAGCCAGAGCGCTTTGAAAAATTGATGCAGGCCAACGAAGCGTTTACGGTTGCTTGGGCCAATGCCCAACTCGAAGCAGGCGCTACTGCCATTTGCTATTTCGATCCGGTGGCATCCAGCACGATCGTGCCGCGGGAACTCTACCAACGCACGGGCATGCGGGTCGCGCAACGCACGATTGCGCAAATCAAGGGGCCGACCGCAACCCACCTGGCCTCTGGCCGCGGCCTGGGCCTTGCTGAGGACATCATGTCCACGGGCACGGCCGTGATTGGCGTTAGCGCACAAGAAGATCTGGCGCAGTGGAAGCAGATCGCTGCAGGTCGCATCAATTTGCTGGGCAATCTGAACGGCGTGGAAATGCGCCGCTGGACCCCGCAGCAGGCGCAAGACCATGTGAAGACGGCCATCGCCAAGGCAGCACGCGGCGGGGGCTTTATCCTGGGCGATAACCATGGCGAAATTCCATGGCAAGTCAGCGAGGAGGTGTTACTGGCCATCGGTGATGCGGTTCAACGCTGGGGGCGTTATCCATTAAGTTGGGTTGCGGATGAACATGCAACTGAACCCGCCTGAAAGGGAGCCAGGGGCACGACTCTGCATCTTGAGCTGCGCTGGCTTTCATGCTGAGTTGCAAGCCTGTGTAGACGCGGAAGGATGGCCCGACGTCTCCTGTGTTGCATTGCCGGCGCGCTGTGGCAGGCCGGCACTGACATGGGACGAGATCGGCACCGTGATCCCCGAAGACTGCACGCAACTGGTCTTGCTGGGACGCGCCTGCCATGCTGGCTTGGGCCAGCCCCCTGCGCATTTCCCTCCGGTGCGCGTGCTGACGCAAGAGCAATGCTTTTACCTCATTGCCGGCCCCACACAGGTGGACAAGGCCATTGCGGACGGCAGCTACCTGATGTCGCCGGCTTGGCTGCAAGACTGGCGGCGGCATTTGGAAAAGATGGGCTTTTCAGCGGATTTGGCCAGCGGATTTTTTCAGGACTTTTCCAAAGAACTGCTGCTGCTGGACACCGGCCTGGACCCGCAAAGCGCCACGCATCTTCAAGCAATGTCGGCGGCACTCGGCCTTCCCGGAAAGGCCATCGCAGTGGGCCTGGACCATACCCGATCCTTTCTGCGAAACCTGGTGCTGGAATGGAGACTGGCGGAGGCTGAGCAAAGCGCCCATGAGCGCCAGCGTCAGCATGCCAAGGCTTTGGCAGACCATGTCACGGCCCTCGACCTCTTGGGTCAATTGACCCGGCAGCGGCAAGAAGCCGAGGTTCTGTCAGGAATAGAAGACCTGTTTCGCATGCTATTTGCACCGACGGTGTACCGCTATTTTGCCAATGCCGAAGCAGCATCCCCCGAGTTGCCCGGCGAGGTAAGGCAATGGTTACAGACCATGGAAACGTCCCATGTCTGGACCGCGGCCCAAAGCGGTTTTGTGCTGCGCCTTGTGCGCGCCCAGCAATGTCTGGGTTTCATTTACGTCGACGCGTTTCAGTTTCCTCAGTTCAAGGAACAGTACCTGAACCTGGCACTGGCCATGATTGATGTGTGCAACTTGTCGCTGGAAAGCGTGCGCACGCGCAAGCGACTGATTGAGGCGGAAAAGATGGCGTCCCTCGGCTGCATGATTGCGGGCATTGCACACGAAATCAACACCCCCGTCGGCGTGGGCGTGTTGGCGGCATCGACCCTGCAACACCAGACGCGGGACATAACCGAACGCTTTGCTCAAAGAAGTATGACGCAGTCTGATTTGCGGAATTATTTTGATGCCTCCACGGCAGCGAGCGACCTGATTGCCAGCAGCCTGGAGCGCGTAGGCAAACTCATTGCATCGTTCAGGCGCTTGGCGGTCAATGGACATCGGCAGACTGTGCAGGCCATTTCTGTAGCGGCGTGTCTGAGCGACACGCTTGCCAGCTTTGGCAATCGCCTGCTCAAGGGGCAGTACCAGGTGGAGGTGAACTGTCCCGATACCGTCGTCGTGCAGGGCTACGCCGGAGACCTTGAGAGCGTGTTTACCAACTTGGTGGCCAACTCCCTGCAGCATGGATTTAAGGGGCGAACCCATGGCAGCATCCACATTCAGGTAGTACAACAAGAGAACACGGTGCGCATGGTCTATACCGACGACGGCAAGGGCCTGACCGACGAAGCTGGCAAGCGCATCTTTGACCCCTTCTTCACGACCGACATGCAAAGCGGCATGGGGTTAGGGATGCATCTTGTTTACAACCTGATTACCCAACGCATGGGTGGAAGCATCAGCGTCGACATGACTTGCAGCTCCGGCATCCGTTTTCTGATGGAGGTTCCGACACAGGCTGTCTGAAACTATTTATGACCCACGCCGACGCTTTCCTCGATCTTTTTGCACCTGACGCACCTGAGGCTGTCGAAGTCAGGGATGTCTGGAAAATTTTGCTGGTGGATGACGACGAAGACATTCACCGGGTCTTGCACATGGCCTTGCGCAATATGCGGGTAGAAGACCGTGCCTTGCAGTTGCTGGATGCACGTTCGGGAAAAGAAGCGAGGGACATGCTGGCCAGCCATTCAGATATCGCCTTGGTGCTGCTGGATGTGGTGATGGAGACCGAGCTGGAGGGTCTGAATTTTGTCAACCATGTGCGCAATGAATTGTGCAACCGCATGGTGCAAATCGTCCTGGTGACCGGGCAACCCGGTTACGCCCCCGAGCGCGACGTGGTGGCGGACTATGCAATCGACGGTTACCGGCTGAAATCCGAGCTCTCGTCCGACAAGATCTTTGTGTCCGTCTACGTGGCCTTGCGTACCTACAAAGCCTTGCGCGACTCAGAACACCAACGCAAGCAACTAGAGCGTTTGTCCCAAGCCCTGGGGGAAAAAGAAGAGCGCATGCGTTCGGTCGTGGAGACTGCACCCGATGCGATCGTGCAGTTCGATGCGGCAGGCCTGATTGTGGGTTGGAATGAAGGTGCGCGGCACTTGTTTGGCCATGCGGCATCCGAAATATTGGGCCAATCGCTAGCCCAACTGATGCCTGCGCGAAACCGCCCGGAACACGGCGAGAACATGCGCAAGCTGAGCGCCGGTTCAGACTCCAGACTGCTGGGCAAGGTGCTTGAGATGCCTGGTTTACGCGCCAATGGCGAAGAGTTTCCCATTGAGCTGGTGCTGGGTACATGGCGCAGCGCTTCGGGACCGCACTTTAGTGCCGTTATCCGCGATGTTTCAGAACGCCGGCGCTCCGAAGTCGGTTTGCGTCTAGCTGCCAGTGTCTATGCCAATAGCTATGAGGGCATCATCATTGCGGACGCCAACAAGGCTATTGTGGATGTCAACCCCGCCTTCACCCGCATTACCGGCTACTCCAAGGCAGAAGTTGTGGGACGCACGCCTAAATTGCTTTCGTCGGGAATGCACGATCTGGAGTTCTACACAGCGATGTGGAGCTCCATCGGGGAGCATGACTTCTGGCAAGGCGAAATTTCCAACCGGCGCCGCGATGGCGCCTTGTATACCGAGATCCTGTCCATCTCGGTGATACGGGACGGCGAAGGCGCCTTGCAACACTACATCGGCGTCTTCTCTGACATCACCCTACTCAAAGCCCACGAAGAAGAGCTCTACCGCATCGCCCACTACGACCATCTGACCAACCTGCCCAACCGGCGTCTTTTCTCAGATCGGCTATCGCAAGCACTGGCAAGGTCCAGACGTAGTGAAACCTCCGTTGCGGTCTGCTACCTTGATCTGGACGGATTCAAGGCGGTCAACGACAGCTATGGGCATGCGGCGGGCGACAAATTGCTGATTGAACTGTCAACGCGGCTCAGTGGCGTATTGCGTATCGATGACACGCTGGCCCGCTTGGGAGGCGATGAGTTTGTGCTGCTGCTGTCATCGATATCGGAACTGCAGGAATGCCAGTCAGCGCTTGAACGGGTGCTGCAGGTTGTGGCGACTCCCGTTGAAATTGAGGGGAAGACGGCATCGGTCACGGCCAGCATTGGGGTTACGGTATATCCGGCCGATCCGGTAGACGCCGATACCTTGATGCGACACGCCGATCAGGCGATGTACTTGGCCAAGGAAGGCGGGAAAAACAGTTTCCACTTCTTTGACCCGGTGCACGACCAGCAGGTGCAAACACAACGGCACTATATGCAAAGGTTGCGCGAGGCCCTGGACCAAGGAGAGTTCGCGCTGCACTACCAGCCCAAGGTCGATTTGCTCGACGGCGCGGTCATTGGTTTTGAAGCCTTGATCCGTTGGAATCACCCGCAGGAGGGATTGATCGCACCGGGCTCCTTCCTGCACTACCTGGAAGGCAGTGAGCTCGAAATTCTGGTGGGCGAATGGGTGCTGAAATCTGTGGTCCGGCAGATTCAGGATTGGCGAAATGCCGGTGTCTTTGTGACGGTAAGTGCCAACATCAGTGCGGACCATTTGCTGAGAGACAACTTTGCCGAGCGCCTGCAAGAAATTCTGGCGGACTACCCCAGTTCGGTGGCTGAAAGTCTGGAATTGGAAATTCTTGAAACGGCAGCGCTGGCCGACCTGAAGAAGGCTGTTCACACCATTACCCAATGCCGCAAGCTGGGCGTGAAGTTTTCGCTTGATGACTTTGGCACTGGGTATTCTTCACTGACCTACTTCCTAAACCTACCGGTGCAGGTCTTGAAGATTGACCAAAGCTTTGTGAAGGTCATGCTGGACGACCCCGGTGGTCTTGGCATTGTGGAGAGCGTAGTCAAGTTGGCACAGGCCTTTAACCGCCCCGTCATCGCCGAAGGCGTGGAGACGCTGGAACATGGGGCTGCATTGCTGCACTTCGGCTGCCGGTTCGCTCAAGGGTATGGCGTCGCACGACCCATGCCTGTGGAGCAGACCCTCAATTGGATGACGCAGTGGCAAACCGACGCGGCTTGGCGCGCAATGCATGCGCCTGCGCCAGATGAAGATCTCATGTTCAAAGTGGCCGCCCGCAGCAGCAGTCTGTGGCTGGATGCGATCGCCGACCAACTTGAGCGCGATGACATCACCGTCCTCCTGAATGCGGAGCCGGAAAACTGTAGTTTTTGCCGTTGGTTCCGAAGCGCCGGCTTTACCCGCTACGGTCAGTATTCAGAGTACCAAGATCTATCCGCCTCCCATGATCGCAGCCACGCGATCGCACTGGGGGCGCAGAAGGCACAGCGCGAAGGCCACCGAGAGGAGTGCAGACTCCAACTGGTTGCGCTGCAAGAATCCAAGGAGCAGCAAGTGCGGGATCTCATGCGCCTGCAAGAGAGTGCCCAATCGAAGGAATGAAATGGAATCATCAGCTTGGCAGTCGCATGGGTCTATTCGCTCGGTCCCATCCCTGCAAGCTGTTGGGGCACTGGCGAACTGACGGACCGTCACCCGGACAAGCCGCACGACCTCCCTTGTCCATCAAGGCAATGGCGTGCCCTGCGTGCGCCGATAAATCAGCCCCCGCGATACCCGCAACTTGCGGGCTGCGGCCGACACATTGCCGCCGCATTCCTTGAGCGTTCTGGCGATCAAATCCACATCGGCATCACGCAGACTGGCGGGCTCAGAAGGCTCGGCTACGGGTGACGCGGGTGTATTTTCTTGAGCACCCCTCTCGGGTACCAACCGATTCTCAGGCGCGTCCACCAGCGGCGTGTCTAGCGCAGGCAAGCCCACAGCAAACAGCTGCCGGTGCCCGTCGTGCGCTTGCAGTTCACAACGCACATGCACCAGCAATCCATTGGGCAGGCGCAGCATGGAATGCGAGCCGTTGCGCTTGGAGGCGAGCTCTGAAAAGCTGCTTTGCAATATCTCGTCCACCTGGCCCAGGCTGTCCTGACCGCCATTGGGCGGCACCCCCAACAACCGGGAAGCTGCCGCATTGCGCCAGACCATGCGCCCCTGCAGATCCACGCCCATCAGGCAGGCCATGGGCGTATCGAGCATGGCCGGTGAAATCTGGAAGCGCACGATCAGGTGCTCGGTGGACTGCGACACCAGCAACCGGTTTTCAATAGAGGACGCGTACAGGCCCACCACCGATGCGGCATCAAAGTTGAAGGCGATGCCTTCGCTGGACATATCCAACACGCCCGCCAGATGGCCATGGATGTCGCGAATCGGGGCGGCCGCGCAATGCATAAAGTTCACACTTTCCGAGAAGTGCTCGGCCCCTTGCACCGACGCGGGCTTGCCGGTGCGCGCCACGATGCCGGGCGCGGTAGTGCCCACCGCTTCTTCGGCAAAGTTGACGCCGATGCGGTGTGCCACAGGGGTAATCTTTTCATGCACGCGCCGGGAACTGGTGGCACCGATCAACACGCCGCTGGGGTCGGTCAGCATGGCGCCGCAATGGGTGGCGCCCAGCACCGCGTCGAGCTCGTTGACGTCTGCCAACCAGGCATCACGCAGCAAGCGGTTTTTCTGCAGAGCCAACTGCGCCCGGCTGGTGCTGACCGGCTGAAACTCCAGTTGCGCGCGCGGGTCTTGCTTGAGCCGCAGGCAGCGGGCCCACGACTGAAACACCGCCTCACTGACCACGCCCGAGGGCAGTTCGCCCTCCTCAAAATAGCGCTGGCGCGCCAATGCAATCCGGTCTGCCTGGGTCGAGAAGAAGAGAGATTGCATGGGGGCAATGGCTTGCTTAGTCCAGCTTCAGCATGACGCGCATGGCTTCTATCTTCACGGCATAGGTCTTGATGTTTTCCGTGAGCGGCGCACACAACGCCTTGCCGGTACACACGTCAAACTTGCCCTGGTGCAGAGGGCACTCAATCTCGCGCCCTTCCAGAAAGCCATCGCTCATGCGCGCATGGCCGTGGGTGCAGATGTTGTCGGTAGCAAAGACTTCGCCGTCTACTGCGTACAGCGCAATGTCCTTGCCCGCCACATTTACACCGATGACGTCACCTGGCGGCACGTCGTCCAGCGCTGCGGCATCAATCCAGTTTTCAGCCATGGCGCAACCTCAGATGGGGTAAATGATGGAGTTGGCAATCATCTCGCTGTCGTACACACACAGGCGGGACTGAAACTTCAGCCCTTCGGGCGTGCGCACGATCACGTCGCGGTAGTAACCCACGTTGAACACCGTGGACTCGCCGTCGTACTTGGTACGGATAACGGTGTAGTTGGCCTCGGACCTAATGCGTTCGCCATAGATATCGCGCTCGACCGACACCACGCGCGGCGTACCCACAATGTGGCGCTGGTAGTAGGGGTCGTGGTACATGGTTTCCTTCACGCCATACACGCGGTCGCGAATCATGTTCTTGCTCTCCAGCGCCAGCAGGCACAGGGGCAGGCCCTGGTCATGGTTCTCGCGGGGTTGCAGGCGGTAAGTGCCGTCTTCCACAAAGAACTCGGGCCATTTTTCCCACTCAGCGGAATCGCACACCATGGCGTAGTCGCTGTAGAGGTTGAGCAGTTCGAAATAGGTCTTGAAGTCGATCATGTTTATTCCCCCATCACCTTGCGCCAGTAGTTGTACATACCGCGAATCAGTGTCTCGGTCACCATGTGGTCGGCATTTGCAATGTCGGTGCCACCCATTTCAATTACCGTGCGGTGCGACGGCTTTGTCTCAAAGCCTTCCTGCGACCACTCGATCACTTCGCCATCGTCTGCCGACACAAAGCCGGCAGGTCCGAACAGGTTGGCCTGGATCAGGCGGCGTTCTTTCATTTCGGGTGTGTCATCGGCAAAGCCGAAGTGGGTCCAGACAAAGTCAAACGAACCGTGGCCGTTGGGCTGGATGTGGCGTGTGGACACGCTGTTCACCTGCTGCTGCAGGATCACGCTCGGGAAAATGGTGGTCATCACCGCTGTCGGGCCGCCCCACCAGGGCTCTGGCACGATATCGAGCAGGCGCGGGTCGTTGACCTTCATCTGGTCCTTGAAACTGTCGACTCCGGTGACCACCTCGGCAACCTTGCCACCCTGGCCGCGCGTGGAAATCATGGCAGCGTGGCGGAATTGATCGTCCATCTTCAACTCGGACTTGTTATCCGCGCGCCACAGGCCAAAGGTGGAGAACCAGGTGTGCAACAGACCGGGGTGGTACGGGTCCTTGATGTTCTCTTGCATCAGCTTCCAGTTGCCCGGAATGCGCTGGCGGCGGTAACCCAGAATCTCCAGCTTGCGGCCGTCAAACATGCGGTCGAAGTATTTGAGAATCGTCGGGCCCAGGAACTCTTCAAAGGGTTCCACGTTGTGGTCAAACGAAGCAAACACCACACCACCGCGCACCGCCACCTTCAGCTTGGTCAGGCCGTGGTCCGCTACCTTGAAGTCCTTGGGCATGCCGCCGTTGACCTTGCCCTCTTGCTTAACGCCGCGAATAAAGGGCACACCCTGCAAGTCGCCCTTGAGGCTGTAGTTCCACTGGTGGTAGGGGCAGTAAAAGTCTTTGGCGTGGCCGTTGCGCTCACGACAGAAGCGCATGCCACGGTGGGCGCAGACGTTCTCCACCACGTTCACATGGCCTTCCGGGTCACGCACCATGATGACCGAACGCTCACCCACCACCGTGCGCTTGAAGTCACCGGCATTGGGAATCTCGGCCTCCAGGCCGACATAGCACCAGTGCTTGTTGTAGAACAGGCGGTCCAGTTCCTTCTTGTACAGGTCTTCACGGGTGTAGGCCCAGAAGGGCACCCGGCTGGTTCCCTCGCCGGGCCACGTGGGGCTTTCGGGGAACACAGTGGTTGGTTCACTCATGGTGGGATCTCCTTGCGTTAGTTATGGGTTGACGGGGCGTGGATGTCAGACGCCACTGGGGTAGAAGGCGTCGGCGTGAATGTGTCCGGGCTGCAGCCCCATGCGCGTGGCCAAGATGTTCAACGCCTCCACCATGGCCGGTGCGCCACACAGGTAGGCGCGCCAACCGTCCAGCGAGGCAATGTCCTTTTCAATGGCGTCGGTCACCAGGCCACTGCGCATGCCCTTCGGTACCGGCCCCATGGCAATCACCACCTGCACGTTCAGGTTGGGGTGCTGGTCGGCCAGGGCCTGCAGGCGGTCTGCGTCATACAGGTCTTCTGCGCTACGCACACCAAAGTACAGGTGAATCGGGTTGGTCAAGCCCGCCTCCAGTGCGCCACGCACGATGGACAGCACCGGTGCCAGGCCGGTGCCGCCGCCCACGCACAGCATGGGGCCTTGGTGTTTTTTTCGCAGGTAGGCGGTGCCCAGCGGGCCGCTGATGCGAATGGCAGCGCCCACCTGAAGCTGGTCAAAGATGTATTCGGTTACCCGGCCATCGGGGACGCGACGGATCTGAAATTCCATTTCGGCATCGCCCGGCAACCCGGCCATGGAATAGGGGCGGATGTGGTCCGGAGTGAACTGCACCGTAGCGTACTGACCCGGGCTGAAGTCCAGCGGCTTGGCCAGCTTGACGCGGATGCGGCGAATGTCGTGCGTGGCCTCTTCAATGGTGGTGATCGTGGCCTTCAAGATGCGCGCGGGGTGCACCACGACGTCGTCCACGTCGGGCAATTCAATGGCGCAGTTGTCGGTCAACACCGCCTGACAGGCCAGTACATAGTCGTCTTCGCCGGCGTGGGGCCGACCCGCCTCTGGCCCACTGTTCAGCACCCGCCCCGACACCACCTTGCAGCGGCAGGTGCCGCAGCGGCCCGACATGCAGCTATAGGAAATCGGCAACTGGTGGGCGCGCAAAACCTCCAGCAGATTGCTGCCGCTTTCCACGTTCAGACGCCTATTCAGGGGTTCTACGACGAGTTCCATTGTGTTGAGGCGAATGCCTTTGTCTCCAGTTGCGCCGATTCTGGAGAGCGCCGCGTTATAAGTCCATAAAGCAAACCTGATGCATACAATCACCGTTGTGAATAATGGGGTGAGCCATGGATTTGCGAGAGATAGACCTCAACCTGCTGGTGGTCTTTAACCAGTTGCTGCGCGAGCGCAGCGTTTCAGCTACCGCCGAAGCTTTGGGCGTAACCCAGCCCGCCGTCAGCAATGCCTTGAAGCGGCTGCGGGTGGTGCTGAAAGACGAATTGTTTTTGCGCACCTCGCGCGGTATGGAGCCCACGCCTTATGCCCTGCATCTGGCCGAGCCGGTGATCTATGCCCTGAACACGCTGCAATCGGCCTTTTCCAAACGCGACACCTTCGACCCCCAAAGCAGCACGCGCAAATTTCAGATTGCCATGACCGACATTGGCGAGATGTACTTCATGCCGCCACTCATGGAGGCCTTGTCCAAAGTGGCGCCCAACGTGTGCATCAGCACGCTGCGCCCCAACACCGGCAACCTGCAGGACGACATGGAATCGGGCGCGGTCGATATTGCACTGGGGCTGCTACCGGATTTAAAGGCCGGCTTCTTTCAGCGCCGATTGTTTCGCCACAAATATGTGTGCGTGTTCCGCAGTGGGCATCCGGTGGCCAAGGCCCCCATGACGCTCAAGCAATTTAGTGAACTAGGGCATGTGGGCGTGGTGGCGGCCAACACCGGACATGGTGAGGTGGACGGCCTGCTGGACCGCGCGGGCATCAAACGCAAGATGCGCCTGGTGGTGCCGCACTTCGTCGCGGTGGGTCACATCCTGCAATCCACCGACCTGATTGCCACCCTACCGGAGCGCTTTGCCGAGCGCTGCAAGCTGCCGTTTGACCTGGTCACTTCACCGCACCCGGCGCGCCTGCCCGACATTGCCATCAACCTGTTCTGGCACGCCAAGTACAACCGGGACCCCGGCAATATGTGGATGCGCCAGTTGTTCGTGGAACTGTTTGCCGACGGCAAGGCCGGCTAACTACTTACTTCTTGGCGCCGGAGGCGGTGTAGGCCTCGCGGGCCTTTTCGACCTCTTTGTACAAGTCCTTGCAGGCGTAATTCACGCTGTAGAAGATGCCCTTGGTTTTGGCAATTTCGAACTGGCTGATGGTCAGCTCCAGGCTGGCATCTTCAGGGTCTTGGAAGTGGTGGCTGTTGGTAACGCCAACTTTCTCTTCCTTCTTGGAGGTGGTGAATTTGTTGCCGTACTTGGTTTCAATGCCACGCACCATGTCGCCGGCATTGCCCACGGAAACATAAACGACCTTGCCCTTGTAGAGGGTGACGCTCACGCTGCGGGGCGCCGCATCTACGGGATAGTTGCTGGCAATGACGATCAGTTCGTCGGGGTAGGTGTTATCAATCACGCGGGCGACTTTGCCGCCGGCACCTTCCACCACGCTCTTGACTGACGCTGCGGTAGCCGGGCCACACAGGTCAAATCCAGCGTAGTTTTTTGCCTGGACAGCCATCGGAATCGCCAGAAGGGCAGCAAAAACGCACAGCGGAGCTTTGAGGTTTTTCATCGGTTGGGTTTCCAAATTAGCAAGGGTGAAGAGTTGCTAAATTATTACCGCAATGAAGAAGGGCTCGGAGCACCCGCTTATGCCAGCCTCTTTAGCGGGGCATCTATATGAAACACCGATACGGTTGCCACCAGGTCCGATGCCTGCGACTTCAAGCTGCTGGCGGCAGCCGCCATCTGCTCCACCAGTGCGGCGTTCTGCTGGGTCACTTGATCCATCTGGCCCACCGCTTCACCCACCTGGGCGACACCGGCAGACTGTTCGTCGCTGGCTGAGCTAATTTCACTGACCAGGTCGCTCACTCTGCGAATGGAGGTCACCACTTCGGTCATGGTCGTACCGGCTTCGTCCACCAGCACCGTTCCTTGCTCGACCCGCTCGACGCTGGCACTGATCAGTTGCTTGATTTCTTTGGCCGCCTCCGCACTGCGTCCGGCCAAGCTCCTTACCTCGCTGGCCACTACGGCAAAACCACGGCCTTGCTCGCCAGCGCGAGCGGCCTCGACCGCAGCGTTCAAAGCCAAAATATTGGTCTGGAAGGCAATGCCGTCAATGACGCTGATGATGTCGGCAATCTTTCTGGAGGAGTCGTTGATTTCCTTCATCGTGTCCACAACACGGCTCACCACTTCGCCCCCCCGAACGGCCACGCTCGAAGCACTGGTGGCGAGTTGGTTGGCCTGCTTGGCGTTGTCGGCGTTGTGCTGCACCTGAGAGCTCAGTTCTTCCATGCTGGCCGCTGTTTGCTCCAAGGCGCTGGCCTGACTCTCGGTGCGAGCGGACAAGTCGTGGTTGCCTTGCGCTATTTCTGCGCTCGCAGTGGCAACCCCTTCGGAGCCCTGCCTGACCGATGTCACAACCCGGATGAGTTCATTCTTCATCTGGTTCATGGCATCCAGCAAAACCGATATTTCATTCTTTCCGGCCAGCTTGGCTTCACGCAACAGATCACCCGAGGCAATCGCTTGTGCAAACCCGACCGCAACGGAAATGCCGTCGCCTATGGACTTGGTGATCGTCCGGGCAACGCTCACTCCCAGCACGACCACCAACACCGCAATGACACCAAACAGAAGCTGGGTGCGCTCATAGGCGGCATTGGCAGTCTTGTAGATCAGCGCCGATTCGCGCTGCTGAATCGAAGTCAGCGCATCCATCTGCTCCCCCAGAGCATCGGTTACTTCCAGCAAGGGCTTGATCGCGGCCTCAATCCGGCCCTTGTCGCCCGAACCCAGTGCCGACTTGGTGTTCGCGACCACCGGTAGAAAGCGCTGCAGGATGGCGTTCACTTTGATGACGCCCGCCTTTTCGTCTTCCACCAGATACGTGGCGCAATAGGCCTTCCACTGGGCATCGGCCTTAGAAACGGCCGCATCTATTTTTTGCACCGCTTCCTTTCCATCCAGAAGACCGTGCATGCCTTTGACTGTGACCTCAAATACTTCGGTTCTGAGTTGATCAGACACCACCCCAAGCTGCTTGAGCGCGACGACCCGGTCGTCGTACATGCTCTTCATCGCCGCGTTGCCCTGGTGAACCTGGTAGAGGCCAAAACTGGCCACAAAAAGCGTCGCAAAAACCAGCGAGGCAAAGCCCGCCGACAAGCTCGTTGAAATCTTCATGTTCTTCTCCGTTTACAGCCCCATCGCGGCGCTATGGCACCAGACGCGCTTTGACGTATCTGGTATCGACTTTTGCACTCTATTGGTGCGCCATGTTAATGGTGTTGTTTGAAGAATTCAATTTAGGTTACCTTGACTGCTGCGGTCACACTCAGGGTGTGGCGCAGCGTATCGGGCCAGCCGCCTCGCAACTGCAAGCCAGAATGTGCGTCTGCCGGTTAATTTCAACCACGGGGTCACGGATCCAGTGCACCTTTCCCTCCAGCAGTTTCATCTTGCAGCCGCCGCACTCCCCGGATTGGCATTCGGCATGGGGCAGATGCTCCCATAGCGTGTTGAGAAGCACACCGGCCTCCAGCGCCAAGGTTCCGATGCCTTCCAGGTGAACGGTGGCTACTGGGGTGGCAGGTGCAGATGCAGATGCCGCCGGCGCAACTACCGCCTTGCCGGGGCGAACCAGCAAGTAGCGGATGCCTGTCAGCGTCAAAGCAATAGAACCTCCCAGGCAAAGCAGGCCCAAGCCAATCAGAATCGGCGCGATCATGCGGACACCTTTTTCAGTTCGCCTTCGCTGACCGAACCCATGACCGAATGCGCTGTGACGCCCGCCCGCTCAGAGGCCTTTTGACGTTCCCGCTTGAACCACATCCACAAGCCGGTGAGTGACAGCAAAACCAAAATCCAACCCATCAGGTTGCTCCAAACCATTTCACCCGGTCCTTTGCCAAAAAAGAATGCGCCCGAGTGCAGCTCACGCATGAACTGATGCAAAGCCACCGAAGGGGAATCCAGCTTTGGCAACTGCCGATTGGCCTGCATGGCAGGCATATAGGGTTCCCAGTTAATGCCGTCGCCACTGACCATCGGCTTTCCATCGGCCATTTCGCCTCGGCCGCCAGCAATCACCAGCACCCGCCCATCGCTGAGCTGCGATACCTGTCGAACACGCCCGCGCCGGACGGCCTGCCAGGCCCCGTCCACCTCGGTCCACACTGCCATTCGCGTGGCGACCAAGGGACTTGCCTTTCCTTGCAGCGTTGCCAGGCCCATGATCTCTTGGCCGTCAAAGTTGGGCACGGTCTGGGCCACACCGGCTTTAACTGCGTTCAGACCATTGGCATTGCCAATCCAACGGGTGCCATCGGCACCCTCCAGATAGGCCATGATCGGCAATCGCTCGGGCACGCTCTCGGCACCCAGCCACTTCATGGGAACCGGCACGTTGGCCACGCTGCGCATGGCAATCAATATGCCGCTGATCGCCATCAACACAAAGGGAATCGCCAAAATAACGGCGACCCACAAGTGAATGCGCCGGGCCGTCCAGGGTCGTTTTGCTTTAGTCATGCTGTGTGCCCCTGATTAAAAGCTGGCCAGCATTTCGACGCCCACTACACGACCCACGTCTTGAACGCCGACGGCGGTTTCGAACTTCTTGTCAGCGAGATTGCGGGCATACAAAGTGGTGCGAATGGGCGTACTGCTCCATTTCCAGTCATAACCCAGGCCCAGGTCGAGCTTGGTGTAGCCGGAATAGGGCACAGGGCCAATGGTTCCGTTGGATGCCCCGTTGTAGGTAGCAACATACTTGACGGCGCCCGTAAGCGTATAACGGTCGAAGCCGTGACTGGCCGTGATTTCCGCCACATCGCTTGGGGTTTGGCCTTCCAGATCGGCACCACTTACGAAGCCGGATAGTTCCGTGAAGTGCGTCCAGCTAAAGCGGTAGCGGCTACGCGTTGCGAGCTCGCCGGAAACCGTGAGCTCAACACCCGCGCGGGTGGTATCGCTTTGCGAATAGCAAGGCACGGCGCGAGTTAGGGTTGCAGCACCGGCCGTACAAGCAACTGTTGTGCTGCTGTAACCAGTAATTTGCTTCTCGTTGCTGGAAACGCGACTGAAGAAGTTGAAGCTGGCGTTGACTTCCCGACTGATGTTGCTCTCTACGCCCAGTTCCCATTTGGTCTGCGCATCCGGTTGGAGATTGACTCCAGAAGCAGCCTTGATCCCCGGCAACAAGGGCTGGCTTGCAAGGCCATAGCGAGCCGTCAGCGCCCACTGCGTATCCAGGTTGAAGCGCGAACCCAGTGTCGTAAATTTAGCCGCAGGAAGTTGAACGTTATAGACCTTGGTATTCGTGGCGCCAGCACCTGAACCTGCGAACATGAAGTTCAAGCCATTCGCTACATAGACATTGTCTTCTCGCATACTGGCATCCAGATTTAGGCGCCCGTCCAGCAAGGCTTGTTCGCCCTGCACAAACCAACCCCGTGTGAACTCTTCGCGCCTTGTGTTGGGGTAATACTGCGGGTTTTGTCCGTTGGGAACTTCCCAGTGGCGATAGTCACCACCCATGCTCAGCTTGGTTTTTCCCAAAAATAGGTTGTGACGAAGATTGACATGTTCGGCATTTACCAAATTGGGTTTGTTGACAGCAGGGGAGTAGACGGTCTGCTCGCCCTTGACTGTAGAGACGCTCCACAAGGTGGTGTTGCGGGCGTCCCATGAGCGGCTACCGTTCATGCTCAAAATATGGGTCTTAGCGGGATCGACATACCAACCCAAACTGCCCACCACGTGGCTGTTGGTATTGGGAATTTGGTAGCTACCTTCGTCCTCGTAGGCCATCAGGTCGACGTTCCAACCGGCCACGTCAATGCCACCTTTGAGCATAATTTTGCGTGACTCCCTATCCACGTTGTAATCATTGCCGTTGTCCAGTTTTTCGGTTGGACTGTCGGTGTATGCGTTGGCCAGCAGTGCCGCCACATAGCCTTTGGTTTCACCTTCCAGGGTCTTACCCAGCCAGACGCTTTCCTGATGGCCCTGATTCGACTCCACCGCCAAGCGCACCTGCGCTTCGGTCTTTTGCGGTTTGCGCGTGCGAACCACCACAAACCCATCTACGGCAGCACCGCCGGATGGGTTCTCTGTATTCGTCATCGGACCGAAGGTGAGCGCGCTGCTACCCCGCACCACCTGAATTTCCTCAACGGCTGCGATGGGGACAGCGCTCATGATGCGTGAGGCGGTTCCGGCATCCAGGTAAATGCCATCAATCATCCAGCGGAAGTTGCTGTCACCGCGGATGCTGAGGCTGCTAAAGCCCATACGCGAACTTCGGGGTGTCGCAACCACGCCGCCCGCCATATTCACCAACTCAAATACATCGGCTGGACGTAGTTGTTCGATCTCTTCACGGCTAATGACTTGAACGTGGCTACTGCTGCTCTCTGTGGTGCGAAACGGATTCTTGGCACTCGCAGGGCTCAGGTCCTCGCGAAAAGCTGCGCCGGTCACGGTCACCGGTTTGAGTGATGTACTTTGTTCGGCGGTCTGCGACAAAGCGTAGGTCGGCAACGCCAATAGAAGGGCTGCACCAATAGGAGTTAGTTGGAATTTCATAGTGTGTGACGAGTCAAAAAATAAATTGTTTGTTGTGTAGTTAGAAGAGCGCGAAAAGTGGCTCACCCCGGCGGCCCCCTTAGTGGAGGAACCCACGCCATTCGCCTGTCGGCGAACCAGGCCAGTCGCGCTGACCTGGGTTGTGCATGTGTGGACTTGAAGTCTGGCAATGCGACCGGCTCAACAGGTAGCCCGAAACTTCCCTCGCCACAAAGACAAAACAGACAATGCGAAAGCGTGGTGTGGTCCGGCGCAGGCTTTTCTGATTGCGACCGGACCTCGTCCGATACGAACTTTGGAGCACCCGGCGCACTGCAAACAAAATAGTCGCCCGCCCCATCTGACCAGCCCTCCATTGGGGCGCGCGAAATCGTAGGAGCCAACGCCATGACCAGTGCTAGACACAAGCTCAGCCACACCGCAAATCGGCGTTGTGGTCGGAGCGCGTGCACTGGCATCGGCGTGGGCATATCGGTTCAGCGCCCAGCCGCGTAGTCGGGTTCCGACACAAAACCAATGCGCACCAAACCGGTCTTTGCCGCGACCGCCATCACCTTTGCGATGCTTTCGTAGTAGGCATGGCGGTCGGCGCGGATGTGCACTTCGGGCTGCGGCTGTTTGGCGGCCTCGGCGGCGAACCTGACAGGCAGTTCCTCGATGGAGACCGCCTCGCCATTGAAAAACAGATTGCCGTTTTCCCGAATGCCAAATTCAATGTGCTCAGGCTTGGTAACGTTGACGGCGGAGGATGCCTTGGGCAAATCGATCTTGACGGCATGGGTCAGCAAGGGTGCCGTGACGATGAAGATCACCAGCAACACCAACATCACATCGACGAGCGGCACGATGTTCATCTCTGCGATGGGCGCCTTGGCGCGATAGCGCTTGAACTGGTTGGCGCTCATGGCCTAGCCCCCGCGCGCCGCATTGCCATTCGGGCCTGCCTCGCCGGACTTCACCGTCAGCAACACAAACAGGTCATGTGAAAACGACTCAAGCCTGGCCATCCAGAGCCGGTTGCGCCGGTTAAAGGCGTTGTAGGCCAGCACCGCCGGTATCGCCACCGCAAGCCCCAGTGCCGTCATGATCAGTGCCTCCCCCACCGGCCCTGCCACCTTGTCCAGCGTGCCCTGCCCGCTCATGCCAATCTGCACCAGCGCGTGGTAGATGCCCCACACGGTTCCAAACAGCCCCACGTAGGGGGCCGCCGAGCCTGCCGTGGCCAGTATGGTCAAGCCATATTCGCAGTCGGCCGCCTCCTGGTCCACTGCGTTGTTCAGCGTGCGGGTGAGGTACTCGCCCAAGCCCCCCGCCGCCGCCAAGCCGGCCTGGTTGCTGTTGTTCAGTGCCTCCAGCGATTGGGTGACCAGGTGTGCAGCCGGGTTGTCCGGTGTACCTTGCTGCATCATCTGTTGCACGGCCTGCAGAGACTGTGCCTGCCAGAACCGCTGCAGAAATGCGTCCGCCCTCTTGCGAGCCAGCCAGTTGCTCAGCGCCCTGGTGAAGATGAGGTACCAGCTTGCAATAGACAGCAGCAGCAGAATGCCCAGCACCAGGCGTCCTACACCGTCGGTGTGGGTTAAGAAGTGGGCGAATCCCAGGCCTTCCATTGATGTCGTTTCCATGTGAATCAGTTTCCTTGCAAAACAAAATTAAAGGGCTGCAGTGCAATGGCCCGCACGGCCTGGCCGTTGCGCTGCGGCGGCGTGCAACGCCAGTTGCGAACGGCGCTCAGTGCGGCCTCGTCCAACCGGGCCTGGCCGCTAGAGGTTTGAACGCGCGCATCGGCCACATGGCCACGCTCATCCAGTTCCACCTTGAGAATCACTGTCCCGGTTTCCCCACGACGGCGGGACACCGCCGGATAAACCGGTGGCTCACGGTTGGGGCAGGCCACCGACAGTTCGGACTCCATGACCAACGGCTTCACCGGGGCGGGCACGGCGGCGGCCACCACGGCTGGTTTGGCAGCAGGGGGGGCCTCTGTCACAACCGGTTGCGGCGGCGGCGGAGGTGCAACGTATTCCGTGGGTGCTTGCACCGGCGCTTGCGCCACCAGTTGTTGGGGCTGCGGCTTTTCAACCGGCCGGGGCTTGACGGGCTGCGGCAATGGTTTGGGCGGCTCGGGTTTTTGCACCGGCGGTGGAGGTTGGGTAAAGGAGACAAACAAAGTCTGGGCCTGCTCCACCGTGGGTAGCAGCCCCTGCTGCCACAGCGCCCAGAAGGCTGCAGCATGCAGGGCGACCACCAACGCGAGGCCCGCCATTTGCTCGGGTTGCAGGCGCAATTTCATTGCAAGGTTCCCCTAGATCAACTTGCCGGCGCGTCGTGCCGTCGCAAAGGCTGTTTCGCGCAGGCCCGCAAACATGTCGCCCAAGAATTGATTGACCACTGCCGGAGCCTTCTCGGGTGACCCCGAATCGAAAGGCGGTGCAGGGTCATATTCCAGGTAGAGCTGAATCGCCTTTGCGTAGTCCTCACTGCGCAGCAAAGCCGCCAGCGTCAGCCCGAAGTCAATGCCCGCCGTCACGCCGCCACCGGTGATTCGGTTGCGATCCACCACGACCCTGCCTTTGGTCGGAATGGCGCCCAACTCGGTCAGCACATCGTGCGTTGCCCAATGGGAAGTGGCTTTGTAGCCCTTCAACAACCCGGCCGCGCCCAGTACGAGCGAACCAGTGCACACGCTGGTGACAAAGCGCGCCGTCGCTCCCTGACGTGCCAGAAACTTCAGCACCTCCTGGTCCTCCATCATGGTCAAGGTGCCGGGCACCCCACCCGGCACAAACAGCACATCCAGCTTCTCAGGACACTCGGCAAAAGTCGTGGTGGGCCGCACGGGAATAAGAGCCGTTTGTTTGGGCCCTTCGTTGCCCACAAAGCTCTTGTCCTTCCATAGCAGATGAATATCCCGGTTCATCAGGGATTCAAATACCGCCAGGGGTCCAACCAGATCCTGCAGGAACATTCCGGGGTACAGCACCATGCCAATGACGACTTTGTCACCACTGGTCAGGCTGGCATAGCGCTCCATGGCATCCTGGTGATGCACATCGGCACTCTCTTTGGTAGCGGCTGCAGCGGGCGTTTCATTCGCCATGCTGTTCTGGGGCAGCAGGGCGTGGGCTGTGCCCAACGCCGCCGCCAGTTTTGCAAAGTCACGGCGGTTCATGGCTTAAAACGTGAACACAGCGGTTGCAGTCAGCGCACGCGGTGCGCCCGGCAATATCTGGCCACCACCAAAGTAGTTCGACGGAACGAGGTACTGCTTGTCAAACAGGTTGCTCACGCTCAAGCCGTAGCGGGCGCCCTTAACCTGGTAAGACACTTGCCCGTCCCAAACCGCCGTGGCCGGCGTGAAGAAGGTGTTCTTTGAATCACCGGGAAGCTCAGACTGGTGGGTAACCCCCATCCCCAGGCCCACGCCCTGCAAGCTGCCGGTGTGAAAGTCGTACCGCGTGGACAAACGCAATTGTTCCTTGGGAACATTGAACAATTGCTTGCCAACGTACGACGCCACCTGTGCGTAAGCCGTGCCCGTGTACTTGGCGGTTTGGTTGGTATAGGCCGCGACCCACTGCCACGAGGGGTTCACCTGGTAGCGCACATCGATGTCGATGCCTTGCGAGCCCTGGTCAGCGAGGTAGCTGACCGTGCCGAGGGCCGTGGCAACGTTGTTGCGCTTGAGATCAAAGGCGGCAAAGGTGGCGGTGATGCCGGACCAGTCCGTGAGGCGTAAGCCCAGCTCGGATTGCTTGATGTCTTGGGCGGTTGGCGGTACACCACCCGCAAATTTCGTGAGGTACGGTGTTTGCACCGCTTCGGCATAGCCCGCGAAGGCGGACACCTGGGGTGTAAATGCGTAGGTGACGCCGATTCTTGGTGTGGTTGAGTGTGCCTTTTTGGTAACGTTTGTGGTTTCCGGCGAGAAGGTAGTCATGCTTACCTCTGTGTCCACGCTATTCATCTGAATCTCACTGTCACGTAGTGACGCCAAGAAGTTCCAGTTACCCACTTTGATCTGGTCTTGAACATACATGGTCGTCGCGTCAAACTGTCTGTTCCAAGAGAAGTCATAAAGGGAGTTTCCCGTCGGATTGAACCATGTGGCATAGGCACTGCCCGCGAGGTTTACGCCCAGCGCAATAGGCGAAAGTCCGATGCTCCCCGGGTCGGACCACCACATGAAGGATTCCTCTTTAGACACCTCATGGTCCACGCCGAGTTGGACCGTGTGCTGGGTGTTGGCCCAGTTGAATTTTCCAGTGACGCTGGGTGATAGCACCGTGGACTCAAATTTCTGACTTATGCGATAGGAGTACACATCTTGCGTGGCCAGCCCCAAAGCTGCTGCGTCGAGTACCGAATAGTTAAAAGCCCCCACCTCGGTCAAGGTGAGCTTGTTCTGTGCCAGTGTCAAACCAAAGTCCCAGTTGGCATTCAGCTTTTGAGACCATTGCAAGTTGGCACCGCTGATGTCATTGGTGCTGGGCGGCATTCCATCGGCACCAATGAACCGCGAGCGCGGCACGCCGCTAATCACATCGGGTGCTGAAGCCACGGCCCGTGGCAGTCCGGGGTAATCCAGCGTTTCGTTCTGCAGGCTGCGCAAACGCAGCACCACTTTGGTATCTGCATTCGGTGTCAATGCGATGCTCGGTGATAGCGACATGCGCTTGTGGTACACGCGATCGGTTTCGCTGTCCTTGTTGGTAGATTCACCAACCAGGCGCACCGAAAGCATGGGGCTGATGGGCTGGTTGATATCGAACGATGCGCCCTTTTGGTTGAAGCTCCCCAGGGTGAGACCAACTTGTTTGGAAGCAACTTTCTCTGGCTCGGCTGTAGTGATTGCAATCGTGCCACCGGCGGTCGGGTAATTCATACCTTGTGAACCACCAAACAAGCCGCCTGCGGGACCCTTAATAACGGAAATTTGCTCAACCCCTGCCAGCGTTTCTTGGTTATGAAAGACTCCGGGCGTTGGCACACCGTCGATCACCGTCGCTGCAGAAAAACCGCGAATCTTGAAGCCCGTCAGATTGGAGTCGCGCTGATCCAGCGCCGTCACATTGCTCACGTTGCGCAGCGCATCGGACAGGGTTTGCGCCCCTTGGTCTTCGATCATGGATTTGGGCACGGTGATCACCGACTGCGGAATCTGCTCCAGCGGCGTATCCGTTCGGGTGCCAGCATTGGTACTCTTGACGATGTATCCATCGGGAGTTGCTGTGATGTCCATGGCTGGCATGGAAGTTACCTGCGCCTGGGCGGCACTTGCCATCAATGCCCAAATGGCCATCGTGACGGGGCGGAGATTCGTTTGGGTGTGGCCTTTATTTACTGTCTTCATTTTGTGTCCGTGTGCTGTTAAATCAAAAGTTGTATCGGTCAATTGCCCCTGACTTCAGCGCGACGCTCGGCTGAAGTTCAAGGGCTCGTTCGTTTGCCTGAATAGCCAACCACAACACGCGCGGTTGTCGCGAAAGTTGGGGCAGCCTTGGTCGAAGTGGTCGCACTTCACCTGGGCATCGTCAGATGCAGTCACCAGCTAAGGCGCTGCCAATAGTCAGGCTGAAGAGCCTGCGGATTCACAGTTGGATAACAGCGGGCGGGCCACGCGATGGGGCCCACAGCGGAGTCTTGTCGAGATAGAAAAACGCCTGCCAGACCACTGGCACCTGGTGTCCGCCCTGAACCAAGAAGAGGTAGGGTTTCGGGTGGGGCGGAGGTACGTAGCGGTCTGCGGAATGCAGGCAAAACGGGCAAAGCTGGTGCGTTGAAGTGGACTCCTGCCCGTTCGGGGATTCCGTCGCATGCGCGTCATCTGGCGCAACAGTTTGGGGGCCTTGGAATGTGCATATTTCTATGCCACCCTTGCCCAGATTGGTATCCAAAGCCAAGTCATGGGTCAGCAGCGGTATAGCTGTAAACCATAAGGCGACCAGCACCGTCCACCACACCGCCCGGGAGCGGCGTAGTTTGTCCGTGGACAAGGTGATGATCACAGGCGGCTGGCCTTGGCGTAGGTTTGGCGCTTACTTAGCTGCAGGCTCGCCATGGCCGGTGTGCTGGCCGTGCGCTCCATGGGCGCCATGTCCGTCATGACCGGTGGCAGGGTCAATCTTGATCATGCCCTCGAAGCCATCGAAAAGCTTGCTTTTCTTCGCACCCATTTTGGCCTCGGCAGCCACGACCGCTTTAGCCAAACGGGTCGCCGCATCGGGCTTCATGCCAATGGTTTGCAACACGTCCGCCTGTGTGAGGCCGGAGCCACCACAGACAGCGATAAACCATTGGTTTTTGTCCCGCTGCAGAAACGCGCGACCACCGCGGCCGTTTTGCGACCACCCTGCAACCGCGTTGTCTCCTTCGATGCTGATGGGCGCTACGGTTAGGGCAGCACCAGGTTTGTCAAATTGCTTTTTCAGAACCGTGGTGATCTGCTGCACGTCATCGCCAGCCGCGAAAGATGGAACGACTGCCAATAGCTGGGTCAGTCCGAGTGCAACTGCCATCAACCAGTTTTTCATCATTTCATGTCTCCTTGTTTCATCATTTCACCTTGCTTCATCATTGCGCCTTGCTTCATGCCGCCATGTCCGTGGGCCATGGCGTTAACCGGAACGGTGAGTTCGGTCTTGGTCTGCACGCCTTTGGCATCGGCAAAGACCAATGTCACAGGAATCGTGGTGTCCTTGGCCAGCGGGCCCTTCAGATCCATCAGCATCACATGGAAGCCGCCTGGCTTGAGTTCTACGGTTTTGCCAGCGGGCAACTCCAGCCCGTCTTTCAGGGGAGACATCTTCATGACGTCGTTTTCCAGTTTCATTTCGTGCACTTCGCCAACGCCCGCCACCGGAGAAGAAGCTCCAACCAGGCGCGCGCCGTTAGCCGACGTGAGCTGCATGAACACGCCCGTGGCCTTTTGACCGGCAACGGTAGCCCGGGCCCAGGGGTTGTTCACCGTAACGGACTGCGCCAGCGCGAAGCCGCAAGCGCCCGCAGTGATTGCCGTGGCCAGTGCCAGGCGCAGGGCCTTGCGAGTAGCGCTCTGGGTGTGTGTATTGAGGGTTTGCATGATGGATTGCCTTTCATTGAAGTTGCAAGAAAAAATCGGGACGTGGAATGGCTCTGGGCACCAAGCAACCAAGCTGTGCGCGGCACAGACGGCATACGCCGTTCAAGATGTCAGAGGAGGTGGGGCGCGAAACCTATTCCAGAGAATCCGTGTGAAATCTGCCTCCGCCAAGCGGATGCAGGCGCACGGGTTCAGGAAAGTGCGGGGGGGCCGCGCGCAGGCGGCGGCGCAGCAGATACAAATAGAAAGTGTTTCTCGGCAGCCTCTGGCGTACCAAAGGTGCGCGGCGCAGCATGCGACAAGCTCACGATTTCCGTCGTAGGGGGCACACTGATGCTGGCACACAAAGGGCAGTCCAGCGTATGGCTGATGCTGGACTGGGGCCCATCGTCACCATTCACCACCACTTTCATGGCCCCGGCACCGGAGCAAACCAGTTGCATTCCCTCTGGATGGACCATGGGAGACGCAACGGCCACACCAATAGACAACGCAAACCAGACCAGCACGAAGCGGGCGATCAGTTGCGCGTTGCGGAGTGTTTGCATAGGTCAAATTATGTCAGGGACCCCATCGCTCTGTACAGTCCCCGCAACAATCAAAGCATATATAAGTGTGTAATTATTGACAAAAAGCAAAATTTCAGTTGTCCTGCAAGTCCCATCGATGGTTCCTCTAGACCTCCCCGTTCATCAGCCGCTGGATTTGAAGGTGCCATGGGTCTAAATGCACCTGGTGCTTGAATTGTGAAGGTAAGGAGTGGGCCTTGAGCAATTGTGTATGGACCAAGTCACACAGCTAGGACGCTTGGGGAAAGTCAACACGAACCTGCAGCCCAATGTCATCGGGGCCTGCGTCCAGAGAGATTTGGGCGTGGTGCAGTTCAACAATCTTGCGGCAAATGGCCAGGCCCAGGCCGGTGCCGCTCACGGATTCATCGGCCAAGC
>ERZ1034361.219-NODE-219-length-41861-cov-6.923128_pt1 | contig 41861 bp, 37 predicted proteins | sample MGYA00520617_ERZ1034361 | MGnify/ENA primary metagenome ERZ1034361 (study PRJEB33736, sample SAMEA104284507) | Azolla filiculoides | biome: Urban; feature: Water surface; material: Ditch water | place: Netherlands | collected 2015-10-28 | depth 0-0.1 m ...
GCTGATGGGGCTCGAACCCACGACAACAGGAATCACAATCCTGGACTCTACCAACTGAGCTACAGCCACCGTAGAGATGAGATTATAACCAAAATCGGGCCGCTTATTGTGCGGCAGCTGTCAGGCTTGCACTATTTGGCTTGCTGACTTTGATCTGGGCTTTGAAGCGGTTTTTCAGCATTTCGTAATAGGCTTGGCTCTCCGCGCTAGCCACCCATTGCGCGTACTGGGCCCGCTCCTGCTTGGCTTGGCCATCGGCGGGTGCCGCACGACCCAGAACGCTGTTGACGCGCACGACTGCGTAGCCCTGCGAGCCCAGATCCACGCCGATCCATGCCGGCAATTTGGAAGCATCCGCATGCAAGACCTTGTCCACGATCGCTGGCGACACGGTACCGGCCTGATCACGCGAAACCACTGTAGGCGCAGCCAATTTGGCACCATCGGCTTGAGCCTTCCAGGCATCGAGCTTGGAGGCGCCTTCCTTCTTGGCCAATTCGACCGCACGCGCCGCAATCAGGCGCTCGCGCACATCATTGCGTACTTCTGCCAAAGGCAGGGTACGCGCTGGTGCATATTGCGTAATGCGAGCAGACACCAGTTGATTGCTGCCAATTTCAATGGCTTCTGTATTGCGCTTTTTCTCGACCGAATCAGGGCTGAATAGTGCGGTCAGTACCTTTGCGTTGGCAAGGGCACCTTTGCCGTCCACCGCAGGTTGGCGCAACACATTGGTCGCCGTCTTAATCTCCAGCTTGAGCTTCTCGGCAATTTGCTTGAAGCTGTCGGACTGCTCATAGACCGCGTTGGTAAACGCATCAGCCACTTCAGCAAACTTCCGCTGTGCCTGCTGGCCACGCAAGTCAGCTTCAATGGCGGACTTGAGTTCTTCAAACGACTTTTGCTTGGGTGCCTTGATGTCCGTCAGTTTGATGATGTGGAAACCAAAGTCGGACTCCACCAGGTCACTGATGTCGCCCTTTTTCATGGAAAAGGCCATGTCCTCAAAGGGCTTGACCATGGCGCCTCGGCCAAAGAAATCGAGGTCTCCCCCCGACGGGGCGGAGCCAGGATCCTGCGAGTTCTTGCGTGCCACGTCGGCAAAGGAATCGGGGGCCTTGCGAACTTGCTCAAGCAGCGCCGTAGCCTTTTCTTTGGCCTTGGCACGGTCAGCTGCCGGCATATCCTTCGCTGCGTTGATCAGGATATGGCTGGCACGGCGCTCTTCCTTGCCGCTGAGTCGGGCCGCGTTCTGGTCGTAGTAGGTTTTGATTTCATCAGCATTGGGCGTGATGCTTTTCTTCACACTGTCCAGGTCCAGCACCACGTATTCAACCGAGGCCGACTCGGGGGCTTGAAACTGCTTTTGATTGGCCTGGTAGTAGGCATCCAGATCCGCATCCGTGGGCTGCACCTGGGATTTGTAATCTGCTGGAGCAAAGGTTCCAATTTGCACCTCACGGCGCTCAAAGAACGCGTTCAACGCAATGTTGGCCTGTCCGGCTGGGGCCAGCGCGGTCCCTGTAATGCCACCCTCGACCTGGCGCAATCCCAAGTCTTTGCGCACGCGCGCTTCCAGTCCTTCCGGGGTCATTCCCTGGGCCGCAGCCAGTTGACGATAGCGTTCCATGTCCAAGGTGCCATCGGGCTTGCGCAGCGAAGCAATCATCGGGCTTTGCTGCAATTCGCGGGCAACGCGCGCATCGCTTGCAGTCAGATGCGCATCGGCTGCCGCGTCGCTCAGCACATACTCACGCACCAGCCGCTCCAGCGTACCGTACTTGAGCTCCGGGGCATCCAGCAACTTGGGGTCAACATTCGGTTGCGAGCCACGAATACGGTCCACTTCATTCTTGTGGGCAGCATCCCAATCGCCCTGCTTGATGGACTGGCTGCCGACCTTGGCAACCGTATCGCCCCCCGCACTAAAGCTGCGAAAACCATCGATGCCCACCAGCACAAACGCGGGAATGATCAGCATGAACATGAGGCCCATCATGATCTTGGTGTGCTTGCGAACGAAATCGAACATGCGACTTACTCTCCATCAAATCAACAAAACGCAGCTTCAGAAAAACAGACTTGCAATCAAGCCGCGCTGAAACCAAAAAAAAGGCGAACAAACTTGTTCGCCTTTGTCGGGGTGGGTGGTGGGTGATGACGGGCTCGAACCGCCGACCTACGCCTTGTAAGGGCGCCGCTCTACCAACTGAGCTAATCACCCCACCTGAAAACCTGTGCTCAGTTCAATGCATCCTTCAATGCTTTGCCTGGGCGGAACTTAGGGACCTTTGCGGCCTTTATTTTAATCGCAGCGCCGGTGCGCGGATTGCGACCGGTGCGCGCCGCACGTTTGCCAACTGCAAATGTACCAAAACCAACCAGCGAAACCGATCCGCCTTTCTTCAGGGTTGTCTTCACGGCACCAATGGTGGACTCCAGCGCGCGTGTAGCAGCAGCCTTGGAGATATCAGCATGCTTAGCAATGTGCTCGATCAATTCAGTTTTATTCACAAAGACCCCTTGTATGGATGCATTTCGGTGGAAATATTCTGGTGCTGCGTGCGGACTGGGCAGCCTCAACTGCTACGTTCCATTAAAGCCACGGGGCCTTTTTGTGTCAATACGCCGTGCAACATTTCCAACGGTGCGGCCGCGAATTCTACTGGCTTTTTTGGCCAGTTAACGGGCCCGCGCGCGAATTTCTGGAAGTGCTTTTTGTAAGTAATACACCATCGACCAAACGGTCAAAACAGCCGCCACCCAGATCAGCGCCACGCCCCACAGATGGGTGTCAATCAAGCCGAAAAGAACGCCATCGAACAGCAAAAACGGAATGGCAACCATCTGCACCACCGTCTTCACTTTTCCAAGCATGTGCACCGCCACACTCTTGGAAGCACCGATCTGCGCCATCCATTCACGCAGCGCCGAAATCGCAATTTCCCGGCCAATGATGATGAGCGCCACGAACACGTCGGTGCGCTGCAAATGCACCAGGACCAGCACGCAGGCACACACCAGAAACTTGTCGGCTACCGGATCCAGAAAGGCGCCAAAAGAGGAAGCCTGATTGAGCTTACGGGCCAGGTACCCATCCAGCCAGTCGGTCGCCGCAAACAGCACAAACATGACAGTCGCTGCCAGGTTCTTTTCGGTGGCCGTCATCATGCCGTCGGGCAAATAAAACACCGCCACGATGAATGGGATCGCCACGATGCGGGCCCAGGTCATGATGGTGGGGATGGTCAAAAACATGGCCGCAATTGTGGCACGCCTAATGCAGAGCCCTGTAGATTTCTTCCGCTAATTCGTGGGAGATTCCATCGACGGTTGCAATGTCTGCCGCGCTGGCCAAAGCGACCCCGCGCACGCCGCCAAAACGCTGCAAAAGCTTGGCGCGCCGTTTGGGTCCGATGCCCGGAATTTCCTCCAGCTTGCCACCTCCGACGCGCACCTTAGCGCGCTGAGCCCGCATGCCAGTAATGGCAAAACGGTGTGCCTCGTCGCGTATCTGCGCCACCAGCATTAACGCGGCCGAATCGGACCCGAGGTACACCTTGTCACGCCCATCGGCAAACACAAGTTCTTCCAGACCGACCTTTCGGCCCTCGCCTTTTTCCACACCCACAATCAACGACAAGTCCAGGCCGAGTGACTCGAACACCTCGCGCGCCATGGCCACCTGCCCTTTGCCGCCGTCCACCAGCACCAGGTCGGGCAAGCGCCCGGTGCCTGCCGGGGTGGTGCCCGCCTGTTTGGCCTCCTGCAAGGCCTCGGCCAGTTTGCTGTAGCGACGGGTGAGCACCTGTCGCATGGCGGCGTAGTCGTCGCCGCCGGTAATGCCGTCTATGTTGTAGCGGCGGTATTCGGCGTTCTGCATCTTGTGGTGGTGAAAAACGACGCAGGACGCCTGCGTGTTTTCGCCGGCCGTGTGCGAAATGTCAAAGCACTCGATGCGCAGGTCTTCGAGGCTTTCAATCGCCAAATCCAGTGCCTCGGCCAGGGCACGGGTACGGGCCTGCTGCGAACCTTCTTCGGCCAGTAGACGTGCCAACTGCAAATCGGCGTTGGTTTGCGCCATCTCCAGCCAGGCACGCCGCTGTTCGCGCGGTTGATGTACCGCACTGATCTTGATGCCGGTTTGCTCGGACAATGCCTTGAGCAGTTCCCGTCCCACCGGATGGCTGACCACCAACACCGAGGGAATCGGCACATCGATGTAATGCTGGGCCAAGAACGCCTCCAGCACCTGCACCTCAACGGGCGGCCGCTTGGCATCGTCGGCATCTTCGAGCGTCGAGGCGTCTTCCACATGCGCCGGAAAGTACGGCCGGTCGCCCAAATGGCGGCCGCCGCGCACCATGGCCAGGTTGACGCAAGCCTTGCCGCCCTGCACCTTGACGGCCAGAATGTCCACGTCACGGTCCGACACGTTGTCCACCGACTGCTGATGCAAGACATTGGAAAGTGCGGCAACCTGGTTGCGAATCTCGGCGGCCTGTTCAAACTCCAGTCGCTCGGCGTAGGCCATCATGCGGGCCTCTAGTTCGCGCATCACTTCCTGCGCATCGCCGCGCAAGAAGCGCTCGGCGTTTTCCACGTCCTGCGCATAGTCTGCGGCATTGACATGGCCCACACACGGAGCCGAGCAGCGCTTAATCTGGTACAGCAAACAGGGCCGCGTGCGGTTGCTAAACACCGGGTCTTCGCAGGTGCGCAGCCGGAACACTTTTTGCATCAACAAAATCGCTTCCTTGACCGCCCAGGCACTCGGGTAGGGGCCAAAGTAGCGGTGTTTTTTTTCCACACCGCCGCGGTAGTACGACACGCGGGCAAACGCCTGCGGATTGATCGATAACTTGGCCGTGCTGCCGTCGGTTGATGCTTCTGCCGGCGCGTTCTTTACCGCCCCGCCCAGCCCGGACATCTTGAGGTAGGGATAGCTCTTGTCGTCCCGGAACAGAATGTTGTACTTCGGGTTGAGCGTCTTGATGAGGTTGTTTTCCAGCAGCAGCGCCTCGGCTTCCGAGCGCACCACGGTGGTCTCCATGCGGGCAATCTTGCTCACCATGTGGCCAATGCGCGTGCCGCCATGGTTCTTCTGAAAGTAGCTCGACACCCGCTTCTTCAGGTTGATGGCCTTGCCCACGTACAGCACCTGACCTTGCGCATCGAAATAGCGGTACACGCCGGGCAAGGACGGCAGGGATGCGACCGCGCGCAACAGGTCTTCGGGGTGCTCGGATGTCATGGAGCCGTATTGTTCCATGGACAATGCGGGCCATGCTTTGGGATATTTTCTGCCGCGTTATCGACAACTTTGGCGACATTGGCGTGTGCTGGCGCCTGGCCGCTGATCTGGCGAGTCGGGACCAACACGTTCGCCTGTGGGTAGACGACGCAAGCGCGCTGAAATGGATGGCACCGGGTGCCCTGCAAGGCCAATGTCCGGGAATCCGGGTGTTGACGTGGGATGACGCGTCTCAGGCACAAACCCTGCACGCACTGGGCCGCGCGGACGTCTGGATTGAGGCCTTTGGGTGCGAGCTTCCCGAGGGGTTTGTGACGCACCATGCGTTGGATGCACAAGCGCCACGCCCGGTATGGCTGAATCTGGAGTACCTCAGCGCCGAGGCGTATGTGGAGCGCAGTCATGGCTTGCCTTCACCCGTACTGCGCGGACCGGCCGCGGGTTGGACCAAGTACTTTTTCTACCCTGGCTTCACCGAAAAAACCGGCGGACTTTTGCGAGAAGCCAGTGCGCAGGGAAGTAAGGCAACCGATGCGCAGCCCCCCGCATGGCTGCCCGACCTGCACTCATCGATCAGCAAAGACACCCCGGTCCGCAGGATCTCCCTCTTTTGCTACGAACCCTCCCTGCTCGGCCCCATGCTGGAAGCCCTGGCCGCGCACGGGCACCCGACTCAATTGCTGGTTACGCAGGGCCGCGCGGCCCAGGCCGTCAGAGCCCTGTGGGGTGACCACACGCAAAAAGGCACTTTGAGCGTGCACTTCCTGCCCTGGCTGACGCAGCCCGAATTTGATGTCTTGCTGCGCCATTGCGATCTGAATTTTGTTCGGGGTGAAGACTCGGTTTTGCGGGCACTGTGGGCCGGCAAGCCTTTTGTCTGGCACATCTACCCGCAGGAAGATGGAGCCGACCAGCCCAAGCTGGAGGCCTTTATGGAGCAACTGCAGTTGAGCGCGCCGGTGCGTGACCTGCACCGCGCCTGGAACGGTATGCCGGGTGTGAGCCCGAATGCCACCCCACTACAAGTCTTGCACCCGGATTCCGCCATGGCGTGGCAGGCACAGGTACAGACGGCACAAGACAAGCTGCTCAAAATGGAAGATCTGAGTAGCCAGCTACTTCAATTCGTGCAGAAAAACCGTTAAAATTCAAGGCTTTGCTGATATTGCGCTGCGTTTGCGGTGACAAATCACGCCCCCGCCGCAGCATGCGGCATACACCGCTGATGGCCCGTGGCCGCAGCAACTACTGCTACCAGACTTTTATGAAAATCGCTCAAGAAATTCGCGCCGGCAATGTGATCATGCACGGCAAGGACCCGATGGTCGTTCTGAAGACCGAATACAGCCGCGGCGGCCGCAACTCCGCAACCGTGCGCATGAAGCTCAAGAGCCTGATTGCCAACTTCGGCACCGAAGTCGTGTTCAAGGCCGACGACAAGATGGATCAGGTCATTCTGGACAAGAAAGAGTGCACCTACTCCTACTTTGCCGACCCCATGTATGTGTGCATGGACTCCGAGTACAACCAGTACGAAGTCGAAGCCGAAAACATGGGCGACTCGCTGAACTACCTCGAAGACGGCATGGAGGTCGAAGTGGTTTTCTATGACGGCAAGGCCATCTCCGTCGAACTGCCCACCTCCGTCGTGCGCGAAATCACCTGGACCGAACCCGCCGTCAAGGGCGATACCTCCGGCAAGGTACTGAAGCCCGCCAAAATCGCTACCGGTTTTGAGATCGGCGTGCCAATCTTCGTGGCCCAAGGCGACAAGGTCGAAATCGACACCCGTACCGGCGAATACCGCAAGCGCGTCTAAGCGTCTGCCGCCAACAAAAAAACCCCGCATCGCGGGGTTTTTTTATGCCGGCTGGTGACCGGCTCCCTTCAGCGTGCGGCGCAGATTTTCAAGCATGTCGCCCACGATGGCATCGAGGTCAAACTGCGCGCGCCAGCCCCAGTCATTCTGTGCGGCGCTGTCATCAATGGAGCGTGGCCAGCTATCGGCAATGGCCTGCCGGAAGTCCGGCGCGTAGTCGATCTCAAAGGCCGGAATGTGCTTGCGGATCGACGCGGCAATTTCCTGCGGCGTGAAACTGGCGGCAGCCAGGTTGTACGAACCACGCTCCCGCACCTGTTCTGCCGGAGCGTCCATCAATTCCAGCGTGGCCCGGATGGCATCGGGCATGTACATCATGGGCAAGCGCGTATCGGGCCCCAAAAAGCAGGTATAGCGCCCGGTCTTGAGGGCCGAATGAAAAATGTCAACCGCGTAATCGGTGGTGCCGCCACCGGGCAGCGTCTTCCAACTGATAAGGCCCGGGTAGCGCAGGCTGCGCACGTCCACGCCATGGTTGCGGTGGTACCAGGCGCACCAGCCCTCCCCCGCCAGCTTGGAAATGCCGTAAATCGTGGTCGGCTCCATCACGGTTTTCTGGGGCGTTGCATCGCGGGGTGTGGTGGGCCCGAACGCGGCAATGGAACTCGGCCAGAACACGCGCTCCAGCTTCTTCGTGCGCGCCAGCTCCAGCACATTGAGCAGGCCCTTCATGTTCAAATCCCAAGCCCACTGTGGGTGCTGTTCGCCGCGTGCCGATAGGGCCGCTGCCAACAGATAAATCTGGGTGATTTCATGGCGCTTCACGACTTCAGCCAGCGCTGAGGCCTCGGTGGCATCGAGCATTTCGTGGTGCACACCCAGCACCCGCCCGGCGGGCGCGAGGTCGCTGGTCACCACCGCCTCGCTGCCGTATCGCGCAGCCAGCACGGTGGTCAGCTCGGTGCCAATCTGCCCGTTGGCGCCGATGATCAATATCTTGGGTGTGGTCATGGTGCCGCTCCAATCAGACCCAATTCGCGCCCGGCTTGGGTAAAGGCAGCCACCGCGGCCTCCAGATCCGCCTGCTCATGCACGGCACTCATCTGCACGCGGATGCGCGCCTGCCCCTTGGGCACCACCGGAAAGAAAAATCCGACCACGTAAATGCCCAGTTCCAGCATGCGTGCCGCCAGCTTTTGCGCGGCCACCGCGTCGTACACCATGATCGGCACGATGGCATGGTCGCCGGGCTTGATGTCAAAGCCAGCCTCGGTGATGGCCTTGCGGAAATAGCGGGTGTTGGCTTCCAGTTTGTCGCGCAAGGCGGTGGAGGCTTCGAGCAAATCGAGCACGGCCAGCGACGCACCGACGATGCTGGGTGCCACGGTGTTGGAGAACAAATAGGGGCGCGAACGCTGGCGCAACAGTTCAATCACTTCGCGCCGCGCACTGGTAAAGCCGCCCGAGGCGCCGCCCAGGGCCTTGCCCAACGTGCCGGTGATGATGTCCACCTTGCCGAATACGCCACGGGCCTCGTGCGTGCCGCGCCCGGTTTTGCCCATGAAGCCGCTGGCATGGCATTCGTCCACGCCCAACAGTGCGTCATAGCGGTCGCACAGGGTGCGCATGGTGTCGAGTTGCGCCACCGTGCCATCCATGGAAAACACGCCGTCGGTAAACACCAGAATGTGCCGTGCGCCTGCCGCGCGCGCCTCTTGCAAGCAGCGCTCCAGATCGGCCATGTCGTTGTGCGCGTAGCGGTACTTTTGCGCTTTGCACAGGCGTATGCCATCAATGATGGAGGCGTGGTTCAGGGCATCGCTGATCACCGCATCCTGTTCACCCAAGAGCGGCTCAAACAAGCCGCCATTGGCATCAAAGGCTGCCGCATAGAGGATGGTGTCTTCAGTGCCCAGAAAGCGTGAAAGCCGCGCCTCGAGCTGTTTGTGCAGGTTCTGGGTACCGCAAATAAAGCGCACCGAGCTCAGGCCGTAGCCGTGGCTGCGCAACGCAGCGTGGGCGGCCTCCACCACCTGAGGGTGCGAGGAAAGACCCAGGTAGTTGTTGGCGCAAAAGTTCAGCACCTCGCGCTCAGCCCCGTCAGCAGCGCGGATGCGGATATGCGCGCCCTGAGCCGAGACGATGGTGCGCTCCGACTTGTACAGGCCGGCACTGCGGATGGCATCGAGTTCCTGGTTCAGGTGTGCGTAAAAAGAAACGTTGGCGGTCATGGCAATTCCTATTCAAGGACAAGTCTGGCAGAATGGTTCAATACTTTGAATGCAATGCAGCATATCGAATGTTTTTCCATTATATCGAACAAAGCTTTTCGAGCGCAAGCCACCCCATGTCCACCCGCAAAACCCGTGAACCCGAAACCGAACCCCCTCGCGTAGGCGACACCCTGGCCACCTTGCGCCAGGCCCGTGCGCTGTCCTTGGACGAACTGTCCCGAAAGGCGGGCGTTTCAAAGTCCATGCTGTCGCAAATTGAGCGGGCCCAGGCCAACCCCACGGTGGCAGTGGTCTGGCGCCTGGCCAATGCGCTGGGCGTGCCGATTGCCGATTTGCTGGGTGCTACCCCTGCACCCGCCGCGCCGGCCATTGCACTGGTGGGCACCCACGCCACGCCCTCGCTGCGCAGCCCTGACGGGCTGTGCGAACTGCGCATTCTGGGTCCGGTGGAAATGGCCGGACAGTTTGAGTGGTACGAGCTCAAACTCCAGCCCGGCGCGGTGCTGGACTCCCAGCCCCATGAACCCGGCACGCAAGAACACCTGACCGTCAGCGCCGGCACCCTGGAGGTGCGGGTGGCCGATGTCAGCCAGAAACTTAAAGTCGGCGAGACCGCGCGTTATGCCGCGGACCGGCCCCATAGCATCACCAATTCCGCCAAGACCCCAGCCACAGCATGGATGGTCGTTATTCACCCTGCCTGAGTGCACAATCATCGCCATGGAAAATTCCCAAAACCTCAATGAAGGCCGCCTGGCCAATGCCTGGGCCGCTTTGCACGCCACGTCCGAGCAGGGCTTTGTGCCCGAGCCCGATGCTTACCGACTGGCCTTTACCGACCCCGAGTTTTTGCTGCGGCGCGAAGCGCGTGGCATCCGGATTCAGTTGGAGATGCTCAAACCCGATCTGGAGCAAACCCACCAGGGCGTGAATGACACGGTGGTGGTGTTCGGCAGTGCGCGCTTTGAGTCACCCGAAGAAGCCATTGCCCGCCTGGAGGAAGCTCAGGCCAGCGGCGACGTGAACCGCATCAAGGTGGCGCAGCGCCATTTGCGCAACTCCAAGCACTACGACAACGCGCGCCTGTTTGCCAAGCTGGTGGCGCACCACAGCCTGCAGTGCGCGCCGGAAGACCGCCTGTACATCTGCACCGGGGGCGGCCCCGGCATCATGGAAGCTGCCAACCGGGGCGCTTACGAAATGGGCGTACCTACGCCGGGCCTCAACATCACCCTGCCCCACGAGCAAAAGGCCAATCCGTTTGTGACGCCTTCGCTGAGCTTCAAGTTTCATTACTTTGCCATCCGCAAGATGCACTTCATGATGCGGGCCAAGGCGCTGGTGGCCTTTCCGGGGGGCTTTGGCACGCTGGACGAATTGTTCGAAGTGATCACGCTGGTGCAGACGCAAAAGGCCAAGCGCGTGCCGATCATTCTGTTTGGCACCGACTACTGGAAGCGCCTGATCAATATGGACGTGCTGGTAGAAGAAGGCACCATTTCTCCCGAAGACCTGGACCTGATTCACTACACCGACGACCCGCATGACGCCTGGCAGCAAATCAAACATTTTTACGGCTTGACCTGAACCCGGCAAGTGTTCAAGGCCGCACTCAAGGCCGCATACGCCAAGCGGCTCGGGCCCCCAAGCCCACGGCGGCACCCACGGTCCAGAACACCACCGACACCCCCACCACGGCACCCGCAGTGCCAAACAGCATGGGCATCAACACACTCGACAGGTTGATGCTCATCAGCCGCAGGCCGAGGGCCTGACCATGCAGCGCATGTGGCGTGATCTGGTGCAAGGTGCTCATGATCATCGGCTGCACCGAACCCAGGGCAAGCCCCAGCAACACCGAGCACAGGCCCATGGTCCAGGGTGAATGCATCAGCGGGTACACCGCAAACAGCAGGGCCGTAGTCAGCATGGCGCCCGACACCACCACCCATTCGCGCAGGTAAGACGCCAGCATCGGCATCAGCACCCGGATACAGGCCGACGCCATGGCGAAGCTGCCCAGAATGGCCCCGATTACGGACGCGCTAAAGGCCCGTTCGTGCCCCAGCACCGGCACCACAAAGGTGTGCACATCCCAGCAACTCGACAGCAGCCAGTTCACCAGCAGCAAGCGCCGCATGGCCGGCTCGCGCAGCAGGCCCCACACCTGCGGGCGTGGCTGGCCCGGCGGGTGCTCCACCGGGGGCAATTCCCGGGTCGGGCGAATCCAGAACCAGGTCAGCAACGGCAGTACGGCCATTAACAAAAAGGCCGACCGAAAGCCAGTGGTGTCAGCGGCCACACCGCCAAACCAGACCCCGGCATGGTCAATCAACAAGCCGGCCGCCACCGGGCCCAGAAAATTGGACACCGCCGGGCCAATCGCCAGCCAACTGAACACCCGCTTGAGTTCGGTGGCATCGCCCGCCGCACGGCCCACATGGCGCTGCAAGGCAATCGAAGCCGCGCCGGTCGCTCCGCCCGTGCACAGCGCGCTGATGCACAAGACCTCAAAGCGCGGCCACAGCGTTGCGAGCAGACCACCGGTCACCGCAAAGCACAAGGCCAGCCCCACCGGGCGGCGCAAGCCATGGCGGTCGGCATAACGTCCGGCCGGAATCGCCAGAAATACCTGCATCAGGGAAAAAAGCGCCAGCAGACAACCCACATAAAGCGGGCTGTAGCCCTGCTTGAGCGCCATCAGCGGCGCAGCCATCCGGGTACCGGCCATGGCCCCGTGCAGGCAAATGTGTCCGGCAATCAGCCGGGTCAGCGCCCAGGCAGGCGGGCTAATCGCCATCCAGTTCCCGGTCGGTGTCGATCAGCAACTGGGCTTGGGTATCGGGCAGCGTTTCGACCTTGCGCAAGGCGCGGTCCATGGCCCGGCTGCGGACTTGGGCGGAATCCAGCGTCTTGAGCACGGTCTCGGTTTGCGACTTGACCTTTGCCAGCACATCGCCAAACTTGCCGAACTCGTTCTTGACGGCACCCAGCACCTGCCAGACTTCGCTGCTGCGTTTTTCAAGCGCCAGCGTGCGAAAGCCCATTTGCAGCGAACTCAAAATCGCCATCAGCGTGGTGGGCCCTGCCAGCGTGACGCGGTGGTCGCGCTGCAGGCTCTCCATCAGACCCGGCCGGCGCAGCACCTCGGCATACAGGCCTTCGGTGGGCAAAAACAGAATCGCGAAGTCGGTGGTGTGCGGCGGCTCTACGTACTTCTCGCTGATCGACTTGGCTTCCAGGCGAATGCGCAATTCCAGCGCCTTGCCTGCTGCCTCTGCACCCGGCACATCGGCCCGGCCCTGCGCGTCCAGCAGGCGTTCGTAGTCTTCGTTGGGAAACTTGGCATCAATCGGCAACCATAACGGCTCGCCGCTATCGCCCTTGCCGGGAAGCTTGATGGCAAAGTCCACCACATTCTTGCTGCCCGGAATGGTGGCCACCTGTGCGGCGTACTGGTCGGGCACAAACACCTGCTCCAGCAGCGCCTCCAGTTGCGCCTCGCCAAACATGCCGCGGGTTTTGACGTTGGTGAGCAGGTGCTTGAGGTCACCCACACCCTGCGCCAATGTCTGCATTTCACCCAGGCCCTTGTGCACCTGCTCCAGCCGCTCGGCTACCTGCTTGAAGCTCTCGCCCAAGCGCGCCTGCAGGGTGGACTGCAGTTTTTCATCGACCGTGGCACGCATTTCGTCGAGCTTGGTGGCATTGGTGGTTTGCAATTGCGCCAGTTGCGCCTCCAGCGTCTGGCGGATCTCGGACATGCGGCGCGCATTGGATTCGCTCACATTGCCAAGCTGCAGCGTCAGCGTGTCGGACAACGTTTTTTGCAATAAGGCCAGTTGCTGGCCGAAGGCGTCAATCTGGCTGTTCTGGGTGCGCGTCGCCTCTGCGCCCTGTTGCGTCAGGGTCTGCTGGAAGGTTGCCAGGTTTTGCGACAACTCCTGACGCCCGCCCCGTGAAGATTCAGCAATTTCCTGGCGCAGGGTGCGCTCCAGACTCTGCGATTGGGCAGTGAAGGTAGCCAGCAATTCTTTGCGGGCCACCTCATCGCGCTGTTGCCGCTCGGCCTCCAACTGCGCCGCCTGCCCGTCCGACTTGCGCATGGCCAGCCAGACCAGCACGAAAGTGTTGACCAGCACCAGTGCCAACAGGGCCCAGACCAGCAGAGGGTTCATCACGGCGCCCTCCACTTAAGACTCCGCCGGGGCCAGCACTTCGGGGTTCAGCGGCGTCACCGGTTTGCCGTGCACCAGGTAGCCAATCAGGTTGTCCACCGCCAGCGCCGCCATGGCCTTGCGCGTGCCGACCGTGGCGCTGGCAATGTGCGGCGTGAGCACCACGTTGGGCACTGTCAGCAGCGCCGGGTTCACTGTGGGCTCGCCTTCAAACACATCCAGCCCGGCGGCTGCAATGCGCCGCTCGCGCAGCGCCTCGGCCAGCGCGGCATCGTCCACAATGCCGCCGCGCGCCAGGTTGATCAGGGTTGCGGTGGGTTTCATCAAGGCCAGCTCGGCCGCACCAATCGTGTGGTGTGAACTGGCCGAATACGGCAGCACCAGCATCAGATGGTCGGCGGTTTGCAGCAGTTCTTCCTTGCTCACGTAGCGGGCCTTGATGGACGCCTCCATGCCTGCGTCAAGCCGCGAGCGGTTGTGATAAATCACCGGCATGCCAAAACCGAGTGCGGCGCGGCGTGCAATGGCCTGGCCGATGCGACCCATGCCCAGAATGCCCAGCGTGCTGCCGTGTACCTCGGCCCCGGCAAACATGTCGTAGCTCCAGCGGGTCCATTTTCCGGCGCGCAAAAAGTGCTCGCTCTCCGTGACCCGGCGTGCCGTAGCCATGAGCAGCGCAAAGCCGAAGTCGGCGGTGGTTTCGGTCAGCACGTCGGGCGCATTGGTGCCCAGCACGCCGGCCGCCGTCATGGCCGGCAGATCAAAGTTGTTGTAGCCCACGGTCATGTTGGCGCACAGCTTCAGCCCCGGGCACTGCGCCAGCAACTCGGCATTGACGCGTTCGGTGCCGGTCATGAAAGCACCCGCCTTGCCCTGCAGACGCTGGGCCAATTCGGCCGGTGACCAGATGACATCTTCCTGGTTGGACTCCACCGTGAAGTGTTCCTTCAGTTGTTCCAGCACATGGGGAAAGATGGCGCGGGTAACCAGAATGGCGGGTTGGGTCATGGAGTCGGGAACGGTTTAGTTGGGCTGGGCAATTTCAAACACCTGGCGCAGATAGGCCAGATAGCGCTCGTCCTCACACATGTTTTTGGACGGCGTGTCGGAGAGTTTGGCCACCGGCTGGCCATTGCAACGCACCATCTTGATAACAATTTGCAGCGGCTCGTAGCCCAGGTCATTGGTCAGGTTGGTGCCAATACCAAACGCCAGTTGGCAGCGCCCGCGGAACTGCTGGTACAGCTCGATGGTGCGCGGCACGGTCAGGCCGTCGCTGAAGATCAGCGTCTTGGTGCGCGGGTCCACACGGTTGCGCACGTAGTGGTCCAGCATGCGCTCGCCCCACTGGAACGGATCGCCGCTGTCGTGGCGCGCTCCGTCAAACAGCTTGCAGAAAAACATGTCGAAATCGCGCAGGAAGGCCGACATGCCATACACATCACTCAGCGCAATACCCAGGTCGCCCCGGTACTCCCGCGCCCAGCTCTCAAACGCATAAATCTGGCTATCGCGCAGGCGCGGGCCCAGCGCCTGGCAGGCCTGCAGGTATTCATGGGCCATGGTGCCCAATGGTGTGAGGCCCAGCATCATGGCCAGCAGCACATTGCTGGTACCTGCCAGTTGGCCCGGCACCGTGATGGCATTGCCGGGACTGTGGTGAGTACCCAGACGAGCCGCAAGCACGCGCATGACCTCTTCATGCCAGGCCCGCGAAAAGCGGCGTCGCGTGCCATAGTCGGCAATCTTCAAATCGCTCAGGCCCTCGGCGCGCAGTTGGCCGATTTTGGTGTCCAGCCGCTTGCGGCCTTCGACAAAGTCCGGCACCTTCTGGGTATTGCGGAAGTACACCTCGTTGACGATGGCCAGCACCGGAATTTCAAACAGGATGGTGTGCAGCCAGGGCCCGATGATGGTGATGTTGATGTCGCCGGTGGGCAGCGGGGTAACCGTGATGTACTTTTCATTCAGCCGGAACAGGCCCAAGAAGTCGACGAAGTCACTCTTGATAAAGCGCATGGAGCGCAGGTACGCCAGCTCGCTTTCCTGAAACTGCAGGCTGCACAGCGAGCGGATTTCCTCGCGGATTTCATCTACATGCGCGGCCAGGTTGGCCCCCGCATTGCGGCACTTGAAACGGTATTCGACCTGCGCACCCGGAAACTGGTGCAGCACCACCTGCATCATGGTGAATTTGTAGAGGTCGGTATCCAGAAGGCTGGTAATGATCATGGTTTTCTCTTCTAGGCCACGGGCTCGCTCAACTGCCCGGCCACCAGTGTAATGACCCGGTCGGCATGGTCCGCGAGCAACGCATTTTGCTCCGCAATCAGCAAGGCCAAACCCTGTTTTCGCAAGGCCAGCAAGGCGTCGCGGATTGACTCCACCAGCAAAGGTGCAATGCCTTCACAGGGCTCGTCGAGTAACAACAGGCTAGGCGCCGTCATCAGCGTGCGGGCAATGCTGAGCATTTGCTGCTCGCCCCCGCTCATCTCGGCGGCGCGGCGTTTGAGCATGGCCCGCAAGGCCGGGAAAAGCTCCAGCACTTGTTCCTGCCGCTGCGCCACCGTGATTGGCACTTGCCCGTCTTTCGGTGTCGCCACCCGGGCCGCCACCCGCAGGTTGTCCAGCACGCTCAAATCGGCAAACAGTCGCCGGTCTTCCGGCACGTAGCCGAGGCCCAATTGCGCGCGGCGGTGCGTCGGCCAGCTTTCTATCGGTGTGCCCTGAAAAAGCACCTGACCCTGGGTACGGGGCCCGAGGCCAATGACCGACTGCAGCAGAGTGGATTTGCCGGCCCCGTTCAGGCCTTCGAGCACCACCATTTCCCCCGCCCCGACCCGCAGCGACACGCCAAACAGCGCCTGTGCCGCACCGTACCAGGCGCTCAAGTTCTGCACATCAAGCATGCGACGCCTCCGGCAGATGGCGAAGCGACTGGCCGAGGTAACGGCTTTGCACCAACGGGTTGGCAGCAATATCCTGCGGCGACCCGGCCGCCACGATGTGCCCTTCCATCAGCACCAGCACCCGATCGGCCACGCCGAAAACGGCATCCATGTTGTGTTCGGTGTAGAGCACCGCCAAGCCCGCTGCACCACCAACGGTCCGGGTCAGCCCATGGACGAGCTGCATCAGGCTGCCGCGCTCGGCCATGCCCAGCCCAGCAGCCGGTTCATCAAGCAGCAGCAACTGCGCTGTTTTCGTACGCCCCGGTTGGGGCTCCAACCCGGCCAGGGCCATGGCCAGTTCCAGCCGCTTCTTGGCACCGTACGGCAAGCTGCGCGCATCCAGATCGCGTTGTTCCAGCAGACCAACGCGTTCCAGTAAATGCAGCGCCTGCGCCGAAGGAGCGTCCTCCAGCACCGCCCAGGGTCGCAGGCTCGGCGCACCCGGCAGCAGCAACTGCACGTTGTGCAACACGCTCAGCGCCTCAAAAGTTTGGGCCACCTGAAACGTGCGCGCCAGCCCGTGCTGCAGGCGCTGCAGGGGCGACAGCGCATCCAGCGACACGCCGTTCCACAAGACCTGCCCGGCACTGGGCCGGTGCTGCCCTGCAATGCAGGCAAAGGTGGTGGACTTGCCCGCGCCGTTGGGGCCAATCAGCGCCACGCACTCGCCCGGCTGCACCGTCAGGCTCACGTCCTTCACCGCCTGCACGCCACCAAAGTGCTTGGCGAGGCCGCGTACTTCCAGGCCCTGATGTTCAGACATCCGGACCTCCTGCCTTGCGGTGGCGGCGTGCGCCCAGCAGGCCGGACGGTGCAAACACCATGATGGCCATCACTAAAACACCCAAAGCGCCACGCCAGTATTCAAAGCCCCGCCCCAACTCGCTGCCCGCTAACACCAGCACGGCAGCACCCGCCACCGTGCCCCAGAGCTGATGCAAGCCGCCCAGCAACACCACCAGCAACACATCTACCGAGGTCGAAACCGACAGTACCGAAGGAAACACTGAGCCTTTGTGCGCTACAAAAAGCCCACCCGCCAGTCCGGCCAGCGCCGCACTCAAACACAGCACCAAGGCCTTGATGGTTGGCACCGGCAGGCCACTGGCAGCGGCGCGCAAGGGCGCATCGCGCACCGCCTGCAGCGCAGCGCCTAAACCCGAGCGCGAGAAACGACGCAACGCCGCCACGCTGCCCAGTGCCAGCACCAGCAAAAGCACCAGAAAACCGTCCCGTTGTGCCGCATCGACCAGTTGCAAGCCAATCAGCCCGTTGTCGCCGCCGCTCACCGCCACCCACTGGCTGGCCGTGGCCCACAGCACTTGCGCCAGCGCCAGCGACAGCATGGCCAGATAGACACCGCTGCGCCGCACCAGCACACCGGCCACCAGCGCGGCCAGCAGCGTGCTGCTGACCATTGCTACCAGCAAGGCCGGGCCGAGGCCCCAGCCCCAGGCCCCGTGCACCCAGGCCGCCGCATAGGCACCCAATCCAAAAAACGCTGCATGGCCAAAGCTCACCATGGCCCCCAGTGCCATCATCGACTGCAGGCTGACGCCCACAATCACCAGGATCAGCGCATCCCCCAGCAGGGACTGCCAATACGACCCGGCCCACCAGGCCAACGCGGCACCGCCCGCCAAAGCCGCGCACATCAGTTGAAAATGCATGGCCCGCCGTGGCCAGATCTGAAAGCGGACGCCCTGCTCCTGCGGCAATGCGGCGAGCGCGCGCCCGAGCAGCCCTTGCGGCTTGATGGTCAGCACCAGCCCCATGGTGACAAACACCAAGACCAGCGTGGCCTGCGGAAACAAGGCGGTACCAAAGGAATGCACCTGACCAATCAAAACCGCCGCCCAGAACGCGCCGCCAATACTGCCCAGGCCCCCGGTGACCACCACCACAAAGGTCTCGACCACGATGTTCAGATCCATCTGCAAATTGGCCGGCTCACGCGGCAACTGCAAGGCACCGCCCAGACCGGCCAGCGCGCAGCCCAAGGTCACGGCAATGGCCATCAGCGGCTTGGGGTTCACGCCCAACGCCGACAGCATGGAGCGGTCCAGCGTGGCAGCTCGCAGACGCACACCCCAGCGCGTGTGGTTCAAGACGGCATGCAAGCTGGCCCATACCAGCGGCCCCAGCACGATGGTCAGCAACTGGTACTGGGGGAAAAAGCCGTCACCAATTTCAATCGAGCCCTTGAGCCCGGGAAAGCGTGGCGCAAACACTTCGTCGGGGCCAAACAGCCAGCGCATCCCGTCATGCAGCGCCAATGTCAGGCCAAAAGTTGCCACCAACTGGTACAACTCCGGCACCCCGTAAAGGCGTCGCAACAGCAAATACTCCGCCACTGCGCCCGCCACTGCGGCCACCATGGCCCCCAGCAGCATGGCCAGCACATAGCCAGAGGCACTGTCAGCCCAGGCCGGATACCAGTCCACCAGCCAATGCGCCGAAAACAGCGCACCCAGCATGAAGAAACTGCCGTGTGCAAAGTTGACGATCCGGGTGACGCCAAAAATCAGCGTCAGCCCGGAAGCCATCAGGAACAGGGTGCTGGCATAACTCAGCCCGTCCAGCAGCGCAATTGCAAAAGCCGCCATCCTCTGTGGTTCAGTCCAGCCAGCGGGTGAATTCCTGCACCGGCACGCGCGGTGTGTGGAACGTGTTCACCACCGCCGAATCGTCGGCATAACCCAGCGCCATACCGCAGACCAGCATCTCGTCGGGGCCGGCACCGATCAGCGGCAGAATGATTTTGGAAAAGCCGTTCCATGCCGCCTGCGGGCAGGTGTGCAGGCCACGCCCGCGTGCACTCACCATGATGCTTTGCAGAAAGCAGCCGTAATCCACCAACGAGCCGCGACCCATGGCGCGGTCCACGGTAAACATCAGGCCCACCGGCGCGTCAAACAGGCGGAAATTGCGCTGGTGCTGCTCATGCATCTTGTCTTTGTCGCCCTTGCCAATGCCCAGCAAGCCATACAAGCCCCAGCCGTTTTCGCGGCGGCGGTCAATGTACGGGCTGACCCACTTCTGCGGGTAGTAGTCGTACTCTTCCTTGTAGTCGTCGGCCAGGGCCGGGTTGGCGCGCATGGCGTCGTGCGCGGCGCAGGCCTTTTCGACCAGCGTGTCGCGCGTGGCGCCTTGCAGCACATAGACCTTCCAGGGCTGGCAGTTGGTGCCCGAAGGCGCACGGCTGGCGACTTCCAGAATGTGCTCAATGTCGGCGCGGGCCACCGGCTGTGCGGTAAACGCCCGCATGGAGCGGCGCGAGCCAATGGCTTCGTCAATAGTGGATGGGGTCATTTCACGGTCTCCAATAGTTGTTTGAGGGGTTCAGGTAATTCCACCGGACGGTGCGTCTGGGCGTCCACATACACATGCACAAAATGCCCTTTGGCGGCACTCAGCTCGCCGGCACCAAACACCGCCAGCTCATAGCGCACACTGCTTTTGCCGATGTTGGCCACCCGCAGACCCACCTCCACTGGCTCCGGAAAAGCCAGCGGTGCAAAGTAATTGCAATGGGTCTCCACCACCAGCCCCACGGTGGCGCCCTGGTGGATATCGAGCACGCCCCGCTCAATCAACCAGGCATTTACGGCGGTATCAAACCAACTGTAATAAACGACGTTGTTGATGTGACCGTAGGCATCGTTGTCCATCCAGCGCGTGGGAATGGTTCGAAACACCCGGTAGGCGCTGCGCGGCTCGGCTTCGGGTCGAATATTGGCAGGGGTTTGCATGCTTCGATTTTGCCAGCCGCCAGACGCTCAAGGCGGTGTGACAGCCTGATGAATTCGATAGTGGTTTTTTCGAAATTAGAACTACCGCACTAAGTTGCTGCATTGCAACAAAAAACCCTTGCATTCGCGGAAACCCTGATTACAATTCCAACCATGCTGCGCTGCAACATGAGCATCAAGGAAGATGCGGAGCTCGCAGATAAAAAGTCCGTTACTTATATTTATTTGGAGAATTCACATGTCCGTATTGACCGTTGAACAAGTTGTAGCCGCTCAAAAAGCCAACATCGAAACCCTGTTTGGCCTGACCAACAAGGCTTTCGAAGGCGTTGAAAAGATCGTTGAACTGAACATGACCGCCTCCAAGGCTGCCCTGTCCGAAGTCGCTGGCCACAGCCAAGCCGTTCTGAGCGTGAAAGACGTGCAAGAGCTGATCGCTCTGCAAAATGGCCTGCTGCAGCCCCTGGCTGAAAAGGCTGCTGCTTACAGCCGTCACCTGTATGACATCGCTTCCAGCACCGGCGCTGAGTTCACCAAGGCTGTTGAAGGCCAAGCTGCTGACGCACAAGCCAAGTTCGCCAACCTGGTGGACAGCGCTGCCAAGAACGCTCCTGCCGGTTCCGAAGCCGCTGTGGCTATTCTGAAGAGCTCCGTTTCCGCTGCCAACAACGCTCTGGAAACTGTGCAAAAGGCTGTGAAGCAAGCCACCGAAGTTGCTGAATCCAACTTCAACGTGATCGCTTCCTCCACTTCCAAGCCTGCTACTTCTTCCAAGAAGCGTTAATTTTTTTGGGGTCGGACACAAAAAAATGATGTTTTTGTGTCGCGACTCTAGAAACCAAGGGAAAACCCTGAGATAATTCATTCATCAGGAACTCTTCGTTTCTACCGGTTGTCTCCTCGGGTCCTTTCGAAACCTTCAGGTTCAGGGATCCCTTCAAGGCCTCGTTGCAAGACGGGGCCTTTTTTTTGCTTGTTCGGGAAAGACCGGCTTAGCGCGTCTTGGCCGCAATCGCGGACTTCAACTGCGGCAAGGCCTGCAACATTGCCTGCCGGCCGGCTTCAATGGAACGCTTACGGGCGCTGAAGTCGGCGCTGGAGACGCCCAACAGCGCCGGTCGCACCACCACATCAGCATCCTTGAGCTCAAACGTGTTGATGCTCTTGCCCATGATGGTGAAGGTCTGCAGCAATATGTCCAGCGTGCCGCTGGCGGCGCTGCCTTCTGGCGGACTGGAAATGTCCACCGCAATCACCAGATCGGCACCCATCTTGCGTGCCGCCCGAACCGGCACCGGCGACACCAAGCCGCCGTCCACATAGTCACGCCCCGAGATTCGCACCGGTTGGAACACCGCCGGCACCGAGCTTGACGCCCGCACCGCCGTGCCGGTGTCACCGCGCTGGAACAGCATGTCCGCTCCGCTATTCAAATCGGTGGCCACAATGCCCAGCGGCAGTGGCATGTTTTCAATCAGGCGCGAATTCACCTGACTGTTGACGTAGCGCGCCAACGCTTCACCGCGCAGCGCACCCCGGGTGAAAATCTGCAGGCTCCAGTCGGCGATGGCGGCCTCCTCCATGGTTTCGGCAACCTGCTGCAACTGCGCACCGTTCTTGCCGCTGGCATAAATCGCGGCCACCAGGCTACCCGCAGAGGTGCCTGCCACCAGGTTCGGTCGAATGCCTGCTTCTTCGAGCACCTGAATCACCCCGACATGCGCAAAGCCGCGCGCCGCGCCACCACCCAGCGCCAAACCAATCCGGGGCGGCACTTTGGCGGCGGGCGTCGCCGGTGGCTGGACCGGTGCCGTGGGCTCAACCGGAGCGGTGGCACAACCCGCCAGAAGCGCAGCAATCAGGGCGGGAAGAATGAGTGGGGCAAAGAGGCGCATGGAAGCCGGAGGAGTGAAAGTGTTTAGATCCGGTATTCTGTCCGCAAAGGCGGGGCACCTGGCCCTCGCCTGCCGACAATTGGAAGGATGATGAAAGTTCTGGGATTTATTGCGGTCTTTGCACTGGCGCTGGTCGCCATCGTTGTGCTGGTGGGCCAACTGGGTTGGTTACGAGGACCCGAGCCATCTGATCTTGGCGTGCAACAAGGCCGCCTCAAAGCGCCTTCCCTGTCACCCAACAGCGTCAGCAGCCAGGCCGACCTGTATCCGGGCCATCCGCAGCAATCCTATGCCCGCATAACGCCCCTGCGTTTTCAGGATACCCCGGACCAGGCAATGCAGCGGCTTGTCAAAGTACTGCAGACCCAGGAGCGCACCGTACTGCTCCAACAAACGCCGGACTACGTCTATGCGCAAAGCCAATCTGCTTTACTGAAGTTCACCGATGACGTGGAGTTCTGGCTCGAGCGCCCCGCAGGCGTTATTCAGGTGCGCTCGGCCAGCCGCCTCGGACGCAGCGACCTGGGCGTTAACCGGGCACGGGTCGAAAGCATAAGGGCCCAGTTCGAAAAGAACTGAGCCCTTGTCTTGTGGACCTGCACTGGCAAAAGCGCAGGGTTGCTTAGCGCATCAACCGGCGGTAGCTTCTTCCGGTTTGGACTTGCCTTCCTTCTTGGGCAGCGGCTGGATGTCGAGCAACACATCGGTCTTGCTTTCGTCCTTGTCGTCCAGATCCACCGTCAGGCGGCCGCCATCGGTCAGGCGTCCAAACAGCAACTCGTCGGCCAGTGCCCGGCGAATCGTGTCCTGAATCAGGCGCTGCATCGGGCGCGCGCCCATCAGCGGATCGAAGCCCTTCTTGGCCAGATGCTTGCGCAGCTTGTCGGTAAAGGTGACGTCGACCTTCTTCTCGGCCAGTTGGGTTTCGAGCTGCAGCAGGAACTTGTCCACCACCCGCAGGATGATGTTTTCGTCCAGCGCCTTGAAGCTCACCAGCGCGTCCAGACGGTTGCGGAACTCCGGCGTAAACAAGCGCTTGATGTCGGCCATTTCATCACCCGCCTCACGCGGGTTGGTGAAGCCGATAGTGGCCTTGTTCATGGTCTCAGCCCCCGCATTGGTCGTCATGATGATGATGACGTTGCGGAAGTCGGCCTTGCGTCCGTTGTTGTCGGTCAGCGTGCCGTGGTCCATCACCTGCAGCAGCACATTGAAGATGTCCGGGTGCGCCTTCTCGATTTCGTCGAGCAGCAGCACGCAATGCGGCTTCTTGGTGATGGCCTCGGTCAGCAGGCCGCCCTGGTCAAAGCCCACATAACCGGGAGGTGCACCAATCAGGCGGCTCACCGCATGGCGCTCCATGTACTCGCTCATGTCGAAGCGAATCAAATCGATCCCCATGATGTAGGCCAGTTGCTTGGCCGCTTCGGTCTTGCCTACGCCGGTGGGGCCGCTGAACAGGAAGGAGCCAATCGGCTTGTCGCCCTTGCCCAGACCCGAGCGCGCCATCTTGACTGCAGAGGCCAGCACATCGATCGCCTTGTCCTGGCCAAACACCACGTTACGCAGATCACGCTCCAGCGTCTTGAGTTTGCCGCGGTCATCGTTGGACACATTGGCCGCAGGAATGCGGGCAATTTTGGCAACGATTTCTTCGATCTCGTTCTTGCTGATGGTCTTCTTGCGCTTGCTGGCCACCAGAATCCGCTGCGCCGCACCGGCTTCGTCAATCACGTCAATCGCCTTGTCGGGCAAATGGCGGTCGTTGATGTACTTGGCGCTCAACTCAGCCGCTGCCTGCAGGGCCGCCACGGCGTACTTCACGTTGTGGTGCTCTTCAAAGCGGGACTTCAAGCCCTTCAAAATCTCAACCGTCTGGTCCACCGTGGGCTCGACCACATCGACCTTCTGGAAGCGCCGCGACAGCGCAGCATCTTTCTCGAAAATGCCTCGGTACTCGGTGAAGGTGGTGGCACCAATGCACTTGAGCTGACCCGAGCTCAGGCCCGGCTTGAGCAGGTTGGATGCGTCCAGCGTGCCGCCGGACGCCGCACCGGCACCGATCAGGGTGTGAATTTCGTCAATGAACAGAATGCCGTTGGGCTTGTCTTTCAGGGCCTTCAGCACGCCCTTGAGGCGCTGCTCAAAGTCGCCACGGTATTTGGTACCGGCCAGCAGTGCGCCCATGTCCAGCGAATAGACCACGGCTTCGGCCAGGATTTCGGGCACATCGTTTTGCGTGATGCGCCAGGCCAATCCTTCAGCAATGGCGGTCTTACCGACACCGGCCTCGCCCACCAGCAGCGGGTTGTTCTTGCGGCGGCGGCACAGGATCTGGATGACCCGCTCGACCTCGTACTCGCGGCCGATCAGCGGATCAATCTTGCCCTCTTTGGCGTGCTGGTTGAGGTTCAGGGTGTACTGTTCCAGCGGAGACGACTTCTCGCTCTTTTCAGTGCCCTCTTCGGTCTCGCTGGGAGCTTCGTTGGACTTGGCAGCCTCGGGCGGATCGCTTTTCTTGATGCCGTGTGCAATGAAATTGACCACGTCCAGCCGGGTCACGCCCTGCTGGTGCAGGTAGTAGACGGCGTGCGAATCTTTTTCGCCAAAAATGGCCACCAGCACATTGGCGCCGGTGACTTCTTTCTTGCCGCTGCCGGTGCTTTGCACATGCATGATGGCGCGCTGAATCACGCGCTGGAAACCCAGCGTGGGCTGCGTGTCCACCTCATCGGTACCCGCGACTTGCGGCGTGTTGTCTTTGATGAAGTTGGCCAGCGACTTGCGCAGATCGTCGATGTTTGCAGAGCAGGCCCGCAGCACCTCGGCGGCACTCGGGTTATCAAGCAAAGCCAACAGCAAATGCTCCACGGTGATGAACTCGTGGCGTTGCTGACGCGCCTCCACAAACGCCATGTGCAGGCTAACTTCCAATTCTTGGGCAATCATGTGATTTCCTTTGCCTTGCGTTGATGATTAACTGTAAACCGTTTTGAACAGCAGATTTGCAAGGTCTGGGGTTCTTCTCAAAATTCAACCGGCTCGGCCAAACATTTCAGCGGATGCCCCGCTTTGTGCGCCGCATCGAGCACTTGATCCACCTTGGTGGCCGCCACGTCTTTCGAATACACACCGCACACGCCTTTTCCGTCCAGATGGATCTTGAGCATGATGGCCGTGGCAGCCTCGAGGTCCTTACCGAAAAATTCCTGAATGACCACCACCACAAACTCCATGGGCGTGTAGTCATCGTTGAGCATGACCACCTGGTACATACCGGGTGGTTTGACTTTGAGCGGGACCCGCTCCAATACGACCGAATCGCTATCGTCCCGGTCGGGCACGCGGGTCGGGTTGGGAGGGGGAGTAACAGGTTTCTTGGTCGCCATGCGTTCAATTCTATCGGTGGCCCAACAAGGCTGCATCACCCCTACGATCTGGTGTCGTTTTGATGACTATCAAGCGCTTGAAATGAAAAAAGCCGCAGAGATTGAGGCTCTGCGGCCACTTTTTTGCCCGCTAATGGGCGGCAGGTTCGGAATCGACCTACATCTGGTCAATCATGACCTGACCAAAGCCGGAGCAACTGACCTGGGTCGCGCCTTCCATCAGGCGGGCAAAGTCGTACGTCACCTTCTTGCTCAGAATGGCTTTTTCCATGGAACGCAACAGCAGGTCGGCGGCTTCCTTCCAGCCCATGTGGCGCAGCATCATTTCGGCCGACAGGATTTCCGAACCCGGGTTGACGTAGTCCTTGCCAGCGTACTTCGGTGCCGTGCCGTGGGTGGCCTCGAAACATGCCACGGAGTCCGACATATTGGCGCCCGGCGCGATGCCGATGCCACCCACCTGCGCCGCCAGCGCGTCGGAGATGTAGTCTCCGTTCAGGTTCAAAGTTGCCAGCACCGAGTACTCGGCCGGGCGGGTCAGAATCTGTTGCAGGAAGGCGTCGGCAATCACGTCCTTGATGATGATGTCGCGGCCGGTCTTGGGGTTCTTCAGGCGGCACCAGGTTCCGCCGTCAATCGGTTGCGCGCCGAACTCGCGCTTGGCCAACGCGTAGCTCCAGTCGCGGAATCCACCTTCGGTGAACTTCATGATGTTGCCCTTGTGGACGATGGTCACGTTGGGGCGGTCGTTATCAATCGCGTACTGGATCGCCTTGCGAATCAGGCGTTCCGTGCCTTCTATCGACACCGGCTTGACGCCAATGCCCGAGGTGTCGGGGAAGCGAATTTTCTTGACGCCCATTTCGTCAATCAAAAACTGGATCAGCTTCTTGGCCTTGTCGCTTTGGGCCTCGTATTCGATGCCGGCGTAAATGTCTTCGGAGTTTTCGCGGAACACCACCATGTTGGTCTTTTCGGGTTCCTTGACCGGAGATGGCACGCCCTTGAAGTACTGCACCGGGCGCAGGCAAACGTAGAGGTCAAGTTCCTGGCGCAGCGCCACATTGAGCGAACGGATGCCACCGCCCACCGGCGTGGTCAGCGGCCCCTTGATGGACACCACGTAATCGCGCAGCACCTCCAGCGTTTCTTCGGGCAGCCAGACATCGGGACCGTAAATGCGCGTGGACTTTTCGCCGGCGTACACCTCCATCCAGTGGATCTTGCGCTGACCGCCATAGGACTTGGCCACCGCCGCGTCCACCACCTTGAGCATGACCGGCGTGATGTCCCTGCCGGTGCCATCGCCTTCAATAAACGGAATGATGGGCTGGTCCGGCACATTCAGCGACATGTCGGCGTTGACGGTGATCTTGGAGCCCCCGGTAGGAACTTGAACGTGCTGGTAAGTGGCCATGAAAAACGGTCTCCGTCAGAAGGTAATCGCGATGTAACCCGCAATTTTAGTGCGCGCGCGTTACGCATGGCTGTCTGAACGCAGAGGAAATGCGCATCCCCCGCTTTGATTCAAAATAGCGGCATGAAAAAACTTCTCACCGCCTGCCTTTCCGCCGTTCTGTGGCTGTGCTCCGCCGCCTACGCGCAGGAAACGCCCCAGACCCAGTTGCAGCGCATCACCCTGACAGCGGGCATTCACCAGATTGATACCCAGGTGGCGCTGACGCCTGAACAACACCAGATCGGCCTGATGTACCGCAGCGAAATGCCGCAGGGCGAAGGCATGATTTTTGTGTTTCAGGCCCCTAGCAAGCAGTGCTTCTGGATGAAGAACACGCTGCTGCCACTGACCGCGGCCTTTATTGCCGACGACGGCACCATCGTGAATCTGGAAGACATGAAGCCGCAAACTACCGACTCGCACTGCTCCGCCAAGCCGGTGCGCTTCGTGCTGGAGATGAACCAGGGATGGTTTGCCAGGAAAGGCATCAAGCCCGGCTTCAAGCTCGCCGGGCGTATCTTCAGCAACTAGCCGAAGACTTTAGGTCGCGATGAGTCGCGCGGCTTCGCGCGCAGCCACCACGCCTTCGTCGGTCGGAATCACCCAGACCTCGACCGCGCTACCCGGCGCGTGAATCGCCATGGCGACATCGCCTGTGGCCTGCTTGTTTAGAGCGGCATCCACCGCAACACCAAGGTAAGCCAGCGCGTTGCACACATCCAAGCGCAATGCCGCATCGTGCTCGCCAATGCCGCCGCTAAAGGCCAGCACATCGAGGCCGCCAATGCAGGCGGTCAGGGCACCGGTTTCGCGCACCACGCGGTGGGTGAACTGGGCAATTGCCTTCTGGGCATTGGCGCTGCCATCGGCGCGCAGCGTGCGCATGTCGGCGGAAATGCCCGACACACCCAACAGCCCGCTTTGCTTATAAAGCAGCTTTTGCAGGCGCTTGTGGTCCCAGCCCTGCTCCAGCAGGTACAGCAGCACGCCCGCGTCGAGCGTGCCGGTGCGGGTGCCCATCATCAAACCGTCAAGTGCCGAAAAGCCCATCGTGGTGGCGCGACTCTTTCCCTCGGTCGCAGCACACAGGCTGGCACCGTTGCCCAGGTGCGCCATCAGCACCCGCCCGTTGGCGCGCGGTGTGTGTTGCAACAGCGATGCCATCACAAACTGGTACGACAGGCCGTGAAAGCCATAGCGGCGAACGCCCTGCGCACTCAACTCCTGTGGCAGCGCAAAGGCGTAGTCCACCTCGGCCAGCGTGGCGTGAAACGCGGTGTCAAAGCAGGCAATCTGGGGCAGTTCAGCAAAAGCCGCACGGAAGGCGCGAATGCCCTCCACGTTGTGCGGTTGGTGCAATGGTGCCAGTGAGTTCAAGCTGGAGAGGTTTTCCAGCACGGTGTCGTCCACCACCACACTGGCGCGGTAAATCTGGCCGCCATGCACCACGCGGTGCGCTACGGCTTCGATGCTGGGCACGCCGGGTAGCGTGGCCAACAAGTCGCGCAGACTGCGCAGGGCCTGGGCAAACGAGTCGCCACCACTACCGTCCACCGGCAGCGCCTGTTGCTGAGCCTTGCCCTGAAAGCGCCAGCCCATGACCGGCTTGCCACCGGGCTCCAGGCCTTCAATGTTGCCGCTCAGCACGCTGGCTTGCACCTGGCCGGCGGCCAGCGGGTGCATGGAAAACTTGAGCGAGGATGAACCCGCGTTGACCGCAAGAATGGCCATAAAAACTCCGGATCGGTGAGGCTGGTTTCAGTTCTGACGGGGACGGTTGCGGCGCGCATCGTGCGCGGCCAGCATGGCCAGCAAGGCCGAAGCCACCCGGTTCATCGGGCCATCGGCACGGCTGGTCAGGGCAATCGGCACGCGTGCACCCAGCACCAGACCCGAGCCGGACGCACCAGCCAGGTACTCCAACTGCTTGGCCAGCATATTGCCGCTCTCCAGATCCGGCACCGCCAGAATGTCGGCATCGCCCGACACGCTCGACACAATGCCCTTGATCTTGGCCGCGTTGCTGGAAATGGCGTTGTCAAAGGCCAGCGGGCCGTCCAGCACGCCACCCTTGATCTGACCGCGCTCGGCCATCTTGCACAAGGCGGCCGCGTCCACGGTGGAAGGAATATCGGGGTTCACGGTCTCCACCGCCGACAGAATCGCCACCTTGGGTACGGACACGCCCAGCACCCGCGCGAAGTCGATGGCGTTCTGGATGATGTCCACCTTCTCCTTGAGCGTGGGGCTGATGTTGAGCGCGGCGTCGGTAATCAGCAGCGGCTTGGAGTTCAGCGGCACGTCGAAACGGAACACATGCGACATGCGACGACCGGTGCGCAGACCAGGGCGCTTGAGCACCGCGTGAATCAGTTCGTCGGTGTGCAGGCTGCCCTTCATCAGCACCTCGACGTCACCGCGCGCGGCGAGGTCAGCGGCCTGCTCGGCGGCTTCGTGGCTGTGGGCCACGTTGACAATTTCTGCCCCGGCCAGGTCCAGCCCATGCTGCTCGGCCACCAGGCGAATACGGGATTCAGGCCCGATGAGCACCGGAATGATCAGCCCGTGGCGTGCCGCATCGAGCGCACCCGAGAGCGACTCCACGTCACAGGGATGCACCACCGCGCAACGCACTGCTTCCAGCCCGGCGCCCTTGGCCAACAGGTCCTTGAAGCGGGCTTCGGGGTCAAACAACTGAATGCGCGGCGCATTGATCTTGGGCAGTCGCACCTTTTGCGTAGGTGCCTTGACGCCCGCAGTGCCGCGCAACACCAGTTCACCGCGCTGGTTGACCACGGTGCAGTCAAACTCCACCCGCTTGTGCTCCGGCTCCATCCGGGTCACGGTAGCGGTCACCACCAGCGTGTCACCGACGCGCACCGGCTTGACGAAGTACAGCACCTGGTCCTGATAGACCGTTCCCGCACCGGGAAACTGGTTACCCAGCAGGGCGGAAATCAGGGCGCCGCCCCACATGCCATGGGCCACCACGCCGTGAAACGGGGTGTGGTCGGCAAATTCTTCGTCGAGATGGGAGGGGTTGGTGTCGCCGGAAACTGCCGCAAACGCATGAATGTCTTCCAGTGTCAGCGTACGGATCAGGCGGGCATTTTGGCCCACGCTGATTTCTTCGTAGGTGACGTTTTCAATGAACTCCGTGTCTGTCATGATGACCCTGCTCTGTATGTAATGAAGGGGCGTTACCGGTGGCCCGCCCTGATAGCCAATGATACAAGGGTAAACCCTAGGCTACGTGGTCGTTACGCGCCACGCGGTGCAATCTTGATCTGCATCAGGAAATATACGTCTTTAAGCGAACCTAAGCGGGCGTTCAAGCCAGCATGTCCTCAAGCCCCGCCGCCAGTTCGTGAACCGGTGGCAATTCCTGCAAGGTCAATTCAGCGTTGGCGCCCAACTTGCGCGCAATCTCTGCTGGAAAGCTTGCGTCACCGGTGCTCGCACTGGTTCGCGCAATCGCGTGGCGCGCCACCCAGGTGCCCAGGTGCACACACGCCGCTGCCGGCAAGAACTCTTTCGCAGCCAGCGGATCGGGCACACAGCGCAGGGCCTCCACGATGGGCTGCGGAAAATTCCACATCTTTGCCAGTTCCGCCGCCACTTCGCCGTTGTGAAAACCCAGCGTGGCTTTCTCGTGTGCGGCCCTTCCGGCATCGAGTACCGGTACCGCCTTGTCCAGCGGCTGCACCTCTTGCGGTGCAGCCACGTGCATCTGCAATTGCCCCAGCCCGTGCATCAGGCCCACGGTAAACACCAGATCGGCGTTCAGTGCCAGCTTGCCGGCCAGCCAGCGCGCGCTGCTGGCGGTGTACAGGTTGTAGAGCCAGAACTGCTTGAGGTCCATGCCCTTGGTGTTGCGAAACGCCGCCGACATACCGTTGCCCAGCACCAGGTTGCGCACCATCACGAAGCCCAGCATCTGCAGCGCCTCGTCCACGGTGCCGATACTGCGCGACAGGTGGAAGTAGGCCGAATTGGCCAGCCGCAGCAGCTTGGCGGTGAGCGCAGGGTCAGCCGAAATCTGCTCGGCAATCACGGTGAAAGAGACGTCTTCGTCGCTAAAACTGGCAATCAGCTTTTGGACAACGGCCGGAACGGTGGGCAATTTGTGCGGCTGGTCGAGAAGGCTCTTGATGTCCATGGGGCGGCGCTCCGAGTCGGTTGATTTGAGAGACTAGTCTAGCGTCAGCTTGTTGCGAAAGCCTTGTTGCAGATCACCATGGCGACAAACATTCGTGCTAACGTGGACACAACATAAAGAGCAAAGAGGAAACCGCCATGGCCACACGCAGCCGCCCTGAGACCGAGCCCGCCACCGCAGCGCCTGCCACCGATGAACTCCGCACCTATTTGGCTGACGCTGCCCAGCGTGGCGCGCTGTTTATGGAAGCCTTGCTCGACCGCGGCAACGCCTACCGCGAGCACATCGACCAGGGCACACCGCCCCTCCTGAAGTTTGAACACGAACTGGTGCTCGATGGCGCGACGCTCCCCGAACCCTGCAACTACGCCCTGCTCCGCTTGGTTCCGCCCAAAGGCATGGTGGTGCACAACGACGCGCGGCCTCTGGTGGTGGTGGACCCGCGTGCGGGACATGGCCCCGGCATTGGTGGCTTCAAGCACGACTCGGAAGTGGGCGTTGCCATGCGGGCCGGTCACCCGGTGTACTTCGTCACCTTCCGGCCGCAACCGGAAGAAGGCCAGACCCTGTTTAGCGTGATGCACGCCGAAGCCCGCTTTCTGGAAACAGTGATCGCGCGCCACCCGCAGTGCGCGGCCAAGCCGGTAGTGATTGGCAACTGCCAGGCCGGCTGGGCCATGATGGCGCTCAACGCCACCCGGCCCGAACTGTTCGGCCCGCTGATGGTGGTGGGCGCGCCCCTGTCTTACTGGGCCGGCAGTTCCACCCTCAACCCGATGCGCTATTCGGGCGCTGCCATGGGTGGCTCGTGGCTGGCATCCTTCACCTCCGACATCGCGGCCGACCGCTTTGACGGCGCCTACCTGGTGGAAAACTTTGAGAAACTGAACCCGGCCAACACGCTCTGGAGCCGCTACTACAAGCTGTGGTCCAACGTGGACACCGAGGCCGAGCGCTTTCTGGAGTTCGAGCGCTGGTGGGGCGGCTACTTCCGCATGACCGGCAGCGAGATTGAAACCATTGTCGAGAACCTGTTTGTCGGCAATCGGTTGGCGCGCGGCGAAGTCAAGGACGGCGACACCGCCATCAACCTGCGCAATATCACCGCGCCGGTGGTGGTGTTTGCATCCCACGGCGACAACATCACCCCCGTGCCACAGGCCCTCGACTGGATCATTGACACCTGGGGCAACGAGCGCGCCATTGCCGCCGCCGGTCGCACCATCGTTTATGTGCTGCACGAAAGCGTGGGCCATCTGGGCATTTTTGTGGGCGGTGAAATTGCGCGCAAGGAACACGACCAACTGGTGGCTTCGCTCGACGTCATCGAAAGTCTGCCACCGGGCCTCTACGAGATGAAGGTCAAGGCCAAGGCCGGGCTGGAAACCCAGCGCTGGGACCAGTTGGAACCCGGCGACTACACCGTGCAGTACGAGCACCGCACCATGAAGGACATCCTGGCACTGAACCCCGAAGGACGCGAGGAAGAAACCATCTTCTCCACCATCGCCAAGGTGTCCGAGCTCAACGCCAGCCTGTACAAGACCTGGGTCCGGCCCTGGGTCAAGCTGTTCGCCACCCGCGAAGCCGGAGATGCCATGGGCAAGATGCACAGCCTGCGCATGCAACGCGCGCTGGTGTCCGACGCCATGCCAGGCGCCAGCATGATTCGCGAGTGGGCGAACAACGCACGTGAGCACCGCGAAACGCTGGGCGCTGACAACGCTTGGTTGCAAATGGAAAAGCAGTGGGACACATTTCTCACCGACAGCCTGAACCAGTTCCGCGACTGGCGCGACCAGCAGTCGGTGGAGTTGGCCCGTAACCTGTACGGCAGCAATGGACTGGGCTTCTGGTTCAAGCCCGACACCCCCGACGCCGAGGCCGCCGAACAACGCGCCGAGGCTGACATTGCCAAGGCGCGCACCGACGTCTTGAAAACCATCACCCAGGGTGGCGTAGCCGAGGCGGTGTGCCGCATCGTCATGGCCGGCATGGTGTCGATTGGCGCGTTTGAGCGCCGCAGCCTGCGCCTGGCCCGCCTGTTGGCGCAACTGCCGCCCGACGCCCGCAGCCTGATTCCGGCGCAGGTGAACTGGGTTCAGATGCTGAAAGTCCAAGCCCGCGTCACCGCGGTGGCACCGGTGGAAGCCTTGAACGCGTTGGAGGTTTTGCTACCCGACACCCAGCGCCGGGAACTGGCGCTGGCCTTGTCGGCTGCGGTAATGATGATTGAGCCGACGCTGGCCAACCCGCGCTCGGAAATCATCGAATTCCTGATTGATACCCTGGGCGTGGACCCCGAACGCGTGATCGGGCTGGCCAAGGTGATTACCGATTCGGTGGAGGCTGCTCCCAAGGCGGCCCAGAAAGCTCCCGCCCAAAGGGCTGCTGCGAAAAAGGCCCCGGCAAAAAAGGTACCTGCAAAGCCTGTACCCAAGGCCAAGGCCGCAGCGCCTGCAACACGCAAACGCAGTTAATTCAAGAAACCAACGCGGGCTTCAGGGTTCCGAGACCCGCACCCCGGCTTGGCGCAGGTAGGCTTGCACCTCTTTGCTCACCGGCCCGAGCGCGCGGGCTTTTTCGAGCATGTCGGACGCCTGGGCGGTTTGGCCCAAAGCGGCCAGCGAAACGGCTGAGCCCAGCAACCAACGTTGCTCGTTGGGGCGCAGTTGCAGCGCCGACGCATAGGCGTTCACGCTGTCCTGGTGCCGCCCGAGGCGCTGGGCCGCGTTGCCCCGCATCGCCCAGATATCGGCCTCCCGCCCCAGTTGAGGCTCCATGCGTGTCAGCGCATCCACCGCCGCAGCGGGACGGCCATCGGCCAGATGCATACGCCCCAATTCACGGGCCAACGAGGCCAACAGTTGCGTTTGCGCCGTGGAAGGTGACGCCGCCGCATTGCGCTCCACCACGCCAATGGCACCCTGCAGGAGTTCCACCGCCGCATCGTGCGAGCCCGCGTTCCACAAAGCCTGCGCCTGCGCCAGCGCATCGCGACCGGCCTGAATTTGGCGCACTGCCGGGCTGACGGGTTCGGGCGACGCGGTCACTGCGCTGACTACCGCCGGGGCGGTTTTTGCAACCGGTGCCGGAACCACCGCTGCGGGTGCGGGCATAACCGCGGTCACCGCAACTTCTTTCATCAGTGCTTTGGCGGGTTCCTTGGCGACGACTTTGCTGTCTTTTGCTGCGGGAACTTCCTTCAGAGCCACGGCCGGGGCGCTTTTTTCCACTTCTATAGCAATGGGTTTTGCCGGCTCTTTGGCAACCAATTTGGCCGTTTCCTTACCTACCGGCGCAGCGGCCACAACCGGCGTGGTCGGCGCGGGCACAGGCATCAGGGATGGCGCCGCCGCCATCGGCGCACTGTTGGCCGGCGCGCTGCTTGCACTAGGTCCGCTCCACCACCACGCTGCGCCCCCTGCCAGCAGCACGACGCCAGCAATGGCCAGCGGCATCCAGGCCCGCGCCGCACGGGGCTGGGCGGACGAATGGTGGGTACCACTGCGCAACGGCAAGGCGCCCGCGGTGGGGGTTTTCACGCTGTCGCTTGCCCCTTCACGCTGGTCCAGGTCGCGCAGCATTTTGTTAATGACGCTCACATCAAACTCCCATTGGCATTGCGCAGGCGCCCCGGTCGGCGCAACCAGGCGGCCCGCAAGCGGGCCCACCAGGACCCGGGCTGCTTCAGTCCCGGCGTATCGGCAATCGCCAAGAGCACATGGGCCGCGCTGATTTCCTGGCTTCCTTCGCCGTAGGCCAGCATCAGGCACTTGTGGGCCAGCACGTTGATCAAGCGGGGCACACCGCCGCTGGCCTTGGCTATTGCCTCGGCCGCCTCGGCGGTAAACAGGTCGGTGTTCACCGAGTCACTGAGCGCCGCGGTGCGCAGGCGGTGCGCCAGGTACACCGGCACCCGGTCCAGATGCATCGGACCCAAATACTCGCTAAAGGTAATGCGCTGCAGCAGTTGGCGAATTTCGGGACGGTCCAGCTTGGCGTCCAGGTCAGGTTGGCCGAGTAACACGATCTGCAGCAACTTGCGCTTTTCGGTTTCCAGGTTGGAGAGCAGCCGCAGACTCTCCACCGTACGCACCGGAATCGCTTGCGCCTCGTCGATGCACACCACCACCCGCTTGCCTTTTCGGGCGGCATTGACCAAACAGGCGCCTATGCCATTCATGATCTGGTGGCGCTGGACCGGGTGCTGAATTGGCACGCCCAGTTCATCGGCCAGCGACAACAGCAAATCGTCGGGCCCCATGTCGGGGTTGGGAATGTAGGCGGTAACGAACTCACCTTGCAGGGTTTTAAGCAGTTGCCGGCACAGTACGGTCTTGCCGCAGCCGAGCTCGCCAACCACCTTGAGAAAGCCCTCGCCACTGCGCAGGGCCACCAGCAACATATTGAGCGAGGCCTGCGCGCCCTCGTGGGGATAGTAAAAGTCGGTATCCGGCGTAATGGAAAAAGGCGCTTCCCGTAGCGAAAAATGCCCGAGATACATTACTTTGCGGTGCCGCCGTCCAACTGAATCACCCGGGCACGGGCTTCGTCCATGTCATCCAGCGCGAGGCGCGCCTTGCGGCTTTGCTCTTCCCAATCCGCCGCGCTGCGGATGATGGTCGGCTTGATCAGCACAATCACCTCGCGCTTGCGTCCGGCTGCAGCCTTGTTGCCAAACAGCGGTGCAAAGATGCTGCCGGTGGTGCCGGGAATGCCCGACACATTGCGGCTGGAATCCATCTGCATCAGGCCGCCAATGGCCACAATGCGGCCGTCCTGAATGCGCACCAGCGTATCGGTTTCGTTCACCGCACTGGAGGCCAGCGGGAGCTTATAGGAGCCTACCGAGCCCAAATCAATTTGCTTGGACACTTCGGTCACCGAGGTCACTGCCGGATGCACATGCAAGGTGATGTTCACCGCATCGTCCACCTGCGGCGTCACGTCCAGCGAAATGCCGGAGAAGAACGGCGTCAGCGTGATGGACGGCAACGTGGTCGTGGTGCCGGTACTGCTGCTGGAACTGCTGGTGTTGGAGCCGCCCGAAACACCCGTCACAAAGAAGGAATCATTACCCACCTTGAGCACGGCCTTCTGGTTGTTTAGCGTGGCCACACGCGGGCTGGACAAGGTCTGCACATCACCCTGGGTTTCCAGGAAACCCAGCACCGCACCGAAATTACTGGTCTTTAGCGCCAGACCAAACAAGCCGCCACCGGTCGCAATCGCCGGGGACGACACCACGCCGTTGACCACGGTCGAGCCGGCAATCAGCGACGGGTCGGTGTAATTGACACCATTGCCCAGCAGACCCACGGCCAGCGCGCCATCGGCGCCCGAGGCCAGCGCGCCCCAGTTCACACCACTTTGAAAGCCGTCACGCAATTCGACTTCGACCACTTTGGCCTCCAGCATGACCTGGCGTTCGACGGCAATTTGCGCGGCCTTCAGGAATTTTTCGACCTGTCGCAGTTCCTCGGGCATGGCACGCACGGCCATGATGCCCGCGTGCGGGCTGGGGATCACGTTGCGGCCTTCACCGCTGCCCACAATGCCTTTGACCGCACCGGCCAGTTCGGTCCAGAAGTCGGTCTTGTTGCTGGTGGAGACCTTGCTGCTCTCGGCCTGCTGGCTGGTGCCTCCGCCCGTGCCACCCGCTGCGGTGGAGCCACCCGTGCCGCCCGAACTCATTTGCGTGCCACCGGCCGACACGCGGATTTCGCTGGTGCCGGTGCGCGGCGCATTGGGATAGTTCACTGTAAAGATGCGGGTCTGCAGCGTGGGCGCATAGACGGTGATGCGGCGGCCTTCGATTTTGAAATCGTAGCCATACACGTCACGAATCGACTCCAGCGCTTCGGTCACGGTCACACCACGCAAGGTGACCGACAGCGTGCCGCTGACATCGGGATGCATCAGCATGCTGTAGCGGGTGTCCGCCACGATGGCCAAAAACACTTCGCGCGCCGGTGCGTTATTGACCAGCAAATCCAGACGCGCCTCGGGCGCGGGCTTGACGGGTGCCGGCGCCGGTTCGGCCAGCGCTTCGGTCACCTGGGCGGGAACGGCTGCGGGCGCCTTGGCCGGTGCGGCAGCCGGCAAATCGGCACGCATGGCCGCGCCCACATCGGGGGTGCGCAACACATGCTCACTGGCGCAACCGCCCAACAGTCCCAAAGAGAGCAGACTGGCAACAAGAACGGAATGGGAAAAAAGTTGGGTCATGGAGTGGACCTTTCGGTAGAGGTACGGCGCTCGATGCCGGTGAATCGTTGTAGCTTGCGTAGTTCTTTGCCATTGCGCAGCCAGACTTCGGTTTCGCTCACGCGTTCCAGGGTGTAGGGGCCAATCTTCTGGCCGGCTGCGTACAGACGGGTGCCCACCACCAGGTAGGCCTTGCCATCGCGCAGCAGAACGGCGGCACTGTCAATCTCCGGCACCGCCGCTTGACCGGGCTTGCCTGCTTGCGCTGCGGGCGCGGCCTGGGCGCGTGCCGGTGGCTGGGTCGGGTCGCGTTCCTGCGCTTGTGCCGAAAAAGCCAGCAATACAGAGGTAGTCAATACAGCGAAAACAGACCAAACCGTGCGCATCAAAGTTGTACTCCCACGGCGTACACGCGCAGCGTCAACTCATTGCTGCCGCGCTTTTCAGACTTGAGTTCCATGGCCCCCCAACGCAGACCGGGCAGCGTGGTTTCCAGCGCCTGCACATAGCGCACCAGTTCGGCATACGGCCCTGCAACCCGGATTTCCAGACCACGCTTGGTCATGCCGGGCGGCAAACCGGCTCCGGCGCTCGCACCGGCTTCCGCCTTCACCGTGTCCAGACTCAGCAGGGTCAGGCCTTCCTGACGGCGCAGCAGGCGTTGCAATACGGCCTCCAGCGCCGGGCCCTTTTGTCCGCTCGGTGCCGCTTTGGTCAGCTCCGCATCCAGGACTTCAATCTCCTTGTGCAGGGCCTGCAAATCGTCACGCACTTGACGCGACGGGTCCACCCGCACACCCGCCAGCCGCAACTCACTGCGCAGACGGTCCAATTCACCGCTCTGCGCAGCAAAGCGTTGGATCAGCAAGCGGTGCCCGGCCGTTGCCGGCGTAAACCAGATAAAGTCTGCCGCTGCCAGCACGCAGACAAAGATCGACAAAAACAGGAACAGGCGCTCACGCAGACTCAGCGCATCGACCCGCTCCAAAAGCGTACGCCACTGTTCTTTCATGGCTTACCTCCTGGGGCGATCATTGACGGGGCCGAGGCGCCCGCTGCTGGGGCTGCCGCAACCGGCGCCAGACTCAACAAAGAAAATGACCAGGTTGCCGGGCCACTGCTCGGCGCCTTGGCGGGCGCGCCCTTGGTGTCCGTCACGAGGTTAACGGCCACCGTATCCAGTGACAGTCCACGCATCAGCGCGTTCTGCCCCAGGCGCCCCACCCATTCGTTCAGGCTCGATGGCTCCAGTGTGAAACCCTTCACTTCAAAGGCATTGCTGTCCGCTTTGATCGCTGTAACCCAGGTGTCGGACGGAATACTGCGCGCCAGCAACTGCAGGCGGTCTGAATGTCCGGCGCCGGACTGGTACATGCCTTCCTGTACCAGCTTGAGCATCTTTCCGCGCTGTTGCAACAACGCGCGCTGGTCATCGAGTTCCCGCAACAAGGCCGGGTCCACCGGAGACGCCGCCGCGCGACCCAATTGAATGACGGCCTGCAGGTTCTTAATTTCGTTGGCCTGCGAATCCAGCGTGAGGCGGTAGGTCTGCGCCGACTGGCCCAGACTCCACATCCAGAATCCGCCAATACCCACCATCAGCACCAGACTGACCGCCAGGTACAAGAACAGGGTCGACGCTGGAAACCGCTGCCGTTGTGGCTCGGTAACGCTGGTGCACAAATTGATTTGCTGGGGCATGGTTGGCGTCAGCTCCCCTCACCAGTGCGGAACAGCAGGCCCAGCAAGGGCAGACACTGCAAGCCTTCCAGAGCGCCAAGCGTGGGCACGCCCTCAAACAGGTTGGCCGGGTCAAACGGGAGCACCGCATGCCCCAAACCGCGCGTCAACCATTCAGCCAATTCCTCGGATCGCAGCCCGGCGTACACGCCCAAGCCTGCCATGGGCAAATTGGTCCAGGTCCGGTCCCACAAATCCATCGAGCGTTGCACTTCCACCAGAAAGCGCTGCGCCCGGTCGTTGCCACCGGCACTGGCGTCCTCGGTACCAAAGTGCGCTGCGGCCCCCCCGTAATCGGGAACATATTCGTCCACCGGCGTGTAGGCGTCCACCGCAGGCGAAGCTTCCAGGCCACCGTCCCATTGCATGGTCAGGAAATCGGATGGCAGGTCAAGCCGGCGGCTGTAATAAAGCTCTTCGTTGGCGGTAATGGTCAGCAAGGCCTGACGCTCGTTGACCAACATCAGCAAAGCCGTTGCGCGTGTGCCAAAACCGTTGGCCTTGGCCCAGGCCGACTGCAGATTGCGCTGGGCCATTTCCTGCACGTCGATGACGCGGCAGGACCACTCCATCTCGTCGGCCAGTTGCTGCACATTGCGCACCATGGTGTTAGCGGCCGCCACCACAAACAATTGCCCCGCACTGCGGTCCTGGCCGTCGCCCACGCGCAGCACGTCCAGGGTCAGGTCGTCGATGTGCATATCCACCATGTCGCGAATCTGGTAGCGCACCGCCGATCGCAACTCTTCTGGCGGCACTGCGGGCGCAGGAATCTGCAGCAACATGCTTTGCTCAAGGCCCAGCATGGCCACGACGTTACGTGCACCCAGGCCCTGGCCGATAAGGCGATCTGCAAAGTCTTTGGGAGATTCGGTGCCCGCGTGTTCCACACCCATGCGCAGCACCTTGAAGGTTGCCCCGTCCTGCGACGCTTCAACGTACGCCAACGACTGCCCGTTCCAGGAAACAATGAGCTGGTCTTGAGAGCCGGTACGTTTCCAGGGCCATTGCATGTTCAGGCTTTACCTCGGATGCAGAGTGTGTTCGGAGTATTTGTGTGGTTAAAAAGTTCGCGCGTGTACTTTCCAACTGCTCGCATAATAATAGCTATTCGCCCCTGTCCGGCGCTCACTCGCGCGCTTTTTGGCACTTGCACCACACATTGTGGGGTTCAAGCGCTACTCCCCCATGTAAGTCACGGCGATGGCTAGACATCGGAGGGCAGTTTCTGCCCCGAACACCAGGCCTGCCACATACGCCGAAGCAGCGCCTCCAGGTCGCGGGTAAATTGACCGGCATCCCGCAAGGGGCTAGCAGCAACCCGGTCACGCAGTTGTGCGCGCATAGCCGCCAGATGCTCTACATCTCCTGCCAAATGAATAGCCCCCTGAACAAAGGCATCCGCATTCTCAAATGCCAGTGTTTGCGCCAGACCGATATTGGCCAGCGCCGACACCGATTGCCGCGACACCACCGTGTCGCCAGCAATCGTCACCACCGGCACGCCCATCCACAAGGCTTCCAGCGTGGTCATACCGCCGTTGAAGGGAAAGGTGTCCAGGGCAATGTCCACCTCGCCGTACTCGTTGAGCATCTCCAGGTGGCTCGAGCCTTCGCGCAGGTCGAGCCGGTCGGCCGCAATACCCTGGGCTGCAAACCGCTCCAGCAAGCGGCGCCGGATGGCCGGCTCGGAAAGCGCCCCGCTCTTGATCACCATGCGGCTATCCGACACTCCGCGCAACACGCGGCACCAGAGGTTTACGGTCTCGTCGGTCAGTTTGGGCAGGCGGTTGAAAGAGCCAAAGGTGATATGGCCGTTCTTCTGCACCGGTAGCGGCGGAACATCGGGCGCATAGTCGGGCGCGCCGTAGCAAAACCGCGTGTGTGGCAAGTGCACCGGAATCTCGGTAAACAGTTGCCCGCTGCCTGGGGGCGAAGTGGCCGGGTCGGTAATGAAGTAGTCGATGCTCGACATGCCGGTCGAGTGAAAGTAGCCAATCCACTCCACCTGCACCGGTGCGGGTTTGCGCGCAAAGGCCAGCAATCGGTGAAAGGCGGTGTGGCCCGACAGGTCCACCAGAATGTCGATCTCGGCCTTGCGGACCAGTTCCACAACTTCTTCGTCCGACAGGTAAAAAATGTCGTCCCAGGTGTCGGCGGCGCTACGCAATTCGGGCAGCACATCCTCGGGCCGGATCACCATCGAATAGCAATGAATGGAGACCTCTCGCTTGTTGTGGTTCAGCAGAATGTCGCGCAGCAAGAAACCCACCGGGTGCCGCGTAAAGTCACCCGACACATAGCCTATGCGTAAGGGCCGCTCCGGGTCACGGTTGCGTGCCGAGAAGTCGAGCGCTTGCTGCAGGGGCGCTGCAAACCGTTCCGCCCAGGCCCGATGCCGCTCAAACATCTGCTCCCGCCCGATACCGTGCAAGTTGTTGTACTCAAACAGAATGTTGGAGCCCATCGCCACCTGCGACGGATCGCGCTCCACTACCTTTTCATACAACTTGGCTGCTGCGGCTGAGTCGCCGCCATTGCTCAGGCACGAGCCCAGCGTAATCAGCGCGGTAAGGTTGTCGGGTTGGCGCTCCAGAATGCGATGGCAGAGCTTTTCGGCTTCTTCGAGTTGCCCCGATGCCTGGTAAGCCGAGGCCAGCATGCCCAGGTTCTGCACACTGTCGCCCCGCTCTTCCAGACGCCGCTTGAGGTAGCCAATCGCCTGGGCCAGGTCTTCCTTGGAACCCAGCAGCGACGACAGATTGAAGTGCGCCTCGGCGTAATGCGGCTGCAACTCCAGCGCGCGCTGGTACTGCTTGAT
>ERZ1034361.220-NODE-220-length-41770-cov-4.163001_pt1 | contig 41770 bp, 35 predicted proteins | sample MGYA00520617_ERZ1034361 | MGnify/ENA primary metagenome ERZ1034361 (study PRJEB33736, sample SAMEA104284507) | Azolla filiculoides | biome: Urban; feature: Water surface; material: Ditch water | place: Netherlands | collected 2015-10-28 | depth 0-0.1 m ...
CAATTTTATAAACTTCTTATTTCCGGTAATTCTGATTCCTTTTTACATTAGTGTATTCGGAATTACTAATTACGGATTAATAGCGATTTGTATTTCCTTGATTAATTATATTGCTGTCATTAACGATTATTCTTGGAGCATTTTGGGCCCTGTAAAAATTGGTCAGATTGGCGAAAACACCTCAGCACTTAACCACTATATTTCAACTGTAATCAATACAAAATTAGTCCTGCTTATTCCCTCCTTTGTATTGCTTTTTCTTTTTATACAAATGTATAGCGGCATACATTCAAACGCCGTTTTATGTTTGTCTTTATTTGTAATGCTCTTTTCGAGGTCTCAAAACTCCCATTGGATATTTATCGGGTTAAATAAAGTCAATGTCTATTTTATAATCAATTCTGTTTTTAAAATCAGTACAATCGTTACTGTGTTGTTATTCATCAAGCAACGGGAATCCTTTCAGTTTCTGTTTTTTATACTGGGTTTTTTTGATAGTATGATTTTTATCTTTTCGCTTTTATATTTATATCTAAAATGCGATTACAGCTATACTTTTACACCTTTTAAAAACATCTTTCAAGAGTTACAAAATGGGTTCAAAATGTTTTTAACAAACCTTACTATTTGCTCTATATTAAATTCGGGAACACTAATTTTAGGTTTGTTTTTTGAATCTAAAATTATTGGAATTTACAGTGTTGCAGAGAAAATAATTATGCTTTGTAAGCATACAATTGGCGTTTTATTTCAAGGCGTTTTTCCAAAAATATGCAAATTGGGAATCGCCAATATCAAAGAATTAAACCACAATTTACGCTTGATATTCAAGTCTTATTTGGTTTTATATTCCTTTGGAACATTAATTTTAATCTTTTTTTCAAAACAAATAATTCCATTTTTAAGCAGTGAAAATATCGAAGAATCCAGTAGATATTTGGTACTTCTTTCCCCTATTCCGTTAATTGCTTCTTTAAATCAATCGGCATATATGTCGTTGGTGCTTCACGAAAAAAAGAATATTTATTTCTCCGGCTACTTCATTGGTTTACTCCTAAATATTATTCTTTCGTTTACACTGACATATTTTTTTCAGGTCGAAGGAATGATTGCCACACTGATACTTACAGAACTTTTTATAACGCTATTCTTAAATTACAATACCTTAACCCATAAATATTTAAATTTTTTCAACCGCTATGATTAAAGTAGGATTTCTTGTTTCATATGATTTCAAATATTTATACCAATCTATTCCGTTAGTTTATAATGATGCGGATTTGATTGTGCTTGCTGTTGATAAAGAAAGACTGACTTGGAGTGGAAATCCGCTTGTTATTGATCCGGATTTTTTTGAATGGGTTCAAAAGTTTGATGTTTTAAAAAAAATAGTGATTTATGAAGACTCTTTTTTTGTCCCTGAAAATACTCCCGCTCAAAACGACACCCGAGAACGAAATCTTCTGGCAAAAGCTATGGGCGAAGGTGGATGGCACATTCAGATTGATAGTGATGAGTATTTTAATGACTTCAAAAGTTTTACTGGTTTTCTAAAAGAAAGAAATAATCTATTACAAAATCCCGAAGCAAATCCTGTTGAAATTCACGTGCAATGGATCACTTTATTTAAAAAAGTTGAAGGTGGTTTTCTCTATGTAAAAGACTCTTTAGATACTATTGAAGTTGCTACAAACGTGCCAAAATACAAATACATGAGGGCCACAAGGCATTCGAAAAAAATAATAACAAAATACATTTTATTGCATCAATCGTGGGCCAGAGATGATGATGAAATTTATACTAAAATAACCAATTGGTCTCATCGGGATGATTCTGATAATTTGGCATTTTTTGAATTTTGGAAAAAAATAAATCTGACGAATTATAAAGAATTTACGAATCTACATGAAAATGATCCCACAAAATGGAATTCTCTGGGTTTTATAGCTGAAGATGAAATTTATTCGCTAAAGCTTACTATCAGTGCTTTCGACTTATTTAAATTAAAATTAAAGAAGAAACTCATTCAATTTATTAGAGAAAAACTACCCGTTAGTCTTCAAAATAATATTCGAGATTTGTTTAAAAAACTGATAAAATGAGAACAGAAACTAAAACGAATTACATTCTAATTGTACTGCTGTATCTTTTTGCTTTGTCAACAGTATTGTACTCTTTTGAAGCCATTCAGTCTGTTGTAATGATTCTTAGCAGTGTTTTTATGATACTGCAATTTCGGTCCGGAAAACCTTTTTTTACGACTAAAACAGCCCCTTTTTTACTATCATTTATTATCATATGTAGTATTGGACTTTGGTATTTTAGCGCTAAAAGTGTGCAGCTAATTGCCAATAACCTACTGCTCTTTGTCGTGCCATTATTCAGTATTTATCTGTATCAGTCCAAACGCTTTCTGGAAAACAAAAAAAATATTCTGCTGACCTATTGTTTTGCTGTTGGTTTACTCTGTGTGTATATTGTTGGGTATTATATCAAAGACATTCCAAATCATCAATTCAACTGGTATTTCGCGCGATTTAATATAGAAAACCACCTTCATTTTCACGGAACCTACCTCAGCCTTTGGATGGGCGTAGCGGTATTGTTTGTAATGGATTTTTTAGTGAAACGAGACGAATCCAAAACCTATCTCAATTATAGTGTAGCAGTTTTGATGGTTCTATTAATTGCCGGATTAATCATTATAAACTCTCGAATGGTTTTGTATTCGGTTCTTTTTTTGAGCGTGCTCAACTATTATTTTTATTACTATAAAACCAATTTTGGGAGCAAAAAAAAGACTTTCCTGTACTTGATTGCCTTGGTGTGTTTGATTCTTTTTCTATCCCAACGCTACATTGCAGATATTGAATTTCTATATAAAAATGCTGTTTCAAATTCCTCGAGATATACCATTTGTTACTGTTCCTTACAAACCATTTTTGACTCCTTTTTTCTAGGTATGGACCCAAGTATCATTCAAAATAAACTAAATACTTGTTATGACAATTATGGCTTTTATGAATTATCTAAGGAGAATATCAATTCGCACAATCAGTATTTAGATTATTTTTTAAAAGGTGGAATACTCCTTTTTATTTCGTTTATTTTTACTTTAATCGTAAAATTACGTCATTCTTTAAAGCAAAAAAATTATCTCTATTTTTCAATAACTGTGTTGTTTAGTTTTGCCTTTATCACCGAAAATATTCTGGTTCGACAATATGGAATGTTTATTTATGTGTTTTGTGATGTGCTGTTATTGGGCGCTATTCTGTCTGATGAAAGCCATAACGCTGATAAAATAGAAGAACGCTAAAGTTGGAATTAATAAAATACAGCCGTCGCTTAAACATAAAAACAAGTAGATTAAGATACCGATAAAGTAATCGTAATTATTGTTTTTAGTTTTTAAATACAGGTATATCGGTGTGAAAAAAGAGATGCAAAACAAGAATAAACCCACTAATCCAAACTGTTTAAATATAGATAAATAAACGATTTCCTCAATCGCACTATAAACTTTACTACCAAAAAAACTGATTTCGTTTGTTTTTCGTATTTGCAAAATTCGACCGCCTAAATTAGCATCAAAAATAAATCCCTGCAAAGACCCGTACTGAAAATACCTCGTCATAATAACAGTTCCCATGATTAGCAAAATCAGGCCACCGAGAAGGTATATTTTTACTAGTTTTAAGACCTGATTTCGATATAAAAACAGGAAATAAAAGATTAATCCTATCCAAACGGTTCGTGATAAGGTTAACAATAAAGCCAAAACAACAATGAATATTTTTAGTTTTGACTTGGTATTCTTATAAAAAATGGGAAACAACATTAAGGTACAAACACCAAAAATATTTCCGTTGTTATAGGTAGAAATTAATTTACTTACAGAACCGCGCTGATTAAATTTAGAGGTATCCAATTCTCCTAAATCGCCAGCATTAACTGTAAAATAAGGGATTTCTAAAAAATGACCCGTAACTTGTTTGTAAATAAACAGAAAAATTCCATATACTGAAATTATCAAAACCGATTTGCTCAAAACAGTCTCTATATACTCGCTTTTGATTTTGACCAGAAAGGAACTTAGAAAAATATAAAATAACAAGGGTAAAAAAACAAAGCTTACGTAAAACGAAATTAAATTTCCCAAAGACCCTTCGTAACCGTTCACCATCAAATGAATCGTAAAATAAATCACAAATGGCAGGGTTGCAATGTATGCTATAAACGGTTTGTTCTGTACCGTAAATTTGTACTTATTTGCTATAATAAATACTGACAATAACATTAAAAAACCCAGATATAAATACCCCCAAGTTATTGGAATTCCGGCAATTTTAAATCCACCTTTAGGAATAATAATGACAAGAAAAACGGCGAGAAAGAATACTAATTCTCTCAACCTTTCATTAGTCAATTGTATCTTAAAAATATTCCTCATTAGTTAAGATGAACCATTAGATATTTGTATTTTACTACTATAAACAGTTGCTCAAACTTTCCTCCCAGCCTTTTATAGCAATCCCAAAAACCAATTTAATCTTGGTTTTATCCAGAACACTATATTTTGGTCGTTGTGCCGGTGTGGGATAACTGCTTGTTGGAATGGGCTGTAAATCAATATTTATAGTATTATTTTCGAATATTTTTTTGGCAAAATCAAACCAGCTACAAGAACCTTCGTTACTGAAATTATAAATGCCGCTTACTTTATGAGTGGGGTGTTGACTAACAAATACTACGATTTGAACAAGCGCTTCGGCTAAATCAACAGCATTTGTTGGCGTTCCGATTTGGTCATTTACCACAGATAAAGAATCGCGTTCTGCTCCCAGTCGCAACATGGTTTTCATGAAATTAGCACCAAATTGCGAATAAACCCATGACGTTCTTATGATAAAATAATCTTCCAAAATAGCTTGAACTGCCTTTTCTCCGTCTAATTTCGTTTGTCCATATACACTTTTCGGATTTGGAATATCTTCTTCTGTGTAAGGTGTTTTTTTGGTGCCATCAAAAACAAAATCGGTAGAAACATGAATTAATTGGGTCTTAAACTCTTTGCAAATCTCAGCCAGATTTTTGACTCCCGTCACATTGATTGCTTCTGCTTTTTCAGTTTCGGTTTCTGCTTTGTCTACGGCAGTATAAGCTGCGGTATTGATACAAAAATCAGGTTTTATTTTGTTGAAAACGGACTCAATTCCTGCTTTTTGTGTAATATCAAGCACTTTAGAATCACAAAAAACAAAATCAATTTGAGGATACTTTTCTGCAATAAATTGAAGAGATTGTCCTAATTGCCCATTGGCACCCGTGACAAGAACTACCATATTTTTTTGGCGTTTTCTAAAGTGGGTAATATTTGATCTTTTTCCGAAATAAGTAATTCCGTTTCCGGAAACTGCCAATCTATATTAAGCTCCGGATCATTAAATTTAATACCGCCTTCCGATTCTTTATTATAAAAATTATCGCATTTATAAAAAAATGTTGCTGTTTCGCTTAGCACTAAAAAGCCGTGAGCAAAACCTCTTGGTACAAAAAACTGTGTTTGATTTTCGCCCGAAAGTACAACCGAAATATGCTGACCAAATGTTGCAGAACCAGGTCTTATATCCACCGCAACATCTAAAACTTCTCCTTGTAAAACGCGTACTAACTTGGCTTGTGCATGAACTCCTGTTTGATAATGCAATCCGCGAAGTACTCCTTTTGTAGAAAATGATTGATTGTCTTGTACAAAATGAACGGGTTGATTGACTCCTTTTTGAAAGGTTTTTTCATTGAAACTTTCCATAAAATAACCTCTTTCATCTTGAATTATTTTCGGTTCAATAATGAAACAGCCTTCAAGTTTCGTGCTAATAAAATTCATAAATTGGTTTAAATTATATCTAATAAATGTGTTCCGTAGCCACTTTTTAATAAGGGCTCCGCTATTTTTTTTAATTGTTCGGCATCAATGTAACCCATTCGGTATGCTGCTTCTTCTATAGAACCAATTTTTAATCCTTGACGTTCTTCAATTACTTGAACAAATTGAGAAGCCTGCATCAAAGAATTGAACGTTCCGGTGTCAAACCAAGCGGTTCCTCGGTCCAGAATACTCACTTTTAATTTTCCTCTACGCAGGTATTCTTTATTGACATCCGTGATTTCTATTTCGCCGCGTTGACTTGGTTTTATATTGGCAGCAATTTCAACCACATCATTATCATAAAAATAAATCCCGGGAACAGCATAATTTGATTTGGGTACCAACGGTTTTTCTTCAATAGAAAGTACGTTCCCATTAGCATCAAAATCAACTACGCCGTAGCGCTCAGGGTCGTTTACGTGATAGGCATAAATGATTCCGCCATCCGGATTATTATTGGCCTGCAATAAATCAGACAATCCGGTTCCGTAAAAAATATTGTCTCCCAGCACCAATGCCACTTTTTCTTTTCCGATAAATTCTTTTCCAATGATAAAGGCTTCCGCCAAACCGTTTGGGTGTTCCTGAACAGCATATTCAAAACGACAACCCAGTTTAGTTCCATCACCCAATAATTGTCGGAACAAAGGCAAATCATGAGGTGTCGAAATGATTAAAATTTCTCTGATTCCTGCCCACATCAAGGAGGATAACGGATAATAAATCATCGGTTTGTCATAAATTGGCATCAACTGTTTACTGACTGCAAGCGTAAGCGGATGCAATCGGGTACCTGAACCTCCAGCTAATATAATTCCTTTCATAAATGATTATTTATTGTATTTAACCTTCAGTTTTTGATAAAATTTCAACAGCATAGAACTAATTAAAAATATAAAAATCAGCAGAAAAGGAGCAACAAATTTCAACTTTCCGTTAATTGATTTTACATTTTTAATATTGGTTACCGAACTGACCTCTTTAATCACTTTATCAAAATTGATTCTTTCCAATCTATTCTTTCCTTGTTCTTTAATTAAGTTTTCTTTGGTTTTTATGATGTCGTTTAACTGCGCATTTTCGTTATAATAAACTAAACTGCTAGTAGATCCTTTTGTGTTTTTATTGTAATCGTTCAACAATCCGTCTATCTGTTTGATAATAGAATCATTCGCTTTACTATTGATTTCAAGGTTTTTTAAGTTTTCCTTTTTTAGGTTCGAATAATACTCTGAATCATTCAAATATTGCATCAAAGGATTGCCAAAACCTTCTTTTGTAACCCTTTTTGAAGAAGTTATGCTAAGGGCATGAAACGGATAATTCTTGCTGGTTAATTTATTCTCCACCGACTTGGTTAAACCTCCGTCTTCGGCCATTAATTTTATTAGTTCTAATCGTTGTTCGTCATTGCCTACAAATTTATAGACATCAATTATTGGTTCAATCTTGATGCTGTTTATTTTTTGAGCGTCTTTAAATCCTAAGTCTTTTAGAAAAACAGTGTCGTTTTCATTAATTTTAGAATTCAACAAACTGACCTTAGCATACAAATAGTCATTGGAACCAAAATTTGGCATTACAATGATTTCATGATCATAAGAAACCCTTGTGCTATCTAAGAATATCCCTAAACCCGTTCCTAAAAAAAGTAAAATGACCAGTACAATAACATTTCTTTTTAGAAATAGAAATCCTTCAAAAAGACTTAAAAAAATGCCGTCTATAAAATTACCGATTTTTTGAAAAATTTGCGACAAATCAATTTCTTGATCCTCTTGATTCTGGGGTACGTTTGCACTCATTTATAACTCTTATTTTACGTTAAAAATTTGTTCTAATATCTTAATAGTAATCAAATAGGTCGGTTTAACTCCCGTTGTTCCCAATCCTCCTGAAGCCAGAGTACTTCCGGTTTCCAATGGATTATCCGAAGCGTAATACGCATATCTCACCTGAATATCCTGTGGCACACTTTTTCTGATTTTTGAAGCAGATTGAATGGCTTTCTGATAGTAAGAACCTTCCATTTCCAGTCCGATAACGCCCCAAGTCGATTCGTGAAAAAACTTCAATAAATCGCGGTTTTGCAATGAAGTTCCTAAAACAGTTACCATTGGACCTGCAAAAACAGCAATGTCATTTCCTTCGAACATATCCGCAGTTAATTTATTTTCGAAAAAATAATTATCCGCAGTTCCTTCATTAATGTGGGCGTTCGGAATCATAATATCGCCTTTTCCACCTTCGAGAATTCCGGCTTTTCCCATTATCGAAACCGATTTCACATTCAAAAGTGTGTCTTTTTTATACGGTTTCAACAGCTCGTCAATCGTTTCATAAGCCTGCTCTCCAAACGCATAATCCATGACTATCAATACCGGTTTTTCATCTCCGATGGCTGCATTTGGAAACGATGTTGTACTCCAATCTATTTTGGCGGTGTCAAAAATTTGCACATCTATATTCGTTCCCGAAGTGTCCGGTAAAAAAATCATTCCGTGTTTTTGAGCCACTTCTTCGACTTTATTTCGAACTTCATTCGCACCGGACTTGCTCAATTCTTCATAAATAAAGAAATCAGATTTATCTTTGAACTTGGTTTTCAAAACCGGAGTAGCAAAAATAGAGTTCATCACACTGTGCATATTGGCGCTAATCACGTGAATTGGTCGGTCTAAAAGTTGATTCGCTTTCAAAACCTCCTTAATATTTGTCGCCCAAATTTCCCCATGAATATGATGTCCCAATCGCTCTCTAAGAATTGGACTAAAGGTGATGGTTCTCTTATTATTCTCAACCACTTCCTCAATGGCTAATTTTCCCAACCAAAAAACAACATGCAAAAATCGGTCTGGCGCAGTTTCTGAACCAAACGCTTCATAAATATCCAAAACTTCCTCAAATGTTCTTCCCAGAATATTCGCAGCATGTGAAATTGCCTTTTCTTTATCAACAAGCGAAAGTTTTTTGGTTTGCAATACCGCTTGTTCCAGTTTTAACCAATCTCGGGAAACTTCACCGCCATCGTCTAATAAAACTCGATTTCTAATCTTATGGGATTCGATGAAAATAAACGTCAAATGCGTCAAAATATCATAAATATCCGAGCGTCCGCGCGTAATTTCCACGTTCATTTGTTCTTCGTCAATTCGATAACAATTGCGACGTCTTTTTGGCGGTACAATCGCCTGAAAATGCGATTTTGAATACCCTTCATCCGAAGTTAAATTGATAAATCTACATTCTTCAATTCCTACCGGAAGACGCTCTATAACATATAAAAGTCCGTTTAATTCTACTTTTTCTTCGGCAATATTACCATAAATTTCAGGTCGTAAAGCCATCAAAGCCTCTCGTAACGTATCGCCGGAAATTCCCATTGGTTTATAAAAACCTCTGTTGAATAAATGGCGCATCGTGATGTACATTTTTTCAATGGCAGCCGATGATTCTTGCGCTCTGGATCGTGATATATTTTTAGTCTCTTTCATTCTTTTTTGTAATACTAACTAGTACAAATGTATCGTTTTTATTGCTCGTTTAATAAATCCACTATTTTTCTGTCATTCGAAAGTCTTGGGATTTTATTTTGTCCGCCCAATTTTCCTATTGACTTCATATATTCCTGAAAACCGTTTTTGGCCACTTTTGTAATCACGACTTTTCGCAATACATGTCCCACAATCAAATCGTCATAATACACATTTTGTTTGCGCATGGCGTTATCTATCGCTTCCGCAAAAGATACGCTGTCTTCCGGTTCGTTCTCAAATTCAATGAACCATTCGTGATAGGGTAATCCTTCGGCAGGATTAATTTGAGGCGCCACGGTAAACTCATTCACCCGAATTGTAGTTCCCGCCATCGCTTCCTGCAATGCGCTTTCTACTTCTTTACCAATAACATGTTCGCCAAAGGCTGATATGTAATGTTTAATTCTTCCCGAAACAATTACGCGGTACGGTTTCAAAGAAGTAAACTGCACAGTGTCGCCAATATTGTATCCCCAAAGTCCGGCATTGGTAGAAATAATCAATACATAATTTACATTCAATTCTACTTCGCCAATCGTGTAGCGTTTTGGATTTTCGGTATAAAATTCGTCACTTTTTATAAATTCATAGAAAATTCCGGAGTTCAAAAGCAACAACATTCCCTTTTCTTTTTGGGAATCCTGATACGCAAAAAATCCTTCCGAAGCCGGAAACAACTCTATGCTATCTACTTTTCGACCAATCAGATTTTCGAATTTAGCGCGATACGGTTCATAATTTACACCTCCGTAAATAAACAAATTGAAGTTTTTGAAGATTTCCCCCACAGGCTTCCCTCCTTTTTGCTGTAGTTTTTCAAAATACATTTGTACCCAGGACGGAATTCCTGAAATCACCGACATGTCTTTATGAAATGTTTCTTCAACAATCGCATTGACTTTAGTTTCCCAGTCTTCGATGCAATTCGTTTCCCAAGACGGCATTCGGTTTTTTTGCAAATACTTTGGAACAAAATGAGCCACAATTCCAGACAATCGTCCAAATTGTATTCCGTATTTTTCTTCAAGAATTGGACTTCCTTGCAAGAAAATCATTTTCCCGTCAACAAAATCAGCATTTCCGGTTTCGTGAATGTAATGTAAAATCGCGTTTCTGGCTGCTTCAATATGAAATGGCATGGATTCCTTGGTAAGCGGAATATATTTTGCCCCCGAAGTCGTTCCTGAAGTTTTAGCAAAATAAAGCGGTTTTCCTTTCCAGAGAATATTTGCTTCTCCTTTTACCACTTTATCAACATACGATTTCAAGCCTTCATAATCGCGAATGGGTACTTGATTGATAAAATCTTCATGCGTTTTGATGGTATCAAAATGATGGTCAAGACCAAATTGCGTTTTCTTGGCTTCCTTTATTAATTGCAGAAATACTTTCTTTTGAGTTTCAACAGGATGCTGCGCCCAAAGCTGCGTTTTCTTGTATATTTTTTGTGCAAATAATTTTGCAGCAGTTGATTTTATTGACATTTGCTATTGTGTTCTTTATAAAGATTGAAAAAGGACCGGATGTTAATTCGCTTTTTTCGAAGATTGTTTTTTTTCTTCTTTTGCCACTTGTTCCCGCAACTCCAATTCTTCTTTTGATGCTGATAAATTTGTTGGTGAAGGCGCTTCTGCCGCAGCCGAAAGTATAGAATCTTTATTGAATTTTGAGAATTCTAACTCGCCGGTCAATACTTTTTGAATCGATTGAATATAGGCTTCATTTTTCTTTAATGCGCGGGACAACGAATCTGATTTTAAGGCTAATTCCGTAGCTTCTCTTTTTAATTTCGAAGAAGAATAACCCGGAATAAATTCCCTTAAAGGAGTAAAAGCTATAATAAAAGTGGTAACGAATGTAATAATTATGGCGCCCAAAGTAGCCACCACGAAAACATTCATCAAAGTAAGTTTCAACGAAAATGTTTCTTCAAAAGTATCTTCGTTAAGTATTATTAAACGTCTTTTATTGAATAAATTTTCTTTGAGTTTTTTGCGTTTTAGTCGTTTACCAGACATACTTTTTTATTATTCAACAAATATAACAATTATTGTCATTGATTGTATTTTGTTGTTTTTGTACCGTTATTCTTAACATAAATTTATTTTTAATATATTTTTAACGCTTTCTAAGCCAAATAAATCAATCAAAACGAAATCATATTAAGTATTTCTGTATACCTTTGTCTCTAGTTTTATTACAAATTTGCTTCGGCAATAAATTATTCAATCATGGGAAGATTAGGTGTTACAGAAATCCTTATTATATTGGCTGTTGTTTTATTACTTTTTGGAGGTAAAAAAATTCCAGAATTAATGAAAGGTTTAGGAAGCGGAATCAAAGAATTCAAAAACGCGGCCAAAGATGATCAGTCAGCTGACAAAAAAGAAGAAACTAAAGAATAATTTTTTAGAATTTCTAAAATAAAAAAATTCCAAATTCCAAGTATATTTCTTTGGGATTTGGAATTTTTTATGCACTAAATTCTTGTTTTTAAAGCTTTTATTACAAAACCATCGAAAGCTGAATCCGTTTTCTGTCTTCATCGACCTCCGTCACTTTTACCTGAACGTGTTGGTGTAATTTGACAACTTCATTCACATCGCTTACAAAACCAGCTTTCAATTGTGAAATATGAACCAAACCGCTTTCTTTGATTCCAATATCTACAAAACAACCAAAATTAGTAATGTTATTCACAATTCCAGGTAAAACCATTCCTGTTTTTACATCTTTTATCGTTTTTACATCCGGATCAAATTCAAAAACTTTAGCAGACTTTCTCGGGTCTAATCCTGGTTTTTCGAGTTCTTTGATAATGTCTTTCAACGTTAATAACCCTATTTCCGGAGTGATGTAATTTTCTGGTTTAATCAGAGCTGTTTTTTCTTTGTTGGCAATCAAATCATGCACGGTCAGTTTCAAATCTTTAGCCATTTTTTCGACAATTCCATAGGCTTCAGGATGAACAGCAGAATTATCCAACGGATTTTTTGCATTCGAAATTCTAATAAAAGCAACGCCTTGTTGATAGGCTTTTTCACCTAAACGAGGCACTTTCTTAAGTTGTTTTCGATCTTCAAAAGGACCGTTTTCGGAACGATAATTTACAATATTTTCGGCTAGCTTCTCTCCTATTCCGCTCACATAACTCAATAAATGTTTACTCGCTGTATTGATATTTATCCCAACCGAATTCACGCAACGAATCACTGTATTGTCCAGTTCCTCCTTAAGTTTGGTTTGATCCACATCATGTTGGTATTGGCCTACGCCAATGGCTTTCGGGTCAATTTTCACCAATTCAGCCAACGGATCTGACAATCGACGTCCGATAGAAACCGAACCTCGAACGGTAACATCAAAATTAGGGAATTCCTCTCTCGCAATTTTCGAAGCAGAATACACAGAAGCTCCAGCCTCAGAAACGATGAAAACCTGAACCGGTTTATCAAAAGCGATTTTCTTTATAAAAAACTCCGTTTCGCGGGAAGCGGTTCCGTTTCCTATAGAAATGGCATCAATTTTATACGAATTCACCATCGAACGAATTTTTTTCATCGCCATAACTTCTTCCTTTTGTGGCGCATGCGGATAAATGGTTTCGTTGTACAACAAATCCCCTTTTTCGTCCAGACAAACCACTTTACAACCGGAACGAAATCCTGGATCAATAGCCAAAATACGTTTTTCGCCCAAAGGCGGCGCCAACAATAATTGTCCTAAATTATTAGCAAAAACCTGAATAGAATTAGTATCAGCTTTGGCTTTAGCTTCTTGTAAAGCTTCATTAGAAATGGCCGGATTCAATAATCGTTTGTAACTGTCTTCGATGGCTAATTGAACATGTGCCGTGGTGCTATTTTGACTTTTTAAAATTAATTCATCAATAATATCATACGCTTCGTCAATATCAACTTCTACTTTAAACTTAATAAAACCTTCATTTTCAGCGCGAAGCATGGCTAATAATCGATGGGAAGGCGCTTTACTTAACGGTTCTGACCAATCAAAATATTGATTGAATTTTTGGGCCGCTTCTTCGTCTTTTTTGGTTTTTACTACTTTGGTAGTTATCGTTGCTTTACGTTCATACAATCTTCGGAGTTGTTTTCGAACATAAATATTTTCATTAATCCATTCGGCAATAATATCTCTGGCGCCTTGTAAAGCGGCATCTTCATTGATGACATTTTCATTCAAATATTTGGTCGAAATAAAGTCGACATCATCATTATTTTGCGCCATAATGATTTTGGCCAATGGTTCTAATCCATTTTCGCGGGCGACATCGGCTTTGGTTTTTTTCTTCTTTTTAAATGGCAGATAAAAATCTTCCAATTCCTGTAAATCAAAACTCTGTTGGATTTTTTTATCTAATTCTGGCGTAAGCGCATTTTGTTCCTGAATTGATTTTAAGATAGCTTCTTTTCGTTTTACAACCAATTCATACTCTTTTTGAAACTTTGCGATTTGTTCAATAAAAACCTCGTCAAGATTTCCCGTTTTATCTTTTCGATAACGTGAAATAAACGGAATCGTACAATCTTCCTGTAATAATTGAACCGTATTTTGAATGTTTATCGCTGCTGTAGCAACGTATTTTGAGATGAATTGTATGTTAGTCATTTTAATATTTATGATTTTGAATAAGAACTGCTGAAATGTAAAAAATGCTATTGCTAAAATAATATCTTTGAAATTCAATTCAGTACCAATGCCGATAATATTCTACTATTTTTTTATACTTAGCTTTTTGGCTTTTGCCATAACGGGCTATGATAAATTATTAGCTATAAAAAGTAAAAGGAGAATTTCCGAAAAAACACTTTTAACCTTTGTTTTTATGGGCGGAACTATTGGTTCCGGATTAGCCATGCTTGTTTTTAAACACAAAACTTCAAAAGAAAGCTATCTTTTGAAGTTTTGGGGAATTATTATAATCCAAATTTTAATGGTTTTTGGATTGTTTTATTTTGGAATAGTAAAATACTAACAAGAAATTTTATTCACTCTGTTTTGATGTCTTCCACCTTCAAATTCAGTATCTAAAAATGTTTCAACTATTTCTACCGCTTGAGGAATAGAGGTAAAACGCGCTGGAATACTTACAATATTAGCGTCATTATGAAGTCTTGTTAAATAAGCAATTTCTTTTGTCCAACAAAGGCCGGCACGCACTTTTGAATGTTTATTAACCGTCATTGCGATACCGTTTCCGCTTCCGCAGATGACAATTCCAAAATCAGCTTTTCCTTCAGAAACATCTGTTGCAACAGGATGACCAAAATCCGGATAATCAACACTATCTTCAGAATCTGTTCCGTAATTTGTTACTTCATGTCCTCTTGCTTTTAGCATTTCGACAATTGCTTTTTTATATTCTGGACCAGCGTGATCGTTTCCTATTGAAATTTTCATTTTATTTTGTTATTAAGTTGTGCGCTGCAAATTTAACTAAAGATTTTTAGTTTTGTTTATTTGAATTCGTTGTTTATTTGCTTTTTTATTCAAATTACAATCCCTTTTTTATTAGTATCAGATTCAAATCATAACTATCAGATTATTAAAAAACTAACTTTTTAGTGCATTTTATTTAATTCATAAATAGCTGAAAATCAATTTGTACTTTATAATAAATATGTTAAAAAATTGCATTGTTAATAGCGAAACGCAATTGCTTGATATTCAGTTAACTTTAAATTAACATGAAATGTTCATAAGTTTAGATAGAATATTAGAAGTTTTTTTCTACAATATGAAAAAAAACAGTAATCAAAAACCCACATTAGAATTCCTAATTTAGTTTGAGGAATTTTTAGAATAGTTATCAATACTAAAAAATGGTTTATTAACAAACCTTGAGAATTTACTTATTTACAAAATTAATAGTTTTTGTATTATCAACAGATGTTAACTAAAAAATGAAACGTATTTAAAACTAAATCTTTAGCTATAAAACAGTATGTTGATAACTTAAAATAACATGATAAAAGTTCATTTCAATACATTTTAAAATAAATTTATAGCAACTATTAACACACTATAATAACCATTAAAAAAGATTTTAAATTTCCTTTTTCTTTTTGTTGTATTTAATATATGTTGACAACTTTTAAAATTTAAAAAAATTAAAATTTATGTTTTAATCTTTTTTCAAACGATGGAAAGATTCGAATTCAAGTCGTCTAAAATTTCTTGTACAATTTTAAAATCGTTCGGATGTACTTTTAATTTGATTCCTCCCAAAGCTGTTGTGTAAAATGGAACAACGGCTAAAGTGGTTTCGTTCTCGAAATAATAATGAATTCCTTCTTGATCCAATAAATGTTTCAGCACGACAATTTCATGGGAATAGTTAAAAATTGCGATGGTTTCAAAATCTTCCATTTTGTCTTTTTGTGAAGGTAAGCAAAGTTATATTTTTACTAAATCTAGTTGCTAAAATCGTTATATCTAACATCTTCTTTGTAATTTTAGACTTTTAAGAAAAGATGTATGAGTAAAAGATTAAGAAAGCCGATAAAAAAAGAGAAAAACTTCTCTGACAAAATTATAAAAATATTATCGCAAAGTGCCAATAAAGCATTCAATTATAAACAAATAGGAGCAAAGCTGGATTTAGATGATACCGAAAGTCGCAATCAAATTATAAAAGATTTGAAGATTTTAGCTTCTCAAAATAAAATCATAGAATCAGAACCCGGAAAATATTTAGTAAAAGCAGCCAGTCAGGATTATTACGAAGGTAAAATTGATATGACAGGCCGTAAAACCGCTTATTTTGTTTGTCCAGATTTAGAGGAAGATGTTTTTATTCCGACTAATAATTTAAATCATGCTTTAGATAAAGATACCGTAAAAGTCTATGTTTACAATCGTAGAAAAGGAAGAAGACCTGAAGGTGAAGTGATTGAAGTTATAGAAAGAAACAAAACTGATTTTGTGGGTGTAATAGACATTCAGAAAAACTTTGCTTTTGTTTCTACAGCCAATCCAAAAATGTATACGGATATCTTTATTCCAAAGGATAAAATCGGAGAAGCAGAGCAAGGCGATGTCGTTTTAGTTCATATTGAAGATTGGCCATCCAGAGCCGACAGTCCTTTTGGAACAGTGGTAAAAGTATTAGGAAAACCAGGAGAACATGATACTGAAATTCATGCAATTTTGGCCGAATACGGATTACCGGCTGAATTTCCGATAGAAGTAGAGACCTATGCACAAAAAATAGATACTACTATTCATGAAAGTGAAATTGCAAAACGTCGGGATATGCGAGATACCCTGACTTTTACAATAGATCCAAAAGATGCTAAAGATTTTGATGATGCTTTATCATTTAAAAAATTAGAAAATGGAAATTATGAAATAGGAATTCATATTGCTGATGTTTCTTTTTATCTCGAAGAAGGAACTGTTCTTGATGATGAAGCGTATCAAAGAGCTACTTCTGTGTATTTAGTGGATAGAGTAGTGCCCATGTTACCCGAAGTTTTATCTAATTATGCCTGTTCTCTTCGTCCGCATGAAGAAAAATATACGTTTTCGGCTATTTTTGAAATTACCGAAAAAGCTCAGGTTGTTAATCAATGGTTTGGACGCACCGTTATATTTTCTGATCAGCGATTTTCATATGAAGAAGCGCAGTATATCATAGAAACTAAGGATAATACTATTCCTGTTGAAACATCTATAATTGGAAGTTCTTATGTGGTTTCTGATGAAATTGTTGCAGCCACTTTAAAACTGGATCAGTTAGCTAAAATTTTCAGAAGAAACAGAATGAATGATGGCGCTATTTCTTTTGATAAAGTAGAAGTAAAATTCAATTTAGATCAAGAAGGAGAACCAGAAGGTGTTTATTTTAAAATTTCAAAAGATGCCAATCATTTGATTGAGGAATTCATGCTTTTGGCCAATAAAAAAGTAGCAGAATACATTGGAAAACAAAAGAAAACCTTTGTATATAGAATTCATGATGAGCCAAATGAAGATAAATTAATAGCTATGCAAACGGTTATTGCAAAGTTTGGTTATAAGATAGATTTTAGAAACAAAGGAGATATTTCAAAATCATTGAATAATTTATTAGCCGATGTTGTTGGTAAAAAAGAGCAGAATTTAATAGATACTTTAACCATACGAAGTATGAGTAAAGCCAAATATTCTACAGATAATATTAGACATTACGGATTAGCTTTTGATTATTATTCCCATTTTACTTCACCAATTCGTCGTTATCCGGATGTAATGGTACATCGATTATTGCAATATTATCTTGATGGAGGAAAATCAGTAGATGAAGAAACATATGAAGCTAAATGTTTGCATTCTTCAACAATGGAAGGTTTAGCAACAAATGCGGAACGTGATTCTATTAAATACATGCAGGTAAAATACATGCAAAATCATAAAGATCAAGAGTTTTTAGGTGTAATTTCCGGTGTTACTGAGTGGGGAATTTATGTAGAAATTATTGAAAACAAGTGCGAAGGAATGGTTAGAATTCGAGATATAAAAGAGGATTATTACACTTTTGATGAAAAACAATATGCTCTTGTAGGCGCAACTTCTAATCAATTATTACAATTAGGAGATGAAATTTACGTTAAAGTAAAAAATGCTGATCTAGTTAAAAAACAATTAGATTTTAATTTTTTACGAAGAAACGAATAATCATTAAAAAACTATTAAAATGAAAAAATTACTTCTGATAGCTGTATTTTTTATAGCTTATAATTCAAATGCGCAAGTGACAAAAAACTTGGGTGATTTTGATAATGTGAAAGTATTTGATAAAATGAATGTAAAATTAATTGCTGCTTCCGAAAATAAAATAGTCATTTCCGGAGACAGAGAAAGTGAAGTGGAAGTTGTAAATAAAAACGGAGAATTAAAGATTAGAATGCCTTTTCCAAAATTATTATCAGGTGATGCTATTACCGTTAAATTGTATTTTAAAAGATTAGAAAGCATCAACGCCAGCGAAGGAAGTTATATTTCAAGTGATTATACATTCAAACAAACTTCTTTAGAGGTGAATGCCAAAGAAGGATCTGAAATAAAAGTGAAAGTTGATGTACAAAAAGTAAATGTTAAAGCAAATTCTGGAGGAATTGTAGAGGTTTCCGGAGATGCATTAAATCAAAATGTAGTAATTACGTCAGGTGGAATTTTGAAAGCAACTGATTTACATACTTCTCAAACATCAATAAGCGTCGCTGCAGGAGGAAAAGCCGAAATTTATGCTACAACCTTAGTAGATGCAAAAGTAAAAGCCGGAGGTTCTATTTACATATATGGAAAACCAAAACAAATTAATAAAGAAACTATTATTGGCGGTACTATTATTGAAAAAAACTAATAAAGCAGGCCTAACTATTTTTTAATAAAATTTAAAATTTTAATGATTAACGATATTTTAACTGGTATACCTTGGGGAATTTTTTTAAGTTTTATGATTGGCCCCGTGTTTTTTATTTTATTGGAAACCAGTATTACAAAAGGATTCAGAGCTGCTTTAGTTTTTGATTTAGGAGTTGTTTTAGGAGATGTTTTTTTTATAGCAATTGCTTATTTAGGCAGTTACAGATTGATAGAAAGTTTAAAAGATAAACCTGCTCTTTTTATGTTTGGCGGTATGTTGATGCTGGCGTATGGAATTATATCTTTCATAAAATTAAAAAAAGAAGGGAAAATTAAATACGAATTAATCGATAAAGAAATTATTAAAAAAAAGTATGGAAGTCTTTTTATAAAAGGGTTTTTCTTAAATATTATTAATATTGGAGTTCTTGGATTTTGGTTGGCAATAATAATTTCTGTAGGTCCAAAATTAGAAATGCAAACTTCCAGAATGATGACTTTTTTTACTTCGGTAATTCTATCTTATTTACTGATTGATTGTATTAAAATCATATTAGCCAAGCAATTAAAATCAAAAATGACGCCTACCAATATTCTTAAAGTCAAAAAAGGAATCAGTATTATTTTAATAATTTTTGGTATTGTTTTAATCACACAAGGTTGGTTTCCTAAAGAGAAAGAAATGGTTAAAAATGCTTTTGAAAACATCGAATAAATAGATTTAATACAGAAACAAAAAGCCTGATTCTAACCTTAGAATCAGGCTTTTTTTATTTCTAATAAGTACTTAAATTACTTATGTGGTTTAAAATTATATTTGTTCTGTTAGAATTAGAACCTAAACTTTATTTAATTTTTCTTAAAAATTAGTCATAAAAAACCTCTAATTTTCCTTGAAGGTTTATGATTTATATTATGGATTCGAACCTAGACTTTATTTAATTTTTCTTAAAAATTAGTCATAAAAAAACTTCAAGTTTCCTTGAAGGTTTATGATTAATCGTTCGGATTTGAACCTAGACTTTATTTAATTTTTCTTAAAAATTATTCATAAAAAAACCTCCAAGTTTCCTTGAAGGTTTTAGAGGCATCGTCCGGATTCGAACCGGAGTAGGAGCTTTTGCAGAGCCCAGCCTAGCCGCTCGGCCACGACGCCATGATTAAACGGATGGCAAAAGTAACTAAAAAGTTTAAAGTTTAAAAGTTTAAAGTTCAAAATCTTTAAAAAAGATAAAATTTATACTTTTAAAATGTTCTGCTTTAAGGTAGTACCATCTTTTTTTTAATTTCGATATTCTTCCATTTCTATGGTAACTGCTTCTACATCACCGCCAATTGGTGGATTTAATTTAGAAACTGCCACAATAATTCTGGAAATAGCCGCAACTTCAGTAAAAATTCGAACGATAATTCTATGAGCCACATGTTCTAATAATTGTGCTCTTATATCCATTTCTTCTACTACAATTTTATTTAAAAGCACATAATCTACTGTATCTTCGAGATTATCTGAGACTGATGATTTTCGTAAATCCGTTTTTACTTCTAAATCTACACTGTAATCTGAGCCAATTTTCCCTTCTTCGATTAAACAACCGTGATAAGAGAAAGTGCGTATATTTTTTAGTTTTATAATTCCCATGATTATCTTTATTCAATGATTTTTCAAAAATTCTATGGGTTAAAAGTACGAATTATTTCGTTTTTAATTTTTTAAAACTAAAGAAACAACTTAGGGAATAATTGATTAAACCATCAATTTTGGTAACTTTGCCTTTCAAAATTAAAAAAATGGCAACAGAAGATAAATCACTTCATTTTATAGAACAAATCATAGAAGACAGTTTAACGAATGGTTTCCCTCAGGAAAAGTTACGTTTTCGTTTTCCACCGGAACCTAATGGGTATTTACACATTGGTCACGCCAAATCTATTTGTTTAAATTTTGGATTAGGATTAAAATACAATGCACCAGTAAATCTTCGTTTTGACGATACAAATCCTGCCAAAGAAGAACAAGAATATGTAGATGCCATCAAAGAAGACTTGAAATGGCTGGGTTTTAATTGGACAGAAGAATTGTATTCTTCGGATTATTTCCAGCAATTATATGAGTGGGCTGTTCAAATGATTAAAAACGGTAAAGCATATGTTGATAGTCAATCTTCAGAAGATATGGCGCAACAAAAAGGAACTCCTACACAACCAGGCGTTGATGGTCCATATAGAAATCGTTCTGTTGAAGAAAATTTGACCTTATTTGAAGGAATGAAAAACGGTGATTTTCCTGAAGGAAGTCATGTTTTACGTGCCAAAATTGATATGGCTTCTACTAATATGTTGATGCGTGATCCGTTGATGTATCGTATTTTACACCGTCATCATCATAGAACGGGATATGATTGGAACATTTATCCAATGTACGATTATGCACATGGAGAAAGTGATTATATAGAGCAAATTTCGCATTCTATTTGTACCCTAGAGTTTGTGATGCATAGAGAATTGTATGATTGGTTTTTAGACCAAATTTATGATGAAACTAAAGTAAGACCGCATCAATATGAATTTGCCCGTTTGAATCTGAATTACACCGTAATGAGCAAGCGAAAACTCTTGCAATTGGTTCAGGAAAATATTGTAAATGGTTGGGATGATCCAAGAATGCCAACGATTTCCGGATTAAGAAGAAGAGGATATACTGCTGCATCGATTCGTAAATTTTGTGATATTATTGGTGTTGCCAAACGCGAGAATGTAATTGATGTATCGCTTTTGGATTTTTGTTTGCGTGAAGATTTAAATAAAAAAGCACCAAGAGTAATGGCAGTTTTAGATCCTGTAAAACTGGTTATTACAAATTATCCGGAAGGAAAAGAAGAATGGCTTGATGCTGAAAATAATCAGGAAGATGAAACTGCAGGTTTTAGAAAAGTTCCTTTTTCACGTGAATTATACATAGAAAGAGAAGATTTTCTGGAAGTAGCTCCAGCTAAATTTTTCCGTTTGAGTATTGGTAATGAAGTACGTCTAAAAAATGGATATATCATTAAAGGAGAAAGTGTTACCAAAGATGCTCAAGGAAATATTACAGAAATTCAAGTAACATATGATGAAGATTCCCGAAGCGGAAGCGGAAGTGAAGCCAGTCAACGAAAAGTTGCGGGAACCTTGCATTGGGTTGCTGTTTCGCATGCTGTTGAAGCCGAAGTTCGTTTATATGACAGACTGTTTATTGATGAAGCTCCCGACAGTCATAAAGAGAAAAATTTCTTAGAATTTATGAATACTAATTCTTTAGAAATTGTAAAAGGATTTGTTGAGCCAAGCCTTGCTACTGCTACAATTGGTGATAATTTTCAGTTTCAACGTCTGGGTTATTTTAATGTGGATAAAGATGCTAAAGAAGGAAAATTAGTTTTTAATAAAACCGTTGGACTTAAAGATGCTTGGGAAGAAAAAGGAAAAAAAGAACAAAATTTATTGATGAATACCCAAAAAGAAATCAATAAATATGTAAAAGAAAAAGAGGAAACAGCTGCTGATTTGATTCTTGAATCTATTATTGAAAACATAAAAAGTATTGATAATTTCAGTTTGATTAATCAGACGATTGTCAAAAATATCAAAAACGACAATAATTCTTTATTGTTTGCTAATTTGATATTGGAACATTCGGATAAAGTTAAAGCTTCAGATATAGAATTAGAATCTTTGACTAAGTTATATATCATGTCTTTAAAAAGTCAATTGGCAAAAGTTAGAATTTCAGCCATTCAAAATTTAAAACATGATACTTTAAATTTTGATGATTTTAAGGACCAACTTTTTGATTTGAAAAATAGCGAAAAAAACGAAAAAGTTTTTGAGTTGTTAAACGATTTGTAGTTTAACGTTCTATTTTAAAAGTATAGATTTTATAAATGAAAAGCCCGTAATATTACGGGCTTTTATTATTATTGAATTTTTCTATTATTTTTTATTTTTCTATTATTTTTCACAATCAAAAACGGCTTTCATAAGTTGAATTTGAAACACTTTTTTGCTTTTTATGACTCAATACCCGTTTTTATAAAAAGCGTTAATCAGCGCGCTTTTATTTGTGTTTTGTCTTATATAATTACACTTTAACGAGTTGTTAACGAGTACTTGTTAATAAAGTTGTATCTTTATAAGACAAACTATTAAAATATAAAGATCATGTCAAATAATACAGGAAATACATTGTTGGCACTTTTGACTGGTGCGGCAATTGGTGCCGGAATTGGAATTTTGTTTGCTCCGGATAAAGGTTCAAATACCCGAGGAAAAATTAAAGATGGTTTTGATGAAGCTAAAGATGAACTGAAACATAAACTGGACGATGTGTCATCACAGTTGAAAAATAAGTTTAACAATACGAAATACAATTTAGAAGATTCTTATGAAGATTTGGTTTCGAATATGAGTTATAAAACCGAAGATGTAATTTCTTTTCTGGAAACTAAATTAGCAGATTTGAAAACTCAAAATGCTAAACTTCAAAAAAAATAGGGGAGTTGTATTACCATTGAAAACTAAAAACTAAACCATGGCTTTTGAAGAATTAAAAGAACAAACCGAAAACATTCAAGAACAGGCGCAAAAGTATATCGAAAGTAATTTAGCGTACTATAAATTGCGGAGTTTTAAATTGGCAATGAAATCAACCACAATGATTTTAAAGTTTACTTTGATTTTGTTGTGTTGCAGTATGGTTTTGTTGTTTTGTTCAATAGCTGGTGCTTTTGCCATAGGAAGTTATCTGGAGAATAACGCTTTAGGTTTTCTTATTGTTGGCGGAATTTATGTAGTGGCAACGGGTTTTCTATTTTTGGTTAAGGATAAAATAATAGAAGGTCCTATTTTAGAGAAATTTTCTGAAATCTTTTTTAACGACTAATTATGGGAAGCAAGAAATACTCATCCTACGCTGAAATCGAAAGGGAATTAGAGATTTTGAAACTCGAAAAAGAAATTCATTTGCAAAAACTGATTTTGAGTTACGAAAGAACTAAGGATGCCCTTAGTCCTGAAAACATGATAAACGATTTGTTTGGTTATTGTAAAACAATGGTTACGAGTTCGTATGTAAAAATTCTACAAGCTGTAATTCCTTATATTATAGGTTGGTTATCCAATAGAAAAAGAGGCCGCTGAGCCTCTTTTTTTTATGCAATATTGTTTTTTTTATACTTCTTCCTCCGGGTTAATTTCTGGTTTTGGAGTAGGAGTGGTTGTTTGATGTTCATCAGTTTTTGGTTTCACCCTTTTTGTTTTTTTCATCATTTCACCTACTTGGTTTGAAGCGGAGAATGAAGCCACCATATTATTCAACATATCACTTCCGGCTTGTGGAGAATTGGGCAACAAAATTAAATTCGAATTAGAGTCGGCTCCAATGGCTTGCAAGGTATCATAATGTTGCGTTACCACAATAAGCGCAGAGGCTTCCTGAGAGTTTATACCCACTTTGTTCAACACGTCAACACTTTCTACCAATCCTCTTGCAATCTCACGTCTTTGATCTGCAATACCTTGTCCTTGTAAACGTTTACTTTCTGCTTCTGCTTTGGCTTTAGCCACAATTCTGATTCGGGATGCTTCTGCTTCAAATTCGGCTACAGTTTTTTCTCTGTCGGCAGCATTAATTCTGTTCATTGCATTTTTCACTTGAATATCCGGATCAATATCAGTAACCAAAGTATTGATAATCGTATAACCATAAGTTGTCATTGCTTCATTCAATTCTCGTTTTACTGCAATAGCAATATCATCTTTTCTTTCAAAAACATCATCTAATTTTAATTTTGGAACTTCGGCTCGAACCACATCAAAAACATAAGAAGTAATTTGATCGTGTGGATATTCTAATTTATAAAAAGCATCATAAACGGTTTCTTTGATAACCATAAATTGAACAGATACTTTTAGTTTCACAAAAACATTGTCTTTGGTTTTCGTTTCGATAATAACATCAAGTTGTTGAATTTTTAAATTTACACGACCTGCAATTCTGTCAATCAACGGAATTTTGAGTTGGAGCCCAGAATTTCTAACGCTTAAAAATTTACCGAAACGTTCAATAATGACTGATGATTGTTGTTTGACAGTAAAGAAGGAGGATAGAAAAATAAATAATCCAAATACAAGAAAAATAATTAATGGAATGTCCATAGTGAAGTATAATTTAGTTAAAAAAATTACTGTTAAATTACAAAAAAACTTTAGGTTTGTCATTCGTTTAGTTTTTAATTATGAAAAAATTACCTTTTACTTGCTTTTTTCTTTTGATTTCCCTGTTGGGTTTTTCTCAATATGAATATCGGGATTCGAATAGAATTGGAATCTTTTTTGGTGTAAACCAATATACTTTAGACACCAAAAATTTTGATGCAAAACCAGAATCTGGCTGGAATGCCGGACTTTCTATACGAGGAAATTTCTATAATAACTGGGATATGGTTTATGCCATTCAGTTCAGTGAAAATAATTTTACCGTAGCCACAAAAAATGGAGTGTTGCTGAATGAAGATGTAAATTATGCGTTGCCATCTGCTCAAATAGCGTTGCAATTGAGTTATAAAATTGTTCCAAATCATTTGAGTGTAGAGTTTGGTCCTTTAATTCAATTGAATGGAAAATTGAAATTAGACACTGAAAATGAAAATAATATCATTTCCGGAACGACTTTATTCGCAAAAGATATCCAAGATATTTCTAAATTTAATTTTTATCCAACAGCAGGAATTACTTTTGGTATCAAGCATCTTCGATTGAATGTTTCCTATCAATATGGTTTGTTGAATACATTGGGGAATTTAAACAGCAAAAATATAGGTACTAATTTCAAAGGGAATTCGAGTATGGTAAATGGGAATGTGATTCTTTATTTATAGTAATTTCTAATAAAAAAAGGCACAAAGTTCACGATTTATTGTTGTGATCTTTGTGCCTTTTATATGAACTTTGAATTGAAAAATTTATAAAAGCGTTATTGCTTTTTGAATTCTTTTAATGGTTTCATCCTTTCCAATTACTTCAACAATATCAAATAGGTGAGGCCCTTTGAGCGCTCCAACTAAACTCAAACGGAAGGGTTGCATAACTTTCCCCATTCCAATCTCGTTTTTTGTCATCCAATCTTTAACGATGGTTTCGATATTTACCGAAGTAAAATCGCTTATTTCTTCAAGAACCGAAATCAATTCTTCCATTAATGCAGGTGTCTCTTCTTTCCAGTTTTTGCTTGCTTTTTCATCATATGAAGTTGGAGCCACAAAAAAGAAATCACTTAATTCCCAAAATTCGGATACAAAATGCGCTCTGTCTTTTACCAAAGCAACTATTTTTGTCATTTCGCTAAAGGTAAAATCTCTGGAAACATTTTTAGATTCAATAATAGGAGCAAAGGCTTTCGCCAAAGTTTTGTTTTTTTGTTTTACCAAATATTGATGGTTGAACCATTTGTTTTTTTCAGGATCAAATTTAGCTCCTGATTTATGAACTCTGGTTAAATCAAATGCTTCAATTAATTCTTCAAGTGAAAATAATTCTTTTTCGGTTCCGTCATTCCAACCTAGTAACGCTAAAAAGTTGATAACAGTTTCCGGAAAAAATCCTTTTTCTCTGTAACCTGATGAAACGCCTTCTTCTGTTTTCCATTCTAAAGGAAATACAGGAAATCCCATTTTATCACCGTCACGTTTGGACAGTTTTCCGTTTCCAACAGGTTTTAAAATCAAAGGTAAATGTGCAAATTCTGGTGCTTTCCATCCAAAAGCGCGATACAATAAAACGTGTAATGGCATAGATGGCAACCATTCTTCTCCACGAATAACATGTGAAGTTTCCATTAAATGGTCATCAACAATATTCGCCAAATGATAGGTTGGCATTCCGTCACTTTTGAACAAAACTTTATCATCTAAAAGATTTGTTTCAAATTTTACTTCACCGCGAATGATGTCTTGCAAATGCAATGTTTCATTTACCGGAGTTTTAAAACGGATTACGTAATCTTGTCCCGAAGCAATTCTATTCGCTGTTTCTTCTGCAGTAATGACTAAAGAAGTATCCAGTTTTTCTCTATTGTGGTGATTATAAATAAAGGTTTTTCCTTGCTCTTCATGTTGTTTTCTATGCGCATCTAAAGCTTCGGCTGTATCAAATGCATAATAAGCATTTCCGGAATCGATTAATAAATCAGCATATTGTTTGTACAAATGTTTTCTTTCGCTTTGACGGTATGGACCAAATTTTTCATTTTTCCCAATGGTTTCATCCGGAGAAATTCCTAACCATTCTAAGGCTTCCATAATATATTCTTCGGCACCTGGAACAAAACGGGTTTGGTCTGTATCTTCAATTCTTAAATAAAAAGTACCACCGTTTTTCTTGGCAAACAAATAATTGAATAATGCGGTACGAACTCCGCCAATATGTAAAGGTCCTGTTGGACTCGGTGCAAAACGCACCCGAACTGGTATAGACATTTTTTTGAAATTTTTGGCAAAGATACACTTTTCAATTAGCCTATCTTTTAATTCGATAACTAGAAATTAAGATAATTTTCGACTTTTACAGGCTATTTTTTTTAACATTTCTTTATTCATTTAAATTGTTACTTTTATTGGTTACAAAAAACAGCGTATCAATAGTGGACACTTCCGGTCTTATTTATCAAAAATTAGAAGCTTTTATTAGAAAGTTCTATACTAATGAACTCCTCAAGGGAATTATTTTCTTTGTTGGTTTGGGTTTGTTGTATCTTCTTTTTACGCTTTTTGTTGAATATTTTCTTTGGCTTAAGCCAATGGGAAGAACGTTTTTATTTTGGATTTTTATTGGTGTTGAATTTTTCTTGATGTTACGATTTATTCTCTTTCCAATTTTTAAATTATTTAAACTTCAAAAAGGAATTAATTATACTGAAGCTTCCGCTATTATTGGAAATCATTTTACAGAAGTAAGTGATAAGTTGACCAATTTTTTGCAATTATCAGATTTAGAAAATCAAACTATAAAGTCTGAATTGTTATTGGCTTCGATAGAACAAAAAGCAAATGTGTTGCAACCGATTCCTTTCACTAAAGCAATTAATTTTAAGAATAATCAGAAATATTTACCGTTGGCCATTGTTCCAATTTTGTTTTTTGCTTTTTTCTATTTGTCCGGAAACAGTAAAATGATCTCCCAAAGTTTAAATAGAGTAGTGCATTTTAATGCTGCTTTTTCTCCTCCGGCTCCTTTTGAATTTGTGGTTTTAAATTCAAATCTTCAAACGGAACAAAATAAAGATTTCGTTCTGCGAATTAAATCCGAAGGTAAAATTGTTCCTGAGAATGTGATGATTTTTATTGACGATGAAAGTTATTTTATGGAATCTTCTAAAGCCGGTGAATTTCAATTTAAGATTGTGAAACCATCAGAGAATGTTTCTTTTCATTTAGAAGCGAATGCTGTAATTTCATCTGATTTTGAATTGAAAGTGATTACGGTTCCTTCGATTTCTAACTTTGAAATGCAACTGAATTTCCCTTTTTATTTACATAAAAAACAAGAAATTATTAAAGGCACTGGTAACGCAATTATTCCAGAAGGGACTCGCGTTACTTGGAAAATGAATACTCAAGCGACGCAATATGTTGATTTTAAAACTGATGTTGCTGTTTCTTCGTTTTCTAAAGTAGAACATGCTTTTGTTTTGACTAAAAATATCCTTCAAAATACAGATTATCAAATTCTTACCTCAAATTCTAAAGTAAAAAACTATGAAAAGCTTAATTTTCAGTTGTCTGTAATTAAAGATCAGTTTCCTTCTATAAATGTTAATTATGTTCCTGATAGTTTAAAGGTTGAAAACAACTATATATTGGGTCAAATTTCGGATGATTACGGACTTTCAAAGCTCCAGATTGTATATTACGAAAAAGGAAAACCTCAAACTGCTAAACGTGGAACTATTGCTATAAAGGCTGCTGCTTTTGATCAGTTTGTTTTTGCATTTCCAAGTAATCTTCCGGTTCAGGAAGGCGTTTCGTATGATTACTATTTTGAGGTTTTTGATACAGATGCATTACATCATTTCAAAAGTACAAAGTCCACAGTTTTTTCGAAACGCGTAGAAACTATTGAAGAAAAAGAAGACCAGCTTTTGCAACAGCAAAATGACAATATCAATAGTTTAGAAAAGTCACTTAAAAATCAAGATAAGCAATTTTCTGAAATTGATAAACTTCGAAAAACGGGAAAAGAAAAAGAAAATCTGGAATTCAAAGACCAACAGAAAGTCAACGATTTTATTAATCGTCAAAAACAACAAGACGATTTGATGAAAGAATTTGCGGACAAGATGAAGAATAATTTGGATAAAACCAAAACAGATAAAAAAGATGAAACTAAAGATTTATTAGAAAATCGTTTAGAGAAAGCAAAAAAAGATTTGGATAATAATCAAAAATTATTGGATGAATTGCAGCAGTTGAATGATAAGATTAGTAATGAAGACTTACAAGATAAATTAGAAAAATTTAAACAGAACAGTAAAAATCAAGTGAAGACATTAGAACAATTAGTGGAACTCACGAAGAAGTATTATGTTGAAAAGAAAGCTGCACAAATTGCAGATAAATTAGATAAGCTTTCGGAAAAACAAAATCAGTTATCTGATTCTGACAAGGAAAATAATTCAGAAAATCAAGAAGAAATTAATAAAGCTTTTGACAAGATTGAAGAAGAATTAAACGATTTAGACAAACAAAATAAAGAATTAAAATCACCTTTAGACATTTCAAAAGATGCTGAAAAACAAAAAAGTGTAGCTGATGATTTGAACAAATCCAAAGAACAATTGCAAAAAAGCCAGAAAGAAAAGGCTATTCCTAAACAAAAAAGTGCTTCTAAGAAAATGAAAGAAATGTCCAAGAAAATGGAACAAAGTATGGAGTCCTCGGAGATGGAACAATTGCAGGAAGATGTTGTTATGTTGCGTCAAATTTTAGATAATGTACTGGCATTTTCTTTAGCTCAAGAAGACGTTAGAGATCAATTTAAAAATTTGAAATCGGGTTCTCCGGCTTTCAATAAGAATATTAAAATTCAACAAAATCTTAAATTACAGTTTAAGCATGTTGATGATAGTTTGTTTGCAATGTCTTTGCGAAACCCAAAAATCGCCGAAGATGTAACGAAAGATATTGGTAATGTTCAATACAATTTAGACAAAGCTATTGAAACATTATCGAATGCTCAAATTCCAAAAGGAATGTCACATCAACAATATTCTATTGCATCAGCGAATAAATTGGCCGACTTTTTGAGTGAATTATTGAACAATATGAAAATGGATCTTTCTGGTATGGGAGATGGAAAACCAAAACCTGGAAAAGGACAAGGAATGCAACTTCCTGATATTATTAAGAAGCAAGAACGGTTAGGAGAGAAGTTAAAAGATGGTATTAATAAAGGTGAACAACCAGGCGGTAAGAAGCCCGGTCAACAAGGTAAAGTAGGTGAAAAAGGGAATTCTAATGGTGATGACGGAGAAGGTGACGCCAAAGATATTATGGAAATTTATAAAGAGCAAAAGCAATTACGGGAAGCTTTAGAAAACGAATTGACTAAGCAAGGTTTGAATGGTAATGGTCAAAATGCTTTAGAACAAATGAAGCAGTTAGAAAAACAATTGCTTAACAAAGGTTTTAAAAATGAAACTTTACAAAAAATCTTGAATGTTAAGCAGGAATTATTAAAATTAAAAACGGCTTTGCAATCGCAAGGAGAAGAAAATAAACGCCAATCTGAGACGAATAAAAAACAGTTTAATAATCAATCTAACGCGTTGCCAACGTCTTTATTAGATTATTTAAATAGCATTGAAATATTAAATAGACAATCCTTACCTTTGCGCTCCAATTTTGACCAAAAGGTTCAAGAATATTTTAATAAAAAATGATCAATTTTAATTACGAAACAGACTTTACATTAGAAAACGAAGAAGCAATTGCCACTTGGTTGTCTAATGTAATTGTATCAGAAAACAAGAAAGAAGGAGAGATTAATTACATCTTTTGCGATGATGAGTATTTGCTTAAAATCAATTTAGAGTATTTAAACCACGATACGCTAACGGATATTATCAGTTTTGATTATTCTGTGGGCAGCGAATTGAATGGAGATATATTTGTTTCTGTTGAAAGAGTAAAAGAAAATGCTGTTGATTTTAATGTTCCTTTTGATGAAGAATTAAAGCGTGTAATTGTACACGGTGTTCTGCATTATTCGGGTTATAAAGACAAATCAGAAGCTGATGAAAAACTAATGCGTTCAAAAGAAGATGAAAAATTAGCTATGTTTCACGTGGAACAATAACTGTTTTTTTAGTTTTTTTATAAAAGTGTTTCACGTGGAACACTTAGAAAATGATGATTTAAATGTGTTTCACGTGGAACATAAAACAAAATAGATTTCAAAATTACAGCCTTAGGATTTACGAAAGGTTAAATTAGTATAACAAAATGTTTCTAAACGAATATGATGTAATTGTTGTTGGGGCAGGTCATGCAGGTTCTGAAGCTGCCGCCGCTGCTGCAAATTTGGGTTCAAAAACTTTGTTGGTCACGATGAGTTTGCAGAATATTGCGCAAATGTCTTGTAATCCTGCTATGGGAGGAATTGCAAAAGGACAGATTGTGCGTGAAATTGATGCGCTTGGTGGTTATTCCGGAATTGTTTCCGACAAAACTGCCATTCAGTTCAAGATGTTGAATAAATCAAAAGGACCCGCAATGTGGTCGCCGCGTGTTCAAAGTGACCGTATGCGTTTTGCTGAGGAATGGAGAATGATGTTGGAAGGAACTCCAAATCTTGATTTTTACCAAGAAATGGTAAAAGGATTGATAATTGAAAACGGAAAAATAAAAGGAATCCGAACTTCGCTTGGTGTTGAAATCCGATCTAAATCTGTTGTGTTGACTAATGGAACTTTTCTAAATGGTTTGATTCATATTGGAGAAAAACAGTTTGGTGGAGGTAGAGCTGGAGAAAGTGCTGCGTACGGAATTACAGAAGATTTAGTGAATGCCGGTTTTCAAGCGGGAAGAATGAAAACAGGAACTCCGCCTAGGGTTGATGGACGTTCATTGGATTATTCAAAAATGAATGAAGAAAAAGGAGATGCAAAGCCGGATAAGTTTTCTTATTCTGATGTTACTTCGCCGTTGGTTATTCAAAAATCATGTCACATGACGTACACGTCCCTTGATGTTCATGATATTTTGAGAGAAGGTTTTGATCGTTCCCCAATGTTTAACGGAAGAATAAAAAGTCTAGGACCAAGATATTGTCCTTCTATTGAAGATAAAATAAATCGTTTTGCTGATAAAGAAAGACATCAGTTATTTGTAGAGCCAGAAGGTTGGAATACTTGTGAAGTATACGTAAATGGTTTCTCTACTTCTTTGCCTGAAGATATTCAATTTAAAGCATTGAGTTCTGTTGCGGGTTTTGAAAAAGTTAAATTTTTTCGCCCGGGTTATGCAATTGAATATGATTATTTCCCGCCGACACAATTGAAACATACTTTGGAAACAAAATTAGTTGAAGGATTGTATTTTGCCGGACAAATAAATGGAACTACAGGATATGAAGAAGCTGCTTCTCAAGGATTGATGGCTGGAATAAATGCGCATTTAAAAGTGCATGAAAAAGCACCTTTGATTTTAAAAAGAGATGAAGCATATATCGGAGTTTTGATTGATGATTTAATTACAAAGGGAACTGAGGAGCCGTATAGAATGTTTACCTCTCGTGCTGAATACAGAACTTTGCTTCGTCAAGACAATGCCGATTTTAGATTAACGCCAATGTCTTATGAAATTGGTTTGGCTTCCGAAAAGCGTTTGCGCAGAATGGAACACAAATTGAATGAATCCGAAAAGATGGTGGCTTTTTTCAAAGAAACGAGTGTAACTGTTGCGGAAACCAATCCTATTTTAGAATCAAAAGGGACGGCTTTAATTACACAAGGAGACAAAATGTTTAAAGTATTTTCCCGTCCGCAAATCGATTTGGAAGATATTATCAAATTTGAGAAAGTTGCAAATTATGTTGCCGAAAACAATTTAGATCAGGAAATTTTAGAACAAGCCGAAATTCAGGTTAAATATTCGGGTTATATCGAAAAGGAAAGAAATAACGCCAATAAACTGACTCGTTTAGAAGATGTGAAAATCCCTGAGAATTTTGATTACAACAAAATTAAATCAATGTCAATTGAAGCAAAACAAAAATTAAGTAAGATTCGTCCAGTGACTATTTCACAAGCATCAAGAATAAGCGGAGTGTCGCCTAGCGATATTTCCGTGTTGTTGATTTATATGGGAAGATAATTTGTTCCACGTGAAACTACTTTGTGAAGGCCTGGTATTGTTGAGAATTTTAAAAAAGAATAAAATAAATAAATGGACATTTCAAACAAAAAACATTTTCTTACTGTAAAAGATTATTCGGTTTCTAAAGAAACTTTCGATTTGTATTTTGACGAAACTTTGGATATGCTAATTACACATCCGCAACCAAGTTTGGAAAATTTGGGTAAATATTACGAAAGTGAAGATTATATTTCCCACACAGACAACAAACGTTCTTTGTTTGAAAAATTATACCATTTCATAAAAAGCATTGCATTAAAGAACAAACTCAATTTAATCAATTCACTTCAACCACAAAAAGGAAGAATTTTAGATATTGGAGCAGGAACTGGAGAATTTTTGTCGGTAGCCAAAAATGACGGTTGGCAAACAATAGGAGTGGAGCCAAGCGACAAGGCAAAAGCAATTGCAAAAAACAAAGGAGTTTCATTTGTGGAAGAAACCAGTGAATTGGAAAATCATTCTTTTGACGTAATTTCGATGTGGCACGTTTTGGAACACGTTCCGGATTTAGACAAACAAATTAATGAATTGAAACGTTTGTTGAAACCAACAGGAACATTAATTATTGCCGTTCCCAATTTCAAATCTTTCGACGCAAAACACTATGGAAAATTTTGGGCTGCTTTTGATGTGCCGATTCATTTTTGGCATTTTTCTAAAACAGCTATAAAATTGCTTTTCGAAAAAGAAGAAATGAAATTGGAAAAAATCTTGCCAATGAAATTTGATTCATTTTATGTGAGCTTGCTTTCCGAAAAATACAAATCAGGAAAAATGAATTTCGTCAGCGCCTTTTTCACCGGATTGAAGTCCAATTTCAAAGCGAAGTCCAATTTTGAGTATTCTTCACACATTTATGTCTTAAAAAACAAGTAAAAATCATTTTAAGCGCTTTTAAGCAATGTTTTTTGTCTTGACGAACACGAATATTCTCTTTTTGGAGAAAATCGATTAGAAATGAGCTAAAAAAATCGTTTTTAATAGCGATTGTTTATACATTCAATCAATCTAATAACGAAAACTTATATCGTAAATAGTTGTAGCATTTTCATCCGTTTTTGATAATACTACTTATTTTTTTATATTTTTGTTACCAATTCTTAAAAATCAGAAAATTTACCAAATGAAAAAAATAGTAGTAATTCTTGCAATTGCAATTTCAATTGTTTCTTGCAATAACGGAGAGAAATCAGAAACAAAAGTAAAAGAAGTAAAAACAGCTTATGTGGACACTTCGGTTTTAATGAAAGAATACACCGCTGCAAAAGATGTTGAAGCAAAATATAAAGCCAAAGGCGAAGAGAAAGGAAGACAGCTTCAAGCTGAAATAAATAGATTCAAACAAGAAGCTCAAAATTTTCAAGCACAAGCACAAGCCAATGGTCAAGAATGGGCTCAAAAAAAAGGAGCTGAATTGCAAAGAAGAGAACAACAGTTGGCTCAAGCACAACAAATGTTAGCACAACAGTTACAACAAGAAGGTGGTGTAGAAATGGACAGCGTAATTGTTGGAGTAAAAAAATTCATTAAAGGGTACGGAAAAGAAAAAGGATATGCTTATATCTACGGAACAGGCGACTCTAATGCAACTATTTTATATGCTGAAGATAAAGCCGATATTACTAAAGAAATTGTTAAATTATTGAACGAAAAATACAAAGCATCAGCTGCTAAAAAATAATATTGTAAAATTTTATTTATCAAATGCCTTCAATTTTTGGAGGCATTTTTTGTTTTATCTCTTCAAAAACAATATTTTAGCTTTTCTTTTTTAGCTAGGAATTCACGGATATTTTTTTTAATTTCATTAAACTAATTTTGATTCGAATTGGTGAGATTTTAATACTTCGTTTTCAAAATAATTTGTGAACTTGTCGCTAAAAATTTCTTCTAACAGCCATATTTAATTTATACGCCAAATGCAAACTATCTCTGAAGCAGCCGTTTACACCCTGAAATTTATCAATCAAACGCATCGTTCAATTTTCCTTACGGGAAAAGCTGGAACTGGTAAAACCACACTTTTGCGGGAAATTATTCAAACCACGCACAAGAATACCGTAGTGGTTGCTCCTACTGGAATTGCAGCTTTGAACGCTGGCGGAGTGACAATTCACTCGATGTTTCAACTGCCTTTTGGAGGTTTTATTCCCGACAATTCATCGCCTCATTTCTCGGAAAGCACCAAGTTTGAAACCAAGGCTACTTTGCGCAGACATTTCAGAATGAGTGGACTGAAGAAATCGGTTATTCAAAATATGGAATTGTTGATTATTGACGAAGTGAGTATGCTTCGTGCCGATTTGCTCGACGCAATGAATTTTATGATGCAAACTGTTCGCAAAAAAACGACTCCATTTGGTGGTGTTCAAGTGTTGTTTATTGGCGATTTATTGCAATTGCCACCCGTAATTCGAGACGAAGAATGGCGTACTTTAAAGACCTATTACAAAGGAAAATTCTTTTTTCATTCGCATGTCATTCAGCAAAATCCGCCTTTGTATATTGAATTAGATAAAATTTTTAGACAAAGAGATGAAGTTTTTATTTCGATTTTGAACAATTTGCGCAACAATCAAATTTCTCCTGCCGATGTTCAGGCTTTGAATCAATATGTAAATCCAAATTTCGATTTGAAAGCGAATAAAGGTTATATTACTTTAACAACTCATAACGCCAAAGCCGATGCAATGAACACCCAAGCGTTGGAAGATTTAGAAGGAAAAGAACAGGTTTACAAAGCTGTAATTGTGGGCGATTTTCCAGATAAAATTTATCCTGTTGATGAAGAATTGAAGTTAAAAGTTGGCGCACAAGTGATGTTCGTGAAAAATGATTTGTCTTTCGATAAAAAATATTTCAACGGCAAAATGGGAATTATAAAATCACTTTCAAAAGACGAAATTATGGTTCATTTTCCTGAAGAAAATTTGACCATCGAAGTTGAAAAATACGAATGGGAAAATATTCGCTACAAAGTGGATGAATTGACCAAGGAAATAGAGGAGGAAGTTTTGGGCACTTTTGTGCATTATCCAATAAAATTGGCTTGGGCGATTACGGTTCACAAAAGCCAAGGATTAACGTTTGACAAAGCTGCGCTCGATGTTTCGCAAGTTTTTCTTCCCGGACAAGCTTATGTGGCTTTATCGCGTTTACGTTCGTTAAACGGCTTAATTTTGCTTTCTCCATTGCGAATGAATGGCATTTCGAACGATCAAGACGTGATGGATTATTCGTTGAACAAAGCTTCGGAAGAAGTGCTGAAAAATTCCTTGCATTTCGAAACCAAGAATTTCATCCATAACTACTTGATAAACACCTTTGATTGGGCAGAATTGGCACAAGAATGGCGCAATCACAAGTTTAGTTACAACGAAAGCAGTGATGTTTCAGTCAAATCGAAACAAGCTAGTTGGGCGGCCAAACAATTAATTGCTATTGACGGACTTTTGGATCCATCTCAAAAATTCATCGTTCAACTCAACAAGATTTTTAATACCGAAACCGTCGATTTGTATCACGTTTCGGAGCGTTTCACGGCAGCGTATAATTATTTTATCAAACCAATGGACGATTTGGTTTTTGAAATTCTTTGGAAGGTCGAAGAAGTCAAACGTGTCTCCAAAGCTAAAGCGTTTTATGAGGAATTAATGGTTTTGGAAGAGCTACAAGTCAAAGCTGTTTTGCGACTAATGAAAGCCAAATTATTAATCGAAACTGTGGTGGCAGGTGAGGCAATTTCTAAAGAAAAATTAACTTCAGATGTAATTAAAAAATACATCAGCCACAAAACCGAAGCCATCCAAAAGCAATTCAAAGAACTCAATGTAACGCTAATTGAAGACGAAGCTGATGCAAATCGTTATACCAAAAAGAAAAAAGAAACGAAAGAAACCAAAAAATCTACGGTTCAGGAAACCTACGAATTGTGGCTCGAAAACAATACTATTGCCGAAATAGCAGCTATTAGAAAATTTACTCCCGAAACTATTTTAAGCCATTTGACCAAGCTGATTAGTGCCAAAACGATAAACATCAACGATGTTTTGCCCGAAGATAAAATCAAGGATTTAACCGAGGCTTTTTATGGCTACAAAGAAGAATCGATTTCGCCTTTAAAAGAAAAATACGGCGATAAATTCAGTTGGGAAGAGTTGCGAATGTTTAAGGCGAGTTTGAATTAAAGGATTTTAAGATTTGACTACTTTTTAAAGTCAGTTTTATTAAAACAAGATGAATTTGTCTTATTTATAAGAAATAACCTAAACCCCCACAAATAAAGGTTTGTAGGGTTTTTATTAATTATTAACTTTTTTTTAACACTACTTTTTATTATGATTTCGATATATGCTTTAATTTCGACCAATTATTAGATTTTAAAAATGATTCTAACAATCGTGAAAAGTTTTCAATTCTAATAAGATATTATTTATCTACTAAAATTTATCTTGATGATATTAAAAACAATTCTTATTCTTATTTGTCTCCAAAGTCTTTTTTTATTTGCTCAAGAAAAAAACAAGATTTTTGTTAATGCAGGATCTAGTTACTATCCTTATATGACTGAAAATCAGAATAATTTTAATATTTCGGTCAATTTCATACATCAAACAAAAAAAGAAAGATGGTCTATGGAGTATTATTATTTATATGCACAAAACGATCCTATCCCAAGTTTTTATTATGATGAAAAAGCATTATTTAGGTACATTGTTTTAGGAAATCCAGAAACAATTTTCGAAGACACCAAATGGAATAACATCGAAGTTATGGAAATTGGTTCTAAAGTGCATTATTCTATAATAAAAAACAAAAAGACAAATTTTTCAGTTAATTTAGGTTTAGGCATTAATTATAGTGAAGAAAATATACACAGATTACTTTTTATAGATGTCGATTTAAATAATCGTATTTATGGATATGGCGATTTCAAAACTTTTGAAAGTGACACCGATAAACCCGGCGAAACGCAGAAACAATGGGCTGAATTGTGCACTACAGTGACCGGAAGGTCGTGGGGTTATACGCAAACGCCCCTAAAACCCATAAATAATCTGATCAAAGACCTTATTCTTTGTCGATCGCGCAATGCGAATTATTTATTGAACTTCGGGCCGGATAAAAACGGAACATTTTCAACTGAAATGAATAGTTATCTGAGCATTTTTGCCGATTGGATGAAAGTGAACGGAAGTGCAATCAGGGGTTGTATAGCATTGCCCGCGAACGAAACTGCTTCGATTCCGGCTACAGCACACAGCAATCGCCGGTACCTGTTTGTAACTGATGAGCTTAAAGGAAAAACCATAACCTTTGATTCTCCCCATCAGGTTAAGAAAGTACATTTTCTGGCATCAAAAATTCCGGTTGAATTTCAAATCATTAACAATAAACAATTGGTAATTACGCTGGAATCAAATAGTTCAAATTTGCCTCTGGTTATTAAGGTTGAATTGAAATAAATACTTAATTTACAATGAAAAAATATATATATTTATAATCTGAATTTTTGTTAAAACAAAAAGGAATATGTTTATGATGTGATTCATTGTTAATATCAAAATTCTCAGGTACAATTGCTAAATCATAAGAGTCATATTTATCTTCTTCCTCGTAAATTATCACCATAAATTTATTACCTTTTTTTAAATTTTCTTTTTTTAATAAATTTGCAAAATTTATACAAAGTTTTCCATTTGTAGTTTCGTGTTCTTTTGAACCTTTTATATTTTCATCTATTATTTCTGCTTGACATGCATCATAACAATCCATGGGACAAGCAACTTTATTATTTAAACTCAATTTTTATAACCTTAAAATATTTTATATCTTTTTTATATTCTTTAGAATTCTAAAGTTCCTTCAATTGCAAAGTTTGCTTTTGAGTCTAATTCTGCGTGGGATAATACAGATACTTGAAGACCAAATTTTTCATAAATTTCAGATATTCTTTTTCTTAAAACAGGATCTACAACCATTGTAATTTTAGAAAAACCTTTTGCTTCTACATCATCTAAAAGTTTTTTAGTTTTAGTAACTAAATTATTAATTTCTGCTATTGAAATCATTAGTTGAGAAACTCCATGATGCTCTTGAAGTTTTCCTATAAACTGCTGTTCTAATTCGGGTTTTATTGTAATAATATGTAAAACTCCATCTGTATCTTTATATTTTTGAGTAATTAACCTATATAGTTTAGCTCTTACATGCTCAAGTAAAATTTCAGGAACTTTAGTAAACTCAGCAATATCAGCAACGGCTTCAATAATTGTTAACATATCAATTATTGGAATTTTTTCATGTAATAAATCTTTACAAACTTTTAATAATGAACCATAAGAAGTAACTTTCATAGCTTCATCAATTACAATAGGGAAATCTTTTTTTAATCTTTCAATAATATCTACAATATCTTGTCTTGTAATAATATCTTCTGCATGTTTTTTTATAATTTCAGAAATATGCGTAGAAATTATTGTTGGAGCATCCACTACTGTAAAGCCTTTCATTAAAGCTTCTTCTTTTAAATCTGTTGCAATCCAAGTTGCATCAAGATTAAATACAGGTTCTTTTACTCTTAATCCTTCTAATTTCTCATTCGCTAATCCACCCATTGCAAGAAGTTTATCAACTTCTACTTTTCCTTTTACAAGTGGGATTCTTTTTAAATATAGTTGGTACTCATTTGGATTTAAATTTGCATCATCTGAAATTCTAATTTGTGGTATTACAAAACCTAATTCACTTGCAATTGTTTTTCGTATTGCTTTAATTTTATCAAGTAATTCTGAATTTCCTTGAACTAATTGTAATAATCTAATTCCAAGTTTTAATTCTAAAACTTCTAATTTCATTATATTTTCAATAGTTTGAGATTCATCAGCAACAGACATACTTTTCTTTCTTTCTTTTAATGTATTAACATCATCAACAACTTTTGGTTTAGTAGTTTCTGTTTTAAAGAATCTTGTCAGAGCATTATCTTTTTTATCATTTATCATAGTTATTACATAACCAATAAATATCATTAAAGCACCCATCATCATCAAAATACCTGTTGGGAAACCAGGAATAAATCCGAATAAAACTAAACCAATTCCCAATAAAATCAATGATTTACTGTCTTTTACTAATTGAGAAATAGATTGTTTTGCAAAAGTTTCTTCATCCATATTAGACCGTGTAATAATAATAGCAGTTGCAGTTGATAAAATAAGAGCAGGAATTTGAGCTACTAAACCATCTCCAATAGTTAAGATTGTATAAACTTCTCCGGCTTCACTAATATCCATATCATGCTGGAAAAGACCTATTAATATTCCACCAACTAAGTTTACAATTGTAATAATAATACCAGCAACTGCATCTCCCTTTACAAATTTAGAAGACCCATCCATAGCTCCATAAAAACTTGCTTCAGAAATTAAAATTTTTCTTCTTTCTTGAGCTTCTTTATCATCAATAAACCCAGCATTTAAATCAGCATCTATTGCCATTTGTTTTCCAGGCATAGAATCAAGTGTAAATCTTGCAGTTACCTCAGCAACCCTTGTAGCACCTTTTGTTACAACCATAAAGTTAATAAGTACTAAAATAATAAATATAATAATACCAATAACCATATTTCCACCAACAACAAACTCTCCAAAAGCTGAAATAATAGAACTTACAGCATCAGGTCCATTATGACCTTCACTTAAAATCGATCTTGTGGTTGCAATATTTAAAGCTAGCCTAAAAAGTGCAAATATTAATATAAGCGTAGGAAATGTGGTTAAATCAGATGGTTTTTGAATATATAAAGATATTAATAAAATAAGTATAGAAATTGATAAAGATATTACCAAGAAGAAATCTAAGATTTCTTTTGGTAAAGGTACTATTATGATTAATAGTATCGAAACAAATAGTGCAACAACTATTAAATCTTTTGAAAATATCTTTTTTATGTTCATATATTAATTTATTTTAGTTATTAATTTAAAAAATTAACTAACGACAATTGATTTGTTTTACTAATTGTTGAATAAAGAGCTGTATATGTTAACTCTAAAGCTTTTGATTCAATTGCAACTTGTGCTAAATCTGCACTACCTAAATTACGAGATAAAATATCAAATTGAGTTAATTTAGAAGAAACTCTCTCTAAAGAAATTTCAAATATTTTATTTTTTCCACCTAAATCAGCATGGGCAATATTAACAGAATCATAAGCTTTATCAACTTCTCCTTGATATTTTGCAACCAAAGTTCTTGCATCTTGAGCAGAAATTGGATTGCCAGAACTATCAAGTTTTTTTAATGCATTTACAGTAGCATCAATTAAATCAAAAATATTTGTTTTTGCTTCAAATTTTGTACCAGCAATATCTGGTAACCTCGCGCTATATGTAGGGGGAGTTAAAGCATCATTTGTAACAGGCGTTATTGTTTCAGTTGTTGCATTTCCATTTAAATCATACTTTGTTAAAGTATTT
>ERZ1034361.221-NODE-221-length-41574-cov-8.164663_pt1 | contig 41574 bp, 39 predicted proteins | sample MGYA00520617_ERZ1034361 | MGnify/ENA primary metagenome ERZ1034361 (study PRJEB33736, sample SAMEA104284507) | Azolla filiculoides | biome: Urban; feature: Water surface; material: Ditch water | place: Netherlands | collected 2015-10-28 | depth 0-0.1 m ...
CAGGCAAAGGTGCAACTGATTTCACCCTTTGTGGGCCGCATTTACGACTGGTACAAGAAGCAGGCTGGTGCTTCGTGGGACGAAGCGGCGAAGGCCGGTGTCAACGACCCCGGCGTGGTGTCGGTGCGCAACATTTACAACTTCTACAAAAAGCACGGCATTGCCACCGAAGTGATGGGCGCGAGCTTTCGCAATGTGGGGCAGATCACAGCGCTGGCCGGTTGCGATTTGCTGACCATCGCCCCCGATCTGCTGGCGCAACTGGCTGCCACCGAGGCACCGCTTGCGCAGGCATTGAACGCCGATGCCGCCAAAGCCATGGACATCCCGTTTGTGCAACACGATGAAGCGGGTTTCCGCTACGCACTGAACGAAGACGCCATGGCCACCGAAAAACTGGCCGAAGGCATCCGTGCCTTTGCCGTCGACACGTTCAAGCTGGAAGCGCTGATGAAGGCATAGCAAAAAAGTGATGTCAGTCAAGCGACGGGCATCTGGAAGGCATAAAAAAACCCGCTGAAGCAATTCAGCGGGTTTTTTGTTGGGGTTTGAGTCGGTTGGAATGACGAAACACGCCACCGACGCAGCATGAGGGAGCAGGGCAAGGCGCAGACGCGCAGAGCAGTGGCAGCGCCACGGCAAGCGGCTGCAACGCCGCCATGCACCCTCAGGCAAGGAGCAATTACATGCCCATGCCGCCCATGCCGCCCATGCCACCCATGTCAGGCATGCCGCCGCCAGCAGCGGACTCGGCCTTCGGGGACTCGGCGACCATGCACTCGGTCGTCAGCATCAGGGACGCGACAGACGCTGCGTTCTGCAGGGCCGTGCGGGTCACCTTCGTCGGGTCCAGGATACCCATTTCGATCATGTCGCCGTAGGTGTCGTTGGCTGCGTTGAAGCCATAGTTGCCAGCGCCATTCAGCACGGCGTTCACGACCACGGAGGCTTCGCCGCCGGCGTTGTAAACGATTTCGCGCAGGGGGGCTTCGATGGCCTTCAGCACCAGGGCAATACCATGGTCCTGGTCGGCGTTGTCACCCTTGATGGTGCCAGCGGTCTGCTTGGCGCGCAGCAGGGCCACGCCGCCACCAGCCACAATGCCTTCTTCCACAGCAGCGCGGGTGGCGTGCAGGGCGTCTTCCACGCGGGCCTTCTTTTCCTTCATTTCGACTTCGGTGGCAGCGCCAACCTTGATCACGGCCACACCGCCGGCCAGCTTGGCCACGCGCTCTTGCAGCTTTTCGCGGTCGTAGTCGGACGTAGCTTCCTCGATCTGCACGCGCACTTGCTTGACGCGGGCTTCGATGTCAGCGGCGGCACCCATGCCGTCGATGATGATGGTGTTTTCCTTGCCCACTTCGATGCGCTTGGCCGAGCCGAGGTCGGCCAGCGTCACTTTTTCGAGGGTCAGGCCGACTTCTTCAGCGATGACCTTGCCGCCGGTCAGGATGGCGATGTCTTCCAGCATGGCCTTGCGGCGGTCGCCGAAGCCAGGGGCCTTGACAGCCACAACCTTCAGGATGCCGCGGATGGTGTTGACCACCAGAGTTGCCAGGGCTTCGCCCTCGACATCTTCAGCAATGATCAGCAGGGGACGGCCAGCCTTGGCAACTTGCTCCAGTGTGGGCAGCAGGTCACGGATGTTGCTGATCTTCTTGTCGAACAGCAGCACGAAGGGGTTGTCCAGCAAGGCGGCTTGCTTTTCGGGGTTGTTGATGAAGTAGGGCGACAGGTAGCCACGGTCAAACTGCATACCTTCGACGACGTCGAGTTCGTTTTGCAGGGACTTGCCGTCTTCCACGGTGATCACGCCTTCTTTACCAACCTTGTCCATGGCGTTGGCGATGATGTCACCAATGCTGGAGTCGGAGTTGGCGGAAATGGAACCCACTTGGGCGATTTCCTTGGAGGTGGTGGTGGGCTTGGTGGCCTTCTTCAGCTCGGCGATCAGGGCTTCAACAGCCTTGTCGATACCGCGCTTCAGGTCCATGGGGTTCATGCCGGCGGCAACGTACTTCATGCCTTCGCGCACGATGGCCTGGGCCAGCACGGTCGCGGTGGTGGTGCCGTCACCGGCGTTGTCAGAAGTCTTGGAAGCAACTTCCTTGACCATCTGCGCGCCCATGTTTTGCAGCTTGTCTTTGAGTTCGATTTCCTTGGCCACGGACACACCGTCCTTGGTCACGGTGGGGGCGCCGAAAGAGCGCTCCAGAACCACGTTACGGCCCTTGGGGCCCAGGGTCACCTTGACTGCGTTAGCCAGGATGTTCACGCCTTCAACCATGCGTGCGCGGGCTTCGCCGCCGAAAATTACGTCTTTTGCTGCCATGTTTATGACTCCAGAAATTTCAGTTAATTAGGGAAATGCTGACGGGGAGAAATTACTTCTCAACCACGGCGAACAGGTCGTCTTCTTTCATGACCAGCAGTTCGTCGCCGTCGACCTTGACGGTCTGGCCGCTGTATTTGCCGAACAGGACGCGGTCGCCAACCTTGACGGTCAGAGCGGACACTTCACCCTTGTCGTTGCGCTTGCCGGGGCCGACGGCCAGGACTTCGCCTTGATCAGGCTTTTCAGCGGCGTTGTCAGGAATGACGATGCCGGAGGCAGTCTTGGTTTCGCTTTCGATGCGTTTGACGATCACGCGGTCGGCCAAAGGACGCAGTTTCATGAGGAATCTCCTAAATATTGAAACGAGGTAAAAAAACAAGGTGCTGGCCAGTAACAGTAAGCACCATCAAAACTTCAGGCAGCGGATGTTAGCACTCCTCTGTCTTGAGTGCTAATGATACGGGCGAATTGCGCCTTTTCAAGAGGAAAAGCGCCATGAATATGCCGTTTGTTCTGAAGAAAAGTGTGCGCTATGGGAGTTATGGAACTCTTTCTTGGGACACTTTCAGACCCGCCGATCTCTGAATTTGAAAGTCCGATTTCACCTTTTTTGCTATTTCTGCCAAATCGATTGCGGTAGGTCAAACCGGTGAAGAAGAGGCCTGTGCAAAGGTGATTTTCGCCCTAGAGTTTTGCTCAGGAGCCGTCCCCGGTTCCGTTTGGAAGCAGGTGAAACTATGGGATTCAAGGAGAGTATTTGGGGTGCTTTGGGCGGTAAGCCACCTGCGGTTCCCCATGGGGTGTTCGTGGAAATCCGCGACGCGATGCTGGCGGAGTTGGGTAAATATGACACCACGCCACACCAGTCGCTGTTCATGAAAATTTTCTATGCGGCGGACATAGAGTCCCTCTGGGACCAGCGGGTTGGGCTTCTGAAAGCTATGGCGGAGGCGCACGGAGAGGCTGAGGCCCTGCTGCGCCTGCGGGCGATTACGGCCCGCTTTGTTGGCTATATCCCCGACGCCCGCAAGGCTGCGGTGCTGCACTAAGCTGGCGTTCGGGGCGGCCGGAATGCGGCTTTAGGCCAGCAAGGCCTTGCATTCCTTGATGCAGGCTACGCACGATTCGGCGCAGGCCTTGCACTGCTCGTGCTTCTCGTGTTTGCGGCACTCTTTTTCGCATGCCTGGCAGGCATCCAGAGTTACCTTGGCCAGGGCGGCGAGCAACGGAGCCTGTTGGGCGGCCAAGCTTTCCAGCGCATTGCACAGGGCGATAACCTGGCTGACGGACTGGGCACAGGCGGCCATGGCTTTGTCGCCGTCACCGAGCAGCACCAGGCAGTGGGCAACGCAAACCTGACCCTTGGCGGAACAGTCGGCGGCAGCGGCGATCAGTCCCGCTTTGGGCGCGCCATGCATGTGGGCATGGTGTGCATGGTTTGCGTCTTGTGCGAAGACCGCACCGCCGGCAGTTGCCAGCAAGACAGCGCCCGAGTTGGCAAATATGTCGCGACGTTTCATAGACTTCCCCTTTATGTTGATGAAGCTAAATAATACCGCTGGAGCCGCATGCTGCGAAAGGGGAAGTGCTTTAGAACCGGTCCACTCGGTATAAACCCGTAATTTCAGTGGTGCTTTTCCAGGGTCGAATCGGGCGCAGTCTGGGCATAGACCTTCACCGTTTCGGTTCCGGCATTTTGAAACGTCAGGGTGAGGTCAAAGCGGTCACCCGGCTTAATGGGTTGCTTCAGGTTTTTCAGAAGCAGGCGGTACTCACCGAGGTCGTGGCGCATGGGCGTAGTGACCAGGGGCGGCAAATCCATAGCGGGTATGGCCAGCGGCTCTTTTCCTCTCGGCGCCAAGGCACGCTGCAAGACGACTTCGCTTGCCAGTGGCGTATTTGCCCCAACCAGCCGATCGGCTTGGTTGCCTGAATTCCGGATCCCACGGAAAAAAACCAACCACTGTCCGGGCTCCGTCGGACTGGGCAGGGCATAGGGGTGCTCGATGCGAAGGGACCCGACGCGGGCACCATGTGCCAGCGCGTTGGGCACCAAGGCCACATGGCACAAGCTAAGTGCAGTGCCGGCAATGAAGTGGCGTTTGGTCAACATACCGCGTGCTCGCTTACATCAGGCCACGAACGAAGGTGCTTGTGGCCGCCCGCAGTTCGCTGAGTTCCTGGCGCACGCGGGCCAGTTCTTCGCGAAGCTGCTGTGCTTCCTCTGCCAGCGAGCGATGTGCATTGGCGGCCCGCGCCAAAGCGGTCTTGGGATGGCAGGCCTGAATCGGGCTGCCCGTATTGTGGGCACGAAGCCCAATGGCAAAATTTCTCTGCATGAATACTCCTTCCAGGGTAAATCAAACGGAATGACTGGCGCAGTCTGCTAGCAGTTCCAGAAAGTGGACGCCGGCAGTCTTTGCTCACTTGGGAGCGTGTTCCATGTGACCAGAGTGCTGGCCATGTGCGTTGTGGGCGTTGTGGGCATCGTGTCCATGGTGACCGGTTGCGGGGTCGATTTTGATCATCCCCTCAAACCCGTCAAACAGCTTGCTCTGTTGAGCACCGAGTTTGGCTTCTGCAGCAACCACAGCTTTAGCCAGCCGGTGTGCCGCATCGCCAGGCATGCCAATGGACTGCAGCACATCGGGTTGGGTCAGGCCCGAGCCAGCGCACACGGCAACAAACCACTGGTGTTTGTCCCGCTGCAAAAACGCGCGACCTCCACGGCCACCTTGTGCCCAGCCGGCCACGGCGTAGTCGCCTTCGAGGCTAATGGGGGCCACGGTGAGGGGGGAGTCGGGCTTCTCAAATTGCTTCTTGAGCTCCATGGTGATCTGGTGTGCTTCGTCTCCATGTGACCAGGCGTTTCCGGCAGCCAGCAGTTGGGTCAGTCCGAGGGTGATTGCAATGAGCCAGTTTTTCATGATTTCAGTTTTCCTTGTTGAGTTGGGTATCGGTGTGGGTCTTCGGTCGGCGTCCGGGATAGACCGGTTCGCCTTGCCCGCCCATGGGTCAGGGGCACAGGGGTGTCGGGTGGCCTTGCGTTGCAACAGCATGGCTTGCTTTCTGCCAGGAATGGGGCCTGAGGGGCCTCAACCGGGCAGCTAGTCACACAGGAGGCAGTGGCGCACTGTCTTCAGGAAGTTCGTGCGCACCTAACGTCCACAAGCGGGACGCCAGGAACACGAATTCAGATGCGTGCCGGGGGGCCGCGCGCGGGCGGTGGCGCGGCTGAAACGAAAAGGAAGGGGCTTGAGTGCGCGCTTGGTGTATCGAAAGTGCGCGGCGCAACATGGCCCAAGCCCATCGATGTCACTGGGGGCGGTGCGCTGATGCTGGCACACAAAGGGCAGTCCAGGGTGTGACTGGTTGCGGGTTGGGATCCGTCGTCTCCGGACACCACGACCTTCATGGCCCCCGCGCCGGAGCACACCAGTTGCATGGCCTGTGGCTTAACCATGGGCGATGCAATGGCAACCCCAATAGCCAGTGCAAACCAGACCAGCACGAAGCGGGCGATCAGTTTGGCATTGCGCAGGTTTTGCATGGCGCGAATATTAAGGGATCTTTAGTTTGGACCCAAGGATGCCTGTAGAAGATTCAAGCGAATCAGGTAATTTTTCACAGATTACCCCCTTTCAAGCGCTGGCGCGCGGGTGCGCCCCTAAAGCGGCCTCAGCGGAAAAGTTTGATTTGTCGCAACCTATGTACGAAAGCGAACAAATGGTTTGCTGTTTCCTTTGAATGCGGTGAAGATGGGGCAGGGCGCTTCGTCCTTTCCAACATCCAGTAAGGGAAATCGGTCATGAACAATCTATTGATTGCGACGCGCCTCAAGCTGTTAATCGGCGTTTTATGCCTGTTGCTGATTGCGGTGGGTGGCCTCGGGTTGCGTGGAATGGCCGGGTCCAACGACGCGCTCAAATCTGTTTACGAGGACCGCACGGTAGCTCTGTCGTATCTCTCCGAGGTGTTGCGGTACAACTTGCGCAATCAGATTGCCGTGGTGAGCGCGGCCGGGGATGTAAGGCCCGGCATGGCCCAGAAATACGCCGGTGAGATACGCGAAAACGCCGCCGCACTCACAAAGGTATGGGAAGCCTATTACGCGACCTACCTAACCCCTGAAGAAAAAATTCTGGCCGACAAGTTCAAGGAACACCGGGGCGCATTTCTGGAAACGGTACTCAAACCGGTGCAGGCGAGTATTGCGGCGAATGACAGCAAAGAGCTCAGCCGACTTGCCTTTGAGGCAATGCCCCCGGTGTACCTTCCGATGCGAGACGACATCAACGCACTCATCAAGCTGCAGGTCGATGAAGCCAGCAACATTTACCGAACAGAGCTGGCGTACTACCAGACAACACGCAGCTTGTCGGTGGGCTTGCTGCTGTTGGCCTTGGTGTGCTCTTCCCTTTTTGGGTACTTTCTGATCAAGAGCATTTCGCGGTCTTTGGCTGAAGCCCAGGAACTCGCCGATGCGGTAGCCCATGGCGATTTGACGCACCCCGTTGGCAATCAGGACAAGAATGAAATTGCCCGGCTCATTCAGTCCATGGCGATCATGCAGCAGTCGCTGGTGAGCGTGGTCTCCAAAGTGCGTCTGGGTTCCGAAGGTGTGGCCAACGCCAGTTCCGAAATCGCACAGGGCAATCACGATCTGTCTGCGCGCACCGAAAGTCAGGCCAGTGCGCTCGAAGAGACGGCTGCTTCCATGGAGGAACTGGGCTCCACCGTGCAACACAACGCCCAAAGCGCGCGCCAGGCCAGTCAGCTAGCCCAGGATGCTTCGGTGGTGGCCGTACGGGGTGGCGAGGTGGTCGGTCAGGTCGTTGAAACCATGAAGGGCATCAACGACTCCTCCCGCAAGATTGCGGACATCATCAGCGTAATTGATGGCATTGCCTTTCAGACCAATATCCTGGCGCTGAATGCCGCCGTGGAGGCTGCGCGTGCGGGTGACCAGGGGCGCGGCTTTGCGGTGGTGGCCTCTGAGGTGCGCAGCCTGGCAGGTCGCAGCGCCGAAGCCGCCAAAGAGATCAAGACCCTGATCGGCTCCAGCGTGGAGCGGGTGGAGCAGGGCACTGCGTTGGTGGACCAGGCGGGCATCACGATGAATGAGGTGGTCAGCTCCATTCGGCATGTCACCGAGATCGTGTCCCAGATCAGCGCTGCCAGCAGTGAGCAGTCGGCGGGTGTGAATCAGGTGGGTGAGGCGGTCACCCAGATGGATCAGGTAACCCAGCAGAATGCTGCATTGGTCGAGCAGATGGCCGCTGCGGCCAGCAGTTTGAAGTCGCAGGCAGGAGATCTGGTTGCTGTCGTGTCGCAGTTCAAGCTGGACCAAGACCCTCAGTCAAAACCGGCATCGCACAAGTCATCGGTGCGCAATCTCCCCCAGGCCAGGAGGATTGGCCTATCGCTTAGGGCTTAACTGCCCAGGTCTTTACGCACCCGCTTTACAATGCGCGGGTGTTTTAACCAACACATTCGCTAGGGGTGTTGGGCTGCGCAGGCGGTCCGACTGAGAAAGTCCCTTTGAACCTGACTGAGGTAATCCTCGCGCAGGGAAGCAGTGTCCCGCAGCCCCACGCTGCAGTCTCCCGCTTACCTGCCACCACTTTGCTTGGAGCAAACGTATGGCATCGTCACCGACCGGCACGCCGGCCGCCACATCGGCTGGATCAACCAATGAAGCACTGAGTAGCTTGCCTGCCAGCGCCCGCGTATTCAGCTGGCATGAACATGCCTCGCTCTGGTTTAGTCTGGGCGTGGGGCTGCTGGTCATGCAAATGGGCGCCTACTTGGTTCCCGCTTTGGGAACGCACGACGCCCTGCTCGCCATCGTGCTGGGTACGGCGATTGGTGCAGGCCTTTTGGCATGGACCGCAAAACTCGGTGCCGACACGGGTCTTACCAGTGCGGGCCTGATGCACCAGGCTTATGGAAGCACCTTTGCCAGACTGCCGGTGTTGCTCAATATTGCGCAACTGATCGGCTGGACTACCTTTGAGCTGGTCATCATGCGCGACGGAACGCAGGCGATTGCCCAGCAGTCCATGGGCCTTGCGTTGGATGGCTTTTGGGGTACCTTGCTGCCGACCCTGCTGTGGGGCGGCGTATTGGCCCTGTTGCTGAGTGGCTCCATGACGCAACTGGTACGCAAAATCATTGGCCGCTACGGCCTGCCGCTGGTGATTGCATCCCTGCTATGGCTGACCTGGCAGTTTGGTTCGCGCGTGCTGGCTGGTGGCATGGGCACCTTCATGTCCCGCACAGGCGATGGCAGCATGGGCATGTTGTCGGCCATGGATCTGGTGATTGCCATGCCCATTTCCTGGTTGCCGCTGGTGGCCGACTATGCGCGTTTCGGCAAGAGCGGGCGCGGAGCCTTTGGCGGCACGTGGGTAGGCTATGCAGTGGCCAATGTGTGGTGCTATGCGCTGGGCGTAATGGTGGCCAGTCTGTCCGAACCGGGCGCTGCCTTGGTAGGAACCTTGTTGCTGGCGCAGGGCGGTTTGATCGCGCTCAGCCTTATTCTGGTGGACGAGATCGACAACGCCTATGGCGATGTGTACTCCGGTGCGGTGTCAACGCACAGCTTGCTGCCAAAGATTTCCGTTGGAACCTGGGGCTTGGCTCTGGCGGCGCTGTGCACCGTGCTGGCCCTGGTGTTGCCCATGCATGATCTGGAGCCCTTCTTGTTGATGCTCAGTTCGGTGTTTGTGCCGCTTTACGGGGTGATTCTGGGACGGCTGGGTTGGGGCGCGAACAGCGCTTCCGTGCCCACAATCAAAGTGGATATCCCGGCCGCTGCAATTTGGCTAATTGGTATTGTGGCGTTCCAGTCCTTGTCAAGGCTGGCACCGCAGTGGGGCGCGACCTTACCCACTTTGCTGCTAACCGGTGTGGCGGCGTTCGCCACGCGCAGAAAGTAAGGGCCCTGCGCTTAGAACGCCCACCGCAACAGGGGCATGAAGTCGTCCATCCAGGCAGCGACTTCGGGTGGCAGGCCCCGGCGTACGCGCTGCAGGTGATACGCCATGCGCGGCGCGACTTGGCGTGGCATGTAAATGGTTTGGTCCACCAGATTGGCCAGATAGACGATGGCCAGTTGGGCCTGTAGCGCATCCACGGGCACTGGACCCATTGAGGCAGCCTGCTGGTAACGGGAATACCCGAACACCAAAGCTTCGATCTCCGCACCGAAACGCAACACCAGGGCCTCACGGCTTGGAGGATTTGCAAGGAGCTGCTTGCCGGATGCGGTGGTGTAGAGCGAGTGCAACAACCCCGCTATGCACAATGCCTCTGGTTGCCGCCAAACGGATAGCAAAGCGTGCGTGCCATGCAAGTGCTCGCTCAGTGTGCGACCCGAATGCGCTACGCTGTCAGTGCCCAGATCCTGCAGAAAGATGGAAGCGACTTCAATCCCCATGGGATTCGGGTGAACTTCGGGATGCATGGCTTTAGGCTCTGGCGATGACCAGCGCGTCGCCTTCCGGCGAGGGCGTCGCCAGCTTTTGAATTGCTTTACTGACTTGCGAAAGCGCGAGACCTTCGGGCGAGTAATCGCGCAAGTTAACGGGCAAGGCGAGGCAAAGGCCCGATAGTTTCAGGATCAATCCACGCGCCTCTAGCCGCTCGAGTGCTTCCGAAACCGTGGTGGCATCGCGGGCTTCCAAAGCCATCACACGGTCAAGCAGGGTAGCGTCTGCAATGGCCTTGTCGCTGCAGCGCAGCAAGCGGGTCTCTAGTGCACCCAACACGTAGACGCCGCCCAAGCCCGGTCCGGTGCGCGTATCAATAATGAGCGCTTCATCGTCAAAGTCCTGCAGCAGCAGTTCCGAAGTTGCGAAGTTGCTTTGCCAATGCAAAAGGGCCTCACGCAAACCAATGGTGTAACTGGTGGGGTTGCGACCATCGGCGTAGTCAAAATCAAAGTAGTAGGCCAGCTCAAACAGCGCCTCGTTGTCCAAGCCGTAGACCTGTTCGTAAGCGGGAAATGGCCGCACCTGGGTCAGACCAAACTCGTCCCGGCGTTCAAACATCGGCGAGAAGCGGTCAAGCCGGAGTCGGCTACCGCCCTTGGGTGGTTGCAGATGGTGCAGCAGGGGAATCCACTGCGAAATGCGCGCATATTCTTGTGGATCTTCTCCAGGGAAACCCCACAGAAAGTTCCAAACCGGCTCAATGCCGAATTGCTTGGCCCACTTCAAGAGCTGCACGTTGTGAATTGCCTTGACCCCTTTGCGCATGGTTTTGAGGGCATCGTCCGACAGACTTTCGATACCAGGTTGAATGGCTTTGATTCCCGCATCGGCCAATGCCTTCAGGTGCGACTTGTTGAGGTTGGCCTTGGTCTCGTAGAAGAGCCCCAACTTTTCACCAGCTTCGGCAAGCTGAGGGATAAAGGTTTCAAAGTAGGCCATATCCAGAATGTTGTCGACCACATCGATCTTGTAGCGGCCGTAGGTCCGCACCAGATGGTTTAGCTCTGCAAAGGCGCGCCGCTGACTCTTGGAGCGAAACGCCATGGAGGTCCCGTTCAGGCCGCAAAAGGTGCAATGACTTAGCTCACCCCACCAGCAACCGCGCGACGTTTCAAAGGGCAGGCGCGGCTCAAAGTCTTCGGGAAGGTGGGTCGCGATGGCCGCAAAATACTCGGAGAAGTCGGGGTAGGGCAGCGTGTCGAGTGGCAAGCTGGTTGTTGCTGATTTTTGGGGCTTGTCCAGCAACTGAATGGGGATTGTTAGCAGCCTGCGAGCGGACGGTTTGCCGCTGCCGCAATGCTGGCGGAGCAACGCCAGAAAAGCCTGTTCGCCTTCTCCGGAAACCACTGCGTCGATGCAAGGGTATTCGGCCTGAAGGCGCCGACCCATAACCCCTTCTACATTGGCGCCTCCCATCACCACGAAGGTCTCAGGCGAAAGTTCCTTGATGCGGCGTGCCAGTGCAATGCAGGCGGTGTTCTGTTGGAAGGTGGAGGTGAGTCCAACCAGTTGGGGGCGGCTTTGGCAAATGGCCTGCGCTTCCTCTTCAATCAGCGCGTTCACGCAATCCAGAACTTCGCCAATGTCGGTACGCAACTTTTCAAAATAGGCGGCGTCCCGGATTTGGCCACGCTTCATCTGGTACTTCGAAGGGATAACGACCTCGTCGATATAGCGGTCAATATCGCGCTGCGCGTGGGGCTTGAGTGCATGCGCCATCAGCCACTCGCCGTAGAGGTCTACGGTGGAGGGATACCCCTCGCAAATGGACTCATAGCGCGCTACCCCCACCTTGGATGCAAAGCGCACGTTGGCATAGCGAACACCAACGTCATAACCATGCTGATTGGCCACACCCTTGAGCAGACCCAGCCCTAAGGAGGGGCCGCGTATCGGGCCAAAGGGCAGCATAACGAGTGTTGCTTGCCCCGATGGAATATTGGCGGCGGCTTCATTGAAAAGCATGTTGGTTCTCCATAACTTTGAGTAAGGCTTCAACCGCAGGACTGGCGTCCTGGCATTCCTGTAGTCGTCGGCGCAGCTCGGGCAAGTGACGAATAATTGCGTAGAGCCGTGCAGCGCAGCGCGGCGACCAGAGGCTGCTGTCCATTTGCGACTCCAGCAACAGTCCGGCTGCGGTGTATATCAGCGCGGCGTGGGCCATCACTGGTAGAGGGCGCGTTCGCTGCGTAAAGGGCGATACCACCGGGATGTTCCAGTCGCTTGGGCGCGGGGCTTCGCCGGATACCTCGGAGTTCAGCCACAGAACTTGGTGCATGAACTCATGCAAGAGGTCTTCGGCAATCAACAGCGCGGGCCGGCCTGCAGGGTCTATGAACAGAACGCCGGGGTAAGCCAAACGCAAGTTGAAGCTGTGACGCGCCCCACCACTGATTTCGCGCGATACCAGCACCCGTCGAATCAGCCTGCAGAACTGCGCCTCGAACTCAGTGCCGAGAATCTGAAAGAGGCAGCGCAAAGCGCACTCCACGCTGTCAAGATCCGAATCGCTGCAGACAAGACCGGTACTGTCCCACACACCGTTCAGATGCATGTCTACAAAGTGCTTCGCCTGAATCGCTGCGAGCACCACTTCTGACACGGAGCCAGGAGTGTGCACAACGCACTGGTGCAACGGCGTGGCCACAAAGGGGTCTTCGGGTTGTGGTCGCCCATACACCCGTGATGCCCGGCCCCAGGACCGAACCACCAGCAGTGGACTGTCGCGCAAGCTATCTATTTCAATGCACCCAAGCTGCACGGCCAGCAATTGCAGATAACTGTGCCGGCCCAGCGCCCCGAGAGGCGCGTGGGTCAGTACATGCGCGGCAAAGCCGACCTCGGGCTTGTGCGTCAGTTGGGGGCTGGCAAGCACTTTGTCTTGCGCTGCCCGCAGCAGCAAAGCGTCCAATGGCTCAAGTTCGGCTTCCCCCAGGGAATCGAGTAACTTGCTGACAGTGGGATGGGCTTCGTCCAGGGCTAACCCAGGCGAGCCACATGCCTGCTGCAGAAATCGGATGAGCTTTGCTGTCGCAGGGCTATCAGAAGTCGATGCCAATGTTGATCGTCAGCGATTGGGCTTCACCGCGCTTGGATGCACTCAGCGCCTGCTTGTTGAGCAATTCTTTCATTTGCTCGTTTTTGATGACGATATTGCCGGCTGCGTCTTTTTCAAAATAGCTCTTCAGCCCCTCAGCGTCGTGGGGGACGGCGAGTTGTACGGTTTGGCGATGGGTCGCTACTTTGGCAAAGTGGGCAGGGGTGGTTTCCAGTTTGGTGACCATAAGGTTCTCCAGATAAGGTGATGCGAAAGGGACTTATGGGCATCATTTGATTTGATTCATCAGATGCCGACTTGTCACTGCATATTTATCTAGAAAATCGCAGCAACGTAGTGATAGTAACTACGAAGAATGGTCTTTTATGTGCGATATCGCACCATTGGCAAGGGCGCGTAGCTGTGGTTCAACGGCCCGCTGCCTTTTCCGGTGCGAACCTCGGCACCGTGCTGCAAAGCGCCGCGAATATAGGCGCGGGCCGACTGAACCGCCTGTACCAGTTCTTGCCCCAGCGCCAGATGGGCGGCAATGGCTGAAGACAGCGTGCAGCCGGTGCCGTGGGTGTTGGGGGTATGGATGCGGCTGTCGCGCATCCAGACTTTCTCGCCCGACGCCAGAGCAAGCAAATCACTCACCACCTCCCCCTGCAAGTGCCCGCCCTTGACCAGCACGGCATTGGCGCCCATGGCCAGCAGTTGCGAAGCAGCGGCTTCCATGTCGCCCTCGGTGTGCAAGGGCCGTTGCACCAGCAGGGCTGCCTCATCCAGGTTGGGTGTGATGACCGCAGTGCGCGGAAACAACTCACGCACCAGCACTTGCACGGCCGCGTTATCAATCAGCACCGCGCCGCTGGTGGCCACCATCACCGGATCAAACACCACTTTATGCAAAGCGTGGCGCTGGATGGCGCTGGCCACGGTTTGCACAATTTCGGGTGAATGCAGCATGCCGATCTTGACGGCGTTCACCCCAATGTCCTCGACCACCGCATCAATCTGGTCGGCCAGCATTTGCGGCGGCACGGCGTGAATGGCGCGCACGCCGGTGGTGTTTTGCGCGGTGAGCGCGGTGATGGCCGTCATGCCAAAGCAGCCCAACGCGCTGAAAGTTTTGAGGTCGGCCTGGATGCCCGCACCGCCGCCGCTGTCGGAGCCGGCAATGGATAGCACGCGGGGATACGAATAGGGGAGTTCAGTGGACATCGATCACATCTCTTAACTGTTGGGCGACCGCGCGTGGGTCGTCGGCCGAGCAAATGGCGCTGACCACGGCCAGGCTGTCTGCGCCAGCGCGCAGTACATCTGCGGCGTTATGCAGGTGAATGCCACCAATGGCCACCAGCGGCAAGGGTGAAAGGGCGCGAACGCGTTGCAGGCCGTCCAATCCCCAGGGCGGTGCCGTGTCGGTCTTGGTGGGTGTGGCAAACACCGGACTCACGCCCAGGTAGTCCACCGGCATCGTGGCGCTTTGCTGCACTTCGTGTTCGGTCTCGACGGACCAGCCAATAAACACCTCGGGCGGCAGCAAGCTGCGCGCGGCTTCAACCGGCAGATCGCTTTGACCCAAGTGCACACCTTGCGCGCCGCAGGCCAATGCAATGTCAATCCGGTCATTGATGATCAGCGGCACGTTGAGGGGGCGCAGCAGTTCCATCAGGGCCACGGCCAGGGCGTGAAAGTCGTGGCTGCTGGCGTGTTTTTCACGCAGTTGCACGCAGGTCACACCGCCTTGCACGGCAGCTTGCACCACGTCCAGCAGTGGCCGTCCCTTCAGGCTGGGTTGGTCGGTCACCAGATAGAGCCTGAGCGCATCACGCAGACGCTCACGGCTCCACGGGTTGTTGCCAGGTTGGCCCATCACCGCCCGATTCACCAAGGCTTGAATTCCATCTTCAGGCGCGCTTCAAACGTGGCCTGGTCGAGCAACTGCAACTCATCCAGCATGAGCACTTGCATGCTGCCCACCCCTTGCTTGCGCACCACGGCCTTTTCGGCGGCTACTTCGCCCACCACGCCCATCAGCGCCATGGCCGATACGGTGGCGCGCCAGGTATCGGGTTGCACCGCGCAGAAGGCACCAATCAGGGCAGTGGCCGAGCAGCCCACGCCGGTAATCTTGGTCATCCAGGCATGGCCGTTGTGCAGCAGGGCCCAGCGCTTGCTGTCCACAATGTGGTCGGTCACGCCGCTTACGCACACCACGCCGCCAGTGCGACCCACCAACGCACGTGCCGAGCCCAGGGCGTCGTTGGCGGCTGCGCTGCTGTCCACGCCCTTGGTTTGCACCGCGACGCCAGCCACGCTCATGATTTCCGAGCCATTGCCTCGGATGACCGTGGGGGAGGCGGCGTTCAGCAGCAACTCGATGCTCTGGTTGCGGTAGGCGGTGGCCCCGGCACCCACCGGGTCCAGTACGGTGGGAATGCCGCGTTGCGAGGCGGTCAGCAGCGCCAGGCGCATGCTCTCAATCCAGGCAGGTTCCAGCGTGCCGATGTTAAGCACCAGTGACTGGGCGATACCGGCCATGCTCTGCACCTCTTCATGCGCGTGCGCCATCACCGGCGACGCTCCGGCTGCCAGCAGCACATTGGCGTTCAGGTTCATCACCACAAAATTGGTGATGCTGTGCACCAGCGGCGCGCGCTCGCGAACGGCAGCAATGTCGGCCCAGATGTCGGAAGGAGAAAGCAGATCGGTCATGGTCGTCCTGGTTAAGGGTTGACCTGGCGCATGACGGTGCAGTGAAGCGGGCTTCCCTACGCTGGCATGACCCAGATCAGGTTCAAAGAGTATTTCTCAGCCACCGGCGGTGGCACCTCTAGCAGGGCAGATTATGGACGAAGTGCGGGGTGGATTTCGAAGGCGCTGGTTTGTGCCGACCGAAGAAAGGACCTGCAACCGACGTATAAACGGGCGATGACCCACGCACCACGCCCCGACTTCCGTAGCCCCGACTTCCTCAAAGACCACATCCTGTGGAACATGGCGTTTTACGCCGACCGGTGCATCGACCCCAGCGGCGGCATGTTCCACTTCTATCTGGACGACGGCACGGTGTACGACACCGTGACCCGCCATTTGGTGAGTGCCACGCGGTTTGTGGTGACGTCGGCGACCGCCTATGAACTGAGCGGCGAAGTGCGATTCCGGGACATGGCCGCCCATGCCCTGCGCTTTTTGGACCAGGCCTTTGCGGACCCGGAGCATGGCGGCTACCACTGGGTGATTCAGTGGCGGGATGGCCAATCGACCCCGCTGGACCGCACCCGCCACATGTATGGTCTCGCCTTTGTCATGCTGGCGGCGGCAAGGGCATACCGGGTGGGAATTGCTGAAGGCAAAGGCTTGCTGGAACGCACCTTTGCGCTGGCGGAGCAGCGTTTCTATGACCCGGCTTTTGGCCTGTATGCCGACGACGCCAGCTTCGACTGGCAGGTGTCGGGCTACCGTGGGCAGAACGCCAACATGCACACCTGCGAGGCCTTGATTGCCGCCTTTGAAGCCACCGGCGATGCGGGCTACGGCGAGCGCGCCGAAAGCCTGGCCTACGCCATTACCGTGCGGCAAGCGGCCCTGTGTGGTGGCGGCATCTGGGAACACTACGATGCCCAGTGGCAGCCGGACCTGGAGTACAACCGGCATGACAGCAGCAACATCTTCCGGCCCTGGGGTTTTCAGCCGGGGCACTTCACCGAGTGGGCCAAGTTGCTGTGCCAGCTCGACACTTTGCACCCGCAGCCTTGGCACCTGCCGCGTGCGCGGGAATTGTTTGACCGGGCGATAACCGAGGCCTGGGACACAGAGCATGGCGGCATGCACTACGGCGTCGGGCTGGATGGCAGTATTTGCCTTCCAGAAAAATACCACTGGGTACAGGCTGAGTCATTGGCCGCCGCAGCCATCCTGGCTCAGCGCACCGGCGAGGCCCATTACTGGGCGAGCTACGACCGACTCTGGACCTACTGCTGGCAGCACTTTGTGGACCACCAGCACGGCGCCTGGTTCCGCATTCTGGATGCAGCCAACCGCAACCACACCCGCGAAAAAAGTCCTGCGGGCAAGGTGGATTACCACAACATGGGCGCCTGCTACGACGTGCTGCGCGAACTGCAGGGCGCGATCAAAGCTAGGTAGTCGCCGCCTCGGCCACCAGCCAGTCTTTCAGAAACGCCACATCGGCGCGCAGCGTCTTGCCCGAGGGCGCGGTGATAAAGAGCGGCTGGTCGGTGGTGACGCCTTGCTGCAGCGGGCGAACTAACAGGCCCTGCGCAATCAACGGCTGCACGATATGGCGCCAGCCCTGCGCCACGCCCTGACCCTCAATGGCAGCTTGCAGCACGATGGAGTAGTCGTTAAAGCGGAACATGCGCGGTTGGCGTGGCAGGTGGACCGCAAATTGGGCAAACCATTCCTTCCAACCCATGCGCGGGCGGTAGCGTTCCTCCAGCACCAGCAGGGGGCTGTGGGCCAGCGCCTTCAGGTCCGGTAACGGATTGGTCTGCAGAAACTTCGGGCTGCAGACCGGGAATATCTCTTCATCCACAAAGTGCCAGCGCTGGTATTGGGCGAATTCGTCTGCTCCCAGCGTAATGGCCAGGTCAATGCGTTCGCGCGCCAGATCGAGGTCGGTGTCGGTGGTGATGACGCGCAATTCGATGTTCGGGTGCAATTGCTTGAAGCGTGCAATGCGCGGCAGCAGCCACCAGGTGGCCGTGGCGGTGGATACCGCCAGCGTGACCTGGTGCGCCTGCATGCTGCGCACCTCGCGCAGCGCCTGCTCGATCAGCGACAGACCCATGCCCACCTGCTCCAACAGGTACTGGCCGGCCTCGGTGGTTTGTACTCCCTTGTGTTGCCGGTCAAACAAGGGCACACCGAGGTCTGCCTCCAGCAGACGCATGGCATGGCTGACCGCCGGCTGGCTAATGCCCAGGTCTTTGGCGGCACGGGTGAAGCTGCCGTTGCGCGCGGCTGCCTCAAACACCAGGAGGTTGTTGAGGGACTGGTTGGGCTTTGCCTTGGTCATAAGCACAGTTTATGACAGGCATGAGGTGTTTTGCCATTCACAAGGGCGATTGAATCGCCTAAGCTGAATCCCTGAGAGAGGGGGGCAACCGGCCACCCCCACCCACAAGAGGAGCGAACCCAATGCAAACACATGCCAAAGTAGTCATCATCGGCGGAGGGGTGGTTGGCTGCTCCATCCTGTTTCACCTGGCCAAGTTCGGCTGGAAAGACGTGGTGCTGCTGGAGCGTAGCGAACTCACCAGCGGCTCCAGTTGGCACGCCGCAGGGCAGATCCACACCATCAGCTCCGACCCCAACATCTCGCGCCTGCAGGGCTACACCATCAAGCTCTACAAAGAGATTGAAGAAACCTCGGGCCACTCGGTGGGCATGCACAACACCGGCGGCTTCTACCTCGCCAGCAACCCGACCTGGCACGACTACCTGAAGCGCGAGCGCTCCAAGGCCCGCTACATGGGGCTGGACCAGGAATTCATCAGCGTCGAAGAAGCCGCACGCCGCCACCCGCTGATCGACCCCAAACGCTACATCGCCGCCCTGTGGGACCCGCTGGATGGTGATGTGGACCCCAGCGGCGTGACCTACGCCTATGCCAAGGCGGCCAAGGTGCACGGCGCCAGCTACCACACGCATACGCCGGTGCTGGAGACCAACCAACGCCCCGATGGAAGCTGGGATGTGGTGACGCCTAAAGGCACCATCAATGCCGAATACCTCGTCAATGCGGGCGGCCTGTGGGCGCGTGAGGTGGGACACCTGGCCGGCATTCATCTGCCGGTGCAGCCCATGGAGCACCACTACCTGATTACCGAAGACATCCCCGAAATCGTGGCGCGCGGCGATGAGCGTCTGCCCGCCGGCATCGACTACGAGGGCAATATGTATTTCCGCCAGGAGCGCAAAGGCATGCTGTTGGGCACCTACGAGCCACGCGCCACGCCCTGGTCGCTCAAGGGCACGCCGCAGACGTTCGGCCATGAGCTGCTGGAGCCCAAGATGGACAACATTGCCGAGCGGCTGGAACTGGGCTTTGAGCGCATGCCCATCCTGGGGCGCACCGGCATCAAGAACATCATCAACGGGCCGTTCACCTTCGGGCCGGACGGCAACCCGCTGATCGGCCCGGTGCCGGGCATGCGCAACTACTGGGTGGCGGTAGGCGTCATGGCCGGCTTCTGCCAGGGCGGCGGTGTGGGCATGTGCATGGCCGAGTGGATGATTGACGGCGAGCCCAGCATCGACGTGTGGGCCATGGACGTGGCGCGCTTTGGCAACTTCGCTACGCCCGAATGGGGCACGGTCAAGAGCAGCGAGAACTACGAGCGCCGCTTCATGATGACCTTCCCCAACGAGACCCTGCCCAAGGGCCGTCGCCAGAAGACCACCGCCATCTACGACCGCCTGACCGCCAAGGGCGCGGTGTGGGGCCAGGGCTTCGGCCTGGAGCATGCGCTGTGGTTTGCCGACGGCCCGCAAGACGCACACGAATCGCCCACCTTCCAACGCCCGCGTGCCCACGACTACGTGGCGCGTGAGGTCAAAGCCGTGCGTGAAGCGGTGGGTGCATTGGAGATCGCCAACTACGCCAAGCACGAGTTCAAGGGCGGCGGCGCACGGGCTGCACTTAACCACATTCTGGCCGGGCGCGTGCCCAAGCCCGGACGCCTGTCCCTCACCCCCATGCTCACGCCCAAGGGCAAGCTCTACGGCGACCTGACCGTTGCCTGCCTGGCCGAAGACCACTTCATGCTGTTTGGCTCCGGTGCCATGCAGGAAGCGCACCGCCGCTGGTTTGAGCAACACATTCCGGCCGTGGGGGTTAGCTACAAAAACATGACCGACGACCTGCACGGCGTGGCGATATCGGGCCCGCGTTCGCGGGAACTACTGGCCGCCTTGAGCCGCGACGATGTGAGTGCAGAAGGCTGGAAGTTCATGGACATCCGCAAGACCTTTGTGGCCGGAGTGCCCGCCATCGTGGCGCGCGTTTCGTTCTCGGGCGAGTTGGGTTACGAGATTTATGTGGCACCGCCGTACCAGCGCCGTCTGGCCGAGGCCATTGACGAAGCCGGTGAAGCATTGGGCCTGCGCTGGTATGGCGCACGCGCGCTGATGAGCATGCGCTTGGAGAAGGCCTGGGGTGTGTGGACGCTGGACTACCGGCCTGACTTCACGGCAGCGGAGAGCGGGCTGGACATCTTCATCCAGTGGGACAAGGAGTTCATCGGAAAGCACGCGGCTGAGTTGGAGAAGGTACATGGGCCGAAGAAGAAACTGGTCACGCTGGTGGTCAACGCCACCGACATGGATGTGTCGAATGACGAGGCCGTGATGGTGGGAGATGAGGCGGTGGGCTATGTGTCGTCCGGTGGATTTGCGCACCACTTGGGGCAGTCGATGGCGTTTGCCTATGTGCCGGCTGCGCTGGCGGTGGCGGGGATGAAGGTGGACGTGGAGATCAACGGGGCGCGGGTGGCGGCCGAGGTTCAGGGCGGGGCTTTGTATGACCCCAAGGGTTTGAGGATGCGGTCGTGATTGCTGCTTTTTCTTCGTTCTTTGGGGGCGCGTGTGCGGGGTATGCCGGTGGCCTCAGGTGCGGGGGTACGCACAAATCGGCTACCGGCATACCCCGCACACGCTTCGCTCGCGATGGCGGAAGAAGAACCTAAATACCCAACCCTGACAGATAAACAAACAGAAGTGAGATTGACATGACAGACGCATCCGCAACCGAACACAAAAAGGGTCGCCGCACCGGGGGGCGGGAGCGGCGTGACCCTAAGGCCAAGATTGTTGGGCCGGCTTATATCCAGCGCAACATTCCGACCTATGACGTGCTGGGCGAAGAGAACCTGCTGAAGATCGAGGCCACGGCCGAGCGCATCCTGGCGGAGGTGGGCATTGATGTGCGGGACGACCCGGAGCTGGTGGAAAAGTTTCGCCAGAGTGGCGCGCGGGTGGATGGCATTCGTGTGCGCTTTGAGCCTGGCCATGTGCGTGCACTGCTCAAGACCGCGCCGGCTGAGTTCACGCAACATGCGCGCAACCCGGGGCGCAATGTGCAAATTGGTGGGCGCAATATCGTGATGGCGCCGTCGTATGGGTCGCCGTTTGTGATGGACCTGGACAAAGGCCGCCGCTACGGCACGCTGGAAGACTTTCAGAACTTCATCAAGCTGGCCTATGCCTGCCCCTGGCTGCACCACAGTGGCGGCACGGTGTGCGAACCCACCGATGTGCCGGTGAACAAGCGCCACCTCGACATGGTCTACGCGCACATGCGCTACTCCGATAAGGCCTTTCTGGGCTCGGTGACCACGGTGGAGCGTGCCGAGGACTCGATCGAGATGGCGCGCATTCTGTACGGGAGCGAGTTTGTGGACCAGCACTGCGTGATCATGGGCAATGTGAATGTGAACTCGCCGCTGTTGTGGGACGGCACCGCCACCAAGGTGATCCGCGCCTATGCGCGCGCCAACCAGGGCTCGGTGATCGTGCCTTTCATTTTGGGTGGCGCCATGGGGCCGGTGACCAATGCCGGTGCCATTGCGCAGGCCGTGGCCGAAACCATGGTCGGTTGTGCCATTAGCCAAATCGAGCGCCCCGGTGCGCCGGTGATCTTTGGCAACTTTCTGTCCAGCATGTCGCTGCGCTCGGGTTCGCCCACCTTTGGCACGCCAGAGCCGGCGATTGGCTCCATGGTGATCGGCCAAATCGCGCGCCGCCTGAACCTGCCGCTGCGCTGCGCCGGATCGTTCACCACCTCCAAGCTGCCCGATGGCCAGGCCATGCAGGAAAGCGTGATGTCCATGCTCTCGGCCATTCACTGTGGGGCCAACTTTCTGCTGCACTCCGCCGGCTTTCTGGATGGACTGCTGTCCATGAGCTACGAGAAATTCATGATGGACGCCGACTTTTGCGGCGCCTTGCACAGCTACACCGCCGGTGTGGTGGTGGACGACAACAGCCTGGCGATGGACGCGTTTCACGAGGTGGTGCCCGGCGGACACTTTCTGGGCAGTGCCCACACCATGGCCAACTACACCACGGCATTTTTTGACTCCACCATCTCCGACAACACGCCGTTTGAGAGTTGGAACGAAAGTGGCAGGACCGATAGTGCCACCCGCGCCAACCAGCGCTGGAAAACCGCATTGGCCGAATACGAGGCACCCGCCATGGACGTTGCCAAAGACGAGGCGCTGCAAGACTTCATGGCCCGCAAAAAGGCCTCCATGCCCGACCAGTGGTACTGAACATGCCGACTGCGCAATTGTTCGACCCGCTGGTCTTGCGCCACAAGACCTTGCGTAACCGGGTGGTGTTTGGTGCCCACACTGCCAACATGGCGGAGCAGGGCTTGCCTGGCGAACGCCACCTGGGCTACTACCTGGAGCGTGCCAAAGGGGGCGCCGGGATGATCGTGGTGGAGCCCGTTCCGGTACACGCCACGGCGGTGCTGACGCGCGGCAACATGCTGCATTCCAGCGACGCGATCATCGCGCCGCTCCAGCGCATCACCGACGCCTGCCATGCCGAAGGCGCCGTCATGATTCAGCAGCTTTACCACGTGGGCCAGCACGGTGACTTTGACAACTCCTACCAGGCCGCCTGGTCGCCTTCGGGGCTTCCCTCGTTTCACGATGCCGATGGCAGCCATGCCATGTCCGAGGCCGAGATTGAAGAAATCATCGCCAGTTTTGTAGCCGCTGCCGTGCGGGCGCAAGAGTCTGGTTTCGATGGGGTGGAGCTGTTTGGTGCCTACAACGGTTTGATCGAACAATTCTGGTTGCCCTGGACCAACCGCCGCACCGACCGTTGGGGCGGAAGTCTGGACAACCGCATGCGCTTCACCGCAGAAATCATCAAGCGCACGCGTGCGGCGGTGGGGGACGATTTCATCATCGGCCTCAATGCCAGCATTGACTCGGGCGTGTCCATCGCCTTGCAGCTTGATGCGCTGTGTGAGATTGCGCAGTGGCTGGATACGCGCCAACTGGTGGACTACATCAGTTGCGGCACGGGCGGCTATTTCAATTTTGCCGAGCTGATGCCGACCTTCCAGTTCGCCGACAAACTGGGGGCGCCGTATGCCGAGGCACTCAAGAAAGTCGTTCGGCACGCCAAGATACAAGCCGAAAGCCACATCCGTACGCCCGAGAACGCGCAGTACGTGGTGGCGTCGGGGCAGGCGGACATGGTGAGTGTGGTGCGCGGCCAGATTGCCGATCCGCATTGGGTCAACAAGACACGCGAAGGCCGACCCGACGAGGTGCGCGGCTGTATTTCGTGCAACCAGATGTGTTGGGGACGCCGCTCGCGCGACTACTGGATTTCGTGTTTGGTGAACCCCTCTGCGGGCCGTGAATTTGAATGGGGTGGTGACCGCTTTACGCCAGCCCCCATTGCGAAGCAGGTGCTGGTTGTGGGGGGCGGACCGGCCGGTTTGGAGGCGGCGCGGGTAGCCGCCGAGCGCGGGCACCGCGTCACGCTGGCGGAGGCAGGGCCGCGCTTGGGTGGCGCGTTCCGTTTGGCCGGCATGCAACCGCGACGCACGCAGATTCTGGATTTGCTGGACTGGTACGAACGGCAACTCAAGCGCTTGGGTGTCGACGTGCGGCTAAACGCCCCGCAAGATGCTGCCGACGTGCAGGCTATGCAAGCAGACCACGTGATTGTGGCCACCGGTTCGCAGCCCGCAGGCACCGGCTTTCAGCGCGGGCTGGCGCACCAGGATGCGATCGAGGGGGTCACCGGTGCGAATGTCTGGTCGATCGAAGACGTCATGGGCAAGCGCGCCCAGCTTGGCAAACGGGTGCTGCTGGTCGATGACACCGGCGACTGGCGCGGTGGCGGCACAGCCTGGCATCTTGCCGAGCAAGGCCACGAGGTAACGCTGGTCACTGGTTGGCCGATGGTGGGATTCTGGATTCAACGCACGGCCGGAGACGGCAAGCTGCGCTCTCGCTTGGCGCAACTGGGCGCGCACTGTTACACCGAGTCGGGCGTGGTGGCCTGGCACGGGGATGGCGCAACGGTGCGCAACCTGCTGGACGGGACCGAGCAGCGCTTGCCGGCAGATGCGTTGGTGTTGGCCACAACCAACCTGTCCGAGGATTCCCTGCTGCAGGAACTGCCCGGGTCTGGCCTTGCGGTGCGGGCAGTGGGCGATGCGGTGGCGCCCCGGTTGGCGGTGCATGCCATCTACGAAGGCCGGGTTGCGGGAATGAACGTGTAAGGGGCTTGCCATGAACCTGCGTTTTGTAGACGCCGCATCAATCGCCGCTTGCACCAGCTACTTGGGCTTGGTGGAACACATGCGCCAGGCGCACGCCAAGCCGCCGCCCGACGTCGAGCGCGTGCTGATGCAGGAGCGGAGTGCCGCCGGTATCGACAACAGCTTTCTGATCTGGCCGGCATGGCAGCACGGTGGAGCCCTGGGCATCAAGATTTGCACGCTCTTTCCGGGCAATGTTCGGCAGCCGACGGTGCAAGCGCTGTATGCCTTGTTCGATGGTGAGCACGGCAGCCCGCAGGCGCTGCTTGACGGCACCGAAATGACCTACTGGAAAACCGCCGCCGACTCCGCATTGGGTGCCGACTTTTTGGCGCGAGGCGACGCGCGCAGCCTGTTGGTGGTGGGCGCGGGCAGCATGGCACCCCATATGGTGCGGGCCTACCGGGCCATCCGGCCGGGGTTGGAGCGTGTCATGGTCTGGAACCGAACGCCAGAGCGTGCCCGATCACTGGCGCAGCACATGCCCAAGGAAGCCATCGAGGTGGTGCACGACTTGCAAACTGCAGTGCAGTCAGCCGACATCGTGTGTTGTGTCACCGCCAGCGGCACGCCGCTGATTCAGGGCGCATGGCTGCAGGAAGGCACGCACGTGGACCTGATTGGTGGCTACACACCCGCGATGCGTGAGGCCGATGACGAGGCCATGCGCCGCGCGCGCATCTTTGTAGACAGCCGCTGGTTTACCGTGGAGCACGTGGGCGACCTGACACAGCCCATTGCCAACGGAGTAATCACTCGCAGTGATGTGCTTGGCGATTTGTTTGACCTGTGTTGCGCGCGCGTCAGTGGTCGCAAGCATGCGCGTGACATCACCGTGTTCAAGTCAGGCGGTGGCGCCCATCTGGATTTGATGACCGCGCAGTACATTGCTGCGCAACTACTTTAGCGAGCCGGAATGTCCCCAGAAAACGATCCCCTGCTGCAGCCTTACCAGCTAAAAAAATTGCGGTTGAAAAACCGCATCATGACCACCTCGCATGAGCCGGCTTACCCCGAAGACGGCATGCCCAAGGCCAAGTACCGCGCCTACCATGTCGAGCGCGCCAAGGCCGGCATTGCGTTGACCATGACGGCCGGGTCGGCCACCGTGGCGCGCGACAGCCCGCCGGTGTTCAACAACATCCTGGCCTACAAGGACGAGGTGGTTCCGTGGCTCCGTGACCTGACCGATGCCTGCCACGAACACGGCACGGCGGTGATGATTCAGCTTACCCACCTGGGCCGGCGTACCGGTTGGAATAAGGCTGACTGGTTGCCGGTGGTGTCCCCTTCGCATGAGCGCGAAGCGGCGCATCGCTCGTTCCCGAAGAAGATGGAAACCTGGGACATCGACCGCATCCGCCGTGACTATGTGGCGGCCGCGCAGCGCATGCAGGCGGCGGGCATGGACGGCATTGAACTGCAGGCCTACGGCCATTTGATGGACCAGTTCTGGTCGCCGCTCACCAACAGCCTAGACGCGCCCTACGGTGGCTCGCTGGACCACCGGCTGCGCTTTACCTTCGAGGTGTTGCAAGGCATTCGCGATGCCGTGGGGCCGGACTTTATTGTGGGTGTGCGTTACACCGGCGACGAGGACCTGCCCGGTGGCTTGAGTGCGCAGGACGGACTGGAAATTTCCCGACGCCTGAAGGACAGCGGGCTGGTGGACTTTTTGAATGTGATTCGCGGCCACATTGACACCGATGCCGGTCTGACCGACGTGATTCCGGTGCAAGGCATGCGCAGCGCGCCGCATCTGGAATTCGCCGGCGAGATTCGCGCCGCCACTGGCTTTCCGACCTTTCATGCCGCCAAGATTCAGGACGTGACCACGGCGCGCTATGCCATTGCCAGCGGCAAGCTCGATATGGTGGGCATGACGCGCGCCCACATGGCCGATCCGCACATTGTGCAGAAGGTCATCATGGGGCGCGAGGATACGATTCGCCCCTGTGTGGGGGCCAATTTTTGCCTGGATCGCATTTACCAGGGCGGTGAGGCCTACTGTCTGCACAACCCCGCCACCGGGCGTGAACTGAGCATGCCGCACACGGTGCCTAAGGCTGCGTTGTCGCGGCGCGTGGTGGTGGTGGGGGCCGGGCCTGCGGGGCTGGAGGCTGCGCGGGTTGCGGTCGAGCGTGGGCATCAGGTGGTGGTGCTGGAAGCCGCTGCCAAACCGGGCGGCCAAATCCGCCTGACCGCGCAAAGCCCACGCCGGCGCGAGATGATCGGCATCATCGACTGGCGGACGGCCCGCTGCGAAGAGGCCGGTGTGCAGTTCCACTTCAATACCCTGGCCGACAGCACGCGTGTGCTGGCCGAGCGGCCCGATGTGGTCATCATCGCCACCGGCGGGCTGCCGCACACCGAAGTGCTTAGCGGCGGTAACGAGCTGGTCGATTCGACCTGGGACATCATCAGCGGCGCCGTGAAGCCCGGCCGCAACGTGCTGCTGTTCGATGACGCCGGTGACCACGCGGCGCTGCAGGCGGCCGAGGTGATTGGGGCCAGTGGCGCAAAGCTCGAAGTGATGACGCCCGACCGCAGCTTTGCCCCTGAAGTAATGGCCATGAACCTGGTGCCCTACATGCGCAGCCTGCAAAAGCTGGATGTGACCTTTACCGTCACCTACCGGCTGATGTCCGTGGAGCGCGGCCCGAACGGTCTGATTGCCCAGGTGGGCAGCGACTACGGCGGCGTGCAGCAGCAGCGCCATGTCGACCAGGTCATCATCAACCATGGCACCCGCCCGATTGACGAGCTGTATCTGGAGCTCAAGGCTGACGCGCTGAACCAAGGCGCGGTGGACTACGACGCCTTGTTGGCCGGCAGGCCGCAGCCGCATAGCGCCAGAGTGGGGCAGGGCTACCAGTTGTTCCGCATTGGCGATGCCGTGTCGGCCCGCAACACGCACGCCGCCATTTACGACGCCCTGCGTCTGGTTAAGGATCTGTGATGGACGCGCTGGGTGTGATTGGTGTGGGCGCATTGGCCCGCGCCATGGTGCTGGCGCTGCACCGCGCCTGGCCGGATCTGGTGTTTCACCTGTCCCCGCGCAATGCGCTTATCGCTGCGCAGTTGCAAGACGCGGTGGGGGCGAGTGTGCATGGCACCAACCAGCAGGTTGCCGACACCTGCCGGACGGTGATCATTGGCGTGCGCCCTGCGCAGTTGCAATCGCTGGCCGCCGAGGTCCGCTTTAGCGCGCACCACCAACTCTGGGTCTTGAGTGCGGGAACCCCGCTGGCCGACTTGCAAAGCCTGTTCGCGCCGGCCCGTGTTACGCGGCTGATGACCGGCCTTGCGGTGGAAGGCGGGCATAGCGCCATCAGTTGTCACCCGCCCGACGCACAAGTGCAGGCGCTGTGGCAGCGTGCATGTGCCGCCGTGGTTCCGTTGGAAGATGAAGCCCAGTTTGAAGCTTCGGTGCTTGCGGTGTGCGCCAATGCCTGGTGGCTGGACCAGCTCAGCGCCATGAGGCACTGGCTGGTGGAACACACTGGCATGGCACCGGAGAAGGCGCAGGCGCTGCTGGCCCACAACATGGCCGATGTGGCGCAGATGCTGGCGCTGAACCCGGAGCGCTCGGCCGCCGATCTGGCGCGGTTCATCGGTAGTCCCGGCACCTATACCGGCTTGGGGCTGGACCACTTGCTGGCCACAGAAGCACATCAGCCCTGGCAGCAGGCTCTGGAGTTGGTTTGGGCCCGCATCCTGGAGCCGAAATAGCGGGCATCTGTGCATGGGCGCGGTTGAACGGTCGGCGGGAATTCGTGACCTGCAGTGCAGGCATATCGCCACTATGGCATCAGGTTCATTTCCTCATCCAAGATAGTAATCGGTTACTATCTTGGATATGGCATCTGAACAGAATTCCAAACACCTCCCGGCCGACGAGCGACGTACAGTCACTGTTGAAGCGGTTGTCGCCCTCGCGGCGCAGCAAAATCCCACGGACATCACTACCGCTGCAATAGCCCAACATATGGGGCTGACCCAGGGGGCGATTTTTCGACATTTCCCCACCAAAGAATCCATCGTGCAATCGGTTCTGGATTGGGTCAGCGAAAAGCTGATGACGCGGGTGGACCAGGCCGCTAGAACGCAACATTCACCAATGGCTGCATTGGAAGCAGTGTTCATGGCGCATATCGGATTTATCGCTGAACACCCAGGAGCCCCGCGAATGCTCTTGGCCGAACTGCAGAAAAGTGGTGACACGATGCAGAAGCGAATGGTCGTGACCTTGATCGCCAACTATCGAGGGCGAATCACTGAAATTCTAGACAGGGGAAAAACTTGCGGTGAGGTCGTACCGGATCTGGACGTTGATGCAGCTTCCACCCTGTATGTGGGAATGATTCAAGGACTGGTCATGCACTCGATGGCAAGGTCCGAGCCCGTTGATCTGTTGAAAAGCGCGAGCAAAACTTTCGCCGTATTCAAACGAGGTCTTGTATGCACAAACTAATCAGTCCAGCAGTGCTTAAAAAGCTAGGTATGGTCGCGGGCGGCCTGGTTCTCATTCTGCTTGCGGCGATAGTCTTCATGCGCTCAGGACCCCTGGCTCCCGTGCAAGTGGTAGTGACAACTGTCCAAGAAGGTCGCATTCAACCTGGAATATTTGGTGTCGGGACCGTAGAGGCACGTCGAAGCTGGATGGTTGGGCCTACAACTGCGGGGCGCGTGCTAAACGTCAAAGCTGATGTCGGTGACCACGTGAAAGCGGGGGATCTGCTGGCGGAAATGGACGCCGTCGATATCGCTCAGCGCTTTGAAGCATCGCAGGCCACTGTGGCACGCGCAAGCAGTGCATTGAATGCCGCGCAAGCCCAACTTACCGATGCAAATGCACGGCGCGAACTTGCTGGCATCAACGCACGGCGCAATCAGGAACTGGCGACGCAAAATTTCATCAGTGCCGCCGCGTTGGAATCCCGCATGCAGGAAAAGGCCTCTGCTGATGCTGGCTATCAAATCGCATTGGCCAATCTGGAGTCCGCCGGGCAAGACCTGTCGCGCACAAAAGCGGAACGGGACGCAATGGCCAAGCAGCGTGCGAACGTCCGACTGATTGCACCCAACAGCGGCATCGTTGTGAGTCGCGAAGCGGAGGCCGGAAGCACTGTGGTCGCCGGTCAAGCCGTGCTGCGTATGGTTGATCCAAACAGCCTGTGGATAAAGATGCGTGTAGATCAAGGACGATCTGCAGGACTGATTCAGGGTTTAGCCGCGAAGATCACCTTGCGTTCACAGCCGAATATCGCGCTAAGCGGCAAAGTAGCGCGCGTAGAAATGCTGTCCGACAGTGTTACGGAGGAGCGCATTGCTCAAATTGAGTTTGATGCAGGAAGTGATGCACTGAATAAAACCTCTCTAGGCGAGCTAGCGGAAGTCACGCTGGATCTTCTGCAACTGGCACCTGCGCTGATAGTCCCCAACGCTGCGATTCAACGCATTCAAGGCAAAGTCGGCGTATGGCGGATTCACGAACGCAAGCTGGAATACGTTGCAGTGCGTTTGGGTGCAGCGGACCTTGCTGGCCAAGTGCAGGTGTTGGAAGGATTGAAGTCTGGTGACGGTATCGTCGTTTACAGCCAGAAAGCACTGAAAGAAGACACGCGAATCAAAGTGGTCGATGCCCTTGTTGCTAACGCTGAAAGGTCGCCATCGCCATGATCAGTCTGGCCGGTCGTGATATTGCCCACAGCGCCGGAAAATTCGCTCTAACCGGTCTTGGTCTAGGCTTGTTGATTGGCGTGACTTTGACCATGGCCGGTGTCTACCGTGGGATGGTCGACGACGCCCATGCGCTGCTCAACAATAGCAACGCAGATCTCTGGGTCGTACAAAAGGACACGCAGGGACCATATGCGGAAGCCTCCAGCATCAAGGACGATGCCGTACGCAGTGTGCGCGGTATGCCGGGAGTCTCACGCGCCTCTAACGTGACGTACTTCACGATGCAGGTGCAATCACCCGCAGGAACCGATGTACGCGCGATGGTGGTCGGCGTAGAAGAGGGACAGCCGGGAGAGCCGGGTTATCTGCTAGCCGGTCGAAAAACTACACGCGGTCACTACGAAGCTGTTGCGGACATCAAGACCGGCTTCTCCTTGGGGGACCGCATTCAGATTCGTCGCCATGCATTTACGGTCGTGGGAATTACGCAGCGAATGGTGTCTTCAGGTGGCGACCCAATGGTCTTTGTAGGAATAAGGGACGCTCAAGACGCCCAGTTTCTCAAAGACAACGATGCAATTCTGAATGATCGCGCGCGCAACGCATCAAACCCTGCCATCAATCGACCCGGGGTGCCAGGCCTGCTGGAAGCCGTTCAAGCATCACAGTCCGGCAGTCACAACGTCAACGCGATTCTGGTGCAAGTGGTTCCGGGCAATGATCCGGAGGAAGTGGCAGCCCCGATAAGACGCTGGAAACACTTGCAGGTCTATACCCGAGCCGGGATGGAGGAGATCCTCGTTGCCAAGTTGATCGCGACTTCTGCCAAGCAGATTGGAATGTTCCTGGTGATACTTGCCATTGTCAGTGCCGCGATTGTTGCATTCATCATTTACACGATGACCATGGGAAAGCTACGCGAAATCGCCGTGCTCAAGCTTATCGGTACACGCAACATCACGATAGCCAACATGATCTTGCAGCAGGCGCTGGGTCTGGGTCTCATCGGGTTTCTTGTTGGCAAGATCGCAGCGACCCTATGGGCACCGATATTTCCGAAGTACGTCTTACTGCTCAATCAGGACGCTGTGACTGGACTACTGATCACTATGGGCATATGTGCAATCGCAAGTACGCTGGCGATACGCGTTGCCTTAATGGTTGACCCGGGTGAGGCCATAGGATGAGTGTTCCAGCACAAGTGCTTTCTGAAGACGGCGGAATCCTTATCGAAGGATTGAGAAAAGTCTATGGCCAAGGTGATACGGCGGTTGAAGCGCTCAAAAATATCAACATGCACGTCCGCCCGGGAGAGGTTGTTGGCCTGGTTGGACCTTCCGGATCGGGCAAGAGCACACTGCTCAAATGCTTGGGGGCAATCATTGAGCCAACGAGCGGGCGGATGCAACTCAACAGCGATGTCATTTACGACGATGGCTGGAAGGTGAAAGACCTGCGGGCCTTGCGTCGCGACCGCATTGGCTTCGTGTTCCAGGCTCCCTATTTGATCCCGTTTCTCAACGTAACCGACAACGTCGCGCTTCTGCCCATGTTGGCAGGCGTACCCAACGCAGAGGCAAGAAGACGGGCGCTTGAGATCTTGCAGGCACTCGACGTTGGACATCGGGCGCAAGCCCAACCGTCACAGCTATCGGGGGGAGAGCAGCAGCGTGTATCTATTGCCCGGGCCCTGGTAAATCGCCCGCCTGTCATTCTTGCCGATGAGCCAACGGCTCCTCTGGACAGTGAGCGTGCGCTTAGCGTAATGCGCATCCTCAATCGAATGGCCAGACAAGCGCAGACGGCCATCATTGTGGTGACGCACGACGAAAAAATCATCCCGACCTTCAAGCGCATTTATCAGATCAGGGATGGTCGAACCCACGAAGTGGCCGGGCAGGGAATTGAAGTGGAGTAGATGGAGGACCCATGCAGAATTCAGGAAGAGTCAAGGTGCTGGCTTTGATAGCGGTGGTGTTCGGTGCCATGACTATTTTTAGCGGGGGACGGGCACTATTTGGAGATGAACAGGCTCGCGCTGCGGTCGGAAATGCCGTGCCGTTTGTCTTGTGGTTCAACTTCTGTGCGGGATTCGCCTACATCCTTACGGGCATTGGGCTTTGGCGAAAACGTCAATGGGCGAAACAGGCATCCATTGCGATTGCAGGCGGCACTGCACTGATAGGCATTGCGTTCGCCGTGCACGTATTTCAGGGTGCAGCCTACGAGCCACGAACTGCGGTGGCGCTGTTGCTACGACTGTCATTTTGGACAGTCACAGCCTACTTGAGTTCAGCGGTTGCGCCTGCGCGACCCCATTCAAGCGGCACATAACTTCGTCCCTCCGGTTTTGCGCTTAGCCCTGCAAATTCCCGGCGGTCGATCGCAATCAAAAGACTGCTAAACACCGGCTTTTTCCGGACCCGCAACCGCCAGGTTTTGCGCACAATGGCCTCTCGACTTGCCATGCCACCTCCGGAACCCTTTTCCTTCGATGCGATTCCAACTTGCCGCCCTTGCCTGTACGGCCCTGATGTCGGGCACCGCCGTTCAGGCCAATAACTTGTGCACCTGGGAAGCCGCCGCCAGCCGCTATGGTGTCAATCCGCAGGTGCTGTACGCCATTGCGGCACAGGAGTCGGGCCTGAATCCGCGTGCTGTGCACCGGAACGCCGATGGCACCCAGGACGTGGGACTCACGCAGATCAACAGCAAGTGGTTGCCTCACTTAAACAAACTGGGCATTTCCGAGGAAAACCTCACCAATCCCTGCATCAACATGCACGTAGGCGCCTACATTTTGTCGCTGCACATGATTCGCCACGGCAACACCTGGCAGGCCATCGGTGCCTACCATTCCCAGACTCCGTGGCGTCGCGATCAGTACGCTGAAATCATTTACCGCCGCGTGCAGTCGCTGAACGACAAGGCGCGAACCAAGGGCAGCTAAAAGTCCACCGACGGCCGGATCGCTGCAGTGCTTACATAACGCCAGCGGCCGATCCAGATGGCGCTGGCATACGCCGCAAGGCCGGTGCAGGCGATGACCATTAGCGGGTGCTGCCAGTCGCCGCCGTAGGCGTCAAACATGGCGATCTTCATGGCGCGGACCACCCAGGTCAGCGGCAGCCAGGGGCTGATTTCACTGAACAGCGAGCCGCTCAGTTCGACCGGCATGATGCCGCCCGAACTGGAGAGTTGCACCGCCAGAAAAATCATGGAAGCAGCCTTGCCGGCGTCACCCATGACGCGGGTAAACGCAATCACGATGCCCAGGAATGTCACGGCCGACAAGCCCAATATCAACACGAACAACTCCGGCCTGGCCAGGCGGATGCGCAGGCCCCAGACCACGGTGGCGTACACCATCACCACTTGCAGCAGCACGACGGCCAGTGGAATGCCTGCCTTGCCCAGCAGTTTGGCTGGGCCGTAAAAGCTATGGGCCAGCTTGGGCAACACCCGCACGTGAATCAGAAAGGCTGCCACACCCGCACCCAGCCAGAGCGCGGCCGGAATGATGTTGGCGGCAAAGCCGCTGCCACTGTTGGCCACCGGTGCCACCACCTCCACTACCGGGCGTACCGAGTTCGCCAGGCCCTGCGCACTGCCATCGGGTTTGTCCACCTCGGAAGGCAGTGACGCAGCCAGTAAGTCGAGCCCTGAAGTCAGGCGATCGGCACCCAGTTTCGCGGCCTGTGCGCCATCCACCAGCGCATTGTTGGCAGAAGCCAACGCATCCACGCCATGGTCGAGCTCATCGAGTTGGCTGTCCTCGGGCAGCTTGGTGACGATGCTGCGCAGGCCCTGGTTCATGGCGCGCACCCCATTTGTCAGGCTGGCAACGCCGCCCGACAAGGTGCTTGCCCCCTCGGCCAGTTGCGCCTGCCCTTCAATCGCTGTCTGCATGCCGAGGTCGAGTTGGGTGGCTCCGGTGTAAAGCTGGTCCAGGCCATCGGCCACCTTGGCCGGCACCAGCAGGCTGTCGCGCGCCTGGTCGCGAAAGCTGCCGATATTGCTGCGCAGGGCCACGCCACCGGTCTTGAGTTCGGCCAGCCCGCTCGACAACTCGGTATGGCCGGAGGCCAGTTGCTCGGCCCCGGTTTTCAGCCGGTCCAGGTCAGAGCCTCGCGGCCGTTTGGCTTCCATGGTGCGCAAGCTGGTGCCCAGTTGCTTGACGCCGCTATTGAGTTGCTCCACTCCGCTATTCACCCGCTGAGAACCGGCGGCGGCTTGGCGTGCCCCACTGACCAGTGGCGCCATGCCCTTGCTGAGTTCATGGGCGCCGCTGCGCAGTTGCTCCACCCCGTTGTTCAGGCGCTCCACACTGCGCTGGGAGCCGGCCGCATTCAGCAGCACCAGGCGCCAGCGGCGCTCGTTCAGACTCTCGTTGACGTCCTGCCCCAACTGCTGCGCAAAGTTGCGGGCCATCAGCGCACTCTCCAGGTTATTGCCCTCGGAGGTATAGACCACCAGTTTGCCGGCACCCGCTTCCTGGCCGGGAATGGCGTTGGAGCTGAAATCGCGCGGAATGATCAGGGCAAAGGCCAGCGCGCCCTTGCGGACCTGCTCGCGCGCCTCTTGCTCGTTGTCAAAATCCTGGTAGCCGAAAGTGGCCCTTGTTCGCAGGGTAGACGCCACTTCCCAGCCGGCGTTGAACACCTGCCCCCGGTATTCCACGCCTTCGTCCATATTGACCAGCCCGACCGGCAGCGTGCCGATGCGCGAAACCGGGTCCCAGACGCTGGAGAGGTAAATGAAGGTGTACAGGGCGGGAATAAATATCACGACCAGGCTGGCACCAATCAGCTTGGGAAAACGTGCGAAGAATTGGACTTCTAGCCGCAGCACGAGGTTGATTTGAGACAGCAAGCGCATGCAGCCATTTTGGCGCAAGCGCCGGATTGCCGCTCATGGGTCCGCTTACCAGCGCAAACCCAGCTTGACGAACAGTTTGCTCAGCACAAACAGCGGCCCCACCCAGAGGTATTGCACGTCTTCAAAAAAAGAGGGCTTCTTGCCCTCGATGCGGTGGCCCACGAATTGCGCCACCCAGGCCACGACAAACAGCGTCAGGCAAACCGGCAGCAGCACATGGCGTGCGTTAAGGGTCGCAATCACCACCAGCATCCCCATCGTGAGGACCATCATAGTGAGCAGAAACACTTTGGAGAGCCGCCAGTAATACAGCAGGCTGGCGCCCATAAACAGCAAAGCCACGGTTGGGCTTGCGGCATACAACAGACCGATCAGACTCAGCATGATGCTGGGAATGGCCAGCAGGTGGATGCGCGTGTTGGTCGGGTGCTGGTGGCTTAAGGCGTAGTGCGCCAACAGTTGGTCCACCCGCCGCTGGGGCACTGTGGCCGAAACGGATTCACTGCCAGCGTTCATGGTGTCTCCTCGCGAAAGCGCCGGATAAAGCGCCGGTCAATCCAGTTCTTGAGCCACCAGACCCAGCGGCCTTGCGCGCTGTAGCGGCCCCAACTTGCGATGGCATAGGTGTTGCCACAGGAAATCAGGTTCAGCGTTTGGGCCGGAGGTTGGTGCATTTGGAGGGGCTGGCTGGTCAGGGCGGCTGACAGGTTGGCGACCAGTGCCGGGCCGGCGCGTACCGCGTACACACCACTGCGCTCCAGCGTACGGTCGCTGCGGGTGCTCACATCGCCCGCGGCAAAAACCTGCGCATGGCTGACCGAACGCTGGCAGGAATCGACCGACACAAAGCCACGAGCATCCAGCGTCAGTCCGCTGTCTTGCAGCCAGGCGGGTGCCTGCGCCCCGGTGGCCAGCACCGGAACATCGCAGGCCAGCGTAGCGCCCCGTGACAACACCACTTCACCGGCCCGGATACCGGTGGCCGTGTCCTGAATCAGGGTGATCCTGCGCTGCAAGAGCGCCGCCTTGAGACGCGCCTGCACGGCCGGTGGATAGCCGGTTCCGGGCGGCGCGTCACCGCACAGCAGCGTGAGCGCCGCGTTGGGCAGGCTGTGCCGCATGGCCATGGCCATTTCCACCCCCGCAGCGCCGGCCCCTATGACGGCGATGCGCAGTGCGCGCTCTTTCCCCAACGCCAGCACCTGCGGCCACAGCACGCCAAAGCCCTCGATAGGCCGCAGAAACAAGGCGTGCTCGCGGGCGCCGGGCATGGCCGCTTCCACCTGCGCGCGGTCCTGCACCGGGCCGGTGTTGATCGAAAGCCAGTCGTATGGCAGTGTGCTGCCGTCGTCGAGTGTGACGGTTTGCGCCAAGGCATCCAGACCGCGCACGCTCCGCTGCAACCAGCGAATGCCGCTGCGGCGCACCAGTGGCTCCAGGGGAATGACACAGTCCTCCAGGGTGTAGTGGCCGGCCACGAAGCCCGGCAGCATGCCCGAATACATTTGCCGGTCGTAGGGCGCAATCAGCGTGACCTGGGCACCAGCCCAGGGCGTGCGCGCCATGTGCGCCAGCACCTGCACATGCGCGTGGCCGCCACCCAACAGCAGCAACTGGCGCGCCGGGCTCAACCGCGCCTCCAGGCATGAAAACGCGCAGCCCAGCGCAGCAGCGCGTCAGGCGCATGGGCGCGCCGCCAGACGCCTGCGGCTTGCCGGTTTGCTTCGGAAAGGGTGGGGTAGCTGTGCACGGTGGCCAGTATCTTATTCAGACCTAGCCCATGCCGCATGGCCAACGTGTACTCGGCCAGCATTTCGGACGCATGGGCACCGACGATGGTGACGCCCAGAATCCGGTCCTTGCCTGGTGCGGTGAGCACTTTTACAAAGCCGGCGCAGTCCCCCTCAATCAAGGCGCGGTCCAGGTCCTCTAACTCAAAGCGGGTGACTTCATAGGCAACGCCTTGGGCTTGGGCCTCCTGCTCGTTCAGCCCCACACGGGCGATTTCGGGGTCGATGAAGGTGGCGCGCGGCAGAGCCGTGTGGTCCACGCGCAGGCGCTTGAAGTCGCCAAACAATGCATTGAACGTGGCGTACCAGGCCTGGTGCGCGGCCAGGTGCGTAAAGGGCTCGGAGCCGGTTACATCGCCCGCTGCGTAGATGGTGGGGTACAGGGTTTGCAGGGTGTCATCGGTAACCAGTTTTTGGTCCACCGCAATGCCCAGTTCCTCCAGCCCGTAGCCGCTCAGGCGTGCAACGCGGCCGGTGGCCACCAGCAATCGGTCAAATGGCATGCGCACTTCGAGTCCGTGGTGGGACACCACCAGCACCCGCGCCTCACCCGTCCGTTCGCAGCGCAAGGCCTGGTGGCTGGTGAGCACCTGCACACCATCGGCCGCCAGCGCTAGTTGCGCTGCCGCAGATACGTCGGTGTCTTCCCGTTGCATCAGGCGTGGAGTCATTTCAACCAGCGTTACCTCGGCACCCAGGCGGGCAAAAGCTTGTGAAAGCTCGCAACCTATCGGCCCGCCACCCAGCACCACCCAGCGCTTGGGCAGGCTGTCTTGCGTGGCCAAGTGCGTCCATAGCGTGTCACTGGTCAGGTAGCCGGTGTCATCGACGCCGGGCAGGTCGGGCACCCGAGGCCGGGCCCCGGCGGCAATCACGATGGCACGGGTCGAAAGCGTTTGCAGCCTTCCGTCGGGCAGGGTAATTTCAACGCTCCAGGGCGTGGTGATGCGGGCATGGCCCAGCACCACATCGACCCCCAGTTGCGTGTAGCGCTCCACGCTGTCATGCGGCGCAATGGACGCGATAACGCCTTGCACCCGTTGCATCACGGCCTTGAAGTCCACGGTCACGTTTTCCGCTTGCAGGCCATAGTCGCTGCTTTGGCGCAGTTGCATCGCGGCGCGGGCGCTGCGGATCAGGGCCTTGCTGGGCACGCAGCCAGTGTTCAGGCAGTCGCCACCCATGGCGCGGGCTTCAACCAGCGTGACCTTCGCTTTGAGTGCGGCGGCAATGTTGGCCGCTACCAGGCCGCCGGCCCCCGCACCAATGACGATCAGGTTGCGGTCAAACCGACGGGGCCGACTGCCGCGCCAGCGGCCCAGCGCACGGCGTCGTTCCCAATGGCGCAACACCCGCCGAACCAGCAGCGGCAGTGCGCCCATCAGGGCCAGCGAAGCCAGCACGCCGGGGCTTACCCCGTCGCTCAAGCTGTGCAGCGAAGCCAGTTGGGTTCCTGCATTCACATAAACCGCCGTGCTGGCCAGCATGCCGAGTTGGGTGGCCGCGTAAAACGTGGCGGTTCGCAGCGTGGTTAGCCCCATGGTGAGGTTGATCAGAAAGAAGGGCACCACCGGGATCAGCCGCAGGCTCACCAGATACAGTCCGCCGGCGCGCTCGACGCCGGCATTGATCTCGTCGAACTGGGTCGCAAAGCGCACCTGCACCCAGTCGCGCAGCAGCCAGCGCGCCATCCGGAACGACACCGTGGCACCCAACGCAAAGGCAAAGGATGACAGCAGCAGCCCCCAGAAAAATCCGAACACCGCGCCCCCGGCCACCATCAGCAGGGACGCCCCCGGTAGCGATAGCGAGGCCGTTGCCAGACACAGGACAAAGAACGCGCCCCGCACCTGCCAGGGGTGACCGGCGTACAGCACACCAAAATCGGCACGGCGCTGCTGCAGCGTTTCGATCGTCAGAAAGCTGCCCAGGTCAAGGGCAAAGAACAACACCGGCGCCAGTACGACGCAGGCCAGTAGCAAAAGGCGCGACGCCCTCACTGAAACGCCCTCCAGCCCCACCCAATACGCATGCCGGTGGTAAGCGCACACAACGCCGCAAACCCGTAGGCCAACACCGCAAAGTGTTGCGGCCACACGCACATGGCCAGAAACACCGCAATGGTTTCGGTGGCCTCGGTCAGGCCGCCCAGGTAATAAATCGATTTGTCGGGGTAAGCCGTACTCTGCAGATTGCGCTTGGCTGCCAGCGCAGAAAAGGCCAGAAAGCTGGAGCCGGTGCCAATGAATCCGGCCAACAACACGGCGGCTGGCAGTGCGTTTTGCTCGGGTTCTGCAATGGCAAAGCCCAATGGCACGCTGGCGTAAAACAAAAAGTCAAAGGCAATGTCCAGAAAGGCGCCGGCATCGGTCGGCTGGTTTTGCCGGGCCACTGCGCCGTCAAGTGCATCGCAGAGCCGTGACAGCAAGATCAGTACGGCACCCACCCCAAACCACTGCAGCGCAATGCACACCGCAGAGCCCAACCCCAGCAACAGCCCCGCAACCGTCAGGTGGTTGGCCCGTACACCCCGCCGCGCCAATACAGTGCCCAGCGCGGTAACGGCGGGACGCAGGAGGGCGAGGGCGTGGCGGTCAAACATGGGGGAGCTGGGCTGCGGTGCTTTAGGCTGGCATGGTACCGCGCCACTTATTCCGCAGCGCTACAAAACCCCCTTGCCGGCATAAGCATATGTGCATCCGCGTCTTAGGTGATTTCGTAATTTGCAGCTGACGATTAAGTCGTTCCTGTTTTAAGTGTCTCCTTCCAAAATCCGGCCCATCGCACTGTTGCGTTGCAAATATTTTGGAGTTGATCATGGCCAATCGCCAAACACTTTCCCGCATTTCCCGCCGTCCGTTTCTCAAGCTGGCTGCTGCCATGGCACTGGCCGGCGCCTCCTTTGGTGCCTTCGCGCAGGCCGTGACACTGCTGAACGTGTCCTACGACCCCACCCGCGAGCTGTACGTTGAGTACAACGCGGCTTTTGCCAAGTACTGGAAGGCCAAGACCGGCCAGGACGTCACCATCAAGCAAAGCCACGGCGGCTCCGGCAAGCAGGCCCGCTCGGTGATTGACGGTCTGGATGCCGATGTGGTCACCATTGCGCTGGCCGGCGACATTGACGCCATTGCCAAAAACGGTGGCTGGCTGCCCAAAGACTGGCAAAAGCGCCTGCCCCATAACTCGTCGCCTTACACCAGCACCATCATCTTTGCGGTACGCGAAGGCAACCCCAAGGGCATCAAGGACTGGGACGATCTGGTCCGCCCGGACGTGAAGGTGATCACCCCCAACCCCAAGACCTCCGGTGGTGCGCGCTGGAACTATCTGGCCGCCTGGGAGTTTGCCAAGCGCAAGTACGGCGGTGATGTCAAGGCCAAAGAATTTGTCGCCAAGCTGTACGCCAACGTGCCCGTGCTCGACACCGGCGCACGCGGCTCTACCATTACCTTTGCCCAGCGCAACCAGGGCGACGTGCTGATCGCCTGGGAAAACGAAGCCTATTTGCTGGAGAAAGAATTCGGTGCCAAGTTTGATGTGATTGCACCGCCCTTGAGCATCCTGGCCGAACCACCCGTCACGGTGGTGGACAAGAACGTGGACAAGAAGGGCACCCGCGCCGTGGCCGAGGAATACCTGAAGTACCTCTACACCGAAGAAGGCCAGGACATTGCCGGCAAGAACTTCTACCGCCCCGCCGTGTCAGAGAAGGCCAAAGCAAAGTACGCGAAGCAGTTTGCCAAGCTCAATCTGTTCACCATCGACCAGGCCTTTGGCGGCTGGGAAAAGGCCGACAAGGAACACTTTGCCGACGGTGGCAGCTTCGACCAGATCTATAGCAAGAAGTGAACTTCCAACAATTGCGCTCGCTGCGCGAGGCGGCGCGCTGCAACTTCAACCTGACCGAGGTAGCCGCGCTCAGGCAGACGCAGCAAATGTGGTGTAGGCCGTTTCGTCCAGCAGAGCGTCCAGTTGGGACGGGTCGGACAGAGTGATGCGAAAGAACCAGCCCGCACCTTGAGGCGCACTGTTGGCCAGCGATGGGTCGGCGCGCAAGTCCTCGTTGACTTCGGTAATGGTGCCATCCAACGGCATGTACACGTCTGCGGCTGCCTTGACCGACTCCACCACGCCGGCCACATCACCTTTGGCAAAGGTTTTTCCGACCTCGGGAAGTTCGACAAAAACCACATCGCCCAGCGCGTCCTGCGCGTGAACGGTGATGCCGACGGTGGCGGTTTCGCCGTTCAGCTGCAGCCATTCGTGGTCCTGGGTGAATTTCAAGCTCATTGCAAAGTCTCTTTAAGGGTTGGTTTTTGAGGAGTGCAACACTACCACGGCGCGAGCCAGATTGCCGTGTTGGGTTGCGCGCCCACTCATGCGTTTTCCGGCTAAGCCTATGCGGGACAGCGGGATGAAACAGGCCCTAAACTCTCGGCCGCACGCCGCATTTTGGATTGCAAAACCCACAACACAAGGAAGACCCCATCCATGTCCCATAAATTCGAAACCCTGGCCGTTCACGCCGGCTACAAGCCCGATCCCACCACCAAGGCGGTGGCGGTGCCGATTTACCAGACCGTGGCCTATGCGTTTGACAATGCGCAGCACGGTGCCGACCTGTTTGACCTGAAGGTGGCGGGCAACATTTACACCCGCATCATGAACCCCACGCAGGACGTGCTGGAGCAGCGCGTGGCAGCCCTGGAAGGCGGCATTGCCGCACTGGCGGTTGCCTCGGGTCAGACGGCGGTGACCTATGCCATCCAGACCATTGCCGAAGCGGGCGACAACATCGTCTCCAGCACCGCGCTGTATGGCGGCACCTACAACCTGTTCGCGCACACGCTGCCGCAATACGGCATCACCACCCGCTTTGCGGACCACCGCGACCCTGCCAGCTTTGAGCCGCTGATTGACGAGCGCACCAAGGCGATCTTTGTGGAGTCGCTGGGCAACCCGCAGGGCAATGTGACCGACATCGCCCGCGTGGCCGAAATTGCGCACCGCCATGGCATTCCGCT
>ERZ1034361.222-NODE-222-length-41557-cov-2.923216_pt1 | contig 41557 bp, 21 predicted proteins | sample MGYA00520617_ERZ1034361 | MGnify/ENA primary metagenome ERZ1034361 (study PRJEB33736, sample SAMEA104284507) | Azolla filiculoides | biome: Urban; feature: Water surface; material: Ditch water | place: Netherlands | collected 2015-10-28 | depth 0-0.1 m ...
GAAGACAATTTAGAATCGCATGGAATGGTGTATGATATTGGTAAAACGTTGGGCAATAAATCCAGTTGGGAATTGGCACATTTACAACGCATTACCAGAATGGTCGAAAGAGATAAAAATCATCCATCGATTATTATTTGGAGTATGGGGAATGAAGCCGGGAATGGTTACAATTTTTATCGGGCGTATTTATGGCTGAAAGATAGGGATGCATCAAGACCTATTCAGTATGAAAGAGCTTCTTATGCCGCATGGGATGGGAAAAACTTAAAGTTTGATTGGGATTCAGACATTATCGACCCACAATACAGTGCTCCAACAGCAATGGAAGAATATATTCAAGCCAATCCAAATCCGGAAAGACCTTATATTCTAAGCGAATACGCGCATGCGATGGGTAATTCTTTAGGGAATTTTAAAGAATATTGGGATGTCATCAGAGCGCATGGGAATTTTCAAGGCGGGTTTATTTGGGATATGATAGACCAATCGATTTATAAAAGAAGAGAAGACGGTACTGTTGTTTTTGCTTATGGAGGTGATTTTGGTCCAAAAGATGTCCCAAGTGATAATAACTTCTTGAATAATGGGATATTTAATCCGGAGCGACAACCCAATCCACATGCTTTTGAAATGCGAAATGTGTATCAAAACATTCTGACTTCTTGGGCTTCTCCAGAAACAGCAACCATAAAAGTTATTAATGAGTTTTTCTTCAAGAATTTAAATAATGTGAGCTTGCATTGGAAATTAGTACTTGATGGGGTAGAAACTATTAGTGGGACGATTGATACTTTAGATATCAATCCTCACGAATCTAAAAACTATGTTTTGCCGATTAATTTAGAAGGAAAACAGTATAAAGAAGCTTTTATAAATGTGAGTTATCATTTGAAACAAGAAGAACCTTTTTTGCCTCAAGGATTTGAAATTGCCACAGAACAACTTCACTATAAAGGAAATTGGAAAAACGATATACGAATTGAAGGTGTTGCCAAAATGCTGGTGCAAAAATCTACCAATAACATTGTTTTTAAAAGCGATAACACCAAAATCACTTTCGATAAAAAAACAGGTTTTGTATCCGGATATACATTCTACAATCAGCCTATTTTAAAAGAAGGATATCAATTGCGTCCCAATTTTTGGAGAGCGCCAAATGATAATGATTTTGGAGCTGGATTACAACATCGACTTTTGCCTTGGAAAACAGCCATGCAAAACCCTACATTACTAAGTTGGTCTTACTCTAATACAAAAGACAACAAATTTTTGGTAAAAGCCACCTATAGTTTGCCCGAAGTCTCTTCTGAATTGGTTTTAAATTATGAAATCAATAGCAATGGCGAACTCAGCGTTCAGCAAGTATTACACATTGATAAAGCCAAAGAAGTAACCATGTTGCCTCGTTTTGGGATGGAAATCGTATTGCCAAAAGACTTCAATGCGATGCAATATTATGGCAAAGGACCGCATGAAAATTACCTTGACAGAAATTATAGCGCTCCAGTAGGTCTTTACAATCAGACGGTTTCAGAGCAATATTATCCGTATATCCGTCCGCAGGAAACAGGAAATAAAACAGCCGTAAGATGGTTGAATTTATCTAATGAAAAGCTACAGGTAAATGTTCAATCAGATGATTTATTGAGTATTACAGCCCTGCATATTCTAACGGAAGATTTAGATGATGGATTAGAAAAAAATCAAAGAAATGCGGCTGATATCAAAGAAAGAGATTTAACAAGTCTGAAAATTGATTACAAACAAATGGGCGTAGGAGGGATTGACAGCTGGCAGTCTTGGCCTATGGAAAAATACAGACTTTTGGATAAAAACTACCAATATCAATTTAAAATAACACCTTCTTTAAAATAATTAAAATGAGAATATTAAAATCAACCCTTGTCGCTGTCTTACTGATAAGTTGCTGTTTTAGTCAAAAAATCGTAGCACAAAAAGATATTAATCTATTTCCAAAGCCCGTAAATTTGGTTCTTAATGAAGGCGTTTTTCAGTTTTCTAAAAACACCAAGTTTGTAGTAAAAAATGATTCTCAAAAAGAAATAGCGACTGCTTTAATCAGCAAATTTGGGCAGTCAGCAGGTTGGACTCCGGAAATTTCAGCAAAGATTCCAAAAAGCAATTACATTCAATTCAAGATTGATGAAAACTTCAAGAATGAAGCTTACAAACTGGAAGTAACAACTAAAAGTATTATAATTTCTGCCAAAGGAAATGCCGGTTTTATTTACGGATTAGAAAGCATACGACAACTACTTCCAACGGCTATTGAAAGTAAAAAATTGGTGTCTAATGTAAAATGGGTGATACCAAGTCTAACAATTACTGATGAACCTCGTTTTCAATGGAGAGGATTAATGTTAGATTTATCTCGTCATTTTTTCGATAAAAATTACATAAAAGAAACCATCGATCGTTTGGCAATGCTTAAAATGAATGTGTTGCATTTGCATTTAGTTGATGATCAAGGTTGGAGAATAGAAATCAAAAAATATCCAAAATTAACTGAAGTTGGTGCTTGGAGAGTGAATCAGGAGAATTTGATTTGGAACTCGAGACTTGCTGTAAATCCGGATGAAAAAGGGACTTACGGAGGTTTTTTGACACAAGAAGAGCTCAAAGAAATTGTAAAATATGCCCAATCAAAAAATATAGAAATCATTCCGGAAATAGAAATGCCGGCGCATGTGAGTTCTGCAATTGCTTCCTATCCGGAGTTAGCTTGTTTCAATCAAAGCATCGGAGTTCCATCAGGCGGAGTTTGGCCCATTACTGATATTTATTGTGCAGGAAAAGAATCTACATTTGAGTTTTTGCAAAATGTATTGGATGAAGTAATTACCATTTTTCCTTCAAAATACATTCACATTGGAGGAGACGAAGCCACTAAAACCAATTGGAATAAGTGCCCTCATTGTCAAAAAAGAATCAAAGAGGAAGGCTTGAAAGATGTGAATGAATTACAAAGCTATTTTGTAAAAAGAATGGAAAAATATATCAATTCTAAAGGCAAAAAAGTAATAGGTTGGGACGAAATTTTAGAAGGCGGTTTAGCTCCAGATGCAACTGTAATGAGTTGGAGAGGTACAAAAGGCGGTATTGAAGCCACAGAACAAGGACATAACGTAATTATGACTCCAGATTCTCATTGCTATTTTAATTTTTATCAAGGACCTCAAAACGAAGAGCCTTTAGCTTTTGACGCTTATATTCCGTTGCGTAAAGTATATGATTTTGATCCTGTTGTAGATTCTATGACTCCTAAGCAAGCCAAACATGTTTTGGGAGGCCAAGCTAATTTGTGGGCAGAATATCTTTCTAATCCCGATGACTCTGAGTATATGATTTTTCCGAGATTAGCCGCTTTGGCGGAAGCCGTATGGAGCCCAAAAGAAGTACGTAATTGGAATAATTTTATTGATAGATTACCTTCTTTATTAGAACGTTATGATTATTTAGGTGTCAATTATGCTAAAAGTGCCTATTTGGTAACAGCTTCATATACCGCTGATTTAGATAAAAAAGCAGTAAAAGTGGCTTTGAAAAATGAGTTACAAAAAACAGATATTCGGTATGTTTTGGGTGATAAAAGTGTCGCTGAAAATGCTTCTAAATTTACAGATCCTATAGCAATTAATGAAACAACTATTATAAAAGCTTCATTATTCGAAAATGACAAACCAACAGGCAAAACGTTTATTGATACGATTCAATTTCACAAAGCATTTGGAAGTAAATTAAAGTTTAAATCTCCGTATGATGATAATTATAAAGGCGATGAACCATTAAGTTTGGTTAATGTCATCAGAGGAAGCAAAAACTTTCATGATGGTCAATGGCAAGCTTGGTTGGTCAATGATATGGAAGTGGTTGTCGATTTAGAAAAGGCGCAAACCATTAGTCAAGTAACAGTTGGTTCAATAGAAAATCAAGGAGCTGGAATTTATTTTCCAACGGCAGTAAAAGTCTTGATTTCAGCTGATGGAGTGACTTATAAAGAAGTGCAACAAGTGCTGCGTCCATTTGCTATAAATTCAAATTCGGAGTTGAAAGATTTTAAAATTAAATTTGACAAACTCAATACCAGATTTGTAAAAGTAATCGCCACTAATTTGAAAAAGAGCCCAAAAGGAGAAGATTCCTGGTTGTTTATTGATGAAATTTTAATTAATTAAGAAATGAAGTATTTAAAAATTGTACCGGTTTTTGTGGGACTACTGTGTTTTTCGTGTTCCAATAAAAATATTGAACTTATAAAAGCGGCAGACAAAACGACTAATGTTGTTGATTATGTGAATCCATTGATGGGCACCGATTCTGATTATAGTTTATCAAATGGGAATACCTATCCAGTGATTGCTACGCCTTGGGCCATGAATTTTTGGACACCAATGACCTCTAAAATGGGAGATGGTTGGGCATACAAGTACGATGACAATAAAATTAGAGGAATCAAGCAAACGCATCAGCCAAGTCCTTGGATTAATGATTATGCAGCATTCTCATTGATGGCAGTAACAGGTGATTTAAAGTTTCAGGAAGACGAACGTGAATCTTGGTTTTCTCACAAGGCCGAAATTGCGAAACCCTATTATTACTCGGTATATTTAGCCGATTATGATGTGCTTGCTGAAGTTGCACCCACAGAAAGAGCGGCCCAATTTAAGTTTACTTTTCCGGAGGCGAACAAATCCTATATCATGTTGGATGCTTTTTTTAAAGGATCTATGGTAAAAATTATTCCGGAGCAACGTAAAATTATTGGATACAGTCGCAATAATAGCGGTGGCGTTCCAGAGAATTTTCATAATTATTTTGTTGCAGAGTTTGATAAAGATTTTGAAATCAATCATACTTGGACAGATGGTTGGAAATTAATAGAAAATTCAACTTCCAGCACAGGGAAACACGTTGGAGCGATTATAGGTTTTAAAACTAAAAAAGGAGAAGTTGTACATGTAAAAATAGCGTCATCTTTTATTAGTCCAGAACAGGCACAGTTAAATTTATCTAGAGAGATTGGCTCCGATTCTTTTGAACAAACAAAAGAAAAAGCAAAACAAACTTGGGAAAAAGAATTAAGCCGAATTGAAGTTGAAGACGATAATGTTGACAACCTAAGAACATTTTATTCCAGTTTATACAGAGTATTGCTTTTCCCAAGGAAGTTTTATGAGTTTGACAAAAGCAATAACGTGGTGCATTACAGCCCTTATAACGGAAAAGTAAACCCTGGATATATGTTTACAGATAATGGGTTTTGGGATACTTTTAGAGCTGTTTTTCCATTTTTTAATATGATGTACCCAGAATTAAACAGTCACATCATGGACGGACTTGCCAATACCTATAAAGAATCTGGTTGGTTGCCGGAATGGGCAAGCCCGGGGCATAGAGATTGCATGGTGGGTTCAAATTCAGCTCCAATAATTGCTGATGCTTTTTTGAAAGGTTCTAAAAATAAAGATGCTGAATTGTTATTGGAAGCCATGTTGAAAAACGCTACCGTTGAAGAGGGAAGACCTGTAAGTTCTGTAGGTAGAGCTGGTTTAAGTTATTACAATAGTTTAGGTTATGTTCCTTATAATGTTGGGGTTAATGAAAATGTAGCGCGAACTTTAGAGTATGCGTATGCTGATTTCACCATTGCTAAAATGGCCCAGAAACTAGGAAAAACAACCATCGCTGATACTTATCTCAAGAAGTCGTTAAACTATAAAAACGTATTTGATACTTCAACAAATTTGATGCGAGGAAAAAATAAAGAAGGTGACTTCCAAAGTCCTTTTAATCCTTTAAAATGGGGTGATGCATTTACCGAAGGCAACAGTTTGCATTACACATGGTCAGTATTTCATGATATTCAAGGGTTAATGGATTTGATGGGTGGGAAAGAGAAATTTGCTTCAAAATTAGATGAAGTATTTCAAATGCCACCAACTTTTGACAATTCTTATTACGGTCAAACCATTCATGAAATTAGAGAAATGCAAGTGGCAAACATGGGGAATTATGCACATGGAAATCAACCAATTCAGCACATGATCTATTTGTACAATTATGCCAATCAACCCTATAAAGCACAATCTAGAATACGCGAAGTACTGACTAAATTATATGCTGCTACACCAGATGGATATTGTGGAGATGAGGATAACGGACAAACATCGGCTTGGTACGTATTTAGCTCGTTAGGTTTTTACCCTGTTACGCCAGGAGTAAATCAATATGTGATAGGGAGCCCATTATTTAAAAAAGCCACTATTCATTTAGAAAACGGAAATACGTTTGAAATTGGTGCCAAAAACAATTCGAAAAGTAACTTTTACATTCAATCCGCAAGTTTAAACGGAAAAGGATATTTCAATAGTTTTTTAAATTTTGACGACATTCAAAAAGGAGGAAAATTAGAATTTAATTTGGGAGATACTCCAAACAAAGATTGGGGAAGCAAACCTGAAAACGTTCCTTATTCTTTAAGTAATGAATTAAAAAAATAGGTATTAGCATAGAAAATACAAGCATATTAAAAATTATAAATCAATTAAAATGAAAAAAGGAATATTCATAATCGCACTATTATTTTCGGTTCAAATGTTTTCACAAGCCATTTATGAAGATGAACGTTATGTGCCGGAAACAGATCCATTGGTATTAAAAAAAATAGATGAATGGCAAGGCAAAAAGTTTGGTTTGTTGATGCATTGGGGAACGTACAGTCAATGGGGAATTGTAGAATCTTGGTCAATATGTCCTGAAGATTATGGCTGGTGCGAGCGAACAAAAGGAAGTAATCCAGCCAATTATAATCAGTATGTAAAGGATTACGAAGGATTGAAAAAAACATTCAATCCAGTAAAATTTAATCCTGAAAAATGGGCGAAAGCAGCTAAAAATGCAGGGATGAAATACATGGTATTTACTACAAAACACCATGACGGTTTTTCTATGTTTGATACAAAATATTCGGATTACAAAGTAACTGATCCTGAGTGTGCTTTTAGCAGCAATCCAAGAGCAAATATTGCCAAAGAAGTTTTTAGTGCTTTTAGAAATGAAAAATTATGGATAGGCGCTTATTTTTCTAAACCGGATTGGCATGATGAAAATTATTGGAATCCTTATTTTCCGCCTTTTGACAGAAATGTAAATTATGACCCTATTGCTTATCCTGAAAAATGGAAAAAGTATGTAAACTTCACACATAACCAAATTTTAGAATTGCTTACAGATTATGGAAAAGTAGATATTTTATGGTTAGATGGTGGTTGGGTTGCAAAAACAGCTCAAAATGATGTGAAAAAAGGGTACAATGAGAAGTTTACTGAGAATGAATCTGGAAATGGATTTATTAAGCACAGAGTAGTTGATCAGGATATTAAAATGGATGATTTGGTTGTAGAAGCACGTCAAAAACAACCCGGATTAATTGTGGTGGACAGAGCTGTTCACGGAAAAAATCAAAATTATTTAACCCCGGAAAACCGTGTTCCTGAAAAAACATTGCCTTATCCTTGGGAATCTTGTATTACCTCTGGTGGCGGGTGGTCTTACACTCCTGATGCTAATTACATGACCGGCAGACAAGGGATTCACATGCTTGTAGATGTTGTTGCCAAAGGCGGAAACTTGTTGCTGAATGTCGCTCCGGGACCTGATGGAGAATGGCAACAAGGCGCTTATGATTTACTGGCAGAATATGGTGCTTGGATGAAAGTAAATAGCACTGCGATTTACAATACAAAACCAATAGCGCCTTACAAAGAGGATAATATCTGTATGACTCAAAATAAAGCGGGAAATGTTTTCTTGTTTTATTTGGCTAAAAAAGGAGAAAATAAAATTCCTTCTGAAGTTGTTGTACAATCGATTAGTCCAAAAAAAGGAACAAAAATCACTATGTTAGGTTCTGGGACCTCATTAAAATGGACCAAAGTGGATAACGGTTTTAAAGTTATAATTCCAGAACAATTAAGAAATAATTTGCCGTCAAAAGAAGCTTGGACATTAAAAATTGAAGCGATTAACAGATAGAAAAATTAAAAAGTATGTTTTTAAATAGCAGGATAACAATGCGAGCGACGCTTTTTTCTTTGATGCTGTTTTGTAGCGCAGGAATGCTGTATGCACAACAACCAGCAGATTTTGTAAATCCGTTTATTGGAACTTCAAATTATGGCGCTGCCTATCCAGGACCCATTGCACCAAGAGGAATGGCAAGTATTAGTCCGTTTAACGTAGCGGGACCTCAAAATTTACCATTAGAAAAAGACAGCCGTTGGTTATCGAATCCATACGTAAATGAAAATAAATTTCTAACTGGATTTAGTCAAGTCAATTTAAGTGGCGTGGGTTGTCCGGAATTAGGCGTTATTTTATTGATGCCAACCACGGGAGCTGTTGAAACCAATCATTTAAAGTACGGTTCAACCTATTCTGATGAAGTAGCAAAAACGGCCTATTATAGCGTAAATATTGATAAGTATAATGTAAAAGCAGCGTTTACGGCATCCAAAAGAGTAGGAGTTAGTAAGTTTACTTTTCCAAAAGGACAATCTAATATTTTATTAAATCTTGGTTTAGGTTTAACCAATGAAGAAGGCGCTATGGTAAAAATTGTGTCTTCAACCGAAATTGAAGGAATGCGTTCCGTAGGTTCGTTTTGTTACAATAGTCCGGAAGCGGCTTATCCGGTATATTTTGTTGCCAAATTTTCAAAACCGGCAGCGAAGTTTGGAGTTTGGAAAAAACCATCAAAATATGAAGGAGTCGAAGCCCAATGGATGACGTATAACGGCAAAACCAGAATGATGGATAATTCCACCAAAATGGTTGTTGGTGACAGCATTGGAACTTATTTTTCCTATGATTTCGATAAAGAAGAAACGGTTGAAGTGAAAGTTGGAGTTTCTTATGTAAGTATCGCAAATGCCCGTGAAAATTTAGAAAAAGAAACTGGAAGCAAAACCTTTGATGCAGTTTATAAAGAGACTTACAACGAATGGAACGAAGCACTTTCTAAAATTTTGGTCGAAGGCGGTTCCAAAGAAGAGAAGACTATTTTTTACACAGCTTTGTATCATACTTTAATTCATCCGAACACCTTAAATGATTTTAACGGAGAATATCCTGAAATAAAAACAGGGAAAATAGGTACAACAACAGGAACCCGCTATACGGTATTTTCGCTTTGGGATACGTACAGAAATTTACATCAGTTAATGTCATTGGCTTATCCGCAGCAACAATCGAATATGGTTAAAAGCATGTTGGAAATGTATGATGAAAACGGCTGGTTACCCAAGTGGGAATTAAATTCTACCGAAACATTCACAATGGTTGGTGATCCCGCCAGTATTGTTATTGCGGATACGTATTTAAAAGGAATACAGGATTTTGATGTGCAAAAAGCCTATAAAGCCATGTTGAAAGGTGCGGATCAAATCGAAAATAATCCGTTGCGTCCGGGATTAAAAGATTATATCGAAAAAGGGTTTTTGACAACCAATGATCGAGGACCAGTTTCTACAACGCAAGAGTACAACGCATCAGATTATTCTATTTCACTTTTGGCGAAAGCTTTAGGCAAAAAGGAAGATTATTTGCGTTTTAAAAACCGTTCGTTATCCTATCGAAAATTATTTGATAAAGATTTAAAATTACTGCGTCCAAGATTAGCTAATGGAAAATGGTACGAACCATTCGACCCGGTTTCGGGAGCTAACTTTGAAGAAAATGTTGGTTTTATCGAAGGCAATGCTTGGCAATATGCTTTTATGGCGCCTCACGATATCAAAGGACTTATAAAACTTGTGGGCGGTGATAAAGCCTTTTCAAACCAATTGCAAAAAGTATTCGATATCAAGCAATTTGATATGGCAAACGAGCCTGATATTGCGTATCCTTATTTGTTTAATTACATAAAAGGAGACGAATGGAAAAGTCAGGAATTGGTTAAAAAATTAGTGGGGACCTATTTTCAAAATAAGCCAAACGGATTGCCAGGAAATGATGACACCGGAACCATGTCTGCTTGGTTGGTGTATTCTATGATGGGAATATATCCTATTGCTCCGGGAGACCCAATTTATACTATCACGACACCAATGTTTGATAAAGTAACTATTCAATTAGACCCAAAATACTATAAAAAGAAAAGTATTGTAATTGAACGCGAAGTCAACAATGACGGCAAAATCAAGCAAATCCAATTAGACGGAAAAGCGCTTAATAGTTATTTTATTTCTCATGATGATTTTGTGAACGGAACAACATTAAAAGTGATTCAAAATTAATTAATACACTACCAAAATACCACCTAATACTGAAAAAAATAACCCTTGTTTTAGTACTGTTTCTTGGTTTTTTTAGCCAAGGCTTTGCGCAAAAAATATATCCGTATCAAAATCCTAAATTACCCGTCGAAGACAGGCTAACTGACTTGTTGAGCAGAATGAGTCTAGAGGAAAAAGTACGCCAAATGGATATGTACAAAGGCGAATACTTTAAAGAAAAAGAAAATTTTTCTAAAACGAAATCGGATGTTAAAATTGGAAATCTTGGAATAGGCGCTATTCATGACATTTATCCGCGTTCTGCAAAAATGATTAATGACCTTCAAAGTGAAGTTATAAAAAAGAATAAATGGGGAATTCCGGCACTTATCATGTGCGAAATGCTTCATGGTTATTTAGATGACGAAAGTACGGCTTTCCCAATGAGTATTGGTTTAGGCGCTACTTGGGATACGAATCTAATGGATAAAGTGGGAAAAGTAATTGGCACCGAAGCCAGAGCTCACGGTGTTCATTTTGGTTTGGGACCTAATCTTGATGTAGGACGTGAACCACGCTGGGGAAGAGTTGCTGAAACCTTTGGTGAAGACGTTTATTTAACGGGAGAACTAGGTTTATCAATGATTAAAGGAATGCAAGGGGATGATTTAACTTCAGATCGTTCTATTATTGCTGAACCAAAACACTTCGCCGTTCACGGAATTCCGCAGGCTGGAGGGAACTCATCACCGGTATTGGTTGGAGAGCGTTCAGCCCGTGAAGATTTTTTGCCTTCATTTGAAAAAGCATTCCGAAAAGGAGGCGCATTAGGAACAATGTGTGCGTATTCAGAATTAGATGGAATTCCTTGTGCTGCCAATCATTGGTTATTGACAGATGTACTTAGAAAAGAATGGGGTTTCAAAGGAATTGTGGTTTCGGATTTAGGTGCTATTAAATACCTTCAAACCACACATTACGTTACCGATTCTCCAAAAGAAAGTATCAGACAAGCCATTGCTGCCGGCGTTGATATGCAATTTTATGATTTTACAAATGAGTTTTGGCAACAAACTATCATTGAATTGGTGAATGAAAAAAAATTGACAATGGAGCAAATAGACCGAGCTGCTGGCGGAGTTTTGAGACTTAAATTTTTATTGGGTTTATTTGAAAATCCATACACCGATAAGAATTTGATTAAAGAGCGTTTTCATACCAAAGAAAATCAGGATTTAGCTTTAGAAGCAGGACATAAATCGATTGTTTTATTGAAAAATGAAAACAATATTTTGCCTTTAAAGAAAGATATTCAAACCATTGCGGTTATTGGTCCAAATGCTGATGCGTCAAGATTGGGCGGATATTCTGTGAAAAATAAAGTTGGAACGACAGTTTTGGAAGGAATTAAACAAGTTGTTGGTACAAAAACAAATGTGCTTTACGAAGAAGGGGTTTCTCTTATTGTGAAAGGACAGGTTGTTCCATCAAAATTTTTGTTCACACCAGATGAAGCACAAAACGGATTAAAAGGGGAATATTTCAATAATAGAAATGTAGAAGGAAATCCAGTATTGACGCGTATTGACAGTCAATTAGAATTCGATTGGCCATGGTCACCGGGTGATGGAGTAAGTGATGATGATTTCTCTATTCGTTGGACTGGTTATATAAAATCAGACAAGGCATTTGATGGTTGGTTGGGTTTAAGTTCTGATGATGGAATCAGAATGTGGATTGACGACCAGTTGGTTATTGACAATTGGACAAAAGGCGCCACTAATATGGTTACTACTCCAAAAAATATTGAAGCAGGTAAAAAATATAAAGTTCGCATAGAAATGTGGGAAGGAGGCTGGGGAGCCAGAGCGCACTTGCGTTGGAACTTAGAAAAAGTAAACTTTCAACCAGCGATTGATATTGCCAAAAAAGCGGATGTTGCTATTGTAGTTTTAGGAGAATCGAATGAATTGGTAGAAGAAAATAGAGATGTGGCTACTTTAGATTTACATGGTATGCAACAAGAACTGATTGAAGCCATTCAGAAAACGGGTACTCCGGTAGTTTGTGTGTTGTTAAATGGTCGTCCGCTTTCTGTAAATTGGATTAATGAAAATATTCCTGCTATTGTTGAAGGTTGGTTTCCGGGAGAAGCAGGAGGAAAAGCAGTTGCCGATGTTCTATTTGGGGATTACAATCCAGGAGGAAAACTTCCAATTACATTTCCTAAATCAGTTGGGCAGTTGCCTATTTATTACAACCAAAAACCTTCGGCCATTCATAGATATGTAACTGAAAGTGAAAATCCATTGTACACTTTTGGGTATGGATTGAGTTATACCACATTTGAATATTCAAATCTAGCCTTAAGTACTGCAGCAATTAAAGCTGACGGAGAATTGAAAGTTAGTGTAGATGTAAAAAATACAGGAAATTATGACGGTGATGAAGTGGTGCAATTGTATATTAATGATGTTTACAGTAGTGTAACGACACCATTGAAAACATTAAAAGGTTTTAAAAGAGTATTCATTAAGAAAGGTGAAACCAAAAATGTAACGTTTACGTTGACTCCTGAAGAATTGGCTATTTGGAATCGAGAAATGAAAAAAGTGGTAGAACCGGGTGATTTTGAAGTAATGGTTGGAGGTAATTCAGTTGATTTACTTAAGGAAAACTTTAAGGTTTTGAATTAATGTTATTTATGCTAAATCGTACCCACTTTACCTTAAAAAAGTAAGTGGGTATTGGTATGTTTACAATAACGTTGTAGTAAAAAAAAGAAACCTTTTGTGCCTAAAATATTTTGTTTTTACCCGTTATAATGTTAAAGTTTCCCCAACACCTTTTCAAAATTGTTATTTGTCGAAATAATAACATTATTAACACGAGGTCTTCTTAAATTTAACATGTTATTAACTCTAAAAATAATTTTATGATTCAAAAGGTATTAAAACTACTGTTTGTAATTTGCTTGTTCGGATTTCAAAATGTTCAAGCACAAACTACAGTAACAGGAACAGTAACGGATGCGATTAGTGGAATTCCACTTCCAGGAGCAAATGTTATTGTTAAAGGAACAACAAAATCAGTGTTGTCAAACTTTGATGGAAACTACAGCATCAATGTTTCAGATCGGTCAGCAATTTTAGTATTCACTTTTGTAGGATATAAAAGTAAAGAAGTAGCTGTTTCAGAATCGTCCACTATAAATGTAACTTTAGCGGAAGATCTTAAAGAATTAAATGAAGTCGTGATAACGGCTTTGGGGATTTCTAAAGATCAAAAGAAATTGGGTTATTCTGTAACTACAGTTGGCGGTGGTAACTTAGACAAAGCCAGAGAGACGAATGTTGCTAATGGTTTAGCAGGTCGTGTTTCGGGTCTAGTTGTCAGAGGAACTAATACTGGTGCCGGTGGAACTTCAAAAGTTCTTTTGAGAGGTATTTCAGGTGTTACTAGTGGAGGTTCTCCTTTATTTGTTATCGATGGAATTCCAATTGATAATACACAAAGAGGTTCTGCAGGAGAATGGGGTGGTGCTGACCAAGGAGATGGTATCGGTAACATTAACCCGGACGATATTGAGAAAATGACTGTTCTTAAAGGACAATCAGCATCGGCTCTTTATGGAGCAAGAGCTGTAAATGGTGTTATTATCATTACTACTAAAAAAGGTAAAAAAGGTAGTGATTATGCGATCAATTATAATAGTAACTTTATGGCTGATGCCCCAGTTGATAATACTGATTTTCAAAGTGTTTATGGTCAGGGAACTGGCGGTGCAAAACCTTTAACCACAGGTGCTGCATTAGCAACAAACAGAAACTCTTGGGGAGGTAAATTAGACGGAAGTTCAGTAATTGGTTTTGATGGTAAACAATATGTTTATGGAAAAGCAAAAGAAAGTTATCTTGATTTTTATAATACGGGAACTAACTTTACCAATAGTTTATCTGTTTCTAAAGGAATTGGAGAGGGAGCATTCCGTTTGTCAGTATCTAATTTAGATTCTAAATCTATTGTACCAAATAGTGGTCTTAAACGTACTACAATTAATTTAAGTGCAGATCAAAACATTACAGACAAGTTGAATGTAGCTGCTTCTGTAAATTATACAGACGAGCGTTCGAATAACAGACCTTTTTTAAGTGATGGTCCTAAAAATCCAAATAACTTCTTATTCTTGGCTCCTAACGTAGATCACAATATTTTTGCTCCTGGTTATGACCCTATAACTGGTGCTGAAGTTGTTTTTAGTGATGATAATTATGTAACCAATCCTTATTTTATAGTAAACCAAGGTTTAGAAGATCCAACAAGAAAAAGAACCATTTCTGTATTATCAACTAAATATAGTTTTACAGATGATATCTATGCAATGGTACGATTAGGAAATGATGTTTCTAATGATACAGAATTTAGTGTTAATCCTTGGGGATTAGATTACACTACTAATAAACGTGGAAGCTTAGACAGTAAAGGTCAATCTACTCGTTCTGAGTTAAATCTTGACGGGCTTTTGGGAGCTAAATTTAAATTTGGCAGTGATTTCTCATTAGACGCATTAGCAGGGGCTAATATTAGACAAAATAAATATGAAAGAATTAAAATTGGTGGTGGTCCATTCGTTTTACCTTATTTGTATACTCCAAATAATGTTGTTAACATTAGTAGAGAATATAACTATACAGGAAGCGAAAGTCATTCTGCATTTTATTCTTTTGACTTAGGATATACAAAATATTTAACATTATCTACAACAGGTCGTTACGATGTTTATTCTTCATTATCTTCTGTAGCTTCTTCTGATAATGCAGTATTTACACCTTCTGTTTCTGGAGCGTTTATTTTTAATGATTTTTTACATATTGACGCATTAGATTTTGCTAAAGTAAGATTGTCGTACGCTGTAACAAGTGGTGAAGCTACTCCTTATGCAAACTCTTTATATTTCAACTCAGGAAATTCATTGGTATCTAATGGTGTAAGTTATGCAACTGGATCAATTCCTTCAACACTACCAACACTTTTAAAACCATTTACAGTAGACGAGATAGAATTAGGTTTAGATCTTAGATTTTTCAAAAGCAGATTAACATTTGATTTGTCTTACTATGAAAAAACATCTCATGATGAGATTTTGAATGCTGAATACAGTAGATCTACCGGATTTGCTACAGGTGTAGTTGCAAGTGCTTCTATCCAAAATAAAGGTTTAGAAATTGCTGTAACAGGTGTTCCTGTTAAAACAGATAATTTTACTTGGACAACTAGCTTAAATACAACTAATTTTAAAAACAAAGTATTGGCTACCAATGCGGATGAAACTCCAATTGTTTTAGGAAGTAATCGTGGAACTTTAGGAAATGCTGTTACTGCTTATGTAGTAGGTGAAGCCGGACCACAAATTAGAGCATATGATTATGCTTATAATTCAGATGGAAGTATCCAAGTTGACGCTGCTGGTTTACCAGTAAGAGGAGAATTTAAAAACTTCGGTTCAGTATTACCAACTTTTTATGGAGGATGGAATAATGAATTCAAATACAAAAACTTTAACCTTTCTTTCTTGATTGATTTCAATTACGGTAATAAAGTAATTTCTGCTACAGAATACTATTCTCGTTTAAGAGGTTTAAATCAAGCTACATTAGTAGGAAGAGAAACGGGAGTTACAAACAGTGGAGTTACTGCTACTGCTGAAAGTTATTATCAAGCAGAAGCTCGTAACATTACAAGTACAAGTGTTGTTAGTGGAGATTTCATCAAACTTAGACAATTATCATTTGGATATTCATTTCCAAAAAGCGTAATGGGTAAAATTTCATTCTTAGAAGGAATTGATATCTCATTTGTAGCTAGAAATCTTGCTATCCTAATGCGTAAAGCAGATAATATTGATCCAGAAAGTAGTTTTGGTTCTAATGTGAAATATTACGGAATTGAAGGGACTAGTTTGCCTTCAACAAGGTCTTTTGGTCTAAATGTTAACTTTAAAATAAAATAATTATGACTAAATATATTAAAATATTGTTCGTGGTTGTTAGTGGATTTCTAATTTCATGCGATAGTGATTTCGAAGAAATTAATACTGATCCCACTAAAGCCGGATCAGAAATATTTGATCCAAATCTACTTTTACCAAGAGCTCTTTATGATTATGGTCAAAGAACTGTAGGTTACGAAGGCCCAATCTTATTTCAAAGTATGTGGGTACAACTTTTAGCATCGCCTTCAACAGGAGGAGCTAATTACTATGATGGTGGAGATAAATATGTTACTACTGGTGGTACATATGATTATGTTCAAAGAATTTGGAATGGTGTTTACACCGCTGCTTCAACAGCAAATCAAATGTCTAAATTAGCTAGTCAAAAAAACATGCCAAATTTAGCCGCTATTGGAACAATTGTAAAAATCATGTCAGTTTCTTATATCTCTGATGTTTATGGTGATGTTCCTTATTCTGAGGCTTTAATGTTGGATGAAAGTGTTTCTCAACCAAAATACGACAAACAAGAAGATTTATATCCTCAAATGTTAGCTGATTTAGATGCTGCAATATCAACTTTGGATGCTACTAAAGATAAACCAACAAGTGATATTTACTACAATGGTAATATTGCTAAATGGCGTTCTTTTGGTTATTCATTGATGTTGAAAATGGCAATGAGATTAACTGCTGCAGATGCTGCTACTGCTAAATTGTATGCTGAAAAAGCGGCTGCAGGTGGTGTCTTTACTTCTGTTGCTGATGAAGCTATTTCTCCAACTGATGATGCGAATGGTTTTGATAATGGTAATGGCGCTTCTTTCACTGTTTCTGCAGATGTTTATGAAGTACGTTGGTCTAAAACATTGATTGATTATTTAAAATCTAATAATGACTTACGTCTTCCTGTTGCTGCTGAAGTTCCGGGTGCTGGTCTTGCTGCCAATTATTTATATACTGGTGGTAATACAAATACAGCTTCTCAAATAGGTTTCCCTAATGGTTATGATACTAAAGGAGGCGCTAGAGATGTAAGCTTAGAGCCTAATTATCCTGGTGCTACAGGTTCTGGTGCTGATCTTGCCGTAATTGGTAACTATTCAAGACCTACAGCAATGTATAGAAATAGAACTACACCAGTTTTCATTCTTACTTATGCACAAGTACAATTATTGCTGGCTGAGGCTGCTGTAAGAGGTTATTCTGTTTCAGGAACTGCATCTCAATACTATTATAATGGATTAGTTGGAGCAATGGTAACTTTGAATAAATTTGGTGGAACTCAAGTTTCAGATGCAGATGCAATCTTTTATGCTGCTGCACGTCCTTTAGATGTTACTTCGACTAATGCTTCTTTGAAAATGATTAATGAGCAAATTTGGGCTACTACTGGTTTAACCGGTAACTGGGTTGAAGCATGGAATAACTGGAAAAGATCTGATTTTCCTGTGTTAACACCGGTTAATTACCCTGGAAACTTTAGCTCAGGTCAAATTCCTACAAGACAAGTTTATCCTTCTACTGAAGGAAGTAATAATACTGCCAGTTATAATGCTGCAGTTTCTAGTATGGGTGGAGACACATGGATTACTAAAGTTTGGTGGGATAATTAATAAATTAATTATTTAGTCTTTGATTCATAATTCTGTTAAAAGGAGGGGAAACTCTCCTTTTAACTTTTTTTCTAATTTCATTGTCAAAAAAATAAACAGGTACTTTCTTTTTTATTTGATCTGTCAGAAATTCAATAGTACTACTTTGTGTCTATTGGTATTGTTTAAAAAATATTCAGCTATAAATAAGTTCTTCTTCCTATCAATCTGCTCTTCATTTATAAAATGCAGATGCATATTGTATTAAGTTATGTTCTGAATTAGTGCTATGAAATCTTCATACTATTTTGTTTAAACATAAAAAACAGTTTTTAATATATAAAGTTGGGCAGCTGTAGTTATCCTACTTAGTATTGACGCTATTTCTATTAGAAAATGGAACCATTAAAGAATTAAAAAAATAAAATCTAAATAATCGTACCCCCTAAAATTTAAATTATTATGGCTAGCAGTAACCAATCAGTAACACAGGAAAAAAACACCACCTTAATTCCAATTATGATAATTGGAGGACTATTTTTTATTTTCGGATTTGTAACTTGGATTAACGGGGCATTAATTCCGTTTATGAAAACCATAAACGAATTAACATCGGCTCAATCGCTTTTAGTAGCATCAGCATCCTATATCTCTTTTGTGGTAATGGCCTTGCCAGCATCTTATATTTTAGCAAAAATTGGCTATAAAAGAGGAATGTCTTTGGGATTGTTTATAATGGGAATAGGAGCTTTAGTTTTTATACCTGCCGCCGAGGCAAGAACCTATTGGATGTTTTTAACCGGAATTTTTATTCAAGGAACCGGGATGACCTTATTGCAAACGGCATCCAATCCGTATATTACGATTTTAGGACCTATTGACAGTGCGGCTAAGCGTATCGCAATTATGGGAATTGCTAATAAGATAGCCGGCGCTTTAGGATCTCTTATTTTTGGAGCCCTTTTATTATCTGGAATAGACGAAATTAAAGAAAAATTAGATGTTGTTGATGATGCCGAAAAAGTACAATTGTTGGATACTATGGCCGATAGCGTAGTAGTTCCGTATGTAGTCATGGCAATTGTTTTATTTGTTTTAGGTCTTTTAATACGCAAAGCACCTTTACCAGACGTCGAAGCTGAACCAATTGAAGTTGCAAAACAAGGAGAAACAACAAAAACGAGTATTTTTCAATTCCCACATTTGTGGTTAGGTGTACTAACTCTTTTTATGTATGTTGGGGTTGAAGTTATTGCAGGAGACACCATCATAGCGTATGGTATTGCTCTAAATTTTCCTGTAGCGGAAGCTAAATTTTTCACCACATTTACATTGATGGCAATGGTAGCAACTTATGGTCTTGGAGTATTTTTAATTCCAAAATACATAACTCAAGCTTTTGCCTTAAAAGCAAGCGCTACTTTAGGAATTGTATTGTCGTTTTGCATTGTTTTTTCTTCCGGATTTACCTCTATTTTATTTGTGGCTGCGTTGGGAATTTCAAATGCTTTGGTATGGCCGGCAATATGGCCTCTCACTTTAAAAGGGTTAGGTAAGTTTACCAAAACAGCTTCTGCATTGTTGATTATGGCTATTTCCGGAGGAGCAGTAATTCCTCCTTTATATGGTAAATTGGTTGATTCTAATAAAGCAGATTATATTGCTCAAGGAATGAGTGAGGCATTGGCAACAGCAAATGCTTCCACCAAAGGATATTGGATTTTATTACCGTGTTATATCATCATACTATACTACGCCATTGCAGGACATAAGTTAGGATTAAAGAAAAAATAAGTGTCTGTAAAAACAAGCTAAATAGCAATTTATAATAAACGATGAATTTAAAACTAAAGTATTTTGGAATTGTATTGGTTTTAATGTGCTTTTCTTGCTCTACGGTATCAAAGAAGCCAAAAGCAAGTAACATCACTTCTGCTTTTATAATTAACGAACCCGTAACCAGCAGTAGCCATGCGGCAACATTGGTTGAGTTGAATCCAAACCAACTTATGGCAGCATGGTTTGGAGGGAAATATGAAGGTGCTAAAGATGTAGGGATTTATACAGCAGTTTACAATGGGAAGACTTGGTCAGCTCCTTATAATCTTATTAAACCCTTAATTTCTCAAGGAGACACGTTGCCTTGCTGGAATCCGGTATTGTTCAAAAGCAAAAGCCAACGGTTATACTTGTTTTACAAAGTTGGAAAAAATCCCAGAGAATGGTTTGGAGCCATGACAGTATCAAAAGATAATGGAACTACTTGGAGCACTCCTAAATACTTGCCTAAAGGAATCCTTGGTCCCATAAAAAACAAACCCATTGAGGTAACTCCAGGTGTGATTTTGTGCGGGAGCAGCACCGAAAGTATCGATAACAAGGAATGGCGTGTACATGTAGAAACGTATACAGAAGCAACTGATAGTTGGGAGAAAATAGCCGTTGAAAATAATAAGGGATTTGATATCATTCAGCCTACATTTCTTGTTCATTCTGCGAATACTATTCAGATGTTATCCAGAAGTAAGCATAATAAAGTCATTAGCAGTTGGTCTGCTGATAAAGGCAAAAAATGGAATCAGACCGACAGCCTGAATGTGGTCAACTCAAACTCAGGAATTGATGCGATAACTTTATCCAAAAAATCTTTCTTATTGGTCAATAATCCATTGCCGCAAGGTAAAGATTGGTTCAATGGGCGCAATGTTCTTGATGTAGAACACTCTCATGACGGAGTGCATTGGAAAAAGCTTTTTGATCTTGAAAATCAAAGCGAAGGAGAGTTTAGTTACCCAGCTATCATTCAGACTTTAGATGGAAAAATTCATGTTTTATACACTTACAATCGAAAATACATTAAGCATGTAGCCTTTGGTATATAAATTAATTTCAGAATCACAGTTTATGAATTCTCAAGACGTTTAAAACAACAGCAATTAAAAAAAATATTTTTTTAGGATTCATCAAACAGAATGTAGGGTTTGCTTGAACTTTTATGTTTAGTTTTTGTAATTTTATAAATTTAGGAAGACATTTATACCTGTCACAAAAATTCATTTTTAATACACAAAAAATATGAAAAGAGTTTGGTTATTTATAGGGTTGAGTTTATTGTTTTTTTTACCTGTTTTTTCGCAACAGACAAAATTATTTTCGATGTTGCCTGCTGAAAAAACGGGAATTACTTTCAATAATCGGCTTCCTGAATCTCCTCAGCTTAATATTATCACTTACGAATATTTTTATAATGGTGGCGGAGTAGCCTCCGGGGATTTTAATAATGACGGATTGATTGATTTGTATTTTACTTCAAATCTACTGCCTAATAAAATGTATCTCAATAAAGGAAATCTAAATTTTGAAGATATCACCAAAAAATCAGGTACAGAAGGGCGTCGAGGATGGAAAACCGGTGTAAGTGTTGTTGATATCAACGGTGATGGCTGGCTGGATATTTATGTTTGTTATTCGGGAGATATTGAACCCGAAAAAAGGAGAAATCAAATGTTTATCAATAATGGGCCTTCTTCATCGGGAGAAATTACATTCAAAGATAAAGCGGTTGAAATGGGAGTTGCCGATGAAGGATACTCTACACAATCGGCTTTTTTTGATTATGATAATGACGGAGACTTGGATCTTTTTGTGTTGAATCATAATATCAAAGCGCTTCGTAATTTTGATGCTTCTTTTGTGAAAAAAATGGTAGATCCTGATGCGGGAGATCGTCTTTATCGCAATGATGACAACCGTTTTACCGATGTTACCGTACAAGCGGGTATCATTTCTAATCCTCTTGGATACGGGCTTTCTGTTATTGTAAGTGATTTAAATAATGATGGTTGGGCTGATTTATATGTGTCTAATGATTATGTAGAAGAAGATTATCTCTATACCAATAACGGAGACGGAACTTTTATCGATAGTTTGCAAGAGCAAATAGGGCATATTTCTAATTTTTCTATGGGAGCAGATATCGCCGATATTAATAATGATGGCTGGCCTGATATTTATACGCTTGACATGCTTCCTGCCGATAACAAAAGACAAAAATTATTGTATGCTCCAGATAATTATGAACTCTATAATAATACTTTAAATAACGGATTTTACCATCAGTTGATGCGCAATATGTTGCAGGTAAATAACGGCAACAATACCTTTAGTGAAACCGGACAGTTAAGCGGAATCTCTAATACGGATTGGAGTTGGTCCGCCTTATTTGCTGATTTTAACAATGATGGTAATAAAGATTTATTTGTTTCCAATGGGTATGCGAGAGACATGATTAATCGCGATTTTGTCAAATTCTATGCTAGTGAACGATTGAAGCATTTGCGTGGCGAAACCGAAGACAAGATGTTTACAATGTTGCAGGGAATTCCTTCGACACCGCTTCATAATTATATTTTTGAAAACAAAGGAAATCTTCAGTTTAAGGATTCTTCAATGGATTGGGGACTTGAAGATGAAAACTTTTCGCATGGATCTGTTTATACTGATTTGGATAACGACGGCGATCTTGATTTGGTTATCAACCGAATGAATCAGGTTGCGGCTGTCTATAAGAATAATGCCGTTGAGATGGGGAATGGAGGCAATTATATCAATCTGGAATTACAAATGCCAGGACAAAATAAAAATGCTTTAGGAGCTAAAGTAAAAGTATTTACTCCTAAAAGTACTGTTACTCTGGAAAACTATCCCGTTCATGGTTTTCAAAGTTCCATGCAGCAACCCATGCATTTTGGTTTGCCTTCAGCAACGATTGATTCGATTGTAGTGTATTGGCCTGATGGAAAAATGCAAGTTATCAAAAAGGATCTTACGGTTAATAAATCGATTAAAGTGCTGTACGAAAAGGCCAATCTTAGTTCAATTGTTCCAGAGGCGAGTAAGAAAACCGTTTTTTCTTCGGCTACGACTGCGATTCCTTTTCGACATGTCGAAGAAGAAACGAATGATTTCAAGGTACAACCGCTAATGACCAATATGCTTTCTTACAGCGGACCACATATTGCAAAAGCAGATGTGAACAAAGATGGATTGGAAGATATTTTCATTGGTGGCTCCAGAGGGCAAGCTGGTCAACTTTTGTTACAGCAAGCCAACGGTGATTTTGTTCCTTCTGTCCAAAAAGCATTCGAGCAGGACCTTGCCTCAGAAGATGTTGATGCATTATTTTTTGATGCGGATAATGATGCCGATATGGATTTGTATGTAGTCAGTGGCGGATATGCTTTTGACGAAAATGACTCTGCCTTACAAGACCGACTTTATATCAATACCAATGGGATTTTTGAAAAAAGTTTGGAAGCATTACCAATAGAAACCAAAAGCGGCTCTTGTGTAAAGGTTGCCGATGTGAATGGGGATGGAAATCTTGATTTATTTATAGGAAGTCGTGTGATTCCGGGAAAATATCCTGAAACTCCGGAGAGTTTGTTGCTGATAAATAACGGTAAAGGAATTTTTACCAATCGTACCGCTACATTAGCTCCAGCATTGCAACAAATAGGAATGGTTACTGATGCTTTGTGGATGGATATGAACAAAGATGGTCAACCGGAATTGATTGTTTGTGGCGAATGGATGAAAGTGAGTTGTTTTGAAAATAAAAAAGGAATACTTACAGATGCCACTTCAAAATATTTCCCTGATTCCTTGGAAGGCTGGTGGAACCGATTGTCTGCCGCTGATTTAGACAATGACGGCGATCTTGATTTGGTTGCTGCCAATTGGGGAACAAATAGTCAAATTCAAGTTAGTGCAAAAGAACCTGTAACGCTTTCTTATGGCGATTTTGACAAGAATGGTTCCATAGATCCTTTTGTTTCGTGTTTTGTTCAGGGAAAATCATATCCGATGGCCAGCCGAGATGAATTAACAGACCAGATTGTTAGTTTGAGACAACGATTCCCCAACTACGAATCGTATTCAGAAGTGACTATTAATGAAATTTTATCCCCAGATCAAATGCAGTCAGCCAAGCAATTAAAGGCCAGTACGTTTGAAACGGTCTGGTTTGAAAATAAAAACGGGGTATTTATTAAACATATTTTACCTGTTGAAGCCAATTATGCGCCCGTATACGCTATTGGAATTGATGATTACAATAATGATGGTAAAACCGATATTTTATTGGGCGGAAATATCGAGAAAACAAGAATAAAAATAGGTAAGATAGATGCTAATTACGGCGTTTTATTGACTGGAGACGGAAAAGGAAATTTCAATTATATGCCACAGTTAAGTTCAGGTTTGAATGTTAACGGATGCGTCAAGGATATCATTTCTTTAACATCTAAGGGTAAAAAAAGGATTCTTTTTTCTATAAATAATCAGCGTCCTGTTGTGTATAATTATTAATACAATCGCTATGAGAAAAATTGGTATCGTATTATTTGTCATTTTCATAGGGAGTACATCTTATTCCCAAAATTCAGGGCAATTCACTTCAAAAGAGTATGTTTCCGCTTTAAAAAAAGTAACCGATGTGATGGTCAATGATGTTGCCTCACCAGTAGCTGCGGCACGGTATTATGCTTATGTTACTCTTGCTTCAAACGAAGTTACATCATTGTTTCATGTACCTGCAAATTCTTTTTCCCAATCGCTTCAACACTATCAAAAGTTGCAGGTATCCGATACGCTAATCGCCAAAAGTAATGCTTCTTTTGCCACTGTATTTACTGTTTTTAAAATGGCAGAAAAACTGTTGCCCTCCGGTTCCAGATTCGCTGTTGATGCTGATTCTTTAACACATTTGGCCCTGAAAAAAGGAATTCCTAAAGCCCAGGTCGAAAATACTTCTAAGTTGGTTCAAGTGGCTGTCAATCAGATGATGCAGTATGTAAAAGCAGATGGTTTCAGTAAGCTCAGCAGTTATAAGAAATACACCCCTTTAGCCGGAGATGGGTATTGGCAACCCACAGGTCCCGGATACATGCAGGCTTTGGAGCCCGAATGGTGTAAAATAAGACCCTTTTTACTAGATTCGGCACAGCAATTTAAGCCTAAGGAACCAGCCGCTTTTGACGTTAATAAAACCTCTTCTTTTTACCGACAAATGCTTGAGGTTTATACCATTGTTAACCGATTGACTAAAAAAGAAAAAGCCATTGCCAGTTTTTGGGATTGTAACCCTTTCACCTTACAACAAATTGGGCATGTTGAATTTGGTTTGAAAAAGATTTCTCCCGGAGGGCATTGGATTGGGATTACTGGTATTGCTTGTTTAAAAAAGGAAACCACTTTACCCCAAACTGTTTTTATTCATACTGCAGTTGCCCTGACGCTCTCTGATGCATTTATTTCATGTTGGGATGAAAAGTACAGAAGTAATAGAATAAGACCTGAAACCGCCATCAATAAATGGGTTGACATTCGATGGCGATCATTGTTGCAAACGCCTCCTTTTCCTGAATATACTTCTGGACACAGCGTAATATCGACTGCTGCCGCTACGGTACTCACTCAAATTTTAGGAGATGATTTTTCTTTTACAGACAAAACAGAGATTGAATTTGGTTTGCCTGAACGTAAATTTAAATCCTTTGCACAAGCCTCACAAGAAGCAGCTATTTCCAGGTTGTATGGTGGGATTCATTACAGGGACGCGATTGAAAACGGTGTTTTTCAGGGCGAACAAATTGGGAAGTACATTGGCCAAAAAATATTAAAATCTAATGATGGGAATTTCAGCTTTAAAAATTAATCAGCAATTTATTTCTTTATTTCGTTAAAAGTAAGTGGCTGGTATAGTAGTCATTTATAAAACTAAAACCCCTGATAATCTATGGTTATCAGGGGTTTTTTATGAGTTGAATGAATTAATAATTCTCTTTCTTTTGAATAGTTTGTGACGGATTGACTTTGTAAGTTATGCTATTTCAATTAGTTAATGTATAAATTTAAGGAGTAAATAACGATAGTTTTAGCCCTTTTTTGAGCTGCATGTTTAAAATAATTTAAGATTCAGCTGTTTTAAATTATCTTTTTAAATTCCGTTTCATGTAAAAAAAGTCTTCAGTAAAACTTAACATTAGCCAACGTTTTTATTGCGTATATTTAGTAACATAAAAAGCAACACTACATTAGTATTGCTGCTTTGGAATAAATTATACACAATCATATAAAAACAAAATATAATGGAAGAACAACAAGAAGAGATTTTGAATCAGGATATTCCCGAAATAACGGGAACTGTAAAACCCATCAAATCAAGAAAACCAAGAGCGAGTTCAACAACGACAAAAAATGTTGAAGCAGTTGAAAAACCAACAGCTGAAATTTCTGAAGCGATTACCGAAGCTGTTGAAGAAGCCACCGAAAAGGAGAATGAAGAAATTAAACAAAAAGTAAAGAAGCAAACCAAAATAAAAATGAAAGAAAAAGATAAAAAGAAGGCTAAAAAAGCGGAGGCCAAAGAAAAAGCAAAACAGAAAGCTAAGGCTAAAGCTAAAAAAGCGAAAAAGGCTAAAAAAGATAAAGCGAAAAAAGCGAAAGTTAAAGCTAAAATTAAAGCCAAAAAAGCAAAAGCAAAATCAAAAAAAGCAAAGAAAAACAAGAAAAATAAGAAGAATAAAAAATAATTTTATTATTTTAAATAAAGTCCCGTCAGATGAAAATCTTTCGGGATTTTTTTATTTTATTTCTTCAATAGTTACTTATCATAAAATAGTTTTATAACGGTATGATAACATTAGATTGATGTTTAAAGCATCATAAAATGTTTCAAATCGTTTACATTTGTTAGTCATTGCGATGGATATTCAATAAGTCAAAATAGGGGCCTTTAGGTATTTGTTTATCAGAACGTTGAATTTTTATTTATGGATGCTGTTGTAGTTTTTTTCTAAATTACAGCGATTAAATAGTGTATAAAATAAACGAGTTTAAAATCATGAAAACAAGTCTTCGATTCCTGTTACTGCTCCTTCTTTTTGCAGCGTGTAGTGTTAAGAACAGTACTCTAAGTACAAAACCATTGTGGGTCATTTCCTCACCAAGTGGAGAGCAATTAACAAAAATTGATAAAACCGGAAAAACGGTCATTCCCAACGGTCGTTTTATTACGCCAGCCGGTAAAAACATTAGTACCGCTCCACATCCTTACGGATTGACTTTAAGCCCGAACGGTACAATTGCAGTGACGGCTAATTCAGGAACGAATCCTTTATCGATTACCATTATTCGGGATCTTTTATCGGAGCATCCCGATGTGCAACAAGTTCCTCCCGGACCAGCAACAGATAAAGGCGTATTGGCATCAGTATTTATGGGTTTAGCAATTGCTCCGGATAATAAAACGATATATGTTGCCGGCGGACAAGAGAATAAAGTATATTTATTTGATGCCCAAACCGGAATAAAAAGAGACTCTATAGATTGCGCTTTCAGTACTGAATCTATTGATTATCGTCATGGTTATATTGGTGATATGAAGTTGTCTAAAGACGGGAAAACCTTGTATGCGGTGGATCAAATAGGTTTCAGAATGGTAATTCTGAATACTGAGACCAAAAAGCTGATGCATTCTGTTCCTGTAGGGCGCTATCCATTTGGAATTTGTTTGTCTCCAGACGAAAAAAAGGTATATGTTGCTAATGTGGGCATGTTTGAATATTCTTATATAAAAGAAAGTAACGAAAAAGAGGCTAAGATAAAATCAGTTGGTTATCCGGCTTTTGCCTATGGTTCGAAAGAAATGCAAACGGGAATCCAAAATGATTCTATTGCCATTAAAGGTTTAGGTGAGCTGAATGCGACAGAAGCTTTTTCGGTATTTGCCATCAATCTTGAAGATGCTTTACAGCCAAAAGTTATTGCCAAAATTAAAACCGGACATTTAGTAGGTGCATTGGTAGAAGGGATTCCTGCCGTAGGTGGTTCCAGTCCCAACTCAATTGTAGCGACAGACGATTATGTTTTTGTCAGTAATGGAACGAATGATAATATTTCGGTTATTTCTATCGCCAAAGATGCCGTGGTTAATACCATTGCGTTGAAACCCGATAGCAGAGTAAAGCAATTTCGAGGTGTAATCCCTTTTGGTTTGGCTTTGAGCCCTGATCAAAAGCGCTTGTATGTTGCGGAATCCGGAATAAATGCCGTGGGTGTTATTACTGTAGCGGATCAAAAAGTTTTGGGACATATCCCAACGGCTTGGTTTCCTTCTAAAATCGAAGTCAGTAAGGACGGCGAAAAACTGATTATTGCCAATGCCAAAGGATTTGGAAGTGGTCCTAATGGCGGAGCAGCTTTTCAGTTGGGTTCAGAAGGAAGTTACATTGGCTCTTTGATGAAAGGAACGGTCCAAATTGTTACAATTCCCAAAGACGACCAATTGCAGGAGATGACCCAACAGGTGGTTGCCAATAACTTTCAATTCACAAATGTAACGGATTCTGTTTTTAAAAGCAGGGTAAATAATCCCATTCCGTTGTATCCCGGAGCGCAAGAAAGTCCGATAAAGCATATTGTGTTTATTTCAAAAGAGAACAGAACATATGATGAAGTTTTTGGACAATTAAAGAAAGGTAACGGAGATTCAACCTTAGCACGTTATGGTGAAAAAGCTTCCTTTTCGAACCGAAAAAAGACGGATTCTATTGCGAATACTACAGTTATGCCCAACCATTTGGCTTTGGCCAGACAATTTAGTATTTCGGATAATTTTTATGTAGATGCTGATGTTTCAGCCGATGGTCACCGTTGGTTAACCAATACCTATCCTAACGAATGGTGCGAAACTGCCACAGCAGCCAGTTATGGCGGTAACCGAGAGTTTAAAGAAGACTCAAAAGCACCCGGAGTTTTTGGGATGAATGGAGCAGCGGGAGCGATTTATCCGGAGGATTATAATGAAGCAGGCTCGATGTGGGATCATTTGGCCCGTCATACCGTAGACTTCTATAATTTTGGTTTCAGCATTATGTTTGAACCGGCTTTATATAAAGCTGAATTTAAATACACGGGTATCCAACAATATGTTAATTTTCCAATGCCTGAACCTTTATTCGAAAGGACTTCAAAAATGTATCCAACTTATAATACCGCTATACCTGATCAATTTAGGATAGATCAGTTCATCAAAGAATTTAATACTAAATGGATGAACGGTAAAGGAGTTATGCCGCCATTTTCTACGGTTATTATTCCGAATGATCATGGCGCTGATGATCGTCCTGAAGCCGGATATCCTTTTAGAGAAAGCTATATGGCCGATAATGATTTGGCTTTAGGCCGAATTGTAGAATATTTATCTCATACGCCGTATTGGAAAAATATGTTGATTGTCATTACCGAAGATGATGCGCAAAACGGAGTTGATCATGTTGATGCGCATCGCAGTATATTGATGGTTATTTCTCCATGGGTAAAAAGAGATTATGTAGGCCATCAACACTATAGTTTTGGCAGTTTGTTTAAAACGTTTTGGAACATTCTGGGAATGCCGTATTTAAATCAATATGATGCCGGAGCTACTGATTTGAGTGCTCTTTTTACCACTAAACCCAATTATGCGCCATACAATGCATTGGATGTTGATTCCAGAATTTTTAATCCTCAAAAAGCACTCGATCCATTTGATGAAAAATTCAATTGGAAAGCGCTCAAAGAGTCTCCAAAAATTGACAATGTTGAAGATATGTTTCGGGACAGTAAAGAACAAGATGCGAACCGTTTAGAAAACAGGGAGAAAAAACAGTAGTACCTGTCTGATCATTTATTCCTGCTTTACCGCCAGCCAAACAAGATTATTCCGACCAAGAATGATTTTGTTTGGCTGGTTTATTTCCATTTTATCGTATGTTATTTTCAATCTTGTAAACCTCTTTTTTGTCATTAGATAACATTTAATTGATGAAAGAATAAAGTCATGTTAAAGATTTCTTAAAATTAAAAAGTTGACTAATAGTAAAATAAATCATCAGATTTGCAATGTAAAATTTACTAATAGTAACTATTTAATTATCTGATGAAAAACTTGAAAACTGTAATGAATTTATTATTGATGTTGACGGCATCATTAATTTTTGCACAAACAACCCCGTTTAAGGGTAAGGTGGTTGATGAACAAAATGTATCACTGCCAGGCGCAACAGTCCTTATTAAAGGAAAAACTACTGGAGTAGGTACGGACATGAATGGTAACTTTGAAATTGATTTACCAAAGGGAGACGAGATTCTTACGGTTTCTTACGTAGGGTATTTGTCGGTTGATTTTAATCCGGCTAATAAAAAAACAGCAGTGATTGTTTTGATTTCAGATTCTCAAAATTTAGATGAAGTAGTGGTAACTGCCTTGGGAATCAAGAAAGAAAAAAAGAAATTAGGATATTCCGTTCAAGAAGTGGAAGGGAATTTAGCCAAAGGAAGAGATGCGAATGTTATGAATTCACTTTCGGGTAAAGTATCCGGTTTGACTGTAGCGGCTTCATCAGAATTTTTTAATAGTCCAAAATTATATTTACGCGGAAAAAATCCACTTGTGGTTGTTGATGGTGTTCCGTTAGGTACTGATACCTATAACATCAGTCCGGATGATATAGAAAGTATTAACGTACTAAAAGGAGCAAATGCAGCTGCTTTATACGGATCTGTCGGAGGAAACGGAGCTATACAAATTACTACAAAAAGAGGGACAAAAAACGGGAAAGGTTTTGTAGTTGAGTATAATCATAATTCTTTATTTCAATCTGGTTTTAATGCAATTCCTAACACACAATCGTCTTACGGTCCAGGATCTTATGGGCAATATGCTTTTAAAGATGGTAAAGGAGGCGGAATCAATGATGCTGATTATGATCAATGGGGACCGCGATTTGACGGACAATTGATTACGCAATATGACAGTCCATTAGATTCAGAAGGAAATCTTATTGCTACACCTTGGTTGGCAAGAGGAAAGAACAACTTCAAAAACTTTATGGAAGATGGTTTTCTAGTTACCAATAACTTGGCTTTGGCTTCTACATTCGATAAAGGAAACATTCGATTTTCAGTTTCTAACACCTATCAAAAAGGGATTAATCCAAATACAAAACTGAATATTTACAACTATAATTTATCAGGTAAATATAACCTTAGCGATAAAACTTGGGTAGATGCCAGTTCTAATTTTAACTTTCAAACCTCACCTAATAATCCTAATGTAGAGTACGGTCCTAACAGTTATTTGTATAATATTATTATTTGGGGTGGTCCAGATTATGATGTCAGAGATTTGAGAAACTACTGGCAAGAAGGAAAAGAAGGATTGCAACAAATTAATTTTGAATACACACGCTATAACAATCCGTATTTTATGGCATACGAATGGTTAAGAGGGTATTACAAAAATGACTATTCAGGACAAATCAGTTTGAATCATAAGTTCAATAGCAATTTTGATGTAGTATTGAGAACTAATATGGCATTAAGTAACTTGTTTAGAAACGAAAAATTCCCATACTCTATGACTACTTATGGTAGAGAAAAAGCACAAGGGGATTATAAAGAACAATACGATTATAAATTCAAGAACTATTCGGATTTGATGTTGAATTATAATAAAACCTTCAACAATTTTGATGTTAAAGCCACTGTTGGTTTGAATAACAATACCGAGAAATATAGAAACTCATTTGCTACTACAAATTATTTGATTATTCCTGGATTGTATAACTTGAGTAACACACAATCTCCGGTACAACCTACAAATTATAACAGTCATTTTGAAACAAACAGTATGTATGGATCTATAGATATGTCTTATAAATCATTCTTGTTTTTAGGAGCAACTGGACGATATGATACAGATTCAAGATTGCCAAAACAAAATAATACTTTCTTTTATCCATCAGTTGGTGTAAGTGCTGTATTAAGTGAAGTAGTAAATATTCCTCATGTTGATTACTTGAAAGTGAGAAGTTCTTATGCTAAAGTAGGTGGTTCATTAGACATTTACAGCAATCAAGATACGTATCGATTAAGAAATCCTTTTACCATTAATGGTGCTACATATAGCGCTGCTTATGTTGGGGAGATTTTATCTAATAGTAATTTGGAACCTGCTTTTAACTCGTCTATAGAAATTGGTTTAGAGACAAAAATGTTTAAAAACAGATTCGGATTTGATTTTACGTATTATGAAAATACAAACGGGCCACAAATTTTTGACTTAAAATATTCTGAAACATCCGGATATCTTGGTAGCAAACAAAACGGTATTACTACCAAAACTAAAGGAGCAGAGGTTTCCTTCTTTGTTAAGCCTGTAAAAACTGAAAATTTCAATTGGGATTTTAACGTAAACTGGTCTACTTACAAAGAGTATTTAAAAGAAGTTTATGCTGGTATTCAAAACAATGGTTTAATTAAAATAGGGGATCGTGTTGACGGATTTTACATCTATGATTTCATGAGAACCAATGACGGAACTTTAATCGTAGGAAGCAACGGAAAACCTTTAACGAATTCATATCAAACGAAAGTAGGGTATAAAGCTCCAGATTGGGCATTAGGTGTTACTAATAATGTCAGCTATAAAAACTTTGCATTAAACTTCAGTTTTGACGGAAGATACGGAGGAAAAATAGAAAATTATGTAAACAAAAAAATGTGGCAAAGTGGTACTCATGAGTTTAGTGATACGCCAGAAAGAGCGAATGATGTTATAGGGGTTAAGTCTTATGTAACAGAAGGAGTAGTGGTAACGGGAGGAAGTTTAGTTACTGATGGTCAAGGAAATACTATTACAGATACCCGAACTTTTGCACCGAATACCACCAAAATGTATTATCAAGATTTCTCTAAATCCTATAATGGAAATACAGCAGCTAATATCATTGACAAAACGTTCTTTAAACTAAGAGAAGTAAGTATTTCTTATAATTTACCTAAATCAGTTTTGAAAAAATCATTTATCAATGATGCTTCTATTTCGTTGATAGGAAGGGATTTATTGTATTTTTCTAAAAACAAAAATATTGATTTAGATCAATTTATTAATGAAGGTTCTTCTCCTTTACAAACGCCTACAGTAAAAAGTTATGGTCTTAACTTAAACTTAAAATTCTAAAAAGAACAAAAATGAAAACATTAAATACATATAAAAGCGTACTGATTCTTGCACTGATTTTCTTAGTTAGTTCATGTACCAATTTTGATGAAATAACCGACGATCCAAACAGAGCCACCAGTGTTCCTCCATCTATGCTATTATCCGAGGTATTAAGAGTTATGAATAATGTGGGAGATGAAGGGCCTTGGTCAGAAGCGCAAAGAGACAACCAATTTTGGGCAATATCTTTTGATTATTATGGTGATCAAGATTACAATTGGGGTTCAGCTCCACTTCGTTATAGCACTTTGTCTAATGTTATTGCTATGGAAAAAGAAGCAGCTAATTTAGATACCAAAAACAAATATGGTGCTTTATCTAAGTTTTTCAAAGCTTACTTTTTAGATTATATGACGAAAAGAATGGGGGATATTCCAATGTCAGAAGCTTTAAAAGCAAATACTACTGAAAAAATTACACAACCTAAATACGACTCTCAAAAAGAAGTGTATGTTGAAATATTAGCGCTTCTTGAGGCCGCAAATACACAAATTACTTTAGCGCAGACCGAAGTTGGAACAGGAAATTTAGAAGGTGATTTTTTACACGAAGGCGATTTAAGCAAATGGCAAAAAACCATTAATGCTTTTCGTTTAAGAGTGCTAATTGGATTGAGCAAAAAAACAGCTGAATTAGACGTTATCAGTCAATTTAATCAAGTGGTTTCAAACCCTTCAAAATATCCATTGATGACTGGAATAAGCGACAATATGGTGCGTAAGTTTGCGGATGAAAATGGAAATCAATACGAACTAAACCCTAGTAATTATGGTTTCAACAGAAACAGAAATATTATGGGAGGTACTTATTTAGATATCTTAAAACAAAATAATGATCCTAGAATCTATGTTGTTGCCGATCCTGCAAAATTTTATTACAATGCCGCTGATCCATTAAACTTAAACGCCTATGTTGCTGCAAATACCGGAGATGACCAAGGCGCAATGCAAGTTGCCTCTGACCAAGGAAAATATTCTTATCCGAGTGAAAAAAGATATTACAGTACTTACAGCGGAGAAGATTATATCTTAATTGGGTATGCGGAACAACAGTTTGTTATTGCTGAAGCTATCAACAGAGGTTGGATTACCGGAGATGCTGGAGCCTATTACAATAAAGGAATTAGCGCATCTATGGCGTTTTATACTGTAGCAGATGCTGATGTTGCTACCTTTTTGGCTAGTTCAAACATTACTTACAAAGGAAATAACACAACAGGTTTAGAGCAAATCCTTAGTCAAAAGTATGTTGCTTTTTTCCAAAATTCAGAAAGAGAAGCCTACTTTAATTACAGAAGAACTGGTATTCCTGCCTTTAATGTAGGACCTGCCAACAATAACGGAGGAAAAATACCGATGCGTTGGAAATACCCACAATCTGAATTTGAAACTAATAAAACCAATGTTGATGCAGCATTGACAAGTCAATACAGTGGGTCAGATGATATCAATGCCAAAATGTGGTTGTTAAAATAATAAACGATGCACTACATTAAAATTTTAAGTATGGCCATAGGGATTTCTTCCCTGTGGCTTTATGTTACACCATCAAAAAATAAAATAAAATGAAAAAATCAATTGTATTGACAAGTTTACTTGCAGTATTCTGTCTTGGAACTCAAGCACAACAAAAAACGGAATCCCCAAAAACAAAAGTGGTTTTGATTACTTTGGACGGTTTGCGTTGGCAAGAACTTTTTACCGGTGCCGATCCTGCTCTTATCGAAAACAAAGATTTCTCACATGATATTGAAGAACTAAAAACGAAATTTTGGAGAAACACAGCTGCAGAAAGAAGAGCAGTTTTGATGCCTTTTTTATGGAATAAAGTGACTCAAATGGGTCAATTACACGGAAACAGAAACGAAGGAAGCAACGTGAATCTTACCAATTCTATGTGGTTTTCTTATCCGGGATATAACGAAATTTTAACAGGTGCTGCTGACGATAAAAGAATTGATAGTAATGATAAATTCAATAATCCGAATACGACAGTTTTAGAAAAAATAAATAATATGCCCCAATACAAAGGGAAAGTTGCCGCTTTTGGGAGCTGGGATGTTTTTCCGTACATCATTAACGAAGAACGTTCCGGAATTCCTGTAAATGCTGGTTTTGAGTCTGCAACAGGAAATACTCTTAGTCCAAATGAAATCTTTTTGAATGAATTGCAAACCCAAATTCCATCTCCGTTCGGGAGTGTGAGATTAGATGCTTTTACCTCACATTACGCTTTGGAATACATGAAAAAAGAGCATCCTGAATTGGTGTTTATATCCTACGGAGAAACAGATGATTTTGCACACGAAGGCAATTATAACGCCTATTTAACATCGGCAAATAACACAGATGCTTTGATACAACAATTGTGGAATTTTACACAAAGTGATTCTTTTTATAAAGACAATACTGTTTTTATTCTTACTACAGATCATGGCAGAGGAACGCAACCAGTAGAAACTTGGAAGCACCATGGTTCAAAAATAGCCGGAGCCGATCAGGCCTGGTTTGTGGTTTTTGGAAATAATGTTTCCGTATTAGGCGAAGTTACCAAACCGGAACAGTTGTACAGTACTCAAATCGCACCAACGGTTTTACAGGTTTTAGATAATAAATTGAAGGATTCTGAAATGAAGGGAAAAGCAATAAAAGTATTGAAAGACTAATGCAAAAGTCAGCCGAAAAATCGAATATTCCTTTTGTTTTGAACGCTTCACTGGCTTCGTTTGGGGCATACTTTTGTATGTATGCTTTCCGTAAACCCTTTAGTGTAGCCACATTTGAGGGTATGGAGGTCTTTCATATTGATTATAAAATTATTGTAATCATTGCGCAAGTATTGGGGTATGCGCTTTCTAAATTTATAGGAATTAAAGTGGTTTCCGAATTAAAAGCAAAGCAACGAGCGTATTATTTGCTGGGATTAATTCTTATTTCGGAGTTGGCTTTGGTTTTATTTGCTTTGGTACCGCAACCGTATAATGTAGTTTTTATGTTCCTGAACGGTGTTCCTCTGGGAATGATTTGGGGAATTGTTTTTTCGTATCTCGAAGGTCGAAAATTCACTGAGATTTTAGGAGTTGCCTTGAGTACCAGTTTTATAGTTTCTAGTGGTGTGGTGAAATCAGTAGGTTTTTTTGTGATGGATTCTTGGGGCTTTTCGGAGTTTTGGATGCCTGCCATTACAGGAGCATTATTTGTCTTGCCTTTATTGTTTTTTACTTGGCTATTAGAAAAAATTCCAAAGCCGACACAAGAGGATATCGAACTGCGCTCCGAACGCATTCCGATGACTGGAAAAGACAGGAAGAATATGCTGTTGAAATTTTTATTTCCAATAACGATATGGGTTTTGTTTTACACGTTCCTGACTGCTTTTAGAGATTTCAGAGATAATTTTTCCCGTGAATTATGGGATACAATTGGGTACAAAGGCGATGTATCGGTCTATTCCAGTTCCGAAACATTGGTTGCCTGCATTGTATTATTGGTTTTAGGTTTCACGTTTTATTTTCGAGACAACAGGAAAGCCTTATTTTTTTACCAATTTTTACTTTTGACAGGATGTATTGCATTAGGTTTTTCAACCTATTTGTTTCACACCGGAAATTTAAATCCATTTACTTGGATGGTGGTTTCGGGCTTCGGATTATACATTTGTTATGTGCCTTTTAACTGTTTGTTTTTTGATCGTTTTATAGGAGCTTTCAGAATAAAAGGCAATGCGGGTTTCTTGATTTATCTTGCCGATGCCTTTGGTTATTTAGGAAGCGTAGCTGTTTTGTTGTATAAAAATTTTGGACAATCCGGTTTGTCTTGGATTGATTTTTTTATGTACAGCGCGTATTTGGTTGCAGGAATCGGACTTTTGGTAACCATCAGTTCAACGCTTTATTTAAATGAAAAATATAAAAAAAATAAAAATCAGAATGTCAATTTTAAACTAGTATTAGATGAAACCAATGTATGATCTTATAGTTGTAGGTGGCGGAGTTTTAGGTACTTTTCATGCCTATCATGCTTTGAAAAAAGGGCTTCGTGTAGCTGTCATAGAAAAAGATAAAATGCCAATAGGAGCAACTGTTCAAAATTTTGGACAAGTAGTTCCTTCCGGAATGGATTCAAAATGGCAGGCGTACGGAAGAGAAAGTCTGGCGATTTATAAAGAAATCCAAAGTCAATTTGATATCTCCATCCGTCAAAACGGGTCGGTTTATTTGGCTTCGAATGAGGAAGAAATTCAGCTGATAGAAGAGTTGTCTCAAATTAACCAATCGAATAATTATCAATCCCATTTGTTAACCAAAGAAGAATGCTTGAATAAATATCCGGGTTTGCGTTCTGATTATGTAAAAGCAGGATTGTTTTTTCCTGAAGAAGTTACAGCAGAACCCCGAACGATGATTTACAGGTTACAAGCGTTTATGATTCAGAATATGGGGCTGAAACTAATTTTGAATACGACTATTATTGCTTGTGAATCTACGTCAAATGGTGTCATTCTTTCGAGCGCAGCAAATGAGGAATTTTTTGCCCGTAAAGTGATTATTTGTAATGGGAATGCTTTTAAAAATTTGTTTCCAATACTTTTTAACGAAAGTGATTTAGAAGTTTCTAAGTTGCAAATGTTGCAAACCAAACCACAGCAAAATTACACTCTTGACGGCTCTATCCTGACGGGTTTATCCATCAGAAGATATGAGGCGTTTTATGAATGTCCTTCTTTTAAAGCAATTAAAGCAAAAGAAAATCCGGATGCTTTAGAGAAAAAATGGGGTGTACATATTTTGTTCAAACAAGCCGCTGATGGTTCTGTTATTTTGGGGGATTCCCATCAGTATGCCGATGCTAAAAATATAGATGATTTGGGTTTTGATTTAGACATGGAAATTGATGATTTTATGATACAAGAAGCCAAAAAAATTATTGATTTACCCAATTATGAAATTCAAAACAGATGGTTTGGGATGTATTCACAATGCAAAACCAAAGATATTTTTGAGCATACAATAGAGGATAATATTCATATAATAACCGGAATTGGCGGTAAAGGAATGACGGGTAGTGCCGGATTTTCTAAAGAAAATATAACTAAAATTTTTAATACAAAAGAATGAAACAAAGAATAGAATTGGTGGTCTTTGATATGGCCGGAACAACCGTAAACGAAGATAATGTAGTATACAAAACAGTGCAGAAAGTGATTAATGACGAAGGGTTTTCTGTTAGCTTGGAGGAAGTGTTGAAACATGCTGCCGGAAAAGAAAAACATCAGGCGATAACCGATGTTTTAAAGGCATGTACTCCGCTAACTACTACCGCTTTAGTGGCTAATATAGCCTTTTCAAAATTCAAAATTGCCCTGAAAGAAGCCTATGATAGTTTGGAAATTAAAACGTTTGATGGTACAGAACAGCTTTTCAAAGATTTGAGGAATAATCATATTAAAGTTGTTTTAAATACTGGTTATGACCGTAAAACGGCTCATTTGTTATTGGATAAATTAGGTTGGATTGTGGGCGAAACCATTGATGGTTTAGTAACTGCTGATGATGTAGAAAATGGTCGTCCGGAAGGCGATATGATTCTTTTGGCAATGAAAAATACTGGTATAACAGATGCCGAAAAAGTATTAAAAGTTGGGGATTCCGCTATAGATATTGAAGAGGGTAAAAATGCCAATTGTGGTATTACTGTTGGAGTGCTGACTGGCGCACAAAACAGAGCCCAAATTCAAGAAGCAAATCCAACTTATATTATAGAAAGTTTAAATGAATTAAGAGCGATTCTCTTTTAAAAATTTGTTTGGTTTTTTTGTTGAACTCTCCTTTTTGATATACTAAAAAGGGGAGTTTTTTCTTGAAAATTATTCTTTTCCAGTGTTTAAAAAAAAGTAAAGCACTAACATTTTAGCCGAAATTTTTCCTTTATTGACAGGAACATGAGGAATTCGTCCATCAAAAAAAATAGAATCTCCTTCTTTTAAAAGGACCTCTTCTTCTCCAATAGTATAAAAACATTCGCCTGAAATCATGTATTTAAATTCATAGGCATCCGTTTCGACTTTATCTCTATGGGAGTTGGGTTGTACTTCAAGCAAGACGGCTTCAAATCCTATAGAAGAAAGTTGTTTGCCAAAAATATATTTATAGGTAAATCCTTGCGCCTCATCTTCCTTTTCAATTGTTGCGTTTTCTTCGCATCGGGACACAATATAACTAAGCTCTGAAGGTTTTGGCATTCCTTCAAAAAAGTCAGAAACTTTAATTTCAAGTGCATTGATGATATTTAATAAAACCGGTAAAGAGGGAATTGTTCTTCCGTTTTCAATTCGGGAAATAAGACCGTTACTCACATCGGCAGCACAAGCGACCGTACTGATGGTTTTTTTATTTGTTTTTCGAATATCCTTAATTCTCTTTCCTATACCTATTAAATAGTCATTCATAGTTACTTTGTATTTATTACGAATATCTACATTTAACTTGATATAAAAAAGGCGACTGGTTTTTTTTAATACAATTATTTTTATCGAAATCAGAATCAATATCGAATGTAATTCTTTTGTTTTGGTACACAATACTTTAAGAAAACTACTCTCTTTTCAGCATAAATGAATGGCTTTTTTCTTAAAAAAAATAAAATTTAATATTATACAAATGTTAAATTTTTATTATGAGTTTGATTTTTTATTTTAATTAATTTCACGTCTTTTTTTAGTCATTAGACACAGGTGTTTTGTATTTAAATTATTTATTTTTTAAACAGAAATAAATTTTTCTATATAATTGTAATAATTCCTTAAAATGCGCTTTTTGACCTTGTTTTTTCAAAAAAAATGGCTTTTAATTTGATGGTTTTCTGTTTTTTAAAAAAAATACAATTTGATATAAAGTAGTATTTCGGAATAGCTTTATAAACTAATTTCAGGTAAAAAATGACTATTTGTAGTCCCTATTTTCGATGTCTTTTGGTGTTGGTTTTACTGGGGCTGTATTTCTTTAATTTTAACTAATATGCACTTTTTTGTTTTCTGAAATTTTACTTTTTGTTGTTTCGTAATTAACATTTGTTTGGCAAATAACGATTCTATTTGTGCATTATAAATTAATTAGTGAAATATGAAAAAAATTAAATTTTTGATGCTATTTTTTTTTACTGTATTCTCTGTTGCCTCTTGGGCTCAAACAGAAGTTTCAGGAGTAGTATTAGATGATGCAAATGGTCCATTACCAGGGGTAAACGTATTGGTAAAGGGAAATAAAAAAGGAATAGTAACAGATCTTGACGGTCGTTTTGTTATTAAAGCATCAGTAGGTGATGTTATTGAGTTTTCTTATGTAGGATTGGAGACGCAAGTAATAACCCTTAAAAACTACACCAAATTAAATATAAAATTACAAGCTAACGCGATGCAACTTGAAGATTTAGTTGTAGTTGGGTATGGTTCAAAGCGTAAAAAAGATGTTACCGGCGCCGTAACTTCTGTTAAAAGTGATGCATTTAACCGAGGAATCGTAACCTCTCCGGAACAATTGATTCAAGGTAAGGTTTCTGGGGTTAATATCACTTCTGCAAGTGGTGAACCAGGAAGCAACCAAACGATAAGCATACGTGGTCAAGGCGGTGTTCGTTCAGGAAGTACTCCTTTATTTGTTGTTGATGGTTTTGCACTTGACAATTCGAGCACCGGAGGAGCAACAAATCCGCTTAGTTTCATTAATTCTGATGATATAGAATCTATCGATGTATTGAAAGATGCTTCAGCAACAGCAATTTACGGGGCAAGAGGCGCTAATGGGGTTATCTTGATTACGACTAAAAGAGGAAAAAAAGGACAATCTAAAGTAACCTATTCTACCAGTCTTGGAACCTCAAGTATGGCTAAAGAAATTCCAGTTTACAGTGCGGATGCTTTTAGAGCAAAAGTAATTGAAATAGGAGGTCAATTAACAGATTTGGGTGGTTCAACCAATTGGCAAAAAGAAATAACCAGAACCGCTTTTTCCCAAAATCATAATTTAAATATAAGTGGTGGTACTGATAATTCGACGTATTTTGCTTCTATTGGTCATCAAGATCAACAAGGTATTTTAAAAAATAGTGAGTTGAAAAAACTTTCCGGAAGAATTAATCTAACCCAAAAATTGATGAACGACAGGCTTAAGATTGACTTGAACCTGAATGCTACCAATACTAAAAGTGAGAGACCTGCTATAGAAAGTCTTATAGGTACTGCATTGAGTTTGAATCCAACGTATCCTGCGTATGATGAAAACGGTGTTCCTTCCATATTTGCAGATGTTTTTAATCCGTTGATACGTCTTGATTTGTATGAAGATTTGACGAATACAAACCGAATTATTGCTAATATTTCTCCTTCATTTGAAATTATTAAAGGATTGGATTATAAATTGAATTTAGGTGTTGATAACTCTAATTCTGATCGTGATATTCAAAATCGTCCTCATCGCGGATGATATCTACCGCTGCAGTAAAGGTTCCTGTCGCAGGACTAATCACAACTTCTTCATCTCTGCGGTATTGCAACACGTTTTCGATGT